>Ga0207900_100061_pt1 | contig 94390 bp, 94 predicted proteins | sample LinPmetageLP39_FD_184052 | JGI IMG/M metagenome (GOLD analysis project Ga0207900, IMG submission 184052) | Marine viral communities from the Pacific Ocean - LP-39 (SPAdes) | ecosystem: Environmental > Aquatic > Marine > Oceanic | place: Pacific Ocean | collected 2010-06-14
ACATCAGAAAGGTTTGGATTCATCCAAGCCCACGGACGAGAACTAGGTGTCAGATACCTTTGCCGCTGGTTGGGCGTATCACGGAGTGGCTATTACGCTTGGTGTAAGCGTGAGGAGTCGCAGCAATCGCGGTCGAACCGTGACTTGCTGAAGAAAGTGCGGCAAATACACCGGGCCAACCTGGGCGTCTATGGTAGCCCAAGAGTGCACCAGGCCTTGCGCCGTGAGGGCATCAGCGTTGGTCGTAAACGTGTGGAAAGGCTGATGCGCGAGGCCTCGCTGATCGGGCGTGCTGGCAGGGTATACCGCCGAATCCCAGGCATTGAGCGCTTTTATGAGCGCCACAGGAACATCCGGTTGAATCAGCCCGCACCTACGGGGCTGAACCAGCAATGGGTCGCGGATCTCACCTATATCCGGGTTGGAAATGAGTGGCGATACCTGGCGGCTGTACTCGATGTGTATTCGCGAAAGGTAATTGGCTGGTCTTTGGGTAGCAGGAAGACAGCGGACCTGACTCTGCGAGCGTTGCGTCACGCATTGCGAGTGAGGACGCCAAGGCCGGGCTTGATCTTCCACACGGACCGAGGCGTCGAATACGGGGCGTACCTAATCCAGAATGAGCTGGGCAGGCACGGAATTCAGCCCAGCATGAATCGGCCCAACCAATGCACGGACAATGCGCATATGGAGTCGTTTTTCCACAGCCTGAAGGCGGAAGCCATCCACGGCGTATCGTTCAAAAGCGAACAGGAGTTGAGGGTGGTCCTGAGCAGCTATATCAACCAGTTCTATAACCAGAAACGGTTGCACTCTGGTATTGGGTATAGGGCCCCGGCAGAATACGAGAGAATGGTAGCGTGAAACGAAGCGTGTCCACTTTATCGGGGGAAGATCACCGGCAACCCGCTGACGCGGGCAGCCGGCGGCTGAGCTTCGGCGTTAGGGGAAGAACATACTTAAAGAACTTCTATCTGCGTTGGGGCTCGCTGCGGTGGTTATCGCAATGGCAATTGGCGGGGGCGTAGGGAAACTTGTGGGTAGAGAAGTTGGCGAGAATCTGGCTTCTTCAAAGCCAGCAAAGGCGGATTTAGAAGCTGTGTTGATCGAAGCCTTCCGGGAGACTGCGGATAAAGTAAATGCGGGGCTTCCTACAATGGTCGATGAAGAAACTCGCCTCGATAAAGCCACTGTTGGGCCTGGACCTCGGATGGTTTACCACAACACATTCGTTGGCTACAGGTCCGACGAGATTGATGAGGACTGGATTAAAACATCGCTTAAAGCTCATGTTCAAGGCAATGTGTGCGCCAGCGCCGGTATGAAGCCGTCACTCCAGTACGGGGCAATCTACACCTATGCCTATTACGGTACTGACGGAGTCAAGATCGGTGATTTTTTGACGTGAGCCGTACTGATGGCAGTAGGATTGAGCATGACGTCTAGCCGTTGTTCGCAGTCAACGTACACAATCTGGCTGGTTGAAGTGTAACGGTTTCAACCAGACTTAGAGCCTATGCCGCTTGGGGTTTTCCTGACGAAATAACTTTGCCGACTTCTTCTGAAGAAGCGCCAAGCGCCAGTAAAGCCCGCATGAGTAAATCGATAGAAACGCCGGGGTCCCCTGCTTCCATCTTGGCGACTCGAGACTGACTGGATTTGATCAGCTTGGCGAGCTCGACTTGGCTCAGATCTTTCTTATGCCGATTTTCTTTGAGGGAGTGGCTGAGAGCCAGCTTCATCTCAATGTAGGCGGACTCCTCAGGCGTCAAGCCCAGGAAATCATCGGCGTTGCCGACTTTCCAGCCGTTTTCCTCAACCTTCTTACGCTTATTTGCATGCATCATCATACATCCTGAATCTAGCTTTACATGTATCGATTACCGATTTTGGGGTTTTGCCCGTCTTCTTCTTAACAGCCTCGGCTATGACAATGGCAGCCCTGTCTATTCGGTAAAAAATGCGCCAGATCTTGTCGCCGTCCGTGATGCGTAGTTCGTGGCAGTGCGAGCCGATTGAAGGCATGGGCCTGGAATGCGGCATGGCAAGCGAAACGCCTCGTTGCAGCTCGCGCAAAAGATAACCTGCTTCTAATCTGGCGGCTGCCGAAAAAGGCGGCGTCTTTACTTGTCCATGTAGCCAGACCAGTGGCTTATCCTTCGGGCTCATGTTGGCGAGTATATGTCATATTCGACATGATGCCAAATGGTCTGACGCCTGAGGGCATACAGCTAAGATGAGGTGGGGCGAATGAGTAATGACTGGGACAGTCTTGCTTGAAGGCACTTAACCCCTAGCGGCTGTCGGCGCCATGATGGTGCCGGTAGCCGCCTTCATGTAGTTGATTTTGAACTCCAGGGTCAGGCCATTGATCCGGCACAAAGAGGCGGTATGATATTGTCATACTTAGCTGTGTCAGGAGCACCAGCCATGAGCATGCATCGGAAAACCATCACGCTGACGGAACAGCAAGACGATTGGGTGAAAGGCCAGATTGAAAGCGGTCACTTCGGCAATGATAGTGAGTATATCCGCGATCTTATCCGCAGGGACCAGCAGGCCAAGGAGCGCCTTGCCATGCTGAGGCAGGCCCTAGCTGAGGGTGAGTCCAGTGGGCAACCCAAGCCGCTTGATGTAGCCGCCATCAAGGCAGCTGGCCGTAAACGAGTGAAGGTGTCTGATTAGTGCTTGAGCTGAGCGTCACGCCGAAGGCCGAGTCGGACCTCATCGGGATTTGGATGTACGCCGGCGAAGAATGGGGTGCGGATCAGGCGGATACATACCTGGATCAGCTGGCGGCCGGGATGAAACAGCTCATCAATTATCCGTCACTCGGTACGGGTTATGCCCACGTTCTTCCCGGGTATCGCAGATTGCAGGTGGAGCATCACGCTGTTTTTTATCAGGTGCTTGAGCCGGAGGTGCGTGTTGTTCGTGTTCTGCACGAGGACATGGATGCGCCCGAAAGGCTTCTGGATTAATAATGGCGTTACCCTGGGTCCTGTGCTTCTGCCTCTGTTTCGTGGCCGCGCGTGTTGAGCGACTGTTGATGGAGAGTAAGTATGGAATTACAGGCCATAGGCATACCCTGGTACAAAAGAGAGAACTTTAACGAGTTAGTCAAATTATTTGATGACGGCCACAAGCTCCATGATACCTACCCTGAGTGGCTTGCCTCCGCCAATTCGCTTAGGAGAGAAATAGAATCAAAGGGTATCCGGGTTGTTTGTGTCGACATCGACCCCGAGTCGTTTTCCAGTTGGTGTAAATCAGAGGGCCGCAGACTCGATGCCGATGCACGCAGTGAGTACGCCAGCATGGTTGCATACAGAACGATCACCGATGGCCAATAACGAGTGAGGTCTCCTTTATGGGGCAATACCCGTACAAGGCGTCGAACCGTCCAATGTGGCTGCCCCGGCCAAAAAGTGATACTTTAGTGGCACTATTGGTTCGGTCCAAGGTGAGACCATGAAAGTTGAGCTGGTTACTAACCTGAAGCGTCAGGCCACGAAAATCCTTGCGGATTTGCACCTCTCCAAGGAGCCGGTACTGATTACGGAACACGGTCAGCCATCCGCCTATCTCGTCGACGTGCAGGATTACGAGTTCATGCAGCGTCGGCTTGAGTTGCTTGAGGGGCTCTCACGGGGAGAGCGGGCTGTACTTGAGGGAAGAACGTACAGCCAAAGTGAGGCCAGGGAGAAAATGAGTAAATGGCTGAGGTAGTTTGGACGGAACCCGCGCTTCAGCAATTGGACGCTGTCGCTGAGTACATTGCTCTGGACAATCCTGCTGCGGCCAGCGATCTGGTCAACGCCGTGCTCGATAATGTCGAGCGACTCAACGAATTTCCTCAGTCCGGACGCCTCCCTCCTGAGCTGCCCAATTCCGTGTACCGGGAAGTCGTGGTGCCGCCGTGTCGCGTTTTATATCGCGAGGAGGGGGCGCGGGTTCTGGTCCTCTACGTCATGCGCGAGGAGCAGCAGCTTCGGGCCTACATGCTGGGAAGCCGCCAGCCCTAAGCCGCGTCCCGCTTAGCGATAGCCCGCAGCACCAGCCGGCACTGGTTGTCGCCGTATTCGCGGATGTCGGCGGCGGCCTGTTCGGCGTTGCGGGCGAGCACGTTTTCCAGCAGCCGCTGGAAGATCTTCAACGACACATCGAATTCGGTGGTGTCTGCCTGCAGGGCGATGAACGAGAAGCGCTTGAGCAGGGGCACCAGGTCGTCGATGTCGTCGGCGAGGTAGCGGTTGCGGGCGAAGCGGGCGGTGGCCATCTGCACGAACCGGAACGCCACCTGGTGGGCGCCGGGCATGTCGGCGTTGCGGTAGTGGCGCTCAAGCTCCGGCAGCATCATGGCCAGGTCTTCGATTTCCCCCGGTTTCCAGTCCCGGGCGGCCTGGGCGGCCAGGTGGGAGAGCAGCAGAAACAGGAAGTCATACAGGTCGCGGACCTCGCTTTCGGTGACCTCGCATACCCGCGCGCCGCGTCGGGGCTGTAGCTGAATCAAATGCTGCTTCTCCAGGAGCCTGAACGCCTCTCGAAGTGAGTTAGTGCTTACATCAAGCTCTTTGGCGAGCTCCGCTTCCGGCAGCTTTTCGCCGGGCGCGAGGTCGCCGCGCACGATGCGCTCGCTCAGGTGTTCGGCGATCTGTTCACTGAGACTCACTGCTTTCAGCGACATGGGACTCCTCCGGGTTCTGGCGGCTATTATCCGCGCACTTTCCTTCTGTGTCACGAATTGAGTTGTTTGACAATTCAAGAATTGCTGTTAATGTTGCCATCGAAGAATGACAAAGTAATGGCTGAGTCGGCCGGATCCGTCCGCTCGACCGCCTGCTGGCTAAAGACAGAGCCTGGCGAGGACCACGGCCAGGGAGGAGACGAACCATGTTCGCGAAAATGCATTCCGATACGATGCTGAAGCTTAAGAAGTGGGGTTATCTGGCCTTCTGGGCGGCGGTGCTGCCGTTGCTGCCCATGAGCGCCTTCATCGGCCGCGAGTCCGGCACCCAGGACTATTGGGCCTGGTTCCTGTATTTCGTGGTGTTCGGCATCATTCCGGTGCTCGATTACATCATCGGCAAGGACCCGTCCAACCCGGACGAGCACCAGCAGGTGCCTTCCATGAGCCAGGAGCGCATCTACACCAGCGCGCTGTTCCTGATGGGCTTTATCTGGCTGGGCGTGCTGTTCTTCTCCGGCTGGGTGTTCGTGAACAACGACTACTCCCTGCTCGGCCAGCTGGGATGGATTGTCTCCATCGGCACGGTGGGCGGCATCATCGCCATCAACCTGGGCCATGAGTTCGTGCACAAGGACCCCAAGCTGGAGAACTGGATGGGCGGCCTGCTGCTCTCCTCGGTGACCTACGCCGGCTTCAAGGTGGAGCACGTCCGCGGTCACCACGTGCATGTGTCCACCCCGGAAGACGCCTCCTCGTCCCAGTACAACCAGGGCCTTTACGAATTCCTGCCGCGTGCTTTCAAGCACAACTTCCTGAACGCCTGGAAGCTGGAGAAGCAGTATCTGGAGCGCAAGGGTAAGAAGAACTTCAGCCGCCACAACGAGCTGATCTGGTGGTATTCGATTTCCGCGCTGTTCGCGGTGGCCTTCGGTCTCGCGTTCGGCTGGATGGGCGTGCTGTTCTTCCTGGCGCAGAGCTTCGTGGCCGCCTTTACCCTGGAAGTGATCAACTACATCGAGCACTACGGCCTGCACCGCCGGGTCACCGACAAGGGCCGCTACGAGCGCGTGACCCCGGCGCACAGCTGGAACTCCAACTACCTGCTCACCAATCTGGCGCTGTTCCAGCTGCAGCGGCACAGCGACCACCACGCCTACGCCAAGCGCCGCTACCAGGTGCTGCGCCACTACGAAGAGAGCCCGCAGCTGCCGGGCGGTTACGCCGCCATGTACGTGCTGGCGCTGGTGCCGCCGCTGTGGAAGAAAGTGATGAACCCTCGTGTGGAAGCCTACTACCAAGGTGAGCTGGACCAGCTGTTCCGCAACAGCCGCCGGGTTAACAACATCGCCTGAGTGATCGTAGGTCGGGTTAGGCCATGGGCCGTAACCCGACGCCCCACCACCCCCCCCCCCCAAAAAAAAGCGCCTATTCGCCGGTGAAGTCCGGCGCGCGCTTATCGACGAAGGCCTGCACCGCTTCCTGATGATCCGAGGTGGAGTGAGCCAGCGCCTGCATGGCGGCGGACATTTCCAGCAGGGCGTCCAGGCGCAGGGAGCGTCCAGCCCACAGTAAGCGCTTGGTCATGCGCACCGCCTGGGTGGGGTTCACGGCAATGCGTTGCGCCAGCGCGCGGGCTTCGTCCAGCAGCTGATCGTCCGGCACCACCCGCGATACCAGACCACAGGCCAGCGCTTCGTCCGCTTTGACGCGGTCGCCGGTGAGTGCCATTTCCGCCGCCTTGGAATAACCCACTACCTGCTGCAGCAGCCAGGCGCCGCCATCGCCGGGAATGATGCCCAACTTCACGAAGCTCTCCGCGAACCAGGCGCTCTCGCCGGCGATGCGCAGGTCGCACATGCAGGCCAGATCGCAGCCGGCGCCCACCGCCGGGCCGTTCACCGCCGCGATCACCGGCACTTCCAGCTTCTCGAAGGCCAGCGGAATGCGCTGGATGCCTTGTTTGTAGTTGAGCCGGGTCTTCGCCGGGCGGGCGTCGTTGAGGCCGCCTGCGGCGCCCATCTTCTTGACGTTGCCGCCGCTGGAGAAGGCGCTGCCGGCGCCGGTGAGGATCGCCACGCGGGCGTCCGGGTCGGTTTCCAGCCGCTCCAGCGCCGCCAGCAGCGCCTCGATCATGTCGTCGTCGGAGATTGGGTTGCGGGTCTCCGGGCTATTGAGGGTGAGGGTGACGATGCCCTCGTCGCACTGGTACTGGATCAATTCGCTCATCGGAACTCCATGCTAGTGTTGAATGGGTAAACAATAACGACCCATCGGGAGAGACTAATTCAATGAGCCGCGATACGTCTTCATCCTCCTCCGGCCGGGTGATCCTGCCTGCCCCGGATCTTGACTGGCTGGCCCAACACCAAGAGCCGATACTGGAACCGGAGCGGGCCATCATCGACCCGCACCACCATCTTTGGGACGCGCCCCGCCCCCGCTACCTGCGCGATGACATCGAGCAAGACCTGGCCGCCGGCCACGACGTGCGCGCCACGGTGTTCGTGGAATGTTCGGAAGGCTACTACAGCGACGGCGACGAGGCGCTGCGCCCGGTGGGCGAAACCGTGTTCGCCGAGGGCGTGGCCGCCGCCACCGGCGGGCGGGTGTGCACCGGCATCGTCGGCTACACGGATCTGCGCCAGGGCGCGGCGGTAAAGGGTGTGCTGGAGGCCCACCTGGAGGCCGGCAAGGGCCGTTTCCGGGGCATCCGCCAATCCAGTGTCTGGGACCCGGACCCGAATATCCGCACCACCCGCCGGGTGCTGCCGGCGGGCCTGCTGCTCGACCAGGCCCTGCGCCGCGGGTTCGCCGAGCTGGCGCCGCTGGGGCTGAGCTTCGATTGCTGGAATTATTTCCACCAGATCGACGACCTCACCGATCTGGCGCGGGCCTTCCCGGAAACCCAAATCGTGCTCGACCACGTTGGCGGCGTGCTGGGCGTGGGCGGCTACGCCGGTCGTGGCGAGCAGGTGTTCCGCGAATGGCGCCGCGCCATCGAGGCGCTGGCTGCCTGCCCCAATGTGTCGGTGAAACTCGGCGGGCTGGGCATGCACAGCTGCGGTTTCGAACTGGATCAGCGGCCCCGGCCGCCCTCCTCCCAGGGTCTGGCCGACCTGTGGCGGCCCTGGTTCCAGGTCTGCGTGGACGCCTTCGGCGTGGAGCGCGCCATGTTCGAGAGCAATTTCCCCGTGGACCAGCTGTCCTGTTCCTACGCGGTGCTGTGGAACGCGTTCAAGCGGTTGGCGGCGGACTGCTCGGAGGATGAAAAAGACGCGCTGTTTTACCGCACGGCGCAGCGGGTTTATCGCCTGGAGGTGTCGGACTGACCGTGTCGGGTTACGCATAGCTAACCCGACCTACCGCTACCGCTGCGGCACGGTAACCCTGTTGGGGCACCAGGGTTATTGACGCCAGAACAACGGCGTGAACAGCACCAGGAAGGTGAAGATCTCCAGGCGGCCGAGCAGCATCAGCAGGGTCATCATCCACTTGGCTTCGTCGGTGATATTGGCGAAGCCGCCGCCCACCTGACCGATGCCCACGCCCAGGTTGTTAATCGACGCCGCCACCGCGCTCACTGCGGTGGTCAGGTCCATGCCGGTCATGGTGAACAGCAGGGTGAAGATCACCGACAGGGTAATGTAGACGCCGACAAACCCCCACACCGCCTGCAGCACCCGGTCGTTGACCACATGCTTGCCGAAGCGCAGCGCGAACACGCCGTTGGGATAAATCAGCCGGCGCAGCTCGCGGATGCTGTGGCGGAACACAAGCGCGGTGCGGACCACTTTCATGCCGGCCGCCGTGGACCCGGCACAGCCACCGATAAAACTGGTGAACACCAGCAGCAATGGAATAAAGCCTGGCCAGGCCGCCGCGTTGGTGCTGGTGAGGCCGGTGCCAGTGCCGAACGAGGCCACCTGGAACGCCGCGTGGCGGGTGGTTTCTCCGGCTTCTTCGTGAATCCCGAAAACCAACAGGCCGCCGCCCACCATCAGCATGTAGAGAAGCATCAGGCCGAGAAAGAAGCGGCATTCCGGGTCGCGCATGTAGGCGAGCAGGCTCTTGCCGCGCCACACGGCGAAATGCAGCGCGAAGCTGATGCCGCCGATCAACATGAACACCGTGGCGATAATGTCGATGGGCGTGCTGTTCCAATACGCCATGGAGGCGTCATGGGTGGAGAAGCCGCCGGTGGAGACAGTGCTGAAGCTGTGGCAGATGGCGTCGAACAGGGTCATCCCGGCCAGCCAGTAGGCCAGTGCGCAGGCGATGGTGATAGCCAGGTAGACGTACCACAGCGCCTTGGCGGTCTCGGCGATGCGCGGCGTCAGCTTGGACTCTTTCATCGGCCCGGGGATTTCTGCCTTGTACAGCTGCATGCCACCAATGCCCAGCATCGGCAGGATCGCCACCGCCAGCACGATAACGCCCATGCCGCCCAGCCACTGCAGTTGCTGGCGGTAGAACAACATCGACTTGGGCAGATCATCCAGGCCGGACAGCACCGTGGCGCCGGTGGTGGTGAGGCCGGACACGGACTCGAACACCGCGTCGGTGAAGCCCACCGGTACCGCTTCGGAGATCAGCATCGGCAGCGCGCCGATTACCCCCAGCACCGACCAGAACAGGGTCACCACCAGGAAGCCGTCGCGCACCTGCAGCTCCGCGCGCTGGCGGAAGAACGGCAGCCACAGGGCCAGGCCCAGCAGCATGGAAATGGTGAACGACACCAGGAAGGGGCCTTCGCTGCCATCCCGGTAGAGATAGGCCACCGCCACCGGCGGCATCATGGTGAAGCTGAAGACCACCAGCAGCAGGCCCAGAATCTTCGAGATCAGCGCGAAGTGCATGGGCAAGGTCCCCTAGAAGAACGTGAAACCAACTTGGAACAGTTTTTCCACGTCCCGAATGCGGCGTTTGTCGATCAGGAACAGAATCACGTGGTCGTCCGGCTCGATGACGATGTCGTCGTGGGCGATCAACACTTTCTCGCCGCGCACCACGGCACCGATGGTGGTGCCTTCGGGTAGATCGATGTCCTCGATGGCGCGGCCCACCACCTTGGAGGACTTGGCGTCGCCGTGGGCGATCGCCTCGATGGCCTCGGCGGCGCCCCGGCGCAGGGAGTAGACGTTGACCACGTCGCCGCGCCGCACGTGGGTGAGCAGGCTGCCGATGGTGGACTGCTGCGGCGAGATGGCGATGTCGATGTCGTGGCCTTGTACCAGGTCCACATAGGCGGGGTTGGCGATCAGCGTCATCACCTTGCGCGCGCCCAGGCGCTTGGCCAGCAGCGACGCCATGATGTTGGCTTCGTCGTCGTTGGTCAGCGCGCAGAACACGTCGGTGTTTTCGATGTTGGCCTTGAGCAGCTCGTCGCGGTCGGTGCCCAGGCCCTGCAGCACCACGGTATGGCCGAGCCGTTCGCCGAGCCACTCGGCCCGCTGCGGCGAGCGCTCGATGATCTTGACGTTGTAACGGTGCTGGATGCTCTTCGCCAGCCGGTAGCCGATGTTGCCGCCGCCGGCGATTAGCACCCGCTTGTAGTTGTGCTCCAGGCGGCGCAGCTCGCTCATCACCGCGCGGATGTCGTTCTTGGCGGCGATGAAGAACACTTCGTCGTCCGCTTCGATGACGGTGTTGCCTTCGGGAATGATCGGCCGGTTGCGGCGGAAAATCGCCGCCACCCGGGTGTCCACGTTGGGCATGTGCTTGCGCAGCTCGCGCAGTTCGTTACCCACCAGCGGGCCACCGTAGTAGGCGCGCACCGCCACCAGCTGCACCCGGCCGGTGGCGAAGTTCACTACCTGCAGGGCGCCGGGGTGTTCGATCAGCCGCTTGATGTAGTCGGTGACTACTTGCTCGGGGCTGATGATCACGTCGATGGGAATGGCGTTTTCGTTGAACAGCTTATCCGCGCGGCTGGTGTAGTGGGCGGTGCGGATACGGGCGATCTTGGTGGGGGTGCGGAACAGGGTGTAGGCCACCTGGCAGGCGACCATGTTCACTTCATCGGAGTTGGTGACAGCGATCAGCATGTCGGCGTCTTCGGCGCCGGCTTCCTTGAGCACCCAGGGATAGCAGCCCATCCCGAGCACGGTGCCAATGTCCAGACGGTCCCCCAGTTCCCGCAAGCGTTCGCCGTCGATGTCGATGACGGTGATGTCGTTGCGTTCCCCCGCCAGGTTCTCCGCCAGGGTGCCGCCTACCTGGCCGGCACCGAGAATGATGATCTTCATGATCGCTGGTCGGCCACCTTGTTGTCGTCGGCCGCCTTGCGTTTATGCAGGCAGGCCAGGTAAAAGCCATCGGGCCCGTTATCCCGTGTCAGCAGTTGCCATCCCGCTGCCACCGGGGCGGCGTCTGCCGGCCGCTCGGTGCGGTCCTCGGCGTCGTTGGTGCGCGCCAGGAAGTCCGCGATCTGGCGGTCGTTCTCGTCGCGCAGCACCGAGCAGGTGGCGTACACCAGCCGGCCGCCGGGGCGCAGAAGCGGCCATAGTGCATCCAGCATGCACGCTTGTAAATCCACCAAGGGTGGCAGGTCGGTGCGCCGGCGGTGCCATTTCACGTCCGGCTGGCGGCGCAGGATGCCGCTGGCGGAACAAGGCGCGTCGAGCAGGATGGCGTCGAAGGGTTCGCCGTCCCACCAGGCGGCGGGCTCGGCGGCGTCGCCTTGCACCAGATCGGCCTGCGCGCCGATGCGGCGCAGGGCGTCGCGCACCCGGTCCAGGCGGCGCGCGGACAGGTCCAGGGCGGTGACCCGGGCGCCGGGAAACGCTTCCAGTATCTGGCCGGTCTTGCCGCCGGGGGCGGCGCAGGCGTCCAGTACCCGGCCGCCGTCCGGCGCCGCCAGCCGCTCCACCGGTAATTGGGCCGCTTCGTCTTGCACCGAATAGCCGCCGCTGTCGAAGCCGGGCAGCTGCGACACCGGGCGAGGCGGCGATAAGTACAGGCTCCACGGCGACAGGTCGCCGGGCCGGGCACCGTCGCCAAGCTCGGCCAGGGCCTGTTCGCGGCTGTGCTGGCGGCGGTTCACGCGCAGGGTGAACGGCGGCGGTGCCAGGGCGTCCCGGGCCAGCCCGTCGGCCTGCTCCGGCCAGTCCTGCTGGAACCCGCGCCACAGCCAGCCGGGCAGTGAATAGCGCACCGCCGGGTCGTAGTCGGCGAACACCTGCGCCGGGTCCAGGCCGTCGGCCTTGCGCAGCAGGGCGTTGATCAGGCCGCTGGCCCAACCCGCCTTCAACTGACGGCAGAGTTCCGGGTAGGCGTTGACCACCGCGTGGGCCGGGCGCTCCGTGAACCACAGTTCATAGAGGCCACACAGCACCGCCAGGCGCACCGCCTGGGCCTTGGGTTTGAGGGGCTTGTCGAGCTGGCTGTTGAGCCACTGGTTGAGGGGGCGCAGGTGGCGGCAGACGCCGAAGCACAGGTCGCGCATCAAGCCGCCGGCGGCCCCATCGGGCACGCCCCGGGCAAGCACTTCGCGGAGGCTGGCGCCGTCCCCCTCGCCGGGCAGTACCCGCTCCAGGGCGCGCACCGCCGCCAGCCGGGGATCCGGCGCCTTACTCAAGGGTGGCCCCCGGCTGGAACAGCTCCGGATGGCCGCGTCGTACCTCGGCCACGGTCATCGGGCGTTTGCCGGGCAGCTGTACCCGGCTCAAGAGAACGGCGCCGTCGCCGCAGGCCACCGTCAGGCCGTCGTCGCTGACGGTGACGATGCGACCGGGCTCCGGCTCGCCGGCATCCGGCACGTCCTCGGCATCCCATACCCTAAGGGGCTGGCCGCCGAAGTCCACCCAGGCCACCGGCCAGGGGTTAAAGGCGCGCACCCGGTTGACCAGGGCGGCACCGGGCAGCCGGAAGTCCAGCCGGGCGCCGGCCTTAGTCAGCTTGGCGGCGTAGGTGACGCCGTCCTCCGGCTGCGGCTGGGCCTGTTCCAGGTGGCCGGGCAGATCCTCGAGCACGGTACCCAGCAGCCGGGCGCCCTGCTCGGCCAGGCGGTCGTGCAGCTCGCCGCCGGTCTCGCGCGCGCCGACGGTCAGCGCTTCGCTGAGCAGCATCGGGCCGGTGTCCAGGCCGGCGTCCATCTGCATGATGGTGGTGCCGGTTTCCCGGTCGCCGGCCTGGATCGCCCACTGGATCGGCGCCGCGCCACGCCAGCGCGGCAACAACGAGCCGTGCACGTTGACGCAGCCGAGCCGGGGCAGGGCCAGCACCGCGCGGGGAATGATCAGGCCGTAGGCGACCACGATCAGCGCGTCCAGCTCCAGCTCGCGGAGCTGGTTCTGGATTCCATCGGTTTTCAGGGTGTCCGGCTGCAGCACCGGCAGGTCGTGTGCCAGGGCCAGCTTTTTCACCGGCCCGGGCTGTACTTTCTTGCCGCGACCGGCGCCGCGATCCGGCTGGGTGAGCACCGCGGCGACGGTGTGCGGGCCGTCGAGCAGCGCTTGCAGGCTGACGGCGGCGAAATCCGGGGTGCCGGCGAAGGCGAGGCGAAGCGGTTTCAAATCAGTTCTCAGGCCTGTTGGCGGTGCACTTTCTGAAGCTTCTTCTTGATCCGATCACGCTTCAGGCGGGACACATAGTCGACAAAGAGCTTGCCGTCCAGGTGGTCGATCTCGTGCTGGATGCAGGTCGCCAGCAGCCCGTCGGTCTCAATCTCGAACGGCTCGCCGTTACGGTCCAGGGCATTGATGCGCACCCTTGAGGGGCGTTCCACCTTCTCGTAGAAGCCGGGCACCGACAGGCAGCCCTCTTCGTAGGGGGCCAGATTCTCGGTGAGGGGCGTGATCTCCGGGTTGACGAACACCAGCGGCTGATCGCGGGTTTCCGAGACATCGATCACCAAAAGGCGCTTATGCACATTCACCTGGGACGCCGCCAGCCCGATTCCCGACGCCTCGTACATGGTTTCAATCATGTCGTCGATCAGTTTGCGAAGCGCGTCATCCACCGTTTCCACCGGTTTTGCTACGGTGCGAAGGCGTGGGTCTGGGAATTCGAGTATCTCAAGCTTGGCCATGGGGCTCCTGAGTTTTCAAACACTTGGGAGAGTGCTTTAAAGTCGGTTGCTAAATATATGATAGCGTTGCTAATATCCAAAAACGACTGTGCTCGATCCGGGGGTGTGTTCGCCGTTCCGCGGACACCAATAATGATAAAAGGAATCCGCTGATGATGAAATCGCTGCAGCGAATCCTGTACGTGGGGTTGCTGGTGGTGACGTCCGCCGTCATGGCCGACACCATCGCGCTACGAGACGACCATCCTAATGTGTATTACGTCAAAAAGGGCGACACCCTTTGGGACATCAGTGGCCGTTTCCTCGAAAACCCCTGGCAATGGCCGGAACTCTGGCACGACAACCCGGATATCGACAACCCGCATTTGATCTATCCCGGCGATGAAATCCGCCTATTCTGGCAGGACGGCGAGCCGCGCCTGAGCGTCAACCGGGATAACGTGAAGCGCACCAAACTCTCCGACGGCACCGTCAAGCTGACGCCGCGGGCGCGTGAAGTGGACCGCGACAGCGCCATCCCCGCGATTCCGATGAGCGCCATCCAGAGCTATCTCAAGGACGCCCTGGTGATGGACCGTGACGAGATTCTCTCCGCGCCCTACCTGATCGGCGGCCAGGACCGCCGGGTGGTGTTCGGCATGGGCGACACCGTCTATGCCCGGGACCCGGAAGACCGCTTCGCCGATCTGCAGCGCCGCTACGGCATCTACCGGGTGGGCGAGGAATACGTGGACCCGGAGACCCAGGAAGTGCTCGGCTACGAAGCCCGCCGCACCGGCCTGGCCAGCGTCCGCGATCAGGAAGACGACATGACCACTCTGGAGGTGATCCGCTCCTCCGAGGACGTGCGCGTGGACGACCGCCTGTTCCAGCAGCCGGATCGGGAAGTGCGCGCGGTGCTCTATCCCCACGCCCCCGACGAGAAAGTCACCGGCCACATCATTCGCTTCTTCGACCGCATCAACAGCGTCGCGCGTAATGACGTGGTGGTGATCAACAAAGGCGAGCGTGAGGGCATGGAACCCGGCCACGTGCTGGAAATCTTCCAGCAGGGCGAGCTGGTGCGTGACCGCCAGCAGGATGAAATGGTGCGTCTGCCCCGCACCAAGGCCGGCACTCTGGTGCTGTTCCGGGTCCATGAAAAGGTCAGCTATGGCCTGATTATGGAATCCACCCGGCCGATCTACATGCAGGACATCGTGGAGAGCCCGGAAGGCAGCTACTGATTCTATTCTAAAAACCGTCTTGCACGGCGCACAGGGAGGTGCGCGATGGATGCCCAACTCAAACGGCTGGTGCTGTGCGCCGCCTTTTCACCCCACTCGGCCCGTCTCGGCCGAGTACTGCGTGAATGTTCGCCCGACGATACCCCGCTGGACCACTTTCGGCCCTGGCTGCCCAATAACAACCGGCTGCCCGCCCGTCGGCTGCGGCAACCGGAGGCCATGCGGGACACCCTGAAGGCCCTGTCCGGGCTGGGCTGGCGCTGGTTGGCCCTGGGCGACGAAGACTACCCGCCGCTGCTGGCGGACCTGCCGGATGCGCCGGGGGTGCTGGCGGTACGCGGTGACCCCGCCGTCCTTGCCGGCCCGCAACTGGCTATGGTCGGCGCCCGGGCCGCTTCCGCCGACGGCACCGACAACGCCTTCCGCTTCGCCCGCTCGCTGGCCGCCGCCGGCTTCGCCATTACCAGCGGCCTGGCGCTGGGCGTGGACGCCGCCGCCCACCGGGGCGCGCTGGCGGCGTCCGGCGCCACCGTGGCGGTGCTCGGCAACGGCCCGGACCGCGTATACCCGCCCCACCACCGCAAGCTGGCGCAGCAGATCGTCGACGGGGGTGGCGCCCTGGTCACCGAATTCGCCCCTGGCAGCCAGCCGCGCAAGGAATATTTCCCGGCGCGGAATCGGGTCATCAGTGGGCTCAGCTTCGGCACCATCGTGGTGGAAGCGGCGCTGCGCAGCGGCTCGCTGATTACCGCCCGCACTGCCGCGGAACAGGGCCGCGAGGTGTTCGCCATCCCCGGTGCGTTGCACAACCCGCTTAGCAAGGGCTGCCATCGGCTGCTGCGCGATGGCGCCAATTGGCTGGAAAGCGCCGATGATGTGCTGCACGCTTTCGGCGATTTTCGCCGCACCCTGGAGGACAGCCCGGCGCTGACGGCGGCCCGCGGGCCGGATGACACCAGCGGCTTGCTGGGGTACTTCACCACCGGCATCAACGGCCTGGACGACCTGGCCAGCCGTAGCGGGCTGCCGATGACGGAACTGGCGGAGCGGCTCGCCGACCTGGAGCTGGAAGGCAAGATCAAACGGGTGGCCGGCGGTTACCGCCGCCATCGCGGGCTTGCCTGACCGCCCGGGCTTGGGTACCTTCGCGGCCAGTAACCACACGAGGAACGGTGATGACCCCGCAAACGTCGGCGTCCGGCCAGCATCTGCTCAGTGCCGCGCACATTATTCGTGCCGGCGGCGTGATCGCCTATCCCACCGAGACCGTCTACGGCCTGGGCTGCGACCCCTTCGATGAGGACGCGGTCCACCGGTTGCTGGCGATCAAGCAGCGGCCGGTGGAAAAAGGGCTGATTCTGGTCGCCTCGGACCTGGCCCAGCTCGACGGCCTGGTGCATCTGGACGACGCCCAGCGGGAACGGCTGCGCCAGGTCTGGCCGGCGCCGGTGACCTATCTGCTGGACGCCACCGAGCGGGTGCCGGCGTGGGTTCGCGGCGCCCACCCCAAGGTGGCGGTGCGGGTCAGCGCCCACCCGCTGGCGCGAGCGCTGGCGGCGGCGGTGGGCTCGCCGATCGTGTCCACCAGCGCCAACCGGGCCGGGCGGCCGCCCGGGCGCAACCGGTTCCAGGTCGGCAAGGCGCTGGGTGGGGACCTGGATTTCATCGTCACCGGCGATTGCGACCCGCGCGGCAAGCCGTCCACCATTATTGATCTGCAAAGCGGCCGTACCCTGCGAGACTGACATGAATGACGTATCCCCCCAGGCGGTGAAGGACTATCTGCTCGATTTGCAGGACCGCATCTGCGCGGAGCTGGAGCGCGAGGACGGCCAGGGCCGCTTCGAGGAAGACGCCTGGGACCGGGTGGAAGGTGGTGGCGGCCGTAGCCGCGTGCTCACCGAGGGCGCGGTGATCGAGAAAGGCGGGGTTAATTTTTCCCATGTGTTCGGCGAGCGAATGCCGCCGTCCGCCACCGCCCACCGGCCGGAGCTGGCCGGGCGTTCGTTCCAGGCCATGGGCGTGTCGCTGGTGATTCACCCGCATAACCCCTATGTGCCCACCAGCCATGCCAATGTGCGCTTTTTTGTCGCCGAGAAAGAAGGCGAAGCGCCGGTGTGGTGGTTCGGCGGCGGCTTCGACCTGACCCCCTTCTACGGTTTCGAGGAAGACGCGGTGGCCTGGCACCGGGCCGCCCGGGCCGCCTGTGCGCCCTTTGGTGACGACCTTTACGGGGAGTTCAAGCGGTGGTGTGACGACTATTTCTATATCAAACACCGCGACGAGCCGCGTGGCGTGGGTGGGCTGTTCTTCGATGACTTCAACCGTCTCGACTTCGAGCACAGTTTCGCACTGATGCGCAGCATCGGCGACGGCTTTATCGGCGCCTACCGGCCGATCATGGCGCGCCGCAAGGCGCAGCCCTACGGCCAGCGCGAACGTGACTTCCAGCTCTATCGCCGGGGCCGGTACGTGGAGTTCAACCTGGTCTACGACCGGGGCACCTTGTTCGGCCTGCAGTCTGGTGGCCGCACCGAATCGATCCTGATGTCGTTGCCGCCGCTGGTGCGCTGGGATTACGACTGGCAGCCGGAGCCCGGCTCGCCGGAAGCCGAGCTGCACGAGAAATTCCTGATTCACCGGGAGTGGTTATGAGCGACCGTTACGCGGTATTCGGCAACCCGGTGAGCCACAGCCGGTCGCCGGACATCCACCATGCCTTCGCCGCCCAGCGCGGCGACGACCTGGTCTATGAGCGCATCGAAGCGCCGGTGGACGGTTTTCCGGCGGCGGTGGCGGCGTTCTTCGACGCCGGCGGGAGTGGCGCCAACGTCACCGTGCCGTTCAAGGAGCAGGCTTTCGATCTGTGCGACCGGCTCACCGAGCGGGCCCGCCAGGCCGGCGCTGTGAACACCCTGTGGCGCGTCGACGGCGCGCTGCACGGCGACAATACTGACGGCGCCGGCCTGGTGGCCGACCTGCGCGGCAGCCAGGGCTGGGCCTTGGCGGGCCGCCGGGTGCTGGTGCTCGGCGCCGGCGGCGCGGTGCGCGGCGTGCTTGGCCCGCTGCTGGCCCAGGGCCCGGCGGAAGTGGTGATCGCCAACCGCACGCTGGGTCGCGCGGAAGCGTTGGTGGAGCGCTTCGCCGGCCAGGGCGTGCCGATGCACGCCGCCGCCCTGGACCAACTGCACCAGCCGTTCGATGTGCTGATCAACGCCATTTCCGCCGGTCTGCACGGCGACATGCCAGCCCTTGATGCGGCCCTGGTGGCGCCGGGGTCGGTGGCGTACGACATGGTGTACGGCGCCGAGCCCACGCCGTTCATGTGCTGGGCGGAACGCCTTGACGCAGCGGCGGTGTGCGACGGTCTGGGTATGCTGGTGGAGCAGGCCGCCGAGGCCTTTCAGGTGTGGCGCGGCTGGCGCCCGAACACGGCGCCGGTGCTCACTTTGCTGCGCGGCGACTAAGCCGAGCGGCTCTCCATTTTACAAACTTTGTCGCGTTGCGGCTGGCGGCGGTGGCCGAAACCCGCTGAAATATTGGCCATTGCCGCCCCCTGCCTGGGTGGCCTTTTTGCCTTTATGCGCTGAGGAAAACTCATGTTCCTGCCACGCTTGGTGGTATTGCTGGCCGCGAGCCTGGGCTGTGCCCTGACACAGGCCAATACCTTCGGTTTTTCCTGGGATAACGACGCCTTCCTGGGCCAGGACAAAAACTACACCAACGGCGTCCGGTTCAGCTGGGTTGGCGATGGCCAGTCGGATTGTCAGGCCAACGGCGGCCTGACCTGCGGCGTGGCCCGGGCGTTGGATCCGCTGCCGGGTGTGTCGGCCTCCGATGAGCGTCACGCGCTCACCGTCAGCCTTCAGCAAATCATGATCACCCCCTCCGACATCACGCGTTCCACCCCGGATTACAACGACCTGCCCTATGTGGGCTATTCCAACCTGGAAGTGGGGCTGTTCAGCTGGGACCGGAAAAACCTGTTCGGCTATGGCCTGCGCGCCGGCATTGTCGGGCCGGACTCCGGTGCCGAGCAGTCGCAGAAGTTCGTGCACAAAGTGGTCGGTGCCAACGAGCCCCAGGGCTGGGACGACCAGCTCGGGCACGATGGCATCGGTGGCGTTTATTTTCTGCATGCACACCGCTTGTTCCGCACCACCAACGACGCCGGCTACCAGACCGAGCTGGGCACAGCCTGGGGCATCGACGCCAACAACTTTGACGGTGGCGCCCAGGTCGGTGGTTTTATTCGCTTCGGCCGCAACCTGCCCGGTAACTTTATTCCCGATTACGCCGGTCTCGGCACCGCCGGCTCGCTGGTCGGCCTGTTCGATAACCCGGGTTTCGGCTGGGAAGTGTTCTTCGGCTTAAGCGGTCAGTATGTCGGCTATTCCTATCTGGAAGAGAATGCCGGCCGGTACAACATCGAGGCCCGCGACGCGGTCGGCGCGGTGATCACCGGCTTCGGCGTGCGCTCCGGTGAGTTCAGCTTCACCATGACGGTGCAAACCTCCACCTCGCCGGTGCGGGACAAGAATGATCCGCTGAGCTTCGGCAATATGTCGTTCATGTGGGCGCTTTAGGAAGCCCTAGGCCTCATCCAGGTACTGGTCCTTAAGCTTCACGTAGTTGCCGGCCACATAGGGCAGGAACTCGATCTCCTTGGCGGTCAGCTCGCGCACCGGCCGCGCCGGCCGGCCCTGGTACAACCAGCCCGACGCCAGCCGCTTGCCCGGGCTGACCAGACTGCCGGCGGCCAGCATCACGTCACTCTCCACCACGGCGCCGTCCATGATCATGGTCTGCATGCCGATCATCACTCGGTCGCCGATGGTGCAGCCGTGCAGCATCGCCTGATGGCCGACGGTGACGTCTTCGCCCAGAGTCAGGGGAAAGCCGCCAGGGTTGAAGGCGGAGTCGTGAGTGATGTGCAGCACCGCGTTATCCTGCACACTGGTGCGCGCGCCGATGACAATGCGGTGCATGTCGCCACGCACCACGGCGCCAGGCCATACGGAGCTGTCGTCGCCGAGCGCCACATCGCCGATCACAGTGGACGCCGGGTCGATGAAAACCCGCTCACCCTGGCTTGGCACCTTGTTCTGGAAGCTTCGAATCCCCATCTCACACCTATTCATCAAGACGAATCAGACCCGTTATAACGAGAGGCACCATGAGTCACAACCCGCTGATTGATTACCCGGACCTGCCGCCCTTCTCCGAAATCCGCCCGGAGCACGTGAAACCGGCGGTGGAGCAGTTGGTGGAAGCGGGCCGTGAGCGTATCCGTAAGGTATTGGCCGAGGGTGACTTCAGCTATCGGGCTCTGGAGCTGACCCTGTCCGAGGAAGACGAACGCCTGGAAAAGGCGTTTGGCCCGGTGGGCCATCTGAACGGGGTGGCCCAGGACGAAGCCTTGCGCGAGGCGTACAACGCCTGCCTGCCGCTGATCAGCGAGTACAGCACCGAAGTGGGCCAGAACAGCGAACTGTTCGCCGCCTACCAGTCGCTGCGCGACAGCGATGAATTCAACACCCTGACGCCGGCCCAGCAGAAAGACATCGACAACACGCTGCGCGATTTCCGCCTGTCCGGCGTGGCCTTGCCCGAAGCGCAGAAAGCCCAGTACATGGAAAACGCCAAGCGGTTGTCGGAGCTGACCACCCGCTTCGAGAACAACTTGCTGGACGCCACGCAGGCCTGGCAGAAGCACGTCACCGACGAGGCGGAGCTGGCCGGTTTGCCGGACACCGCCCTGGCCGGCACCGCCGACCGGGCCCGCGCCGAGGGCCTCGAGCAGGGCTGGCTGCTGACCCTGGATTTCCCGGTGTTCTTCGCGGTGATGAGCCACGCCGGGAACCGTGCCTTGCGCGAAGAAATGTACCGGGCCTTTACCACCCGGGCATCCGACCAGGGCCCGCAGGCCGGCGAGTACGACAACGGCGCGGTGATGGATGAGATCCTGAAGCTGCGCCACGAGCAGGCCAACCTGCTCGGTTTCGCCCACTACGCGGACAAATCCCTGGCTACCAAGATGGCCCGCGATGTGGACGAAGTGATCGGCTTTCTTGAGGACCTGGCCCGCCGCGCCAAACCCCAGGCGGAACGGGAAGTGGCCGCCTTGAAAGCGTTCGCCGCCGAACAAGGCGCCGAGGATCTGCAGCCCTGGGACCTCGGCTACTGGAGCGAGCGTCTGCGCGAGGCCCGTTATGACCTGTCCGACGAGGCGCTACGCCCCTGGTTCCCGGCGGAGACCGTGATCGACGGTATGTTTCAGGTGGTCGGCAAGCTGTTCGGCATCCGCTTCCGCCAGCGTGACGACGTGGACACCTGGCACCCGGACGTGCGCTTCTACGAACTGGTGGACGACGACGGCAGCGTGCGCGCCGCCTTTTACCTGGATATGTACGCGCGCAGCGGCAAGCGTGGCGGGGCCTGGATGGACGACGCCCGGGTGCGCCGCCGCCGGCTGGATGGCGCACTGCAAACCCCGGTCGCCTACCTGACGTGTAACTTCGCGCCGCCGGCCGGCGGCAAGCCCGGCCTGCTCACCCACGATGAAGTGGTCACCCTGTTCCATGAGTTCGGCCATGGCCTGCACCACATGCTCACCGAGCAGGAAGTGGCGGGCATTTCCGGTATCAACGGTGTGGCCTGGGACGCGGTGGAGCTGCCCAGCCAGTTCCTGGAAAACTGGTGCTGGACCGAGGAAGGCCTGGCGCTGATTTCCGGCCACTACGAAACCGGCGAGCCCCTGCCCCGGGAAACCCTGGACAAGATGCTCGCCGCCAAGAACTTTCAAAGCGCCATGGGCATGATGCGCCAGTTGGAGTTTTCGCTGTTCGACATGCGCCTGCACGCGGAGTACCGCGAAGGCCTGGACATCCAGCAGGTGCTGGATGAAGTGCGCGCGCAGGTGTCGGTGATCAAGCCGCCGGCGTTCAACCGCTTCCAGAACGGCTTCGGGCACATCTTCGCCGGGGGCTACGCGGCAGGCTATTACAGCTACAAATGGGCGGAGGTATTGTCCTGCGACGCCTACGCCCGCTTCGAGGAAGAAGGCCCGTTCAACGAAGCCACCGGCCGCGATTTCCGCGAAAAGATTCTTGCCCGCGGTGGCAGCCGTGAACCGATGGAGTTGTTCGTGGATTTCCGTGGTCGCGAGCCCAGTGTCGAGCCGCTGCTCCGCCACAGCGGTATCGAAGGGTAGCAACGACAGAAGAGGCTGCTATGGTTAAACGTCAGTTCATCGCCGGGGCGAGCTGCCCCGGATGCGGCGCGATGGATCGTATCCAGCGTTGCAGCGATGGCGACAGCACCTGGATGGAGTGTGTCGCCTGTGGGCTGGTCCGAGACCTGGACCAGCAACCCGCCGCCAGCGAGGCCACCGACGCCAACGAGCAGACGGTGACGCTCAAGCCCCGGCGTTAGGCGTTAATAACGCCAGCCGGGTGAGCTGAGGAAGGCGTACACGAATACCGCGGCGGTGATCAGGAATACCACCATCATTACGGTACCGATAATACCGAAAATCATCCCCGCTATGGCCGTGCCCCGCCCGGTGGGGTCCCGCTCGCCCCGGTCCATGGCTTTCAGCTCCAGCACCCCCAATATCCAGGCGACCACCCCCAGCGGTGAGAACAGCAGCATGCTGATCAAACCCAGCGTCAGTACCAGCGTGCCGCGATGCGGCTGCACCGCGACCCCTGTCCGTTCGGCTTCGGTGGCCGGCTCCGCCGGTTGGTAGGGCCCGCGCTCAACAAAAGCGGCGGCCAGAAGCAGCCCCAGAGTGGCCGACCCGAGTACGAAATAGCCCGCCGAAACGATCATCGAATAGGCTTCCCAGGACAACAGTCCATTGCCGCTGAGGGGCATCAGAAGGTGGTTGGTGACAACCTGGAACACGGCCTGGAGAAGCAACACCGCGCTGGCGATGATCACCAGCAGAGACGCTTTGCGCGCCCGGCTTCTGAACACGATGCCCAGCACCAGGCCCACTATAGCCGGTATAACAACGGGCAGAAGATTGATGATGGTGCTTAGGTAATGCGGCATGTGGCCCCCCTTATAAACAATGGGTCGATACCCTAGCGTTATCACCGCGCTTTGTCCTCGCCGATGGTCACACTTCCCCGCCAGTGCTCACTCGCTGTTGCAAAAGAAGGTAAAGCGGTGCCTTTGAGGGGTCGGCAAGCCAGGCTTACAGGGCGCACTATGATTTCCCACACCGTGATTTTCATGGTGAGCGAAACCGATGAGAAAGGAGTTCTCCTATGTCTGACGATAAGGTAACCAAAGTGCTTAACGCCTTGATCGAAACCTGCCGGGATGGCGAAGAAGGTTTTCGCACTTGCGCCGAACAAATGGAAAAACCCGAACTGCAGCAGGTGTGCAAAGACCGATCGCAGAGCTGCGCGACGGCGGCGCAGGAACTGCAGGAGCTGGTGCGCGCCCAGGGCGGCGATCCGGACGACAGCAGCAGCGTTGCCGGGACCCTGCACCGCCGCTGGGTGGATTTGAAAGCGAAGCTGATGGATCGTACCGACGAAGCGGTGCTGAACGAATGCGAGCGCGGTGAGGATGTGGCCAAGCATAACTACCAGAAGGCGCTCGACGAGGCGTTGCCGGAAACGGTGCGCGCGGTAGTGGAAAAACAGTATCAGGGCGTGCTGCAAAACCACGACAAGATAAAGGCGCTTCGCGACGCTGAGCGCGCCAAGGCGTGAGCGCTTTTTTATGAAAATCTGGTGCCCATAAAAAACCCGGCAAATGCCGGGTTTTTTTAGGCGGGTCGGTTCGGTGGGCGGGCCGCGCCGTGCTATTTCTCGACGAAGGCGCGCTCGATCACGTACTCATGCATGTGGCCACCGCGGGATTCGCGGAAACCCCAGTCGTCGAGAATGTTGGTGAAGTCCTTCAGCATGGCGGGGCTGCCGCACAGCATGAACCGGTCTTCGTCCAGATTGGGCTTGGGCAGCTCCAGATCGTCGAACAGCTTGCCGCTGGTCATCAGCTCGGTGAGCCGGCCCTTGTTCCGGTAAGGCTCGCGGGTCACCGTGGGGTAGTAGAGCAGCTGGTTACGAATAATGTCGCCGAAGAATTCGTTATCCGGCAGCTCATTCTCGATCACGTCCCGGTAGGCCAGCTCCGAGGTGTAGCGCACCCCGTGGGTCAGGATCACCTGATCGAACTGTTCGTAAATCTCCGGATCCTTGATGATGCTCAGGAACGGCGCCAGGCCGGTACCGGTGGACAGCAGCCACAGGCGTTTGCCGGGCAGCAGGTGGTCCGCCACCAGGGTGCCGGTGGGCTTACGGCTCACATAAATTTTGTCGCCGGGCTGGATTTTCTGCAGCCGGGACGTCAGCGGGCCGTCCGGCACCTTGATGCTGAAGAACTCCAGTTCTTCCTCATAGTTGGCGCTGGCGATGGAATAAGCGCGCAGCAGCGGACGGCCACCATCCTGCTCCAGGCCGATCATGGTGAAATGGCCGTTTTTGAAGCGGAAGGCGGGGTCGCGACTGGTGGTGAAACTGAACAGGGTTTCATTCCAATGGCGAACGCTGGTGACGGTTTCAGTATTCAAATTTGACATATGCTAATACGCTTTTATTCCGGAATCTCCAGTTGGTGAGAATATAATCACCTGGGAGATATCGGTAAAATGGGTTATTCCGATATTTGATATCGATTATACCGATGAGGCCGTTATGCGCTACACCCTTCGACAGCTGGAAGTGTTCCTCGCCACCGCTCACTTCGAAAACGTCAGCCGCGCCGCGGATCACCTCAGCATGTCCCAGTCCGCCGCGTCCGGGGCACTGAAGGAGCTGGAGTCCCAGTTCGAGATCAAGCTGTTCGAACGCGCCGGCAAACGCCTGCGCCTCAACGAGCTGGGCCGCCAGTTGTGGCCCCGGGCGGAGGCCCTGCTGGGTCAGGCGCGTGATCTGGAAGCGGGCCTGCTGGTCCATCAGGAACTGGGCCAGCTCAAGGTGGGGGCGACGCTGACCATCGGCAACTACCTGGCGGTGAGTATTATGGCCCGTTATATGGCGGAGCAACCCGGTGCCCGGGTGCAGCTGGAGGTGGCCAATACTCGCGCTATCGTTGATCGGGTGTTGGGGTTCGATCTGGATCTGGGGCTGATCGAGGGGGAAATGAACCACCGCGATCTGGAGCTGCTGCCCTGGCGCGAGGATGAGCTGGTGGTGTTCTGTGCGCCGGATCACCCCCTGGCCGGCAAGCCGCGCCTGGACGACCATGATCTGAAAGCCGCCACCTGGATCGTCCGCGAATCCGGCTCCGGCACGCGCCAGACCTTCGAGCGCGGCATGCACGGCATTCTGCCGGATCTCAACCTGCTGCTGGAGCTGGAGCACACCGAGGCGATCAAGCGGGCGGTGGAAACCGGGCTAGGTATCAGCTGCCTGTCGCGGGTGTCACTGCGCGAGGCCTTCCGGCGCGGGTCGCTGGTGCCCCTGGCGGTGCCGCACCGGGACTTCAGCCGCGAATTCTATTTCGTGCTGCACCGGCAAAAGTACCGCAGCCCCGGCGTGGAGCGCTGGCTGCAGCTGTGCCGGGCCTCCCGGGATCAGGGCTGACGTCTAGTCGCCGTTTGGCCGGTATTTTGCGCGGATCACCCCGCCCAGGTCTTCCCACGGCAGCGTCAGGGTGGGCTGGCCCATTACATAGGGAGCGATGGAGTAGACGTCGTAATGCAGCACCAGGCCTTTGCGGGTGAGCCGGAAGTCGCTGCTTTCCTGAAACGGCCAGGCCTGGCGGAAGTCGCCGTCGGAGTCCACTTCTTTGTCCAGCCAGCGGTCATGGGCGCGGCGGGCGGCTTTCTCGAAGGCGTCTTCCTGGCCCGGGGTAATCACCTGCCCCAGGGTGACCGGGCGGTGGGTGGCCAGATTCCAGTTCAGCCAGCGTGTCGCCGGCAGCCCGTGGGCGCCGCCGGTGAATTCGTAGCTGTCGATGGCCACCGTCAGCAGATCTTTCCAGCGGCCCAACTGACGGCTTTCGCCGCTCAGTTCCCAGCCCCGGGCGCCGTCGCCGGGAATCCCGGCGGCGGTAGCCAGGAAGCGGTCGGCGGCTTCGTCCAGGGATTCCGGTGGGGCACCCTGGTCTTCGCCGCCACCGCCCAGCTGTTGGACCATGCGGCGGCGCACCGCCTGGTTCAGCTCCGGGTGGCCCTCGTAGAGTTCCAGATCCACCGCTACCTTGGCGCAATCGTCGCCGCTGCAATTGTCCGCACGGCGGCGCAGGGTTTCGTTGTGGGTTTCCAGCTTCTCCGCGGTCGCCGAGGCCGCTGACTGATCGCTCTGTTCGGTGGCGGCGTTATCAGCCGGGGCCGGGTCCGTTTTCTCGGCGGGTTGATCGGGGCCCTGTTCGGAGCCTTGTTCGGAGCTATTGTCGCAGGCGCTCAAGGCCAGCAGCGCGGCCAGCGCGCCGGCGCGTAACCAGAGGGGTGATACGTAGCAGCGGCGTTCCGGCATGACAGCTTCCTGAATCGGTGGCGAACGTGGACAGCCACCGAGCATGCCTTGATTGCCCGTTACCGGGCAAGCCGGATGAGCGCCTTGGACCCGTTTCAGTCCACTTTCTCGAAGTAGCCGAGCAGGCGCAGCGCCGCGATCTTGTCACCGTCGATGTCCAGGTCGTCGCCGGCCAGGGCCGTGACCGCGCTGCGGTTGCCGGCGGCGATGGCCTTCCAGACCGGTTCTCGGGTGTGCAATACCGCCACCGTGTCGTCCGCCAGGTCCGCGTGCACTTGGGCCACGCCCCGGCGGATTTCCAGCGTGAAACGGCGGTCGCTGTCGGCGAACTGGAAGCCCAGTTTCTCGTGCACGTCGAGGGTGTCTTCCGCCTTCAGGAAGGCCGGCATCGCAGTCAGGAAGTTCTCGATCGGTAAGGTATCGAGAAAACCCGCCGGGGTCTGGGTTCGGAAGCCGGGTTTCAGGCCGTCCGCTTCTTCCCGGGCGGCGGTGAAGTAGTAGTTGCGGGCATTGGGGTTGGCTTCCACCTCGCCAAGCCGGCGCAGCGCTTCGGCGCGCAGCTGGTTCACCGCGCCGTCGTCCGGGCGCAGGGCGCGCAGGTGGTCGCTGAGGTTGAGGGCCCACTGGGCGTCGCCCTGGTCCAGGGCGGCACGGGCCTGGTCCGCCAGGGCCTGCTCGCCGCCGGCCAGTTCCGCCATGTGGCGTGCCTGTTGGTCGCCGGGCAGCGGTTGCAGGGTGCTCGGGTTGCCATCGAACCAGCCCAGGTAGCCGTCGAACACGGAGCGCACCGACCAGCTCACCTTGCCGTAGAACTCCTGCAGCCAGGGGCTCTCCGCGAGATGTGGCGGCAGATGCACGCGCTCGACGATTTGATCCGGGGTCAGGCCCTTGTTCATGTGGCGCAGGGTCTGGTCGTGCACATACTGGATCGCGTCGCGGTAATCGGTGAGGGTGTCGTGGATGCGTTGGTGGCCGCTGATCGGACGGGTGTGGCTGGGAACCAGGTGCTCGGCGCCCAGCGCGCGGATCTTGTCCAGGCTGGCCGCCCATTTCTGAACGTCCCGATAATAGGTGCCGCGGATGGTGTAGAGGTTGGGGAAGGTTTGATAGATGTTGTCGCCGGTCAGGACGACCTTCTTTTCCGGCAGCCATACAAACAGCTGGTCCTCGGTTTCCCCGGGGGCGTGCACCAGTTCCAGCTGGATGCCGGCGATGGTGGTTGCCAGGCGTTCGTCCACGGTATGGTCCGGCGGCAGCGCGAACAGCGTGCTCTCTTCGCTGACGCCCAGGTGCGGGCCGATGCCATCGTTGATGCGCTCGCCGTCGGGCAGATGGTGGCCGAACATGCGCATGGAGCGGGCGGTGATGATCGGCCGGATCTGGTTCACCACCCGATTGATGTAATAGCCGGTGCTCTGGTGGGCGTATACCGGCACCTCGCCCGGGGCGGCGAACGCCCGGGCGCCGAAGACGTGATCGGCATGGTTGTGGGTGTAGATGATCGCCGCGATCGGCTTGTCGGTGATCTCTCGGAAGGCGGCGAGCACCGCTTCCCCTTCCGCCACCGTTTCCATGGTGTCGACGATAATGATGCCGTCGTCGCCTTCCAGCATAATGGAATTGGCGAGGCCGAAGCCCACCGCCACGTGCACGCCGTCGGTGACTTCCACCACGCCTTTCTCGAACAGCTTGCTGTGTTCGCGCAGGGCGTCGGGGGCCGGGGTGGCCCGGGGCGCGGGCGCGGAGCTGCCGCCGCACGCGGCCAGGGCGGCCGCGCTGACCGCCATAATCAAAAGCAAAGCCGGATATCGCATGGAACCTTGTCCTTATTCTGAGAGTGCCTGGCAGGCTAGCGCCGCCGGCCCGGGCCACCAAGGTGGCAAGCGGCCACTGGCAGGTCGCCGCTGACCATGACGCCTTTTACCGCCACCACCGTGGCCGCCTGGCCGCTGGCCGTACTGGACACCTTGGAGCACCGTGGTCTGGATGGCAGTCTGGCCCTGCGTGAAGCGGGGCTGGAGCGCGCCTGGCTGGCCGCCAACCCCGGTGGCCGCGTGACGGTGGCGGCGATGGGCCGGTTGTGGGCCGCCGCCGAACGGCTCAGTGGCGATCCGGCGATCGGTTTGCATGTGGGTCTGGCGGCCCAGCCGATGCACCTGCGGATTCTTGGTCTGCTGGTGCAGACCGCCCCCAGCCTCGACCAGGTGATCGACTTCGCGGTGCGCTTTCAGGCGCTGGTCTCCAACAGTGTCACGGTATCCCGGGTGCACCGGCCCGGCGCCGAGGGGCTGGCGATCCGGCCGCTGGACGGCACGCTGGTGCACCCGTGCGCGCTGGACGCCTTTATCGCCGCCCACGTGCATCATCTGGTGCGGGTGGCCCCGGCCGGCGCGGTCACCGAGGTGGCACTGTGCCGGCCGGCGCCGGCGGACCCGCGTCCCTGGCAGACCAGGCTGTGCCGGCAGGTGGTGTTCGACGCCGACGCGGATGTGGTCTGGCACGACCGGGCGCGGCTGCACACGCCCTTGCCGCTGGGCGACGACGACCTCTCCCGGCAGCACCAGCAGCTGGCCGAGCAGGCGCTGGCGGAGCTGGATCGTTCCCCGCCGCTGGTTCAGACCCTGCGCGGTCTGCTGCGGGTGCGGCCCGGCGGACCGCCCACCCTGGGTGAACTGGCGGCGGCCGTGAACCTCAGTGAGCGCTCACTGCGCCGGCATTTGGCCGAGGCCGGCAGTGGCTACCGGCGTCTCATTGAAGAACACAGCGCCGAGCGCGCCGCTGCCCTGCTGCGCAGCAGTGACCGCTCGGTGGCGGAGGTCGCTGATCAACTGGGGTTTTCCGATGCCAGCAATTTCAGCAAGGCGTTTAAACGCTGGTACGGGGTCAGTCCGGATCGCTTCCGGCAGACTTGATGGCCGGTTTTGCACAATTTTTCCCCGCGTCGCCTTGCCAGCGGCAATACTGCCTCCATGTATTACGTTGAAATGAAAAAAATCATGGAGCGAATAACGATGCGACAGTCATTGCTTCTAGCGGCCACCCTGATGATGGTGACTACCGCTACCAGCTGGGCACAGAGCACCACCGAGGGAACGCCCAACATTAAGCAGCCGGATCAGGAGAACGTCTCCACGCAGATGCGTGATACCTGGGAGACGTTCAAGAATTTCTCCGTTGAACAGAAAAATGAGGCCGTGGAGATCGCTCGCCGGGCGCTGGTAAACCTGGACGAGGAGATCGACGAAGCTCAGAAAGAGATTGATCAGGGCTGGCAGAACCTGTCCCAGGAAGCGCGCCTGGAAAAGCAGGAGACCCTCAGTGAGCTGAAAGACGAGCGCGCTGAACTGCAGACCGAATACCAGGAACTGCAGGCCGCCAGCGCCGACAACTGGGAAGAAGCGAAGCACCGCTTTGGAAGCGCCTGGCAGTCCACCAAGCAGGCCTGGCGCGACCTGACCGCGCCCAACCCGGACGCCGAATAATTGTAGGAGCGGGCCCTGCCCGCGAAAGGCAAGCAACGCTTGCCGGCAGGATGCCAGAGACCTTCTTTGTGCCACCTGCAGAGAGGGCTCTGGTATCCCGCTGGGTGGCTAGAAGCCACCCTTTCGCGGGCTGGGCCCGCTCCCACAAGGCCCGCTCCTACATTCACACGTCGGCGAAATGCTCGCCGCCGCGAAGCCAGCGGCGCAGCAGCCGCTCGACGCGGTCGGGGTACTGCGCGAGCAGTGCCGCCGCTACTTCTCGGGCCGGGGCCATGAGCGCCTCGTCGCGCACCAGGTCGGCGATGCGGAACGCCAGGTCGCCGGTCTGGCGGGTGCCGAGCCATTCGCCCGGGCCGCGTAATTTGAGGTCTTCCTCGGCGATCACGAAGCCGTCGCTGGTGTCGCGCATTACCGCCAGGCGTTTTTTGGCGGTGAACGACAGCGGTGTCTGGTAGAGCAGCAGGCAGTAGCTTTGCTCGCCACCCCGCCCCACGCGCCCGCGCAGCTGGTGCAGTTGCGCCAGCCCCAGCCGTTCCGCGTTTTCCATCACCATCAAGGTGGCGTTGGGCACGTCCACGCCGACCTCGATCACGGTGGTGGCCACCAGCAATTGCGCCTCGCCGCTGGTAAAGCGGGCCATCCTCGCCGCCTTGTCTTTAGCTTTCAGGCGCCCGTGCACCAGCTCCACGGTGAGTTCGGGCAGCGCTTCCTGGAGGGTTTCGAAGGTGGCCTCGGCGGCCTGGGCCTGCAGCTCGTCGGATTCCTCGATCAGGGTGCATACCCAGTAGGCCTGGGTGCCTTCCTGGCAGGCGGCGCGGATGCGCGCCACCACGTCGTCGCGGCGCGAGGTGGGCAGCGCCAGAGTCTGAATCGGCTTGCGGCCCGGCGGCATTTCGTCGATCACCGAGGTGTCCAGGTCGCCGTAGACGCTCATCGCCAGGGTGCGGGGAATCGGCGTGGCGGTGAGCGTGAGCTGGTGCGGCACCTGGTTATCAAAGCGGCCTTTTTCGCGCAGCGCTAGCCGCTGCTGCACGCCGAAACGGTGCTGCTCGTCGATGATGATCAGCCCCAGCCGCTGGAACGCTACCGCGTCCTGGAACAGGGCGTGGGTGCCCACCACCAGGGCGCCGCTGCCCTCGGCCAGGGCCGCCAGGGTTTCCCGGCGCGCCTTGGCGCCGACGCTGCCGGCCAGCCAGTGCACCTGGATACCCAGCGGCGCCAGCCAGTGGCGAAAATTGGCCAGGTGCTGCTCAGCGAGCAATTCGGTGGGCGCCATCAGCGCCACCTGGTAGCCGGATTCGATCGCCACCAGGGCGGCGGCCGCGGCCACCAGTGTCTTGCCGGAGCCCACGTCCCCCTGAATCAGGCGCAGCATCGGGTGCTCGCGGGCCAGGTCGGTGCGGATTTCCGCGATCACCCGCTGTTGGGCGCCGGTGAGCTGGAACGGCAGCGCCTTGAGCAGCTTTCCAGTAAGCCCATCGCCGCGCAGCGTCGGCGCGGACAGCGCCTTCTGGCCAGCCCGTTTCGCCAGCATGCCCAGCTGGTGGGCGACCATCTCTTCCATCACCAGCCGCTTCACCGCCGGGTGGTTGCCGTCCAGCAGCAGGTCCACCGGGTCGTCCGGTTGCGGGTGATGCAGCTTGGTGAGGGCCTGGGCCAGGCCGGGCAGGCCGCTCTGGTCCAGCAGTTGTCGGGGGATCAGCTCTTCCGGGGCATGGGTCTGGAGCCATTGCAGGCCCTGGGCGGCGAGGTTGCGCAGCAGTTTCTGGCTGACCCCGTCGGTGGTCGGGTACACCGGCGTGAGGGCCTTTTCCAGCGGCGGGATATCCGGGCCGGCCTGGTATTCCGGGTGGTAGAACTCCAGGCCGGCGGCGCCGGGGCGTGGTTCGCCGTACACGCGGATGCGGCGGCCTTTTTCCAGGGCGTTCTTCTGCGCCGCGCTGAAGTGATAAAAACGCAGCGCCACCAGGCCGGTGCCGTCGGCCACCTTGCACAGCAGTGAGCGGCGCTTGCCGAACACCACGTCGGCGGCCATTACCTCGCCTTCGATTACCACGCCCTGTTCCGGGCGCAGGCTGCCGATGGGGGTAATGCGGGTGCGGTCTTCGTAGCGGAACGGCAGGTGGAAGAGCACATCTTCCAAGGTCGCCAGCCCGAGCCGGGCCAGCCGTTCCGCCGCCCGGGGGCCGACGCCCTTAAGACGGGTAATGTCGATCGTCTCCAGGGCGGCGGGCGGGCTCATATCAGGCGGCGAGGCCCTCGCGCGGCACCGCGTGGCGCAGCACTTCGATGGCCTTGGGGCGCGGGAAGCTGTCCCGCCACACCAGGGCGATGGTGCGCGAGGGCACGGGCGCCGCGAACGGACGCACCGCGAAGGTGCTCTTGTCGTAGCCGTGCTGGTACAGCGCGGAGTTGGGCAACACGGTGATGCCCAGGCCGGACGCCACCATATGACGCAGGGTTTCCAGCGAGCCGCCCTCGATCTGCACCAGGTTGCGCTGGCGCTCGGAATCAATCGCCGGGCACAGCTCCAGCACCTGGTCGCGGAAGCAGTGGCCTTCGCCGAGCAGCAGCAAGGTTTCGTCGAGCATCTGTTCCGGGCGGATCAGCTTCTGTTTGGTCCAGGGGTGGTCGCCGGGCAGCAGCACCGAGAACGATTCCTCGTACATCTGGGCGCGCACCAGGCCGCCGCCGGAAAACGGCAGCGCCACGATGATGGCGTCCAGCTCGCCCCGGTCGAGTTTGCCGCGCAGCACATGGGTGTAGTTTTCTTCGATGAACAGCGGCATGTCCGGCGCTTCCGCCCGCACCCGCGGTATCATGGTGGGGAACAGGTACGGCGCCACCGTGAAAATGGCCCCCACCCGCAGCGGCGAGCCGAGCTGGTCGCGCTGGCTCAGGGCCATCTGCTCAAGCAGGTCGGCCTGCTCCAGTACCCGCTGGGCCTGGGCGATGATCGGCTCCGCCTGGGGGGTGACCACCACCTCCCGGGGGCGCCGTTCGAACAGTGGCATGCCGAGCTGTTCTTCCAGCTTTTTAATCGCCGCGCTCAGCGTCGGCTGGCTGACGTTGCAGACCTGGGCGGCGTGGCCGAAATGACGTTCCCGGGCCAGTGCGACCAGATAGCGTAGTTCTGTTAGTGTCATAAGCGTAAAAACTTTTTTCGATGATAGGCCATTGTGCCGGACTCAAAGACTATGAGCCATATTCTAATTGCCGGTCTCGGCGACCTGGGCCGGGGCTTGGCGGAAAACCTGCTGGCCGCCGGCCACCGCGTCAGCGGAATACGCCGCGGCAGCGACGCCCCCAGTGGGGTGGATCTTTACAGCCAGGACCTGCTTGACGGCGCCCACCTGCTGCCGCCGGACCGGGTGGACATGCTGGTGATCATCATGACGCCCAGTGAATACTCAGAGGAAGGGTACCTGAAAGCCTATGTGCGCGCGCCGCTCAATCTGCTCGACGCGCTGGCCGAACAACAGCCCCTGCCGCCGATTCTGTTCGTCTCCAGCAGCGCCGTGTTCGGCGACCTGGAAGGCGACGTGGACGAAACCACGCCGCCGGCGCCGACCCGCTACAACGGCAAGGTGGTGCTCGCCGCCGAGCAGGAGATCAGCACCCGGGGCCTGGCCACGGTGGTGCGCTTCAGCGGTATTTACGGCCCGGGCCGCAACCGCTTGCTCACCAAGGTGGCGCGCATGGCGCGCGGCGAAGAGCCGCTGCCGGACGCGAAATGGAGCAACCGCATCCACCGCGATGACTGCGTCGGTCTGCTTGAGAATCTGGTGGGGCGCTGGCTGTCCGGCGAAACCGTACCGCCGCTGGTGGTGGGCACCGACAACAGCCCGGCCGGCAACCTGGACGTGTACCAGTGGCTGGCGGCGCAGCAGGGTTTGTCGTTAGCCGTGCCGGACACCGCGCCGACCGGCAAACGCGTCCACAGCCGCTTCATTGCCGACGGCGGCTACACGCTGCGCTACCCGGATTTCCGCACCGGTTACACCACGCTCTTGTAGGAGCGGGCCCAGCCCGCGAAAGGGAGCGAAGCTCCCGGCAGGATCCCAGAGGGACGTCTTAACGCGCCCTGTTGGACTCAACCGAACGGGTCTCTGGAATCCTGCCGGCCGGCTTTGCCGGCCTTTCGCGGGCGGGGCCCGCTCCCACAAATCGCCGCTTCCAAAGTGATCGAGCACAAAAAAGCCGGGCGAGAGCCCGGCCTGTGTCGAGGGATGGTTGAGGGCGGCGCTGTCAGGCCACGCGTTGATACTGGGTGCTGCAAGAGGACACGGCGGACTGGATGCGCTCGTCGTGTTTGCCTTTGCTGGCGATGTCGGACAGTGAAATAACGCCCACCAGGCTTTTGCTGTCCCGGTCATCCAGCACAATCAAACGCTGAACCTGCTGCTCCTGCATGTTGGCGGCCACATCGGCGACATCATCGTCCTTGAAGCAGTACAGCACCATACCGGTCATGCAATCCTTCACGGGTGTGTCCGGGCCTTTGCTTTCCGAGAGTGCCCGAATCACCAGATCCCGGTCAGTGGTAATGCCCACCAGACGGTCGTGCTCCGCGATCGGTAGCACACCCACGTGAAGGTCGCGCATCATCTTGGCGGCGTCTTCCACGCTGGCATCGGTATTCAGGGTGCGGGGGGATTCGCTCATGACGTCCTGTACTTTCATATCCATAACTCCTTCTATTGCGACTGCTTTGCTGCGAATGCCTTTCGGCCGGCGCCGTCAATCCTTGCGGCGCTGACTGTCAGGGTTACAAACGAGGCGGCCCCAGGGCAAGTTCCTGTGAGAACGATTCCTGATAATCACCGCTTTCTGATGCCGGCGGCTTATATGGCGGCGCAGGCCGGTACTGGGCCTTGCCGTCCGGCTGCGGTATTGTTGCGCCTTCGCCCGGCTTCCGGCGGCTCCAGGCCGTTGGTCCCCTTGTGCCGGGCGGTGGAATCGGTAGAGTGTGCGCCCTTGAAAGTGGCCTCCGCACGGGAGTGAAGCAATGACGGTATCGGTAGCGGTTGTAATGGGGTCCCAGTCTGACTGGGAGACCATGAAAGAGGCTTGCGACGCCCTGACCCAGTTCGGTGTGAGCTGGAAGGCGGAGGTGGTGTCCGCCCACCGTACCCCGCAACGCATGTACGAATTCGCCAAGAGCGCGGCGGACCAGGGTTATAAGGTGATCATTGCCGGCGCCGGCGGCGCCGCCCACTTACCCGGCATGATCGCCGCCATGACGCCGCTGCCGGTGCTGGGCGTGCCGGTGCAGAGCCGTTCTTTGTCCGGCCTGGACAGCCTGCTGTCGATCGTGCAGATGCCCAAGGGCGTGGCGGTCGGCACCCTCGCGATTGGCTCCGCGGGGGCCTACAACGCCGGCCTGCTGGCGGCGCAGATGCTGGGCAGCGACGACCCGGCCCTGCAGAAACGCATCGCCGACTGGAAAGCGGCCCGCGCCGATCAGGTGCTGGCGGACGCGGAACTGGGTCAGGGGTAAGCACCGCATGAATCGTGTACTGGTACTCGGCGGTGGCCAGCTCGGCCTGATGATGGCGGAGGCCGCCGCCCGCCTGGGTCTGGTAGTGGACCGCTACGACCCGGAGCGCGCCCTGCTGCTGCCCGGCACGTCCGACCTGGCGGTGCCGATTACCTGGGAAGAGTGCCTGGAGCGCTACCCGGTGGTCACCGTGGAGCGCGAGGCTTTTCCCGACAGCGGCCTGTCCGCTCGGCTGGCGGCCAGCGACCGCTGTGTGGCGCGCGGCGCCTTATCCGTGATCCCGGACCGCCAGACCCAGAAAACCATGCTCGATGACCTGGGCATCGCCACCGCGCCGTGGCGCAACCTGGACAAGGTCGATGACCTGGCCGACGCCGCCGCCGAGTTTGGCGGGTTGGTGGTGAAAGCGCGCAGTGGCGGCTATGACGGTCGCGGCACTTGGATCATCAGCGAAGGCGGTGATTTGTCCACGGTGCCCGCGGAAGAACTGGCCGGCCGCGCCATCGTCGAGAAGAAAATCCCTTTCCGCCGCGAGCTGTCCATTGTTGGCGCCCGCAACCCGGCCGGCGAGACCCTGTTCTACCCGTTGACCCGCAACTGGCATGTAGACGGCATCCTGCGCCTGAGTCTGGCGCCGGCCAACGCTTGCGCAGAGCTGCAGCCGGAAGCGGAACGTATTCTGCGGCGGATCATGGAAACGCTGGATTACGCCGGCGTCATGGCGGTGGAGTTCTTCGAGGAAGACGGCCGTCTGCTGGTCAACGAGATCGCGCCCCGGGTGCACAACTCCGGCCACTGGACCCACGAGGGCGCCGACTGGTCGCAGTTCGATCTGCACGTGCACGCGCTGGCCGGCGTGCCGCTGCACTCGTTGAACGTGCACGGCCCCAGCGCCATGGTGAATCTGATCGGCACGCCCTTCGATCAGGCCTGGTTGCAGCATCCTGGCGTGGTGCATTGGTACGGCAAGAGCGTGCGCCCGGGCCGCAAGGTGGGCCACGCCAACCTGGTGGCGCCGACCCTGGACGGGCTGAGAAAAGGTCTGGACGCCTGGGCCGATGTGCTGCCGGAAGGTTTCGAGGCGGTCCTCGACTCGGAGCTGGCGTTGGACTGAATGTCCGTCGTCGCCCAGCCGTAGCAGCTAACAAAACGCCCCGCGAATGCGGGGCGTTTTCGTTGGCGGCTTTGGAAAGACCTTACGGAGGCGTGGTGCAGGCCGGCACGCCGGGACGGTCGGCGGTGCTGAACTGGCAGCCGAAGTTATCGGCGGCCACCGTGGCCGGATTCAGGAAATCGTCGCCGGCCGGTTTGGGGCCGCCCTGTTCCCAGGCCACCATGTCCGCAAAGGCATTGATCTGCTCCTGCGGTGTGTAATCACAGTGCCCAGGCGAGCGGATCGCGCGCTGCACCAGCCAGATGTCGTTGCCATTGGCCGCCGCCCGTTCGCGGTAGATCTGACCGTGCCGGAAGGGCACATAGAAGTCGCCCAGCCCCTGCAGACTGACCACCGGAATGTTGAATTCCCCGTTGATCACCGGAATCCAGCGCAGGCCGTCGTTACGCAGCCCGTTGGCGGGCGGATTGCCTTCCACGCGCAGGATGGTGTCGTTAAAGGCCTGTTCCTCGGTGGAGAGCGGCGGGAAGTTGTCGAACTGGTAGGTGACGCCGGCGTTGCCGCTCAGGTCCCGGGCCAGAATGCCGTTGACGGTGCCGTCGCGGCCGCCGGTGCCCATCACCACGTGCCAGTAGTAGGTCGTGAACCCGATATCGGCCACCGGACGTTCGCCGCCGGAGAGATTGCGCATCAGCGCCTGGAATTGCTCCCCTTCAGCGGTGGGTACACCGAGCGACCCCGTCGGGTTGCTCTGTGACGGCGGGATTGGCGGTACCGTCCAAATCACCGAATTGATCGCGTTGGCGTCGAAGTTGGTGGCGGGAATGCTGGTCAGCGGTGGCGCGCTGGGGTCTTTCATATGCGCGAAGTGCTGCGCCGCCATGGTCGCCTGGGTGAGGTATTCGAACTCGAAGGTGTCGCCCACCACGCCGCACATGGGTACGGCGCCATGGTACTGCACCGGGTTGTTGGCGGTGGCGAGGGTTTCGTCCTCGATGGCGGCGGCGGTGACATGGCCGCCCATGGAGTGGCCGGTAATGTAGAGGCGTGATGGTTCCGCCAGGTCGCGGCCCTCAGCGGCGGCGATGTCGGTGAACGCCAGCGCCAATTCGTTGGTGTCTTCCACACCGGTGCGCACGTCGTAGTAGTTGGTCGAGTAACTGGATGCTGCCCAGGCGTAGCCGTTGTCGAGAAGCCATTCGCGGATGCCCGGGTTGGAGACGGTCAGTTCCGGGCCTTCGCCTCGATAGCCGTGGGCGTACATCACCAGGTGACCGTTCCAGGTCTCCGGCACTTCGATGCGGTAGCCGGCGCCATTCGGACGCACGCCGGTCCAGCGATCCGCGTTCTCATGGCCGGCCAGCGCCGCGAAAGGCAGGGTGTCTTCGTCCACACTGAACGAACGGGTGTCCTGGACGCGGGCCGGTTGTGACGGCTCGGCGCCGCTGGAGCTGCTGCTGTCGCCGCCGCAACCGGCCAGCAAGCCGGCGCTCAGCAGGCCGGCCAGCAGACCGATCCTGGGTATTATGAAATGGGTGCTCATTGCTGCTCTCCCGATTTTATTGGAATTGTGGGTCTTTTCTTATTGGTGTTTCGCTGTGCGAAATAGCTTTCTAAAAGAAAGCAGTGGTTAATATCCGCCCAATGAATAAAAGCTGTCAATAACAGGAAAGAACTGGCGGAGGGGATTTGAGAGGTGGCCGTGAAGGCGCCTTGTGGGAGCTTGCCTGCAAGCGAAAGGCCGGCAAGCCGGCCGGCAGGATTCCAGAGAGGTTTTTGGCTGCTTTTAGACAAGTTTCTGGGATCCTGCCGGGTGGCTGAAAGCCACCCTTTCGCGGGCTAGGCCCGCTCCCACAAGGCCCAGCCCAAACCGTCAGGGTTAGAAGTCCACGCGCTGGAGCATCAGGTCGGTGACCTGGACGGTGCCGGCGGGGGTCTGGTCGAAGGCCAGTTCGACGGCGTTGAGGTTGGTGAAATCCACGCCTTCGAACGCGGTCAGCGGAATGTCCACGGCGTTGAGCGTGGTCTTCTGCGAGCCGTGGTTGGCTTCGTCGTAGAAAGCCCGGCCGGGCGGGTAGAACAGGCTTTCGGTGTAGTCGCTGGCCAGTGCGGACACCCGGTTACCGTCCATGTCCTCCAAAATGATCTGGAAGTCCTGGCCGGTGGTGTTGTCCAGGTCGCCGTGGGATACACCGATGCGCACCGACAGCACTTGGTAGTCGACCGCGTTTACGCCCAGCAATTCGGAGCGATAGGTGGCGGCGGTGTCCCAGGCCATGAACAGCTGCTCGGCAGTATTGAAGGTGGGTGTGGCCACGTCGCAGCCTTCGCCGGGCCGGCCGTTGGTCTGGCAGATGCCGAAGGAAGAGAAGCCGTCGAAGCGCACTGCCCCGCCAAGGTTGTTGGTGGTCAGGCTGGCCGGGTCCAGGGTGTCGTCGATCACCAGGCGGTCCGCCGCCGGGGCGTGCACGCTCAGCAGGTAGCGGTCGTCGCAGGGGCCGGTGCCGTCCGGGCAGGTGTTGCCGGGCACCGAGGTCTGGCCGTTCCAGTAGGCGCCGAATGCCTCTTCACCGCCGATGAAATAGCGGAAGAAGGAGGCGATGAAGAACAGCCCTTGGGCCTGCTGTACTTCCGGTGTGTCGCGGCCGTTGCCGGCGGCGTTTTCGCCGCACCAGGGGTCGTCGCCGTCGCTGTCCAGGATGGTCCAGTCGTCGGGCCGGCTGTCGGTGGTCCACACCGTGTTGTAGTAGTTGTGGTTGGCGCCCATGGGAATCAGCTGGAACTTGGGATAGGGGTCGTTATCCACGGCGTAGCGGCTGGTGTCGTAGGCGAAGTTGCCCATCAGGTCTTCCACATCGCCGTCGCAGTAACCGGCCAGTGCCAGGAAGGTGACGTTGCTGACGGTCTGGGTGTTGTAGTCGGTGGGCGCCAGCGAGAACACCGCGGTGATGTTGTGCGGCTCGGGCCGGTTGCGGTTGTAGATCACGGTTTGGTTGACGCCTTCACCGCCGCGCGAGTGGCCCATGATGCCGATTTCGCTCATGTCCAGCTTGCCGGTCAGCATGTCCAGGCTGTTGCCGCCGGAAGCGTTGATGGTGCGGAACTCATCCAGGTGACGCACCACCAGCATGGACCGGGCGAGCGCCCCGGTGTCGCCGCTGCTGGGGCCGCTGTCGTTATCGTTGATGTCGTTGGCGTCCACGGAAATCACCGCGTAGCCGTGGCTGGCGAGATTGCGGGAGATGTACTCGTAACCCCGGTAGCTGGGAATCGGGTTGGCGCAATCGTCGTCGTCGATACCCCAGCCGTCATAGCAGGTGCCGTGACGGCCATGCAGAAAAAGCACGACCGGGGCGGGGCCGGTCTGATCCTCGGGATACTGGATGTACCCGTGGATGTCAGTGTCGTAGCTGTCACCGTTTTTGTTGTCCATTACCGTCATGCGGCCGAAGTTGTATTCCTCTTCGGCGACGGTGAACGGGCCCGTTGTGGCAGGGTCCGTTGCGACGCCGGTGCTGACGCCATCCGGGCTGGATTTGGCGTCGGGTGTGTCTTCCACGTAGGACGATGAAGAGTCGCCTCCGCAGCCGGCAAGGAACAAAAAGGCCGACAGGAAGACCAGACCCAGCCCGTTTCCGGGCAGAGAACGAATGGTGCTGCTCATAATATTTTCCCCTTGGTGTTAAGGCGGCAAGTGTCCAATCAGGACGAACGGACCCAGGCAAATTGAGTGCCATCGGCCTTTCGGGAAGGTATTTGAGGCGCATTAATTGATGTAAAAGTAACTGTTTTTATAGGGGTATTTTTATTTGTAAAAGAGGTAATAAGCGTGAGGGTCGAGTGACGAGGCGGTCGCTCTGGAGGGTGCCCTGAGGCGTTGGAAGCACAAAAAAAGGGCGCCGATTGGGCGCCCTTTGGCTTTATTCTGGTGCGCGGTGGCGCTCAGGCGACATCCATTACCGCGTCCATTTCCACCTCGGCGCCTTTGGGCAGGGCCGCCACGCCGATGGCGGCGCGGGCCGGGTAGGGTTCGTGGAAATACTCTTTCATGATCTCGTTGACCAGATTGAAATGGCTCAGGTCGGTGAGAAAAATGTTCAGTTTGACGATGTCATGCAGGGCGCCGCCGGCCGCCTCGCAGACCGCCCCCAGGTTGTCGAACACCCGCCGTACCTGGGCGTCCATGCCGCCGCCCACCAGTTCCATGGTGGCCGGGTCGAGCGGAATCTGGCCGGACAGATAGACCGTGGAGCCGGCCTTGATGGCTTGGGAGTACGGGCCGATAGCGGCGGGCGCCTGATCGGTTTTGATCACGGAACGATTGGACATGGTGCGGTTTCCTTCAGGCACTGATGCGGTGAATCCTCACAACATTGTCCACGGTGCGCAACCGCTTGATGATGCGCGCCAGGTGGACCCGGTGCTTCACGGTGAGGGTGACGTTGATGATCGACAGGGTAGGGTCTTTGCCGGCCATGTCGATGGTGTCGATGTTGGAGCCCAGCTCGGAGACCACGTTGGCCAGTGTCGCCAGCACGCCACGTTTGTTGACCAACTCGATGCGCAGCGCGGCGGTGAATTCCTGCTCCACGTCCTTGTCCCAGTTCAGCGGGATGCATTTTTCCGGCGCGTCGCGCATTTCCGCGAGCAGGTTCTTGCAGGTGTCGCGGTGCACCACGATGCCCTTGCCGGCGCTCAGGTGGCCGATCACGGTGTCGCCGGGCAGCGGGTAGCAGCATTTGGCGTAGGTGACCATCAGCCCTTCGCTGCCGCGAATCGCCAGGGGCAGCCGGTCGTCCTCCGGGTCGCGGTTCTCGCCGCGGGCACCGGCCAGCTTGCGCGCCACCAGCGGCGCCAGCCGGTTGCCCATGCCGATGTCCTCGAGCAGCTCTTCCATGGTGCCGTAATGGTTGTGGCTGAGTTCCTGCTGCAGGGTTTTTTCCGACAACAGCGACAGATCCAGCTGGTAGGGGATCAGCGCTTTCTCCAGCAGCCGCTGGCCCAGCTCGGCGGCGTCCTCGCGGCGCTGCTGCTTGAGGAAGTGGCGGATGTTGGAGCGCGCTTTGCCGGTCACCACGAAATTCAGCCAGCCCGGGTTGGGGGTGGCGTTGGGGGCGGTGATGATCTTCACAGTCTGCCCGGATTCCAGCGGCGTGGACAGCGCCGCCAGCTTGCCGTCGATGCGCGCCGCTACGCAGCGGGTGCCCACCTTGGTGTGCACCGCGTAGGCGAAGTCCACCGGCGTGGCGCCGGCGGGCAGCTCCTTGATGTCGCCCTTGGGCGTGAACACGTAGGCCTCGTCCGGGAACAGGTCCACCTTCACGTTCTCGATGAATTCCATGGAGTTGCCGGCTTTCTGCTGGATTTCCAGCAGCCGCTTCATCCAGGACTGGGCCCGTGTGTGGGTGGGCGAGCCGGGCTCGTCGTGGGACTTGTACAGCCAGTGGGCGGCGATGCCGTTGTTGGCCATCGCTTCCATTTCCTCGGTGCGGATCTGAATCTCCAGCGGAATGCCGGAGTGCGCCTTCAGCGTGGTGTGCAGCGACTGATAGCCGTTGGCCTTGGGAATCGCCACGTAATCCTTGAAACGGCCGGGAATCGGAATGAAGTGATTGTGCACCGCGCCCAGCACCCGGTAGCAGGTGTCCACCCGGTCGACGATGATGCGGAAGCCGAACACGTCCATGATGTCCGCGAACGGCTTATGCTGTTCCTTCATCTTCTGGTAGATGCTGTACAGATGCTTTTCCCGGCCCAGCACCCGGGCCTGGATGCCCTCTTCCTCGAGACTGCGCTCCAGGCTGGTTTTGATCGAGGAGAGAATCTCGCGGCGGTTGCCGCGTGCCGATTGCACCGCCTTGCCGATCAGCCGCGCGCGCATCGGGGGGATGTTGTGGAAGGCGAGGGCCTCGTACTCCACCCGCATGTTGTACATGCCCAGCCGGAAGGCGATGGGGGCGTACAGTTCCAGGGTTTCGGTGGCAATGCGGCGACGCTTTTCGGCGCGCATCACATGCAGGGTGCGCATGTTGTGCAGACGGTCGGCCAGCTTCACCAGGATCACGCGGATGTCGCGGGTCATGGCCAGCATCATCTTGCGCAGATTCTCGGCCTGCTGCTCCGCTTTCGATTCGAACTTGATCTGGGCGATCTTGGAGACCCCGTCGACCAGCTCGGCGACTTCCTCGCTGAACTCCTCGGCGAGCTGCTCCTTGGTGACGCCGGTGTCCTCGATCACGTCGTGCAGCATGGCCGCCATCAGCGAGGCGTAATCCATGTGCATGTCCACCAGGATGTTCGCCACCGCCAGCGGATGCGTGATATAGGGGTCCCCGCTTCGCCGGTACTGGCCCTCGTGGGCTTTCTCGGCAAAATAGTAGGCGCGAACCACCTGTGAAATTTGCTCTTCCGTCAGGTAGCTGCGTAACCGTTTTTTCAGGTTGTTGATCGAGGGCAAGATTCCTCGCCACGCCGCCAGGGCGAATCGAAGTGAACGATAATTCCTAGCTTAGGTTTGGCGTGGTGATTTGTCTACGTTATCGCCGTGAGCGCTTGAAAAGGCAGGGGTTTTCGGTCTGAAAGGCGGGCACTATGAAGACTTGTCAGGGAAGTGCCGCGAGCGAGGGGCGCGGCATCGCGGCCCCTCACGTCAGTTTGGCGTTTACTCGCCGAACGACTGGGTCAGCATCGCCAGATCGTCCACGTCGGCACCCTGATCGGCGATCGGGTTTTCAACCGATTCGGAGGTCACTTCCCCCGCGGCGATCTCGCGCAGCGCCACCACGGTGGGCTTGTCGTTTTCCCAGGCCACGCGCGGCTCCTTGCCGCCGGTCTGCAGTTGGCGGGCGCGCCGGCTGGATACCAGAACCAGCTCAAAGCGGTTATCCAGGTGTTCCAGGCAGTCTTCTACGGTTACACGGGCCATGTCGATCTCCTATTGCGGGGGCGCGGGTCGCTGGGCTCGGGCGTTCCGCGCGGCCCGCGATTCTACTGGGTTTCCGTGCCTGACAACAAGTCGGCGAGGGTGGCCGCCTGGCGTACCGCCTGGCGGTCGGTGGTCAGCCGGCGTGCTTCGACGATGGCGGCCAGCTCGTGCAGGGCCCGTTCGAAGTTGTCGTTGACCACCAGATAGTCGAATTCGCCGTAGTGGCTCATCTCTTCCCGGGCCCCGGCGAGGCGCTTCTCGATCACGTGGTCGTCGTCCGAGGCGCGGGTGCGCAGGCGCTGGGCCAGGGTTTTCAGGCACGGCGGCAGGATGAAGATGCTGGCCGCCTCCGGCAGCAGATGGCGGATCTGGGCGGCGCCCTGCCAGTCGATCTCCAGAATCACGTCCTGACCGCCGCGCAGGGTCTCCGCCACCCAATCGGCGCTGGTGCCGTACAGGTTGCCGAACACCTCCGCGTGCTCCAGGAACCGGCCCTCTTCCACCATGCGAACGAAGGTCTCGCGGCTGGTGAAGTGGTAATTGACCCCCTCCACTTCGCCTTCCCGGCGCGGCCGGGTGGTGTGCGATACGGAGATACACAGGCGGGGCAGCTTTTCCACCAGCGCCGCCACCAGGGAAGTTTTACCGGCGCCGGAGGGGGCCGACACAATATAAAGAGTGCCTTTGTCGGTCATACGCATGCGGTTCCTGTCTGCCGGGGTCTCACTACCCGCGAAAACGGGCATTATAGGGGGAAGTCCGCGGCCCGTCATGGCCAAGCCTAAAGGAGACACCATGCAGGACAGCCCGATCACCGCCACCGTGGATTTCCACCGCGACGGTGTGCAACACGGTTTTCTCAAGCTGCCGCACTCCCATGACGACTCCGCCTGGGGCAGCCTGATGATTCCGATCACGGTGGCGCGTAACGGCGACGGCCCCACCGCCTTGCTCACCGGCGGCAACCACGGTGACGAATACGAAGGCATCACCGCCCTGCTCAAGCTGGCCGGTCGCCTGCGTGCCGAGGACATTCGCGGGCGGGTGATCATCGTGCCGATGATGAACCACCCGGCGGTGCTCAACGGCACCCGCACCTCGCCAATCGACAAGGGCAACCTCAACCGGGCCTTTCCCGGCAGCCCCTCCGGCACGCTCACCCAGCGCATCGCGGACTACTTCACCCGCTATCTGGTGCCGCTGTGTGACCTGGCGGTGGACATTCATTCCGGTGGCCGCACCCTGGACCTGTTGCCGTTCGCCGCCACCCACCGGCTGGCCGACGCCGAGCTGGCGCGCCGCTGCCTGGAGGGCGCCCGCGCCTTCGGCGCCCCCAACACGCTGCTGATGGCGGAGCTGGAAGGCGACGCGCTCTACGACACCGTGGTGGAGGCCCAGGGCAAGGTGTTCATCAGCACCGAGCTGGGCGGTGGCGGCACCACCACGCCGGAGACCGTGGCGCTGGCGGAGCAGGGCGTGGACAACGTGCTGCGCTGGGCCGGCATTCTGCCTGGCGGGGCGCCGTCGGCGACCACCCGCATGCTGGAAATACCCGACAGCGCCCACTACCTGCAGAGCGAACACGCCGGGTTGCTGGAATTCGCGGTCAATCTGGGTGAGCCGGTGAAAGCCGGCGCCGTGATGGCGCGGGTCTATTCCATGGAGCGCACCGGCGCCGAACCGGCGGAATACCGCGCCCCGGTGGACGGCCTGCTGATCGGCCGCCGCCACCCCGCCAAGGTGGCCATGGGCGACACCTTCGCGGTGCTGGCGGTGCCGTTGTAATCAGGCACTGGCCGGGAGCAGCAGGCTCCGCAGTTCAGAGTCGTTGGTGATCAGTGCCGCCAGCGTGTAGCCGTCCAGCACCTGCAGAAACGCCTCCTGCGCCCGGCCCAGCACTTTCTTCAGGGTGCAGGCCGGGTCGATCGGGCAGGACGAATTCTCCCCGAAACACTCGAGCAGCTTCAGATTCTCGGTCTGCCTGACCACCTCGCCCACCGGGATCCGCTCGGGGTCACCGGCCAGCACCAGGCCGCCGCCGCGCCCGCGCAGACTCTTCACGTAGCCCAGCCGCGTCAGTGTTTGCGCCACCTTGGCGATGTGGTTCGCGGAAATGCCGTAGCTCAGTGCGATTTCCTGCACCGTCGCCGGGGCCTTGTCGCGGGACAGCCCCAGATAGATCAGCAGGCGCAGAGAGTAATCAGTGTGAGTCGTCAGTTGCATAAAGTCGTTGACCACTTTTAAAGAGGTATATAGTATTCCTGTTTAAAAGAGGTATGTAAAACGCCTCTTTTTAGCCCGGAAAAATGAGCCCGGTAAAACAGGAGACCAGGAATCATGCTGACCGCCGACCAACTCGCCGTCATCAAAGCCACCGTGCCGGTGCTGCAGGAACATGGGGAAACCCTCACCCGCCATTTCTACCAGCGCATGTTCGAGCACAATCCGGAAGTGCGCCCCTATTTCAATCCGGCGCATCAGCGTTCCGGGTCTCAGCAGCGCGCCCTGGCCGGCGCCATCTGTGCCTACGCTCAGCACGTGGACAATCCGGCGGCGCTCACCGACGCGGTGGAGCTGATCGCGCAGAAGCATGTGTCGCTGGGAATCCGGCCGGAGCATTACCCGATCGTCGGCGAGAACCTGCTCGCTTCCATCAAGGAAGTGCTCGGCGACGCCGCCACCGACGACATCATCGACGCCTGGGCCGCGGCCTACGGTGCTCTGGCGGACATCTTCATCGGCCGTGAGGCGGACATTTATCACGAGCAGGAGCAGCGGTTCGGCTGGCAGGGCTTCAAGTCGTTCGTGGTGGCGCGCCGCGAACCGGAGAGTGACAACATCACCTCCTTCTACCTGCGCCCCGCCGACGGTGCCCCGTTGCACCCGCACAAGCCAGGCCAGTACATCACCGTGCGCGTGGATGTTCCCGGCGCCGGCCCGGTGATGCGCAACTACAGCCTGTCCAACGCGCCCGGCGACACGCACTACCGCATCAGCGTCAAGCGAGAAGCGGCGCCGGTGGACGGTGCCCCGGACGGGGTCTGCTCCAACCACCTGCACGCCAACCTGAAAGAGGGTGACCGCGTGGCGCTGGCGCCGCCGGCCGGGGAATTCGTGCTCGATACCCGCGAGCAGGACGCGCCGGTGGTGCTGATCGCAGGCGGTGTCGGCATCACGCCGTTGCTTTCCATGCTCCACCAGTGCCTGGCGGCCTCGCCGGCCAGCCGTCCGGTGACGCTGATCCAGGGCGCGCTGAACAGCCGGGTGCACCCGTTCCGCGATGAGGTGCGGGCCCTGGCCGCCGCGCACCCCAACCTGCAAGTACATGTGCGCTACAGCGACCCGCTCGCCGGCGACGAACCGGGCCGGGGTTACCACAGCAACGGCCTGATCGATGAGGCGCTGCTCGACGCGCTCACCGTGGACGGCGCCCACTACTATCTGTGCGGGCCGGAACCCATGCTGCGCCACGTCCACGCGCTGCTAAGCCGGCGCGGCGTGCCGATGGACAGGGTTCACTATGAGTTCTTCGGACCGGCGGCGCTGGCGGCCTGAGTCATCACCTGAGCGAGCCGTTATCGGTATCTTTATACACTTTGAATACGATGCGGCTCAGCCATTTCATGGCCCCTTCATAGAGCAGTGGGCAAAAACGCTGGGCAAGCACGCCTAGGCGGATATCAAGGGACGTAAATATCCAGTAGCGATTCTTCTTAACCCCGGCAATAATCTTCTTTGCCGCGTGCTCGGGGGTTTTGGCGTGCCGCTGGAAGCGTCGCGTCAAGGCCTGTACATCGGGGTCATCCCGATCCACGCCGACAACATTGATAGTTTTCACCAAGCCGGTGTCCACTGCCCCGGGACAAACTAGGCTTACACCGATGCCGTGTTGGCGAAGGTCGAAGCGCAGCACTTCGCTGATGCCTCTCAAGCCGAACTTGCTGGCACTATAGGCGGCGTGCCAGGGCAAGCCGAACAGACCCGCGGCGGAGGACACATTGACCAGGTGACCGCCCCTGCCAGCCTTGATCATCGGTGGCAAAAACGCGTGGATGATATGAACCGGCCCTAATAAATTGACCTCGATGATCTGATTCCAATGCGTTAGCTCCAGATTCTCGATCGTACCCCAGGTCGAGATGCCCGCAATGTTCATTACCACGTCGACACAACCATGTTGCTTATGGATATCGTCGGCGAAGGCCTGCACCGCGTATGGATCGGAGACGTCAAGCGCCCGATGGAATAATACCCGTCCGCCCTTCTCCGTTAGCTCTTGCGTCACAGCGTCCAGTGACGGCCGGTTGATGTCGGTCAGGCACAGCCTGGCGCCTTCGGCTACGAGCAACTCCGCCGTTGCCCGGCCAATCCCGCTGGCGGCTCCGGTAACCAAGCAGAGCCTATTGCGCAGTGACTTCATGAAGATCTCCTATTTAAGGCGGGCATGATGCCATGCTGTCTGGCTGCTATCGGTAACCCATCGCGCCACAATAAGGGCCCAAAAGCGCCAAAGCGTCTTGTGTGACCGAAGGTGTGACATACTCGGCGATATCGTTAGGAGAATTGCCGTGGATGATAACGATAATTGGGTGGCGGCCCCCCACCTCCAGCATCTCGCCCGCACCGCACAGGCCAATGGTCTTGATGTCGAGCAATGGTTGCTCAGGCTGGGGCGGAAGAACCCGCCGATCGGCGCGGAGGCCACACTGCCGATCTCCATGCTCGAAGAACTCCTGGCACAGCTCGACGCGCGATTCCCGGGTTACCCGTTCGGGCTGGTGATGGCGGAGAGCACCCAGCCGGCCGCGTTTGGGGTTCTTGGCTACCTTAGCCAGAGCTGCACACGCTTCGCGGACGTTTTGGATTTGATCGTCCGCTATAATGGGCTGCTTAGTAGCTTCGGGAACAGCAAGGTGATCTACCTGCCAGGTCGGGTCCGCGTTGATTGGGAGTGCCTGGCGGGCAGCCCTCTGTTTCGCAGGCATGCGTACGACTATGTCCTGGGTAGCTTTACAGTGCTTGCCCGGACCCTCCTGCAACCGACTCCCATGGTTCCCCTTGAGGTCGGTTTTTCCCACCCGCCACCTGAAAATAAAGAGACACGGTTGCGTCTTCAACAACTATTCCAAAGCCCGATTTATTTTGACCAGCCGCAAGCGGGAATCTGTTTTGATCGAAAATTAATGGACCAACCCCTTAGCCACAGTGACCTCGGCATTAAGACCACGCTCGCACAACATGCTGATGCTCTAATGCGACAGCGGCAACAAACCACGACCTTGCCGAACACTGTGATGCGCTTGGCACGTGCCATGTTCGTTGACTGTCCCCCTGGTTTGGAGGACGTGGCGGATCAGTTAGGCATTAGTGGTCGTACTCTGCACCGGAGACTGGATGCCCATAACACTAAATTCCGGAGCCTAATTGACGAGATCCGAATGGAGAGGGCGCCTGATTTGATATCTAATAGCCACCAGCCACTGGAGGTGACAGCATTTCAGTTGGGCTTCCAGTCAAGACAATCCCTTATCCGATGGTTTAAGAAGCGTACTGGTTTAACACCCGGGGAATATCGGCAACGAGGAGATCACAAGCCATGAGAGATGCAGACCTATTGCGGCCCGAGAGGGGCTGGGCGCGTCCTGACTACGTTCGCATCCCCGCTCCACCGCAGCGGCAGCGCGCCGTGCTACTGCGCGCCCTATCGGGGGTGGCACGGCTCTTTGGCCGAGCTGAGCTGCCGCACATCTTTCCGGTCATTGGCATCAACGGTCGGATTTTCTGGCCATGGCTACTTTTTGCCTCCCAGATGATGCCTTTCGGTCGGCTCCCCGCGACGGATAGGGAGAAGGCGATCCTGCGTGTGGCTTGGCGCTGTAGAAGCCGCTATGAATGGGGCCAGCATGTGGAAATGGCGTTGAGGGTTGGCGTCAGCGATAAAGAAATCGTCGAGATCACGAAAGCGCCCGGTGACATCGCGAACCGAGATGATCAGCTGCTGATGGCGGCATGCGATCAGGTGTGTCAGCAGAGCCTTATTGATGAAGACAACTGGCTTGCGCTAAACCAGAAGTATAACAAGAGGCAGATGATCGAATTGGTCATGCTTGTCGGCCATTATGTAATGGTCGCTGGCTTGTTGATTAACGCGGGTATCGAGCTGGAAACGGCCACCGAGAAGACGTTACAGGGCTTCTATGCGCGCCTGCCTAAGGGATAGGCGGGTCCGGTGCCCCTGACTGTCCGGATTTGATCCTCCCAACAATGCGATGATTTGGCGTTACGCATATTTTCAACAATTGCGAGGCGCCATGATGATCAGATCGCCCTATTTTTCGGTTATTATTTTTCTCTTCTTTTGTACGCCACTCCACTCCTTTCAGGTGTCTGACGGCGAGCGGGTAAATCAACAAATTACGGACTTCGATATCGTCTCCGATAACCTTGTGGATGCAACCACTGTAAGGGTGATGTTGCCTACCGGATACTCCGATACTGTTTCAGGATATCCGGTTATTTACCTGCTCCATGGTGGTGGCGGAACCCATGAAGACTGGACGGTCTGGGGCGTGCAGGAAATTGTCGATGACCGTGATGTAATCATCGTCCAGCCGTCGATGGGAAAAGGGAGCTGGTATGCTGATGCGGCCGTTCCCGGTATAGATGGTAACCCGAAGTGGGAGACCTTTTTCTTTGAAGAGCTTGTGACCTGGGTAGATGGCACCTTTAAAACCGACGCCCGCCGCGAGGGGCGTGCAGTGGTTGGCCTTTCGATGGGAGGCTATGGCGCGATGAGTTACGCGGCGAGGCACCCGGATCAATTCATCGCCGCCGCCGCATTCTCCGGTGCAGTCGACACCAGCAGAGAGTTGATTTCGAATTGGATCGGTGTTTCACCGGTTATTGACGCAAGAGTGCCTTACTCGATCTTTGGGATCTGGCCTCTCGATACGGAGGTCCGCCAAGCTCATAACCCCCTCAACCTGGCGCACAATCTGGCGGGGATGCATCTCTCTTTCTACTTCGGCAACGGAAACCGTGGGGTCCTCGATAATCAGAACGAGTACAACCCCGTCAATCTGTTCATGGGCTGGATTCAGGAAGCCGAGGTGCACCGAATGAACTTTGCCATGCATGATCGGCTCAACCAACTGGGAATAGCCCACCAGTTTCACCCCTATGGCGACGGCATGCATTCGCCGGGCTACTGGATTCGTAGTTTCCGGCAGGAATTACCAGAACTAATGCGTGTGTTCGATAACCCGCCGGAGCCTGTCAATAGGTTGGTGAACGGTGACTTCGAGGCGGAAGGCATTGTGGGAAATGCTGACAATAATGATTGGCAGTGCTTGGGTCAGTGCGGCCTGGACCGGGGGCTTGAGTTAGAACACCAGGGCGTGAGCAATGGCTGGGTTCGCAACAGTAACACCGAATGGAACGAGCTGTACCAGGAGATCTCCGTCGCCAAGAAAACCGATTACCACCTGTCCGCCTGGATAAGAACATCCGGATCCAAGCTGACTCTTCTGGGGGTTCGTGGAATGGACGGGGCTACGCTGGTGGATACGCCGATAAGTGCAAGCGCGGACTATGCGGTATATCAATTAGCGTTTAATACGGGTGACCATGATGTTATACGTGTCTTTGCCGGATTGCAGCCTGGCGGTGATGATGCCTGGCTCCAGCTGGATGATGTGTTCCTGGCGGCGGGGCTTGCGCCGCCGGTAGCACCGGTGGTGCCGGATGAAGACCCCTTCGAGCCCTTCCCTAATGTTCCCCCTGAAGATGACACCAATGACGGCGCCCCCGCGAAAAACAGCGGCGGCTCCGCTCCGGTTGCTGGGTCCGGGGGCGGGTCGATACCCCTATCGGCCCTTCTGTTGGGGCTGGGTTTCGGTGTTTGGCGCACGATCTCGAGGAGTTTCAGCGGTCGCAGAACAGGTCGTGCAGCACCTCGATAATGCGGGTTGCCCGGGTGCCCCGCAGGGAATAATAGATCGTCTGGGCGTCGCGGCGGGTCTGTACCAGATCGTCGCGGCGCAGTACCGCCAGGTGCTGAGAGATCACTGACTGGCTGCCCGCCACCCGGGCGTTGATCTCGCCCACTGTCATCTCGCCCTCCACCAGCATGCAGAGAATCAGCAGCCGCTTCTCGTGGGACAACGACTTGAGCAGGCGGGCGGCGTCGGCGGCGTGCTCGGCCATCGCTTCGTCAGGCTTAGCGGGGCTGTTTTTACGGCGTGTGTCGGTCATGGCATCGCTTCAATGATTTGACCTGAAAATAGCATTAGAAGATCTTAATGTAAATTTATCTATATTAGATTTGACTAATAAAAGGGCGCGGACTATAAAGGCTGAAATGGATGTCACCCAGGAGGTTTTCATGGCCGCCGCGCAACGCCCCCAGGTTCGCTCCTTTCTTCACGAGCCCACCTCCACCTTTTCCTACGTGGTCTGGGACCCGGACACCCGCCGCGCCGCGGTGATTGATTCGGTGCTCGACTACGAAGCGGAGTCCGGACGGCTCAGCACCGATACCGCCGATGAACTGATCCATTTCGTGCGCGATCAGGGGCTGGCGGTCGAGTGGGTGCTGGAAACCCATGCCCACGCCGACCACCTGGCCGGCGGCGCCCATGTGCGCCGGCAACTGGGCGGCACCACGGGCATTGGTGTCGGCATCCGCCAGGTGCAGAAGCACTTCAAGGACGTCTACGGCTTCGAACGCGGCTTCCAGGCGGACGGCACGCCCTTCGAGCACCTGTTCGAGGATTTCGAAAGCTTCCAGGTCGGCGGTATCGAGGCGCGCGCCATTCCCACGCCCGGGCACACCTCGGACCACCTGACGTACCAGATCGGCGATGCCATCTTCGTGGGCGACACCCTGTTCATGCCTGACGGCGGCACCGCCCGCTGTGACTTTCCCGGCGGCAGCGCCCACACCCTCTACCAGTCTATTCAACGGCTGTTCGAACTGCCTGACGATACCCGCCTGTTCGTGCTGCACGACTACCGCCCCGGCGGCCGTGACTATCGCAACGAAACCAGCGTCGGCGATCAGAAGCGGGACAACATCCATGTGGGCGGCGGCCGCTCGGAAGACGACTTCGTCAAGCTGCGTACCGAGCGTGACGCCACCCTCGGCCTGCCCGAACTGATTATCCCCTCGGTGCAGATCAACGTTCGCGCCGGCCACGCCCCGCCCGCCGACGACAACGGCCGGCGCTACATCAAGGTGCCCCTGAACCACCCGGAAGGATTCTCCCAGACCGCTCAAGACGAGGCGCTGCCGGTATGACCATCGTCAACTTCACCCCCTGGGCCGGCCTGATCGGCGGGTTGCTGATCGGTGCCAGCGCCTCGCTGCTGCTGTGGCTCAACGGTCGCATCGCCGGCATCAGTGGCATCGTTGCCGGCGCCACGGTGGAACCCGGCGGCGACAGAACCTGGCGCTGGCTGTTCCTGGCCGGCCTGGTCGGCGGCGCCGCCCTGGCGTTCTGGCTGGTGCCCGGCAGCCTGGCCTTCCAGTCGGACATGCCCTGGCCGGTATTTCTGGTCGCCGGCCTGGTCGTCGGTTTCGGCACCCGGCTGGGCAGCGGCTGCACCAGCGGCCACGGCGTCTGCGGCCTGGCCCGGCTGTCGCCGCGATCGCTGGCCTCGGTGGCCACCTTCATGGCCACCGGCATCCTCACCGTGTTTGTGATCCGGCACCTGCTGGGAGTGGGCGCATGAAGAAGAATATCGCCGCGTTGATCGCCGGCCTGCTGTTCGGTCTAGGCCTGGCCGTCTCGCAAATGACCAACCCGGCCAAGGTGCTCAACTTCCTGGACATCACCGGCACCTGGGACCCCACCCTGGCGTTCGTCATGGGCGGCGCCGTGCTGGTTACCCTGGTCAGCTTCCGCTTTATCCTCAAACAGGAGCGGCCGCTGTTCGAGGGCCAGTTCCACCTGCCCTCCCGCAGCGATATCGACGGCCGCCTGCTCGGCGGCGCGGCCCTGTTCGGCATCGGCTGGGGGCTGGCCGGCTACTGCCCCGGCCCCGGCGTCGCCGCGCTGGTGATGGGGCTGTGGCAGCCGGCGTTGTTCGTGGTGGGCTTGCTGGTGGGGATGTGGGGCTTCCGGCGGCTACCTGGGTAAGTCAAGGCGTTAGAGTTGGCGCCATGGATGTCGGCAGTTAGACTACCTCTGAATCCCTTTCCGATATTGAGAAATTTGCAGTCATGGCAATGACTTACGCCAAAATAAATCCGGATATTCTGAGCTGGGCTCGTGAACGAGCGCGGCTCAGTGTTTCCGTTTTGGCGCGTAAGCTCCATGTTAACGAGAAGAGTGTTGAAGCCTGGGAGCGTGGCGATAAGAGACCGACCTTTCGTCAAGCTCAGCAGTACGCAGCCAAGACCCATGTGCCGTTCGGTTACTTGTATCTGAAGCAACCCCCGGAGGAGCGGCTCCCGTTACCGGATCTCAGGACAGTCGGTAATCAGCGGCCGGAGAGACCCTCCGCCGAGCTGATTGAGATGGCACAAATCGTCCTGCGCCGCCAGGAGTGGTACGCGGAATATCTACGAGATCAAGGCACCGAGCAAAATAATGTGGTTGGGCGTTTCACGGCCCAGTCTGGAATCATTGCTGTTGTCGAAAGTATGCGGGAGGTCTTGGCGGTGCCGATCCACCCGACTCGGGGCACTTGGGAAGATTATTTTCGTCTCTTGATTCAGCGGATTGAGGAGGCCGGCATTCTTGTAATGCGCGAAGGCTTTATTGGGCACCACACGCGCCCGTTGTCTGTTCAGGAGTTTCGTGGCTTTGCGATCGCTGATCCCATAGCGCCAGTGATTTTTATCAATCAGGCCGATTCACCCAAAGCTCGCTTGTTCACCCTTATCCATGAATTGGCCCATATCTGGATCGGCCAGACGGGCATTTCCGACGCAAGTCCCCGCACTGAACGTCACGAGGAGGTGTTTTGTAACGCGGTGGCAGCGGAGTTTCTGGTGCCGGGGGAAGAGTTCGAAAGGCAATGGCGGGACTTGGAAAACTGGCGAGACAATCTGCCGGACCTCGAAGCCCATTTTCGGGTGAGTACCTGGGTGCTGGCGCGCCGAGCGCTCACGCTGAACAAGATCAGGGTTGATGAGTACCAGCGGTACGTTCGTGAGCTTCTTGAGGAGTATCGCAATAGGGAAAAGGAAGATATTCCCATGAGTTATTATCAAGGAAGGAAGGGCAAGATCAGCCAAACCTTTTCCAGGGCTCTTGTTAGCGAGGCGCTGAGCGGCAGAGTGTTACTTCGTGATGCAGGGCGGCTGCTAGGCATGAAGCCTTCTAATCTTGCGAAGTACGCGAAGGAACTGGGGGTTTAATGTATCTGCTGGATGCGAACACCTATATTCAAGCCAAGAACCTGCACTATCAGATGACCTTTTGCCCAGCGTACTGGGACTGGCTGGACGCACAGTTCGAGTCGGGCCAGCTGGCTAGTATTATCTCAGTCTATGACGAGTTAAATGAGCAAAATGATGAACTTACCCAATGGGTAAAGAAACGAAAGGCCCACTTTTTGCCCACCTCCTCGGAACAAATTCAAGAGCAGTTTGGAAATGTTGTTCAGCACGTCTTTGAGCTAGAGGGGAAGAAAGTCGAACATGTCGCGGATTTCCTGGATAAAGCTGATCCGTGGCTGGTGGCGACAGCGTCGGTCAGCGGTGCCACTGTGGTTACCCATGAAGTGCCTGTGCCAGATAATAGCAGCAGGGTGAAAATACCCAATGTATGTGCCGCGTTCGAAGTTCCCTACGTTACGACCTATCAGCTTTTGAATACGCTTAAGGCGCAGTTTGTTCTCGGCTAAAGCGCTTAGAGCATCGCATTTAATGGCTTCATAGCGGGCGCAGTCGTGAATGGCCCATACCTGGAGCTGATTGCCCACCAAACTGCTCACCTTGTACGCTAGGTGTGGACCAGTTTTCTGCACTATCTGGTGAGTGGGTGCGGGGACTCGCTTGCAATAGTAGGTGATGCATTAACTAGGTTGTCTCTGGACATTATTCGATATTCTGGATCTGCTCGCTGAGCAAGAAAATAAATGCCTTTCAAAACAAGGGATTGGAGGGATTTATGCTTGATTGTAACTGCTTTGCCCACCAGGCTGCCCACCATTTCTTTGGTGTAGCCAGTTAGTCTGGTTTGGGCGGCTTTTGGGTGGGCCCCGGTGCGGCGCGTTTTAAATGTGGACGGTGCATCTTGGAGGGTCTCGCCGTTCGGCTCAGCTTGCGTGCGTATGTTCGCTGCAGCTCGTCTTTGCGGTTGATAACCAGTGCCTCCCACCTATCCTCGTAATTAGGATCTCTGGATTGCCTGGCTCCGTTAGGGTCCGGTGGCCCCCAGTCTAAACCTACCTGTAGGTTGGCGACACGGTCGATCAGTTCGTCGATAACGCGTCGATGCAGATCGATCTTGCTCTCAAGCCGACTTCTTTTCGCGCGATGATCTTCGTGGGCTTCGCTGAGCCTATCTTCCAGCGACCGCTGGAAGTCTGCAGCCATCGTGCTCTCGCGTCGGACCAAGTCCTCCACCGAATCGCTGATACTCATCCTCTGGCGTCGCGCAAGCTGCTTAAGCGGCCGCCCAACATCACGCGTCATCCATAAATTATACGTTTTGTGAGTTTTCGTCTCCCTGCGTTTCACCCATTGAGTGTAGGCGGCACGCATATTGGTCTCCAAACCCAGAAAGAAATGTGGATTGGATGCCGCATTCGGAGAGCGGCTTCTTCTGATCGGCCACCTCCGGATCTCGTCACCAAGCTGTCTCGACGGCGGACCAGAGCCACCCAAGTTCGTCAGCAGGCGCTTTTTCAACAGGTATGTAAGCGCCCACTCGCAGTGAGCCTCGTCATTCCAGTTAAGCCATGAAAGCCAATGTTCCTGCATAGGGCCGCCGTTGTATGTCGTCGTGGAGTGGGGTGCCAGCTGGTACTTCTCCAAATTTTACACGAGCCGAGCTATAGTCTTAAATGTAGTTTATAACGTAGTTTTATTTCTGCAAATAACAGCTGTAATGAGACACTTTTTACTATGAGGCGAGGTGATATCGATACCGTTGTACAGCTCCTGACGGCAGGAGCTCCTGGCACTTCGGTCGAAGCGAAGTATTTTTTGATACAGGTGGTTTACCGGTTCGGCGACGCGCCAGTGGAGTTAACGGTCGAGCAGCTACACTCGATGTTCGGTATGAGCGTAGGGGTAGTCATCCGTGCCAGAGACGAGTTGCTCGAGAATGGCTACCTCGTGGATCGCCCACTCCCTGGTCAGCCGGTCGGCACCCACGGATTGGGGGTAAGAGGAAGGCCGCGTCGCGGATTCGGGCTTTCTAAGGCATATAGGCGGGAAATTGAGCAGGGCTCCAGCGAGACCTTATCAAGACCTCGCTGGAGCCACATGGTGCAAGCGGCGCTTGGCCTTGGACATCAAGGTGTTGAAAGGCCTCGACGAGTGCGTATGGGGAATTTGCGGGGCGTTCCTCCTAGAATGTTGCTGGCTGCTCTGTGGAGCTTAGCGGATAGCAGAGCAACGGTAAGTGAGGCGAGCCACACGAAATTGGCTCATATGTTGGGAATTGGTGTGAGCGTTGACAGAATCCGTGCCCAGTTAAAGCGGCTTCACGAACTGGGGTACATCAATGCCAATATTCCCGGCATCACGGGTCGGCGTGTGCCTGGTAGGGTTTCTGGAACGGTGGTACTTAATCCGGCCCACGGTGATTACTCCACCAGCGGGGTGCCCCCACGTCGGAGCCATGCAGTGCAGTTCAACGACTTCGGACTTGACGGGTTGACCTGGACCTATTCCATGGTGGACAGAATTGAGCGCCAGGCTCACTTACACCCCTCAGGTGAGACACCCAAGGCTATGACTGAGCTACGCCACTCCGAAGATGTCGTATTAGGGAGGCTATCTAACGAGGACAGGCCAGCAAAACTAGAGGGTGATGAGCCGTTTGATTTGTACAGAGCGTTTTCCGGTGAGCCGCAGCGGCGACGGGTGCGAAGTTACATTACTTTCAAAATGTATGATTATGCTGCTTGGCTGGTCGATAACTACCCAGAACAAGTGGTGTCGCAAGAGCCGAAGGTGGTCCCCCATCTTATCGAAAGAGTACAGAATGAGTTGTGCTCCAACCGGCGATTAAAAGAAGAGTTTGGCGAACCTTTTCCCTATGCCCTTGCTGCCTGGTTTTATGTCCACACATGGGATATTGCTAGAGGCGTGATTACCGCGACCGCACGAACGTTAGAGTTGGAGAAGAAGGATCTGGCCCGTTGGATTGGAAGCTTGTATAGCGGTTTTATCATCATCCCGAAGGGACTAGCAAACCAAGTAAATATCACCTTTGAAGATTCGACATGCGCACATTCTAGAAGCGTACTGTAACTCTACCTAAAACACAGGCGTGCTCATTGATGGCACGCCCCCGCGCGCCTTGCTAACGAGCGAAAATAAGCGGTGCCACGTCGTCGGTTTAATAATATACCGTAGCTAGTAGGCAGGTACTTATACAGCCGCGAAGCAAGGCTGTGTTCGAGGCGGTCGTCATACGTAAAAAAGAACACTGCATCCGCTCCTATGAACCCAGATAGGAGCGAAGTCATGAAAAGACATGTTAATAACCCTAATTTATCCCTGGTAGAAGGGACGCAATGGAGAGGCCTGCCTCTCCTTCCACAGCACCGACCTTACGTAAACGAATATCTGAAGAGTATCGACCTGACATTTGCGGAAGCTATCGCTAGTCAGGCCAGGTTGTGTGTGATCCGTTTCGACTTAAGGTTCCCGGCTGTTTCCCAGGTATATGATCCTGGCGTCATAGCACGGTTTTTTCATCGGCTACAGCGTGAAATAGATCTGGATCAGAGGCAGCGCCCTCGTCCACATCCCTGCAAGATACGTTATATATGGGCCGCAGAGCGAGACTCTTCTGAGAGGCGTCACTTCCATGTCGCCGTCTTCCTAAACAAAGATGCCTACCATGGGGTCGGTCTTTTGCCAGAGTGGCGTTCTGATAACTCACAGCGTTTGTATCACGCACGGGGGCTGGGTCATTGCATCGTACGAGCTTGGGCACATGCGCTGGGCGTTGAGCCATACGAAGTCGTGGGCTGCGTCCATTTTCCTCACAACGGGTCCTACCATATAAGCAGAAATAAGCCTGACTTTGATGCCAATGTGTTGGCAGCCTTCCAGCGTCTCACTTACTTGGCAAAGGCGCATACCAAAGAATACGGGCAGGGATATCGCAGCTTTGGCTGCTCTCAGAGAGTTACGTCGATGAGCGTTCAGATCAATAACTTTTTACAGCCATGCCCCATCGCATGAATGAAAACTAGGAGTTTCACATGCGAATAATGCGTCTAACCGAAGTAATGGGAACCACAGGCCTCGGCCGTTCCTCGATCTATAACCGAATGAATGAAGGGGCGTTCCCAAAACCTGTCCCGCTGGGTGGAAGGGCCGTAGGATGGGTTGCCGATGAGGTGCAGGATTGGATCGAGAGCTGCGTCCAAGAACGTGAGAGTTCGATGTGGGGGGCTAGGTCGAAACACAAATAACCCTGGTGTATCTTATTAAAGATGCGGAGGACGTCTTTATGTAAAAAATTTTGTTACAGTGTGGGTCACAACACTGTAATGACGGAAGAGCATGGTTAAAGAAAAAGTGACGATAGGGTCATCTGGAGGTTTTGATTCTTTTCTGCCTCCGGTAACTGAGCTGATCACATGGCTGGGAGGGCCGTCGAAAGTCCATACGCTGGTTTTCTCGGCCCTGCAGGAGTTGGGGCTTGGCGGGCCGTCCCGTAACACAATAGAGGCCGCTTTCAACGGCGGAGTAACGGCACGATCCGCAGACCGAATTAAGGACGGCCTAGACAAAATAATCGGCCACTACGGTTTGGGCGGCGTCGACAGTCGATCGGTCGAAAATCTCATCGGCTTTGGCATAAACGGAGCTGACTGGCTCGCGTTTGCCAGAGGGGTTGTGGTCGGCCTTAATCGGTACCAACCCTTCCGGAGTATAGAGATAAACCGAGTCCATGCTTTCTTGGAAAACCGCGCGAACGCAGAAGAAACGTTTATAGGATCCGTACAGAAAAAGAAAAGCCATAAGCGTTCAGGGAAAGGAGAGTCTGATTTATTACGTGCAGCAATAACGCAACTTTTTAGCGAGCATACGTTAATTGAGGCTGGCGACAGCCGTGTGTATTCAGATGCTATCGTGAGTCTTTATAGCGATAACGATAACGCCAACCTGGAAGCATTTGCTATAACTCTAAAAGCCAGTTTCAATTTAAGAGTCGATTTCTACCATCAACTCCTGGCTAACCTCATTGCAGATATGGCCGCCGTTCGCGATTCTCTGGATCTGCCGGAAGGATTAATTAAAATGCTGGACCGTGATGGCGCTATGAGTGAGATGATGCCGGAATGGCGGGAAGGAAAACTGCTCACACCAACGACGAAGCTGTACAAACTTTGGTCGAGAGTCTTCGCATCGGGGGACGTGCCTGTATCCTATAGAGAAATGGCGAAACATGTGCCTCGGCCCCTCCCTGTGAGAAGCAATCGTCCGGCTACGTCAGTGGATAGTGAAGATGTGGAAACACGGCGCCGGCGGTTGCATGAGTGGCGAACCGGCACGGTGCCAACGACGGATCAGCTGACGCTGTTCTTGGAGTCTTTAACAAAAAGCCGAGGCGGCGCTTTTTTACCGTTCTTGATGACGCGCATTTCTACAGTCTGGACAAAGTGGATACAAGAAGAACTAGAGAAAGTAGATAAGTTAACTGAGCAAGTCCCCGGGCTCTCGAATTGCCTGAAGTTTGAGGATTATATTCTGTGCTTCTCTCGGTATCCCCTGTATTGGAAGCGCGTAAAGGGCCAGGCCACTGCGTAAGCGCCAGGCCCCTCCTTGCGTTTATGTTTATTGTCTAACTTTTAGCCGATTGGTTTTTGCCTACGGATCTGGTCAATCGCGCAGGAAAGCTCCCTGCAGGCACTTTTCCCCCATGCTTCTTCGCATAGCCGCTTTGGACTCTGGAGGCATCTTTTTGAGAGACTGACTTCTTCTGCTTACCCATTCATTACTCCTTTACGGTTGGCCGGCTACGCAAGCCGGCAGTTGCTTGTTTTTCAATAGTGGCATCGCCGAATCAGTGATGGGAGAGGAGTCGCGATGTCAAAAAAGCTAGCATCGGCTCGTCTATTGTTGGCGTCACAGATTTTTACTTGGATCGGCTTAGGCTAAGGGCGTTGTCGCCCGACGGTCATCAGTTGTAATCTGACTTCGCGTAATTGATCTGCAAAGTAGCCCGAGGGATATAGAAAGGAGTGACAATCCGTAAGCAACCTGACGTCGCCAGCTTTGAGGGGGCCGTTGCGGCCGCCCGGGGGGCAACCCATACGGCAAAAGGCAAAGTGGCGCGCTCAAGCAACTCCAAGTCGAGTTAAAACATGAGCTAAGTTTGGCTTCCAGTCGTTGTGGCTTTCGATAAGGTCAGAGAAATCCATGTTCTTCAATGATTCTGGACAACCCTTAACTGGCCCTATGCCTGCAGGCTTTGACCGGCCTAGGTTGGCCGCTTGATAGAGAAACCTAAGAACCAAGTCCCGATTGGAATAGCAGTTGTAAATATCACCAGAGACCGCCGATGTCGCGCTGCCCCAAGCTTCGGTGTCCGTTCTTCCCACTGCTCCCCCCATAAGGATTGCGTTGTTAACAAAGGGCTTAACGGGATCTTTGGCAGCTAGTGCTTGAAGCGCAAAAAACACCACCCGGGCGCCTAAAGAATGGCCTATTAATGTAAAAGTCCTGCCATCTGTTCGGCTTATGGCTTCTGCTAGAAGAAAGCCTGATTTCTGCGCATTTAGCATCGCTGAGTGCCAGGGGTTATTGACCAGCTCCAGTGCCATGAGGGCGGAGGATCCACGCAGAAGACCTTGACCGGCCAACCTGAGAGCGGCCCCTGTCGCTGCGAGACGCCCGCCTCTAAGCGCCATTTCTCCTAATTTAATAAGGGTTTTAGACTCCCAGGTGAGATACCAGAGAGCGCTGTTCTCAAAGCGACCTTCTAGGCCATCGCACCAGTCATCACCATCTTTATCGTCTTCGGTTAAAAAGCCGCTAACGCAGACCACTCGGTGACCGGTATCGTCCAGCGGTGCCCGGCGAAAGTGGAAATCATAGTCAGGCACGTCCTTAAGGTAGGCGTTGGCAATACCGAAGCCCGCGCGACCCCCGAGGCCAGCGCCAGTTGCGCTGATCATGCCGAGCCCAGCGGGCCCCATCACAGTAAACGCTGCGCCGCCTAAGCCCATGGCGCCTCCAGCACTGGCAGCGCCAGCGCCAGCGGCACTAACGCTCAATGCCGCTATGCCGGGCGCCATCATAATAGCCCCGGTCCCTACTGCGGCTGCTCCGCCAGCCACCGCTGCCGTGTTCTTTGCTAGGCTGTATAAATTGCGCTGCCTAGGTTTCATGAGGCGTCTGAATTCACCAAGCTCTCTTATTCTATCGTTGGCGCGCTCAAAATTAGGCATGCTGCCATCATGTTCTGCACAAAACTCATCATTCCAGTTCCTCTCGAAGAACTGAGCCGGCGCCCACTCCTGGGCGCTGGGGGCGATATTATCCGTCGAATTTAGAGCGGCTTTTGCCATGTTCGAACAGAAGCGACATGGAATAGTGTTTAAGCCGCAACTCTGACATTCGTATGTGGAGCGTCCCCAGCGTCGCTTGATGCTCAATATGTGATCACAATGCTCACCACACCAAGAGCACCATGCGGTAACGGATCGGGTTTGTTTGGCCGTTGTCACGTTCCCCACTCCCCTATTAAGTATAAAAATGATTCTTGGTTGGGCCTTTTAAAGCGGAATATAGCTCTGGCCGCCACTGCTTACAAATTTCTGTCGTTTGGTAGGTGCCTCCAAGTTGAGGGCGGCTGCTCGATGTTGTAATGGCGTGATCTGCCCGTAGAGGAGTGAACGTAAAAAGTCAACGTTAACGCCGATCTCGGATATTGGAACTGTATTGACTGTTACCGTTTGGACGCTTCGACGGCGTAGCGCTATTGGCGCCCTCGCTTGCGTGGTTCTGTGCTTGTAAGTAGCGCTCTAACAGGTGGTGGATGACCGCGTCGGCTTCGTCGTTATCGGGAAGTTCGCCTTTGTTCAAAATCAAGTGGTACCCCAGCAGTTCCCCGAACTGTGCCACCACCGCCTCCTCGAAGGGCTCGTCGGGCCAGGCCACTGCTTGCAGGCGGTCGCGGCTCTGGACCCAGATGCGATCCAGGTAGCGGCAACTTTGGCTAATTAACCTGGCGCGACTGTCTTTCCAAAGCAGGAGTACGTGTTCGCGCCTGTCGGGATTCCGGGTTGAGGTCATCAGTCCCTCATAGAGGAACGCGCCCCAGACCGAAGCCAGCGGCCGGGGTAAATGCTCTTCTCGCAAATCTACGGTCTGGATGACCTGCTTTGGTCGGGATCGGTTAAAGTCCATTTTTACTACGGTCCTGATGCTGTTTGTCCGCTTGGCATGGCCGATGGATTCGTCCTGCCTGCGGCGACGAGGATGAAATCCTGGCTTAAGGTCGTAACGCATGGCGCTTTGTCTTCTCCTCTTCAGTCGCGTTTGGTGTAATTGCCGGTCGCTGGTGGTGCTGGCGGACCGGTGCCATTCGTTAGCGAATCCAAGTATGGCGATGAGCGCGACAATTCCTGTCGCAGTGGTGGGGATACTAAAAACAAGCGTTTTGGGGATGTTTATATGGCGGGCAGCGCCTCTATCAGTAATAAAACCTTTCGCATGCTGGCATTGCTCCACGCCTTGCCCCGCGCACCGAGAAAGATCACCTGCGCGGAGCTCCACGACAAACTGGCGAGTGAGGGTCACGAGATCAGCAAGCGCTCGGTGGAGCGCTACCTGGAAGAGCTGAGTGCGTCCCGGGAGTTTAGTGCCCTGCTGCGATGCGACGACGTTTCGCAGCCCTACGGCTGGTCCATCGACGCCCAGCGCAATCTCTCCATCCCGGGTATGGACGCGCAGATGGCCGCGACCTGGGATCTGGTTCACCGCTATCTGAAACCGTTAATGGCCAAGGACGCGCTAGAAAAGCTTGATCCCGTCTTTAGAGAAGCCAGGGACTGGTTCGATAACCATCGCCCCGTCGGCAAGCGCTACTGGTCAGACAAAGTGGCCTATGTCCCGCGCGGCTTCGTCTTGCAACCGGCTCGGGTCGCGTCGGGCATCGCGGACCAGGTCTACGACGCCCTCCACCGCAATCGGCAAATGGACATTTGGTACAAGGACAATCCTGAGCCTCAGCGGGTCCATCCTTATGCACTGGTGGATTCTTGGCTTCGGCGCCGGCGTTGAGGTGATCGGGCCGAAGGGGCTGCGCGACGAGGTCGCCGATGAGATCCGTTGTGCGCAGAAGCTGTACGAGAATTAATCGGTTGCGTTGTCGTTAAGGGCTCTCAGCGAGGCGGATTTTATTCCATGAACACCTTTGCCGGTGCGGGGACCAATGTTCGGGCCGCCTGTAGCCTTGCCGGTCCTATTTAAAGGGTGTCCAGGTCGTACTGGTCCAATAAGTATCGGTTTTTCTCAAGCCACCGATTAAAGCGTATTTTCAGATCATCCCTATCCGGTGAATCGGCTCCAATCCATTCGCACCGCTGTGCGACTGCGCGCTCATAGGCGCCCCATATGCCATAACGACGCATCGAATAGCTGCTTTTCTTGCCTTGCTGAGCCGTTACCGTGATGTTCCAGTCCGAGGCTTTTCCTCGTTGAACCGGCCGGATGCCGACAAGCCCGAATGGGGTGGATGTCGATACCTTGGTGAAGAGCTCTAGAGGTCGCTGATCGCCCATGGCGGCACGTACGTGGGAGAGCGTTAATTGATCATCTCGCCACGCTTTCGCCGCAGAGAAGGCAGAAGCCTTACCGCCGTACTTTCGGTCCCGGAAATTCTTTCTTCGAACCTTACGCTTCCCCTCGGCATCCAGGTAAGGGACCACGCAGAACCAAAGAGCAGGGCTTTGAAGCCGGTAAAGATATAAGAAGATGTGAGCACGCGCAGGGCGTCTAACTGGCTTTTCCATAGCTCTGACTTCCATCGATGCAATACGGTTTCCCTGTTTGTTGCCCAATCACTGAGGCCGGCAACTTTTGGAACCGTAGAGACACGGGGGAGTGGCCTCCCCGGTTTCTATTCTTATTCGTGGCGCGGTAAGCCAACTCTAACCAAGTAGGGCGGCCAGGCCGGATCATGGTGGCAGAAAGCTATCAGACGTTTAGAAAATGATCTAATGGGGATTGGATTTTAAACAGACCTAATAGTCATGTTTACCGGGGGTTGGCGGGCTGGCTAATCCGCCATCGTGACCCAGCGTCGAATGTCGTCGAGGTTGTCGACGACGATCTGCTGAGCTTCCGGCGAGCGCCGCTCTGCGGGCAGATCCACGCGCAGCTGCTGCAGCACGTAGCTCACCAGTGCTCCGCGAGTTTCGATCCGCAGTTGCTGGCGGACCATGCCGTAATCGCGGGCGATCAGGGCGCGCTGGGCTTTGTTCAGGCGCGGATCCGGCGTCAGAAGCACGCCGACCCGGACACACCAGGCGTCGTCGTCCTCGGCGCCACGGTCGCCCGGCAGAACCAACTCCGGGCGGTCGCTGATACGGCTAAGCACAAAATCCCGAAAATCACCGTTTTTCTCGCACCAGGCTCGCACGTGCCACCGATAACCGGTATGCACCACAGTGTGTGGTTGGATCACCCGGAATTCCGGCTCCGGGTTCGCCAGGGAGGCGTACTCAATCTCAACGCGCTTTTGTTCACGGCACGCCTGCAAAACCGGCCTCAGCACCTTCGGTCTTAAATCCCGCGCCGGCGGCAGCAGCACCTCGGTGTTGAGCTCGCGTACCGTCAGGGACTCGAGGGAGCAGGCCAGATCCTCCCGGGCGTGCATCATCTGCAAGTATTCATCCGCCACGCCCCGGGTGAACACCGGCCGGAAACCCTCGGCGGGCCGGTAGCCCTTCAGAAAGCGGTCGTACTTCAGATTACGGGGCCCGTAATCGGCCAGATAGGTGTTGATGTCCTTACTGGCTTGCTGGCGACCAATGCCGAACGCCCGCATCAGGTGGTTGGTGGTCAGCCGGCCTTCCCACAGGGCAACGACCTCAATCAAGCGGTAACGTAACAGCAGATCCCAGCGCACCGGCCACTCGCCGGCGCTCTTACGAGCCGTTCGAACCATCCCTTTCTCCTGCCTGAAAATACGACATGTTCATGTAGCCAGTATAGCCATGTCGATAATAACGGCATAGAGTGGCCCCTGTCACGGATGGACACTTCGGGCAGGGACGCCACCTATTCGATCGGGCATTGGCCGGCATATCAACACCAGGATGAACACTGACAAGAAAGGGGGAACCTATATGAAACGCCACATTGGCACGTTTATGCTGTTTTGCGGCCTCTGGGGGTGCTCCGCCGCGCCGGTGGAGGAGCTGCCGGAGAACGTCACGCTCTCTGAGCCGGAATCGCGCATGGGGTCCACGGTCCGGATGGTGGATGCCGTGACCTTCGAGCGCCAGGGCGCGCTGAAGCAGAGCCCGGCGACCTGTGTATCGCTTAATGTCGATAACAGCGAAGTCACGTTGAGCGACAGTTCGGCCTCTTTTGTGGGGGCCTACTCAGGCACCTACTACGATATCGAAAGCAGCCGCACCGAAGGCGGAGGGGCGACCATGCAGCACGCCGATAGCGAGAGCGGCGTTGTGGTCGCCAAGGGGACGGCTGAATACACCTCCGGTGGCCTCATGCCCATCGGCCACGCCGTGAGATACAAGCTGCTCGTGGCGCCCATGCCGGGTAAGACGATCGTCCAGTTCAAGGATGTCGAGTACGCCCAGAAATCGACGGGATACATGAAGAATACCGGCTTCCAGAGGCTGGGGACTTGGTGGGGGTCGGGTGTGATGGACGCTTACGCGGCCATGGAGCAGCAGGCTGGCAAGGTGCTGGATTGCATCTACTCGCAGTTGCTGATCAAAAAATAAGCTTTGCCCGGCACTGCTCTGGCTTCAGGGTGCGTCAGGCGACTTGATCGGGCTGGCGTCAGTTCCCGGCTGTGATAAGGTTCTCAAAAAGGTCGGACCACCGGCCAGGATGCGGCAGCTTTGCCGCACCGCCGAGTGCGGCGTTGGAGGGGATAATGCAAGGGACGTATCAAAGGCTGAAGGCGCGCCAGCGCGCTGAACGGGGTTGTTATCCCGAGAACCTGAGCCTTCGTGTGCCTAGGGCTTTGAGCTGGCTTGACTGCGCCGAGCGGGAAGGCGACCCGGACAGCCGCTTTACCCTCCTCTGGATCGCCTTCAGCGCCGCTTACGCCACGGCCTATTTGCTTCGCACCGCCTTCCTCCTACCCAATTCGCCACAACTTAGGCCACAATTCCCAGTTTCCCAGATATCGGGATGAGCAGAATACAGGATACGTAAGTAATGACGGACGCTTTCTTTGAAAAGCCCATTCTTAACTCTCCCTATGACTACCCGGATCGGCACTGGGAGCTGGATAAGTCCGGCCAGCCCACCCAGCAAGTCCTTGAAAAGCGCCGCCGGGCCGAGTTCGTCACCCCTATCCCCAAACCAAAAAAGCGTAAAGGTGGTGGCGAGCAAGCCAGCATGGCTTTTGATGAAGGCTACGGGCTGTCCACCGAAGATCAGCAATACGCCCATGAGGCTGTCATTAATGCGGTCCGGGACGAAGTCGACAAATGGCGCCGCATCCCCAACCCGGCTGACTGGCGCGTTACCCCAGAGACCGCCCGTCTGCTACAGCATTGGCGGCACCACGAATTTTCCGGTATCCGGCCCTTCTTCTGCCAGGTGGAGGCGGTGGAAACGGCCATCTGGCTCACGGAGGTGGCTCCCCAGCTTGGGAAAAATGGCGAACGTTTCCTTAAGCACCTGGAAGATGCCAACGCAGCGGCCAACCCGGGCTTGATGCGATTGGCGCTCAAGCTGGCTACCGGCGCTGGGAAAACCACGGTGATGGCCATGATCATCGCCTGGCAAACGGTAAACGCCGCTCGCAGACCCAACAGCAAGAAGTTCACCCGTGGCTTTCTTCTGGTGGCCCCGGGCATCACCATTCGTGACCGCCTCCGAGTGCTGATGCCCAACGATCCGGACAGCTACTACAAAAGCCGTGAACTGGTCCCCGCCGATATGATGGAGGACCTCAACAAGGCCAAAATCGTTATCACCAACTACCACGCGTTCAAACCGCGTGAACGTATGGAACTGTCCAAAGGCGGGCGTCTGTTGCTGCAAGGCCGCGAGGGCGGCCCGCTCGATACCCTGGAAACGGAAGGTCAAATGCTCCAGCGCGTCATGCCCGAACTAATGGGCATGAAGAACGTCATGGTAATTAACGACGAGGCTCACCATTGCTATCGCGAAAAGCCGGAAAGCGATGAAGACGCATTAAAGGGCGATGCCAAAAAAGAAGCAGAGAAAAACAAAGAAGCTGCCCGCCTGTGGATCTCCGGTCTGGAAGCCGTGAGCCGCAAGCTCGGCCTGGCGCGAGTCTACGACCTCTCCGCCACACCCTTTTTTCTCAGTGGCTCCGGCTATGTGGAGGGCACGCTGTTCCCCTGGACCATGAGTGACTTTTCTCTCATGGATGCCATTGAATGCGGTATCGTCAAATTGCCAAGAGTACCAGTGGCGGAGAATATCCCCGGCGACGAAATGCCCATGTTCCGCAAGCTTTGGGAATACATCGGCAAAAAGATGCCCAAAAAAGGGCGGGGGCAGGGCAAAGCGTTGGACCCGCTCAGCATACCAGTAGAGCTGCAAACCGCCTTGCAAGCACTCTATGGCCATTACGAAAAAACCTACCAGCTGTGGAAGCAGTCCGGCGTCAAAGTACCACCTTGCTTCATCGTGGTCTGTAACAATACCGCCACCTCAAAACTGGTTTACGACTATATTTCCGGTTTTATCCAGGAAAACGAAGACGGCTCCTCCAACGTCGTCAACGGCCGTCTGGGGCTCTTCCGCAATTACGACGAGCATGACAATCAACTCGCCCGCCCCAACACGCTGTTGATCGACAGCGAGCAGTTGGAATCCGGTGAAGCGCTGGATAAGAACTTCCGCAATCTGGCCAGTGATGAAATTGATCGATTCAAACGCGAAGCGCTACAGCGCGGCGGTGAGCTGGCCAATCAGATTCGCGCTGGTAACGACATCGACGACGCCACCTTGCTGCGTGAAGTAATGAACACCGTGGGTAAAGAGGGCCAATTGGGTGAATCCATCCGCTGCGTAGTCTCGGTATCCATGCTCACCGAAGGCTGGGACGCCAACAACGTTACCCATGTGCTGGGGGTGCGCGCCTTCGGTACCCAGCTACTGTGCGAACAGGTCATCGGTCGCGCCCTGCGCCGCCAGTCCTACGAGGTAAACGAAGAGGGATTGTTCAACGTAGAGTACGCCGATGTGCTCGGCATTCCTTTCGACTTTACCGCCAAGCCGGTTATCGCTCCACCCCAGCCGCCCCGAGAAACCGTACAGGTAAAGGCCGTCCTGCCCGAGCGGGAATCGCTGGAAATCCCGTTTCCCCGGGTTGCCGGATACCGGGTAGAACTGCCCGAAGACCGCCTCAGCGCGCAGTTCACGGACGACTCCATTTTTGAACTCACCCCGGCTATCGTTGGCCCCTCTAAGACCAAGAACGCGGGGATTATCGGCGAAGATGTAGACCTGAGCCTCGACCACATCAAAGACATGCGCCGCTCCAGCCTGCTGTTCCACTTGACCCAGCGCCTGCTTTACACCAAATGGCGCGACCCGGGCGAGGAGCCGCAACTACATCTGTTCGGCCAACTGAAGCGCATTACCAAAGAGTGGCTGGATACCTGTTTGGTCTGCAAAGGCGATACCTACCCTGGCCTGCTGATGTACCAGGCCTTGGCCGATGTCGCTTGTGACCGCATCACCGCCGCCATCACGCGTGCCGAGCATGGCAAGAAGCCTATCAAGGCGGTACTGGACCCCTATAACCCCACCGGCTCCACGGTGCACGTCAACTTCAACACCTCGAAAACGGAGCGCTACGAGACCGACAGCCGCCGCTGTCAGCTCAACTGGGTGATTCTGGACAGTGACTGGGAGGCCGAGTTCTGCCGCGTCGCCGAGGCGCACCCGAAAGTGCTGGCCTACGTCAAAAACCATAACCTGGGCCTGGAAGTGCCTTACCGCTACGCCTCGGAAAGCCGCAAATACCGGCCAGACTTCATTGTGCAGGTCAACGACGGTAACGGCGAGGACGATCCGCTCAACCTGATCGTCGAGATCAAAGGCTACCGGGGCGAAGACGCCAAAGAGAAAAAGTCCACCATGGACACCTACTGGGTGCCCGGTGTGAATCAGCTGGGAGCCTACGGCCGCTGGGCCTTCGCTGAGTTTACCGACGTATTCCAGATGCAGGACGACTTTGCCGCCAAAGTCGAAGCTGAATTTAGCGCTATGATTGACACCGTACTCACCAAGGAGGGGGCTACATGAAAACAGAGATAATTCAATCACTGACCGAAACATTCGAAGGTCACGCCCAGCAGACCGAAACCGGCGTTGAATACTGGCTGGGGCGGGACCTTCAGCATCTTCTTGGATACAGTGAATGGCGAAACTTCAACACCGTCATTTCCAAAGCAAAAGTGGCCTGCGAGGTTTCTGGCCATCCGGTCTCAGACCATTTTGTTGACGTTAACAAAATGGTTGATCTCGGCTCCGGTAGCCGGCGCGAAGTGGACGACCTGATGCTCACCCGCTACGCCTGCTACCTGATCGCCCAGAACGGCGACTCCAAAAAGCAGCCGATAGCCTTCGCCCAGACCTATTTTGCGGTACAAACCCGCAAGGCCGAGCTGATTGAGAAACGGTTGCTGGAAACTGAGCGCCTGTCAGCCCGTAAAAAGCTTACCACCACCGAAAAGGAGCTTTCCGAGGTGATCTATGAGCAAACCGGAGGCAACCAGAATTTTGGCGTGATTCGCAGTAAAGGTGACCACGCCCTGTTTGGGAAGACCACCCAGGCTATGAAAGCCCACTGGCAGGTGCCAGACAACCGGCCCCTGGCTGACTTTGCGCCAACCATTATCCTCAAGGCGAAAGACTTTGCCACTGAAATCACCATCTTCAATGCCCGCCAGCACCAAATGCAAAATGAGGGCGCTATTTCCAGCGAGCACACCACCAACAATAAAGCCGTGCGCAACACCTTACTGGAGCGGGGCATTCGCCCAGAAGCCCTGCCTGCCTCCGAAGACGTGAAGAAGGTCGAGCGCCGTATCGCCTCCGCCGACAAAAAATCCCTTAAGAACCCCGATTCTCTGGACTGAATATTCGTTATGGCCAAAAAACCAAAAGCCCCCAAGTCCGTCGAAACCCTGACGCACGACGAAGCCAAACGCCGAAACATCCCCACGGCGGAATACCAGTCCGTGATGAAAAAAGATGACCAGGCGCCGGTCAAAGTGAACTACCCGCGCGGCAGTGAAGGGCTGGAGCAAGAAAAGGAAAGCCGCAACCGGGATTTGGACCCGCAACTGGTCTGGCGCGGTAAAGACCAACAGGATTGGTCGGACCTGGTGGTCAATGCCCCGCCGCTCTATATCCAGGAAAAAGTCCACCCCAAAGTGCTGATCGACGATCTGCGCCGCCGCACCGAAGCCGCTAAGAAAGAGGAAGAGGAAAAGCAGATTGGCGCCGTGGCGGACCTCTTCGCCGACTTCAATGGTCTGCCCGATGAGGGCGCCAAAACCGAGTTCTATCAGCACGATGCGCACTGGACCAACCGCATGATCCTCGGCGACTCATTGCAGGTGATGGCCAGCCTGGCGGAACGGGAAGGGCTGCGCGGCAAGGTACAGTGTATCTATTTTGATCCGCCCTATGGCATTAAATTTAACTCCAATTTTCAGTGGTCTACCACTAGCCGGGATGTAAAGGACGGTAATGCGGCTCATATCACCCGCGAGCCGGAGCAGGTGAAGGCGTTTCGTGACACATGGCGAGACGGGATTCATTCTTACCTGACTTATTTACGCGATCGATTGACCGTAGCGAGGGACCTGCTGTCAGACTCCGGCTCGATTTTTGTGCAAATTGGAAACGAGAACGTTCATCGCGTTAGAGGTTTGCTGGATGAGGTGTTCGGCGAGAAAAATTTCATCGCTGAAATAATTGTCCAGACAACGACAAGTTCAAGTAGCATGTACGTAGACACAATTAATGACTATGTTATCTGGTACGCCAAAAGTGTCGAGCACACAAAGTATAGGGCACTTCTCCGCTCTAAGTCCGATGGGCTAACACTTCCGGCAATGTATTCAAACGTGCAGTCCGAGATTGGCATCCGACGTCGACTGACCCCCGGCGAACGAGCCAATCCGAAGCTGGCCAGCCGCCTTGGCTCGATTTTTCGGATTGATCAGCTCACATCCCAAACCCAAGCCTCAACGACTGCATACGACTTAAAGTTTCATGGACGCACGTTTCCGATAGGAAAGCGCCAATGGGCTACGCCGCAGCGTGGAATGGATCGACTAATCGCAGCAAACAGGGTAGAGGTTTCTGGATCAAGTCCCACATATGTCAGGTTCTTGGATGACTATCCCGTAACACCGATCGGCAATTTATGGACTGACACCAGCACAGGGGGATTCACAGATTCAAAAGTGTATGTCGTTCAAACAGGTTCAAAAGTAATCCAACGATGTCTCCTCATGACAACCGACCCTGGTGATCTGGTTCTCGACCCGACCTGCGGTTCTGGCACTACAGCAGCTGTTGCCGAGCAATGGGGCCGCCGCTGGATTACGATTGATACCTCGCGCGTCTCTCTAGCCTTGGCTCGCGCTCGCATCATGGGCGCTCGCTACCCCTACTACCTGCTGTCCGACAGCAAGGAGGGCCAGCTAAAAGAAGCCGAAATTACCCGAACCGTACCTTCAACTCAACCTACGCGCGGCCATATCGGTCACGGGTTTGTTTATGAGCGTGTTCCTCATATCACCTTGAAATCCATTGCTAACAACTCCGAAATAGATGTGATTTGGGACAAGTTTCAGCAAACACTGGAGCCGTTGCGCGAGCAGCTGAATAAATCTCTCAAGCAGCAATGGGAGGAATGGGAAATTCCCCGCGAAGCAAGCAGCGATTGGCCGGAGTCCGCCAAGAAGCTCCACGCCGACTGGTGGAAAGCCCGCATCGCCCGCCAACAGGAAATCGACGCCTCGATCGCTGCCAAAGCCGACCAGGAATTCCTCTACGACAAGCCCTACGAGGACAAAAAGAAAGTCCGCGTTGCCGGGCCCTTTACCGTTGAGAGCTTGTCACCGCACCGTGTATTGGGCGTGGACGAGAACGATGAGTTAATCGACCCGAATGCAGTTGCCGAGAACAATGGCGGCTATTCCGACGGGCGCGATTTCGCCCAGATGATTCTGGACAATCTCAAGCTCGCCGGGGTACAACAGGCTCATAAGGACGACAAAATCGACTTTACTACCCTCACTCCTTGGCCTGGGGAACTGGTGTGCGGAGAAGGCAGGTACTTTGATGCTGAAGAGGGGAGCGGGGCAGAGAAGCGCGCAGCCATCTTCATCGGCCCGGAATTCGGCACTGTATCCCGCCCGGACCTCGTCCAGGCAGCCCGTGAAGCCGCCGACGCCGACTTTGATGTCCTGATTGCCTGCGCTTTCAACTACGAGGCCCACACCACCGAATTCGAAAAACTCGGTCGCATCCCCGTACTCAAGGCCCGCATGAACGCCGACCTGCACATGGCCGACGACCTCAAAAACACCGGCAAAGGCAACCTCTTCGTTATCTTCGGCGAACCGGACATCGACATCCTGGACGCTGAGGACAACCAAATCCAAGTCAAAGTCAACGGCGTCGACATCTTCAAACCCCAAACCGGCGAAGTCATCAGCGACTCCACCGATGGCATCGCCTGCTGGTTTATCGATACAGACTACAACGAAGAATCTTTCTTCGTCCGCCACGCCTATTTCCTTGGCGCTAACGATCCCTACAAGTCACTCAAAACGACCCTAAAAGCCGAAATCAACGAAGATGCCTGGAGCACCCTCAACAGCGATACCTCCCGTCCGTTTACCAAGCCGAGCTCTGGTCGAATCGCAGTGAAAGTTATTAACCATTTGGGAGATGAGGCTATGAAGGTTTTCAGGGTAGGGTGAACGAAAATGTATATATCTGAATTACGGATCGAGAATTTCAGGATGTTCGGGGAGGCGGAGCAAGCTCTCGTAATGCCGTTGCGTCCTGGCCTCACCGCGATTGTGGGTGAAAACGATTCTGGTAAAACTGCTGTTATCGACGCTTTGCGCTTTGCTCTCGGTACAACGGATCAGGACTGGTACCGCCTAGAAGATGCTGATTTCCACAAGTGTGATACCACTCGAGAAATTCGAGTCGTGTGCACGTTTGAAGGCTTAAGCGACCAGGATATGAGAGCCTTTGTTGAATACCTGACATATGGTGACTCTAAGAAGGATGAGCAGCCATATCTCTGTATCAGTTGGGTGGCCGTCGATACGGGAGCAGTCCTCAGAGGTCGTCCCTTTAGGCGTGTTGAAGTCCGTTCTGGCAGAAACGGAGATGGTCCACGGCTTGCCCCGGAGGTGCGCGAAATTCTCCGAGCCACATATCTTCGTCCACTGCGTGACGCTGAATTTTCTCTTTCATCTGGGCGAGGGTCGCGCCTATCGCAAGTGCTGCACAGGACAGAGGACGTGCTAATTGGGAAAGAGTATGACTCAGATGCACAGACCGATCCGAATGAGCTCAATGTTCGAGGTATAGGTGATTTCGCCAACGCGCTACTTCAGAATCAGCAAGGAGTCGGCGCGACAAGGGAGAAGATAGATGATCACCTAGCCAAAATATCACTGTATGGAGAAAATCTAAGAAGTGCTATTAGGGTTAGCGGCACAAATATTTCAGAGGACAGCAGGCTTCGACAGCTACTAGAAAAGCTCGACCTAAGCCTTGAATCGAGTGGAGAATCAAGTGATGGAGGTAAGCTAGGTCTTGGGTCGAATAATCTTCTCTTTATGGCGTGCGAACTTTTGCTCCTGACTCAGGAGGGTGAAGGCAATAAACTGCTCCTTATTGAAGAGCCTGAGGCGCATCTTCATACTCAGCGTCAGTTGCAGGTAATGAAGTATCTGCAATCTCAGGCCCAAGAGAACCGTGTTCAAGTAATCGTTACGACGCATAGCCCGAATCTCGCATCGGCGATTAGTTTGGACAATATGGTGATGATTCAGAACAGTCGGGCATTTTCTTTAGCGAAAAGCGAGACAAAGTTGGAGTCATCCGACTATCGGTTTCTTGAACGGTTCCTTGACGTAACCAAAGCTAACCTTTTCTTTGCGCGCGGTGTGGTGATTGTTGAAGGGGATGCTGAGAATATTCTACTCCCAATATTAGCAAAGCTTATCGGAAGAGATTTTACTGAGTATGGGGTTTCTATCGTAAATGTCGGTGGAGTAGGGTTACGCCGTTATTCCAAAATTTTCCAAAGGAATGATGAAAATTTAGGTCAGATCGGCATCCCGGTAGCTTGCGTTACAGATATGGATGTAATGCCAGACTGTGCAAAGCCAATTATTGAGAAAAAAATTCCCACTAAAAGTGACCTCGGCGAGGAGGGTGTAATAGAAAGGCGTATCGTCTTGGGAGAGAAGACAACCGGTCAAGCTGTGAAAACATTTGTAGCCAACGAATGGACTCTGGAATATGACCTTGCCTATTTTGGTCTTGCCAAAGAAGTTTATTTGGCTGCATGTCTCGCGAAGAAAGACGAAGCTCTTGTAAAAAAAGGGCAAGATCTCGATGAGCGAGTCTTTGGGGAAGTAGTCGAAAAGGCTAAGGAAGAGTTCGATAGAATTGAGCAGGAAGTCAGCGAAGCTACATCGAAAGGCCCAGCTAACGGTTGTAATGATCAAGAGTTTATCGCCACAGAAGTTTACGCTTCATTTACGAATAAGACCAAAGCGTCTAAGGCTATTTCTGCACAATATTTGGCTGGGTTGCTAGAGGACAAGAATCGCACAAAAAATGAATGGCGGATAACGCTCCCACCCTATTTGGTTGAGACAATTGAGTATGTGACCGATACAGTTGGTGCGAGGCCCAAGGGGGACGGGTGAGAATGAGTGTTGAAAGTACATTTGAGTTCCCGACTATAACAGATGGAGATATTTTTCGAGCAAATCAACTCATGGGGTTGCCTGATAATGCTTTTTATGGAGTAGACGGATCTGATCCTCGACAGGATGTTCTCAAACGCATGGATAGTATTGATGTTGCTGCTTGTCCTGGCAGCGGAAAAACCACGCTCCTTGTGGCAAAGCTGGCGATATTAGCGGAAAAGTGGAAGCATAATACCCGAGGAATCTGTGTGATCTCTCACACAAACGCGGCACGTAACGAAATTGAGAAACATCTCGGTAGTACTGCTGCAGGGCAGGGCCTACTAAGTTACCCGCATTATATCGGGACCATTCATGGCTTCATTAACGAGTTCTTGGCCATGCCATGGCTGCGTTCCCTCGGCTACAACATTAAAATGGTTGATACCGAGGTGTGTCAGAGGAAACGTTGGATGGCGCTGCCTTACAAGACGAGGAGGGCGCTTGAGAATAATTATCATACACAGTCGATTTTGTCAGTCAAGGATCCTGAGTTTCGTGTTGGTCGGGTACGCTGGGGAAGAGGAGGAGAGCTCGGAGCTGATACACCAACTTATAAAGATATTCAGCGTGTTTGCTTTCAATCGGCTATGGAAGGATATTTTTGTTACGACGAAATGTTTATGTGGGCTGAACATGCGATTGGTTCTGTTGCAGAAATTATATCCGCAGTAAGAGATAGGTTTCCGATTCTATTTATCGATGAGACCCAGGATAACAGTAAAGAGCAGGCACAAATTCTAAACCAGATTTTTATGGAGGGAAATAATCCGGTAATCCGTCAGCGTTTCGGAGATTCGAATCAGGCAATTTTTGACTTTCAAGGTGCGAAAGAGGCGGTATCGGACAAGTTCCCTGGTGCAAACAAAGTGGCGTTGCCAAATAGTCACCGTTTCAGCCAGTCTATCGCAGATATAGCAGATCCTCTTGGTGTTGTACCCTATGTTCTTCAAGGTCTGGGCCCAAAGAAGAATCTCATGTCAGGCTCTCAATTTGGGAAACACACTATTTTTATTTTCGAGAAAGGTAGTGTGGAGAAGGTTATAGATGCATACGGAGGACTTCTCCTCGAGACCTTTTCTGATTTTGAATTACATGAAGATGGGTTTGTCGCCACGGCGGTCGGCCAAGTTCATAAACCTCCTGGCGACGACGCAAATCATAAGTTCCCACACCATATCGGACATTATTGGCCAGATTACGATCCGGCGCTGGCAAAGAATGATCCAGTACCCAAGACTTTCATTCAATATGTCTTCGCTGGGAAAGCCAAATCGGATCTTAAGGATGAGAGTCATTCGATGGTCGAGAAAGTTGCCGAGGGCTTCCTCCGATTAGCTGATTTTACGACAGATGAAAAGTCTCCGGGCCGTCCAAAGCATCAGCATCGACATATTCTCCAGGTTCTGGAGTCATTACATGATGCTCGGAAGGAGTACCTAGATCTGATTGCGTGCTTAATCATAAAAAAAGAGCTGCCAACAATTGAGTCATGGAACGAGCATTGGTGCAAAAGGGTACGAAGGGTTGGGGAGGCTATAGCCGGTGCGCCGCTAGCTCCTGAGGCTGATAGTTTTCTGATATGGAGTGATACGCCAGCTTCGGTGCCAACACCGGCCATCGCAGCAAAAAGTAGGAACAATCTATTCCGTTACAGAGAAGATGGAAGGGAAGTTTTTATCCAAGCAGGTTCGATTCATTCCGTAAAGGGACAAACGCATACTGCTACCTTAGTGCTCGATACGTTCTTTCATAAACACAATCTTGAATCGCTTTTGCCTTGGCTTACCGGGAAAAAGCGTGGTTGGGTCGAATCTGCTGGTAAACAAAAAGCAGATCGGCTAAAACTTCACTATGTCGCGATGACTCGCCCGACACACCTTCTGTGTTTGGCAATGAGCAGAGAGTGTTTGGATGGACGAAGTATTGAAGCGCTTAGAGATCGTGGGTGGTCGCTGCTAGAAGTACGTAGCGATGGGAGTACATTTTTAAATGAGTAGACATCCAAGAAGAGTTGGGTGGATTATCAAAAGCAGGCAATGTGAAAACTCGCCGAGTATCTATCAAATATTACGCGCTAAGTTTTATCTGCTTTCCATTGATTTGGGGATTGCGCGTGCGTTGATCCGTAGTCTTCATAGGTAACTTGCATGAACTTCCGAATCGCCGACACTTTTACCGCCAGTCTCACCAAACTCACCGTTGACGAGCAAAAGCAGATCAAAACTACTGCTTTTGACCTGCAACTAGATCCAGCCAATCCTGGGATGAGCTTTCACAAACTCGTTAAAGCCAAGGATAAAAATTTCTGGTCGGTGCGGGTAAGTCGCGATATTAGGCTGATCGTACACAGAACAGATGCCAGCCTGTTGCTCTGCTATGTAGATCACCACGACAAGGCCTACCAATGGGCGGAGCGTCGGAAGCTGGAAACTCACCCCAAGACCGGCGCAGCGCAGTTGGTTGAGATTCGTGAGACGGTGCAGGAAGTGGTAGTACCGACCTACGTAGAGAATGTGCGATATCCGGAGCGCAAGCCCCCAATATTTACAGAGGTAGCAGAAGAGACCTTGCTGGCCTATGGGGTACCGCAAGAGTGGTTGGCGGATGTATTGAAAGCGGATGAAGATAGCCTGCTGCAATTGGCGGACCACCTGCCTGCCGAAGCGTCTGAGGCGTTGCTGGAGCTCGCGACAGGCGGGTCTCCTTCTGTGTCGGTTCAGTTTGGCATGCCTGCTGACCCCTTCGAACACCCCGATGCTCAGCGTCGCTTCCGCGTCATGACGGATGCCGACGAGCTGGCTAGGGCGTTGGAGTACCCCTGGGACAAATGGACGATATTCTTACACCCGGCCCAGCGCCAATTGGTGGATAAGGATTACAACGGCCCGGCGCGGGTGTCTGGTTCCGCCGGGACCGGCAAGACCATCGTCGCCTTGCATCGCGCCGTCCACTTGGTCCGCCAGAACCCTGATGCCCGAGTGCTGCTGACCACCTTCTCTACTACCTTGGCCCATGCCCTGAGCACCAAACTGAGAAGCCTAATCAGCAACGAACCTAGCCTGGGCGAACGACTGGATGTGGAGGCCATTGATAGCGTCGGCTTGCGACTTTACAGCGTTCATGTCGACAAGCCCAAGCTGGCCACTCGTGTCCAGATCCAACAATTACTGGAAAAAGCCAGAGAGGGAAGGGGAGGCTTTCGCCTGTCGTCCCGGTTTTTACTGGGCGAGTGGGAAGAGGTAGTCGACGCCTGGCAGTTACAGAGCTGGGAGGGCTATCGCGATGTGACGCGACTGGGGCGCAAGACACGCCTGCCGGAGGCGCAGCGGGCCAAGCTGTGGGAGCTGTTCGAGGGTGTTAAAACGGAGTTGGCCGAACAAGACATGATCACTCAATCGGAGTTGTTCAGCCAGTTGGCAGACGTCATGGCCAATCGAAAGCATCCGCCCTATGAATTTTGCGTGGTCGATGAGGCCCAGGATATCAGCGTGGCGCAATTGAGATTCCTTGCCGCTCTGGGTGGTGATGGACCGAACAGCCTGTTTTTCGCGGGAGACTTGGGGCAACGGATCTTCCAGACGCCGTTTTCCTGGAAATCACTGGGTGTCGATATCCGGGGCCGCTCGCAAACCCTGCGCATCAACTATCGAACGTCACACCAAATTAGAAAGCAGGCTGATCTATTGCTTGGGCCAGAAGTGAGAGATGTGGATGGGAATGTTGATGATCGATGTGGGACAGTGTCTGTGTTCAATGGCCCAAGCCCTAATGTACGAGCGTTTAGTACTCAAACGCAAGAAATTGATGCCATTCAGGAATGGCTTTTAGCCCTCACTGGCGACGGGGTGAGTGCACATGAAATCGGTGTGTTCGTGCGGTCTGTTGAGGAGATTGATCGTGCCGTACTCGCAGTCGAGAAGGCGGGCTTACCGTTCAAGGTCCTTGACGAACGTATGGAAACAGTAACGCGTAAAGTGACCATTAGCACCATGCATCTTGCCAAGGGGCTGGAGTTCAGGGCGGTAGCTGTCATGGCCTGTGATGATGAGGTTATCCCCTCACAAGAGCGGATAGAGGCAGTGTCAGACCATGCTGATCTTGAAGACATTTACGATACAGAACGCCATCTGCTCTATGTAGCCTGTACCCGGGCTAGAGACCATCTGTTGGTTACCAGCACAGACCCAGCTTCCGAATTTTTGGATGATTTAAGGCTCGGGTGATGATTCCTGACGCTTGCTTTTCAGGGCGCGTCTTCCCGGGTAAAAAATGCGTCGACTAGGTCCTTTATAACCAGGCCGGCCTGCTCGTCGGACGGAAACTGGCCGTGGTTTAGGATCAGGTCGAAGCCAAGCAGGTTGCCGAACGCGGAAATCACCTCGTACTCAAACCTGCCGTGCTTGGGACTAAGGTGCCGCCAGCGTTGTCGACTGTATGCCCAGATCCAATCCAGATAGCGACAGCTCTCCGTGACCAGCTGTATGCGGCTCCCGTTCCAGAAATTCAGTAGACGCTGGCTGCGGTAGGGGTCTCTCCGGGACGTCATCAGGCCTTCGATTAGAAAGGCTCCCCAGACCGGTGCTACGGCCTGAGGCAGCGTTTCACTTTTCAGGTCCGATGCCAGGTCGACCCGGCGATAAGTAGAGGGATCGTTAGGGCACACGGCGTTCTCCTTGTAAACGGCATAGAAGCGCCCTCGCCGGTCGGGCGGGGCCATGATTGGGTAGATAGGGGGAGGAGGGGCGACTTAGACCCAACCGCGCCGTGAGAGGCTTTCCCAGCCGGACTGGGACACCACCAGGTGGTCCAGCACCCGCACGTCGATCAAGCCCAGCGCTTTCACCAGCTGCTGGGTTACATTTCTATCGGCTTCAGAGGGTTCGCTGTGCCCGGAGGGGTGGTTGTGCGCCAGAATCACCGAAGCCGCGTTCCATTCGAGGGCCTTCTGCACCACGATCCGGGGGTGGACGGTGGCGCCGTCGACGGTGCCGAAGAACAGCCGCTCGAAGCTGATCACCTGATGCTTGTTGTTCATAAACAGCACCGCGAAGTGTTCGTTCTTCTCGTTGGCCAAGGCCATCTGCAGAAATCGGGCGGCGTCCTCGGGCGTGGCCAGAGCGTCACCCCGTGTCAGGTTCTCCTGCAGGATCGCAGCGGCGGTGCGGATAATGTCGTCCGAAGTAATCGGACCAAAGGCCTGATACAGGCCCTTCTCACTCTTTACGAAAGAGTTGTCGCAATCACACATAGGGATCTCCAGAAACAAAAAAGCCCGCGTGTGCGGGCTTGAGAGTAGAAAATGATGGCATCAGTCAGCGTTTGGGGACTGGCAGGGCACCGCGAATCGATGTCCGCATCGCAGGCACTCCAGCGAATCCAGTTGGGTCTGGTCGATCAGATCCCCCAGGGCGGCGCCGCCGGCGCCCCCTACAAGGCCACCAGCCAGACCTCCGAGCAGCAGGCTCATGGCCATACCCGGTGGGCCGGCGGCCAGGCCCAGAGCGGCGCCGAGCTGCGCGCGGCCGGCGCCGGTCGCCACGCCACCAGCTACCCCCGCAATCGTGCCGGCAGCCCCGCAGGCCTTGCGGGCATCGTGGCGAGCGCCGACATGGACTGAGCCGCAGTTAGGGCATTGCAGAATCATTGATACCTCCAGTGAGTCATTTCCGAGGTTTAATTCCCCCGATTCATGGAGGTAATGTGTATCTGAAATAATCTTGAATAGAGGGAATGCACCCAGTGCGCGGCGTTCTTTGGGTGTGCTGGCGTTAACTGGTGCTCGCGTGGGAAAAGTTGTTGCGACAGAAAGTGTCGCGGGGCGGTGCCATGATCGAGGGAAATGGCATCAGCACTAAGGAGGGGGAGAGTGAGTCGTTATCAGGACGTTCGTGCCTCAGTGGCCCGGTGGGCCAACGAGCAGTATCGAATTATCCAGGATGCCGGAACGGAGCTTAACGACGCTGGTGTAGATCTGGCTAGAAGCGTCGGTGTGCTTGAGCCTACCCGGATCAGGGTGTTGCTGGTCGATGAGGTTCCGATCATGGACGACCCAGCCATTCTAAACCTGGCCAAAAGCGTGGGGATGATGAATGGATCGGTGCTGGGCATGACGTTCGGCCACTCGATCTATATCGCCAGAGGCTTCAAGTCGGTGCGCCTCTACTCCCATGAGTTTCGTCACGTCTATCAATACGAGACGTTTGGCTCGCTTGAGGCCTTCATGGATGAATACATCCAGCAGGTCCTGACATTTGGGTATAGCAAGGCACCACTGGAGCTGGATGCAAAGGAGTTTGAGGTTGAGTGATCCCAAAGAAGATGTCTCCTGGTTTTGGAGCTCCGACCTGTACTATCGCCTGCAGGCGATGCGGGATACCAAGGAGCCGAACCTCCTAAAGCTCCTTTTCGCGGCGCACGACGAAGTTCGCCTACACACGCCGGTGCTGGGCTGGCTGTTGGATCCAAAAGCGGATCACGGCCTGGGGGAAGAGCCGCTGATTCGGTTCCTGTCGATGCTGAATCTTGATCCTGCCGGCGCTGTTGCCGCCCAGGTTTGGCGTGAGCGATCTTTTGCCGAGTATGGGCGAGTGGACCTGATGATTCAGCTGCCGGGCTCCTGCGTGGTGATCGAGAACAAGCTATACGCCGCCGACCAAGAGGCACAACTGTGGCGCTACCAGAAAGTTCTCAACGCTCAGGCCGGCCCACCCGCAACGACACATCTGTTCTATCTGACTCCGGACGGCTGTGAGCCGTCGCCTTTCTCGATCTCAGCGCCGGCCGACTCTGGCGATAAGACGGCGCTGGAAAAAGACGGTTACCGGTGCATCAGTTACCAAACAGAAGTTCATGCTTGGCTAGAGGGCCTGCTGGAGGGGACGTCCAAGCAGACGCAAAAGCGTCGAACTCACCATATCTTGCAACAGTACTACGAGGTTCTAATGGAGGTTATCGGCATGCACTCACGGGAAGAAGCCCTGGCAGAGCTGGAAGGTAGTGGGCTGGAAGATCACCTGGCCACGCGCCAGGGCGACGTAAGCGCATTAGCAAGACTAACGCGCTCCGTCCATTTTCTGCATGCCAAGCTCCTTGAGGAATTAGTGGAAGCCGTGCATGAAAAGCTGAGAGAGGAACCGCGCCTGGAACCAGCAAAATTACCAGATCGCTGGAACGACTTCGTTTGGACGACCTATGAGGGCTGGGCGAAGGGGCGCACGCCTGACGGCTATCGATTCTACCGTATCCTCAATACCGCTGATGCTGAACTGCAGCACATGTATCTGGTCGTGGGGCTCGATGCGGCAGACGGGTTTTGGGTAGGGCTGGGGCGTTTTGAGGAGGGCGAACACGTTAGGGTTCCCAATGATCGGACCCGCTTTCCGGACATCGAGGGGGCAACGTACAACGAGTGGTGGTTGAGCTGGGTGACGATTCAGGAATTGAACCCTGCCCAATTTGATGGTGATAGCGGAGTTGGAAGACTGGCAACTCCGGAGGTAAAAGGCGCTGTTGTTAACAAAGTAATGGCACTCTGCAGTCGCTATCTAAATGAGATCGAATAACGTCCTCCACGGCCACTATCTCGGTGTGCGTGGATGCGAGAAGCGCTTTTTATAACACCGATGCTCGCTTGCGCCGGCGCGCCAGCTGAAGAACCAAGGCGCGGCGTCGTCGGCCTTGGCCGTCTGGCGATGTTAGTGACTCCGCAGGACCCACGGGTCGGTGCAAATCAGGGAATCAATGCCCTCGTCTCGAATGGTCGCTTTGGCCTCCTTGAGCGCTGCCGCCTCGGTGTCGAACTCCTCGTCCCATATCGTCGACGTGCCAAATTCATCGATGATTGCGAGATTCCAGCCGCCATCGTCACCACGGCAAATCTCGACCTTAACGGTTTTGCCGTCTGCGCTGAGATGTTGGCTTAACGTACTTATTTCGACTTCGGCATTGCTTTTCATTAATAAACTCCTTGTAAGTTTTTAGAAATAAGGATTCGCTTATCGAGGAGACTACACCGGTCTCGTTCACGTTACAGTTAAGATCTATTCCTGGCTAAATATCTGGCTGAATGTTGAGGTTGATATAAATGAAATTCATTGCGGAAGTACTTAATGCTCTCGTTTGATAGAGATAGGGCCTCTACAAGAGCCATTGAGATTGCCGATATATCCCCATTTGCTACTCGAAAATTGAAAGTCAGGTGAGAGCTTAGGACATCCTGTAGCTCCATAAGCGTTCCTGCCAATTGATCACCCATAAGGTCGACAAACTGGAGTGTGCTGCTAATTTCTTTCTGGCATTCTGTGGCCACTTTTGTACTAAAATCGAACCAATTGCCTTGAAACGGAGGCATTAGGCTCCGAACATAATTGGGGGGGACCGTTTTGCAAACTCGATGCATCGTATCGCGATCTGGGATTTCTCCGCGCTTGCGAGGCGGCATATCGGACTGTGATACAGCTAAATCAAGCATGTTGTTCAGATAAGAGTTTACGGTGGCAATGCGGTTGTTTATAAATCTATAGCTATAGCTTTTTCTTTTCTCTCTAGGAAAGTACACAACCACGAAATAAAAAATCGTTGAAGAAAAAACCGCGTAACTTAAATTCGATGCAAATTTACAAGAGGACAAAGGTCCTGTGGCGTTAACGGTGCCGCAGCCTGCTGCATCAGCCCAAATCAAAGATACTGTCGCTAACATATTTAATAGCACCAAAAGCCGAGATGGCCGAAATAAAAATGCTCTATTTTTGAATATTTTGGATGGTTTCATTTTGGAATTAACGCCCGCCACGTAGACTAGTTAATTGCGTACTCGACAGCCGCATCCGATAAGGCAATGGTAGAATCAAGAATTGGCAAGCAGGAATTTACTTTGGTAACGACCAGAGGGAGTTCCGTGCATCCAAGGATAACGCCGTCTGCACCCGCACGGGCGTATTTCTTAAGCAATTTTGAGAAAAACCCCTTGGATTCAGTGCTTATATAACCGCTTACCAGCTCTGACGTTATATGCTGATGCGTCTGGGTTGCTTCGGCATTATCGGGCTTTATTAGTTCAATGCCACTGCCTGAAAACTCATTGTCGTACATATCACTTTCTACTGTGAACTTAGTTCCGAGTAGAAGAGCTCTCTTGATGTCCTTAGACTCAGCTATACTGCGGACAGACGAAGTAATGTGCAGCCAGGGGATAGGAATATGAGGTGTAACCAGGCTGTAAACATCATGTGGCGTGTTAGATGGGCAAATCATAAAGTCCGCGCCGCTCGCATGTAACTTTATTGCGGATTGGGTAATAAGTTGAGCCCACTTAATCCGTCCATTTGGGCCAGCGCTGACGTGTTCGGAAAACGAAAAGGAATGGAGAGAGATTTCGGGGTGACAATGCTCGCCTAAACACATTTCTGAAAAGGAGCAAATCCGCTTATATACTAGTGCGGCCCCTTCCGCTGTTACCGCCGCTATACCGATGTGCTTCATGAAATCCCTTTGATACCTAACGCTTTTATTTGGCGGCACCCCGGCAGGGGCATCTGGTGGATGACGCAGGCCGGAGTGAACTACGACATACTGGTTATGTGGGCTAACGAGGACGCAATAGACTCGACAACCTTTCAAGTACGTGAATGAGCTGAGGATACAGCTCACTTCTAAATTCGTATGCTCCGCCCCCGACATGCTCCGAACCTTTGGACATTAAATTCCGGTAATCTCGAATAGCTTTACTCAAAGCGAGCTTTTTACGCTTTGACAGCGAAGTTCTCGCTGCTTCGATAGCTCTGAAATCAATCCTGAAACTGGTTGAACCATGCTCAGCAGCACGCTTTGCATCTAGAAGGTCGACGTACACGTCACGTGCTAAGTCATTAAACTCACGCCTTTTATCCCGACCGAGTGCAAGTCTATGCCCGACAACACCGCCTATCAAAATCCCCAGTACAGTGAAGCCCAGATTTTCCCACATCAAGTTGAATATTCCCTTCTGCACATAACAGGTATTCGGCCGCGTGCGCGTATATTGACTAACGACGCGAGCGGCATATCACGGCGTCAGTGTTTCGTCATACCAGCCTTCCCGGCAGACCGTTTTAAGAATAAAAACGTGACCTGCCTCACAAGTCAACACTTGTAACCGTATGTCGCGAAGGCACAAAAAGCCGCTAGTGACGTAAATCATGAACGAAGAACACGGACTGGTAGTGACTCCATGGTGAGTCTTTAAACAACTGTAGAGGGCGTAGCAATGACGGGGCCGCATTACTGTGACATCAAGGGGGCTCTGGTATCGGTACATATCCGGTCTGCCGAGCATTCCCCGGAATTGAGAGAGGAGCGCTTCTGTTCGGAGGGAAGGCAGTGCCCCTATTACCTGACCGAGCACTGTCCGTTATATGGTGCGTACGGGAGTAACGGCTAAGCCGGTGAGGTAGATTGCTTTCGGAGTTCAATTTGATACCCTTTGGAGGTATCAGGTGATCAATAGGAGCTAAGTCATGGCAGCCGATCTGAGCGAGTATCGAGCGCCCCAGAAAAGAAGTCCTGGTTTCTGGAAAACGGTCGGGATTCCGGCGCGCGGCGCCGGGTTGCACCGGGCGCTGCGTGAGGGGGTGCCCTACGTGGTTTACAAGCAGCTGGTGTCGGTGGCCGGCCTGGAGCACCAGGAGTTGGCTCGATACTTGGTAATCCCGCCTGCAACGTTACGGCGACGCGCCAAGGCCGGGCGGTTCAAGGTGGAGGAGAGCGACCGCCTGTACCGCTTCGCGGAGGTGCTGAAGGCGGCCATCGATCTGTTTGAGGGTGACCGTGAGCGGGCAGTGCACTGGTTGTCGAATCCCGTACGGGGGCTGGGAGATCGGCGCCCCGTGGACATGCTGGCCACGTCCGCCGAAGTGGAGGCCGTGCTGGACCTGATTGGCCGGCTTGAGCATGGCGTCTTCGCATGAGCGGCATTTCCGCGTATCGACTGGTTAAGCGTAAGTGGCTGGATACCGCCTTCGACGGCGAAGGCGCGCGGCGCTTTGGCGGTCGGTGGAACAGCCGTGGCAGGGGCTGCGTGTATCTGGCGGGCTCGGAGTCCCTGGCGATGCTGGAGGTGATGGTCCATCTGGATGATTACAGCTTGCTGCAGCATTACGCGCTACTGGAAGTGACTCTGCCGGGCGCGCAGGTGTTGCGGTTGCCGGAAGGTGACTTGCCGGGTGATTGGCGGGATGAGCCGGCGCCGCCATCCACGGCGGAGCTCGGCGATGAGTGGTTGGACGGCCAAAGTAGTCTGGTACTGGCGGTGCCGAGCGTGGTGGTGCCCCGCGAGTGGAATTACCTGCTTAATGCTGGCCATCCGGACTTCGAGCGCCTGGCGGCTGGCGCCAGCGAAGTCAATTTCAAGCCGGATGACCGCCTGTAGCCTCTCCGAGGGACTCACACGAGGTCAGACACGATATCTGCGACCTTTTGATGCGCCAGCCGCCGCTCCTCAAAGTAATCATGCCGGTCATAAATCCCCTCTACCCCCTTCAGCTTGTGATTCAAGCATCGCTCCGCCACATGACTGGGCACGCCTTCCGCAGCCGCGAGGCTGCGGAAGGTGCGGCGCAGGTCGTGGACGGTGAAATGCTCCAGGTGGCCCATCTTGTTCGGTGGCTGCTTCTTACGGCCGGCTTCCCGCCCGAACAGCTTTGAGATGGCGCGGTTAAGCGTATCCGGCCCCATGTGTGGGCGCTTACTAGCCCGCCGCGCCGGGAAAACATGGGCTGACCCGCAGGCGAAGCCTTTCAGCGTGGTGAGCCACTCCACGGCCTGGCTGGGTAGCGGGATCGAGATCGCCGTGCCGGTTTTGCTGCGATGCGCCGGCAGGTCCCAGATCGCCGCTTCCAGGTCAAATTCCTCCCAGAGCGCCTCGCAGAGTTCGCTTTTGCGCACTCCCAGTACCAGGAAGAGGCAGCAGGCCAGGTAGTTGTCGCGGCCGAAGCTGCTGATGTTATCTCGGAGGACCTGGAAGGCGTGCCGGATCTCCTCGGGGGTGAGCATGCGGTCGCGGCTGCTTTCCAGTCCGCCAGCATCTGTGGCTGTGAAGGGAGAGGCCGGGTTGTTCTGGCACAGGTCCAGTTTCATCCCGTGGCGGAACAGTTGCTTGAGGTACATCAGGGTGTCGTTGGCGATCGTCGGTCTGCCACTTTCCACCACGTGCTGGATGATTCGTCGGATCTCCCTGGGCGTGACGTCGCGGATAGGGTATGCGCCGATGACCGGGTCGATTTCCTTGGTGTAGATGCGCTTGGGGATGCTGGGGTGCTGGAGGCGCCGACACAGGTCGGTTTCGTGCCAGTCGTTGAAGAGCTGGCGCACCGTCAGGATCTCCGGAAATGCCTGCTTCTGCTTTTCGATTAGTGGGTCCAGGCCTCCCCGGATATCTTTCTTCATCACCTCAGCTTGTAGCCGAGCTTCTGCGAGCGATAAGGCGGGATAACCGCCGAGTGTGGCTTCTCGGCGTTTGCCGCCCTGGCTGTAGCGCAGCATCCAATAGGGGTTGCCGGTCTTGCGAACACAGAAGTAGAGGCCTGCGCCGTCGGTGTGTTTCTTCGGTTCGCGTTTGGCGAGAGAGGCGACCTGGGTCGCGGAGAGCTTAGCCATGGCATTCCTTCTCTAGGGGCTGTGGGCGTGCTGCCCACCACATGGTTGGTATTTAATCAGGAAATGGGAGGTGTGCCCACCAGGATGCCCACCTTTTATGGTGGGCAACGGCGGATCTTAATGGAGCTCTTTGGAAAAGGGTGAGAATAAAAGTTTTTATAAATCAGTGTATTATGAGCTTTATTGGATCTCTTTGAACTTTATTCGATGTTCTGAATCTGCTCGCGCATCTGTTCGATCAGCACTTTCAGCTCCACGGCGGCGGCGGTGGTTTCGGCGTCCACGGATTTTGATGCCAGCGTGTTCGCCTCGCGGTTGAGTTCCTGCATCAGGAAGTCCAGCCGGCGGCCCACCTGGCCGCCTTTTTCCACCACCCGGCGCACTTCGGCCACGTGGGTTTCCAGGCGGTCCAGTTCTTCGTCCACGTCCATCTTCTGGGCGGCCAGCACCAGTTCCTGCTCCAGGCGCTCCGGGTCCGGGCTTTCCACCGCGTCCTGGACACGCTGGCGCAGGCGATCGCGCAGGGCGTCGCGGATCGCCGGCAGCGCTTGGCGGATGCGGGCCACCTGCTCGCCGACGCCATCAAGGCGTTCGCGCACCATGCGCGCCAGTTGTTCGCCTTCCCGGTCGCGGGTGGCGATCAGGGCGTCCAGGGCTTCGTCCAGGGCGGCCAGCGCCTCGGCGTGCAGGGTGTCGGCGTCCACTTCCCGGGTGGAGAGCACCCCGGGGAAGCGCAGGATTTCCAGAGGGTTCACCTGGCCGGCGTGCAGCACCAGGTCGCCGACGCGGCGTGCCGCATCGGAAAGGCTTTTGACCAGGTTCTCGTTGAGTTCCAGTTCCGCTTCGCCTTCTTCGGTCTGGTAGCGCAGGGTGACGTCCACCTTGCCGCGGCCCAGGCGCTGGCGGCAGCGTTCGCGCACGTCGTTTTCCAGCGCGCGCAGGCCCTCGGGCAGGCGCGGGCCCACCTCCAGATAGCGGTGGTTCACCGAGCGGATTTCCCAGGCCAGGCTGGCGCCGGTGAGGTGGCGGTCGGCTCGGGCGAAGGCGGTCATGCTGCGAATCATGGGCATCCCTGGGTGTCAGCGTAAAACGAGAAGGTGAAGCAGTGTAGCGGGTCGAGCGGCTAGAAGCATTCGCGGGCAGGCCTGCTCGCACAACATTCACCGGCGTCCCGCCTCGCGTTGATGGGCGGGGGTTCGCTACAATGGCGGGCCATTCGATCCCGAATCAAGGAGTTTTCATGCGCCCTTCCGGCCGCCAGCTCGACCAGATGCGCGACGTATCCTTCGTACGCGATTTCACCATGCACGCCGAAGGCAGTGTGCTGGTGTCCTTCGGCAATACCAAGGTGTTGTGCACCGCGTCCGTGGAGGACGGCGTGCCGCGTTTCCTCAAGGGCAAGGGCCAGGGCTGGATCACCGCCGAGTACGGCATGTTGCCCCGTTCCACTCATACCCGCTCTGGCCGCGAGGCGGCGCGTGGCAAGCAGGGTGGCCGCACCCTGGAAATTCAGCGGCTGATCGGGCGCTCTCTGCGCGCCGCCGTGGACCTGAAGAAGCTGGGTGAAAACACCATCTATCTGGATTGCGATGTGATCCAGGCGGACGGCGGCACCCGCACCGCGTCGATTTCCGGTGCCTGCGTGGCGCTGGTGGATGCCTTCACGACGCTGCTGGAGCGCAAGCGCATCAAGGAAGACCCCCTCAACGGTCTGATTGCCTCGGTGTCGGTGGGGATTTATAAGGGAGAGCCGGTTCTGGATCTGGATTATCCCGAAGATTCCAACGCCGACACGGACATGAACGTGGTGATGACCCAACATGGCGGTTTCGTGGAGATTCAGGGCACCGCCGAGGGCGACGAGCCGTTCACCCGTCAGCAGTCCGATCAGTTGCTGGGCCTGGCCGAGAAAGGCATTGGTGAAATCGTCCGCAAGCAGCAGGAGGTGCTGGGCTGGTAAGCCCGGTGGGGAACAGAATGAAAAACTACAAGAAGCACTTTTTGCGCTTCGCCGAGGAGCGCCAGGCGCTGAAATTCGGGGAATTCACCCTGAAATCCGGGCGCATCAGCCCGTACTTCTTCAACGCCGGCACCTTTTACACCGGTGAGGCACTGGCCCGGCTGGGCCGCTATTACGCCGACGCCATCGTTGAGTCGGGCATTGAGTTCGACATGCTGTTCGGGCCCGCCTACAAGGGCATCCCGCTGGTGGCGGCGGTGTCCGTGGCGCTCGCCGAGCACCACGGGCGTGACCTGCCCTGGGCGTTCAACCGCAAGGAGGCCAAGGATCACGGCGAAGGCGGCTGGCTGGTGGGCGCGCCGCTGGAGGGCCGCGCCCTGGTGATCGACGATGTGATCACCGCCGGCACCGCCATCCGTGAGGTGGCGGAGCTGTTCGAGCCCACCGAGGCAAGCATCGCCGGGGTGTTCGTGGCGCTGGACCGTCAGGAGCGTGGTCGTGGAGAGTCTTCAGGGCCTGGTGGCGGGCTGTCGGCGATCCAGGAAGTGCAGGAAAGCCTGGGTGTGCCGGTGCGCAGCATTGTCTCCATGTCGGACATTATCGTTTGGCTGGAAGAACAGGAAGGGCGCGACGCCGACCGGGTGGCGCTCAAGCAGTACCGCAAGCGCTACGGCGTGGAGGGGTAAGCGTGAGGTGGCTGCCGTGGGGCCTGGTGTTGGCGTCGTTGGCGCTGTGGCCGGTGCAGGCGCCGGCGGCCCCCAAGCAGAAAGAGCCCGCCGGTGAGGTGATGTACCGCTACACCAAGCCGGACGGCAGCCTGGCGGTGAGCGCGACGCTCAACGAGCAGGCCATCCACGCCGGTTACCAGGTGCTGGATCTCAACGGCCGTGTATTGCGCCGCGAGCCGCCCGCGCCCCCGGAAGAGCAGGCTCGCCGCCGTGAGGAAATGGCGGCTCGTCAGCAGGCGCAACAGCAGGCTGAGCGGGACAAGGAGCTGGAGCGGCTTTACGCCGGGCCCGAGGACGCGGTGCGTGCCCGGGAACGCCAGATCGAAGCGCTTGAGTTACGCATCAGCTACGCCACCAACACCCTGGCCCAGTTGGAAGAGAAGCGCGACGAGGAGGTCAGCCTGGCCGCCCGCGCCGAGCGCGCCGGCCGGCCGGTGCCGGAGGGCACCCGCCAGGCCATCGACGAGTACCAGCGCCGTATGGCCCATGTGCGCCGGGAAATCGCCGGCTATCAGAAAGATAAGCAGGCGGTGCGTGAACAGTACGCGCCCATCATCGAGCGGTTGGAGGAGCTGGAAGGCTCTTAATCGCGGAATACCGTGGGTGCCAGCAGCGCCCATTGCTCCGGCCAGTCCTGGCCGGGGCGGATCCTGAAACCGGAGCGCACGAACTGGGCGATGCGTCCTTCCACCACCGCCAGCAGCAGGTTGGCGGTGATGGTGGGCGTGGCCGCGGTGCGCTTGCTCTCCTTGAACTCGGCGTCGCGGACCACCTGCTTGAGCTGGCTTTCCACCCGATCGTAGAACTGCTGGATGCGCCGGTGCAGGCGCTCGTTCTCGCCGGTCAGGGCGTCGCCGGTGAGCAGCCGGGTGATGCCCGGGTTGCGCTCGGTGAACGCCAGGATCAGCGTAAGGATCTGCTCCACCTGGGTGAGCGCGTCCCCTTCGCCGGTGATCCGGTTGATGCGCGAGAAAATCGCCTCTTCGATGAAGTCGATGAGCCCTTCGAACATCTTCGCCTTGCTCGGAAAATGCCGATACAGCGCGGCTTCGGACACCCCCACTTCCCGGGCCAGGCCGGCGGTGGTGATCCGCCCGCCGGGTTCCGCTTCCAGCATGTGCGCCAGGGCCTGCAGGATTTGCTCCTTTCTGGACGGAGTCTGTTCTGTCATTCGTCGTTCCCGTTTTAGGCGTTTTTAATTGTTGCTGATCAATGCTTGCTGATCAGTGTACCGACCCCCTTGTCGGTGAGAATCTCCAGCAGCACCGCGTGGGCCACCCGGCCATCGATGATGTGCGAGGTGTGCACGCCGTTCTCCACCGCTTCCAGGGCGCAGCGGATCTTCGGCAGCATGCCGCCGTGGATGGTGCCGTCCTTGATCAACGCGTTGACCCGGTCCGCGGTGAGGCCGGTGAGCACGCGGCCTTCCTTGTCCTTGAGGCCGGCCACGTTGGTGAGCAGGATCAGCTTCTCGGCGCGCAGCACTTCCGCCACCTTGCCGGCCACCAGGTCGGCGTTGATGTTGTAGCTGGTGCCGTCCTGATCGACGCCGATCGGCGCGATCACCGGAATAAAATCGCTGCCGCCGAGCAGGTCGAGCACCTTGGTGTCGATGCCCTGCACCTCGCCCACGTGGCCGATATCGATGATCTCCGAGGCTTGCAGCTCGGGGTCGTCGGCGTCCAGGTTCTTGAGCAGCATCTTGCGCGCCTTGATCAGGCGGCCGTCCTTGCCGGTCAGGCCCACCGCCTGGCCACCGTTGTGCTGGATCAGGTTGACGATGTCCTTGTTGACCAGCCCGCCAAGCACCATCTGCACCACGTCCATGGTTTCCTGGTCGGTGACGCGCATGCCCTGCACGAACTTGCTTTCCTTGCCCAGTCGGTTGAGCAGATCGCCGATCTGCGGACCGCCGCCGTGAACGATCACCGGATTAATGCCGACCTGCTTCATCATCACCACGTCGCGGGCGAAGCTGTTCTTTAGCTCGTCGTTTTCCATGGCGTTGCCGCCGTACTTGATCACCACGGTGGTGCCGGCGAAGCGCTGAATGTAAGGCAGCGCTTCAATCAGAACGCGGGCGGTTTCCTGGGCGCTCTTGGTGTCCATGACTGTCTTCTCCAACCGGTCAAAAAGTATCCGTGTAAAGGGCGAACGCCTCGGCGCTGGTGCCCGCCTGCAGGGAGAGCACCTCCAAAAGTCGGGCGGCGGCGTAGAGGGCATCGCTGAATCCGTACCAGCGGTCGGCGAAGAATATATGCCCGCTCGCCTCTCCCGCCAGGGGCACGGCCAATTCTTTCATGCGCGCCCGCAGCCGGGCCGGACCGCCGTCGTCCACTACTGGCCGGCCGCCCTGCTTGCGGACCAGGCCGGCGAGTGCTTGGTTGTCTGTCATGTTGAACAGCACATCGGCGCCCGGATTGCGCTGCAGCAGGTCGTGGGCCAGCAGCATCAGCAACCGGTCGGCGTCGATCAAGCGGCCGTCGCTGGCGACCAGCGAAAGGCCGCCGCCGGCGTCAAACGCCAGGCCCAGATTCAGGTTGTGCTCGCCGACCGTCCGCGCCAGGGCGTCCACGTCGGTGCCCTCCACGGTGACCACCTTGCACCCCAGCTCCCCGAACAGCCGTGGCGCCAGGCCGGCGGTGGCGCCGGTGTCCTGCACCGCCACCGACATGGGGCGCGCCAGAATAATGTCGTCCGCCACGGCGTTCAGATAGCGGTCGTTGATGTCGCGCTGTTCCCGCTCTCCGCTGCCCTCATCCAGATTCCGTGCCCGCAGCCGGTCGCGCAGGGTAAGCAGCCGGTCGCCATGGAGCAGCTCGCCATTGATAACAATGTCCAGAGCCCGCAGGTCGCCGTCGCCGGTAAGGCAGACGCCGCTTTGGCTTTCCAGTACCTCGGTGGCGTAGTGGAGCACCGCCGGCGGCGCCTCGCCCAGATCCACCACCTGGCGGCCACTGCCCATCAAACCGTCGATCAGCGCCTCCTTGGCATCGGTCTGGCCCGCGCAGACCACGAACAGGGTGTGCTGACCGACCGCGCCCGCTTCGCTGCCGATGGCCCGGCCGAGCTGCTCCAGGGCGGCGCCGTCCAGGGGCGCGTCGCCGGTGGCGCGAATGCCGTCCGGCCCGAACAGCGCCTGCGGCGGCGCCGGGCCGGGTTCCTGCTCGCTGGGTGTCTCATGCTCCGGCTCCGGCTCCGGCTCCGGTTCGGGCGCCGGCGGCAGCGACGCCGCCGCCGGACGG
>Ga0207900_100062_pt1 | contig 93501 bp, 84 predicted proteins | sample LinPmetageLP39_FD_184052 | JGI IMG/M metagenome (GOLD analysis project Ga0207900, IMG submission 184052) | Marine viral communities from the Pacific Ocean - LP-39 (SPAdes) | ecosystem: Environmental > Aquatic > Marine > Oceanic | place: Pacific Ocean | collected 2010-06-14
CAATGTCAAAGAGCCCATCAAAAGCGCAGACAACGATTTTTCCCGCTATCGCTACCGGGGAGAACCGTTGTTACAAATTTTGACGACCAACACCGTGGGACCCATGTGAGCCGCGTCGTGCCGGTGAAAAGGTCTCTAGATGGATGAAGTGATTCGGTCAATAGTAGTGATACAGAATAATTATTCTTGTTTTCTCGCTCAGCTTAACGCCGGTCCGCGCGCTTTTTATGACAAGCGGAAACGGCCCGGATTGCCCTGAAAACCGGCCTTGGCGAAACAATAGCTGGCCACGGCGGCGAGCCGAGGGGCGGCAAGGCCGCCAAGCGGAACGCCATCGGCCCTGCCCTATATTTCACTCCAGCCGGGCTGATTCTTTGCGGGCGATCGCGAATCAAAGCGCAGCCGGCATCTGAGTCGCCATTCGTAACCTGGCCGGGGCATCTAAAAGAAACAGTTGCTGTTAAGTCGGGATTTCGGCGAACGGCGATCAACGCCCTGGCTGGATTCCTTCAGGCGTTTATTCTCGTGTGATAAGAGCGAATGATCCTAAATCGCCATTGATGAGTTTGGGAGCGGTAGATAGGAGCGACCAGGCCACTAATTGACATTTGCGAAGCAAGGCATATTTTTGGCACGTTGGGATTTGAAACATCGCCCTGGCGCTTCTTGTATCCGCAACATTCTGAGGGAGCGTTCTAGCCGGGCTTACGGTTTACTACCGGAGCTTACGGTTCAAGAGTGGGTTGATAAATTGATGCGAGAAAATTATTGTTTGAACGTTTGAAGGTCGCGTCTCAGTATATATTGCCAAAGCGGGGCCTTACTACCTTTGCTGGGCGCATTGCCGAAGCGGAACGAGGCGAGCGAACGACCCGGCTGATACGCTGGTTCGTCGGCAAATATGCAGTCGATATGAGCGAAGCAGAAAATCCGGACATTTCGAGTTATAACAGCTTCAACGCCTTCTTCACCCGTCCGCTCAAAGCCGGCGTGCGACCAATCACGAAAGCGGATTTTGCCTGCCCGGTGGATGGCGCGATCAGTCAGCTTGGCGCTATTGATGACCAGCGCATCCTTCAGGCCAAGGGCCATTCGTTTACGACAACCGAATTGCTTGGCGGCGATACAGCATTAGCAGCAAAGTTCCGGAACGGGAGCTTCGCCAATCTGTACCTGTCGCCCAAGGATTATCATCGCCTGCATATGCCTTGTGACGGCAGGCTTACAAATATGATCTATGTGCCAGGCTCGCTGTTTTCCGTTAATCCCACTACTGCGCGTGGCGTGCCCAACCTTTTCGCGCGAAACGAGCGGGTGGTATGTATATTTGAATCACCCGACCATGGCACGTTCGCGATGGTCCTGGTCGGCGCTACAATTGTCGGCAGCATGGCAACTGTTTGGCACGGCGTAGTCAAACCAAAGCCCGCCAACAAGATTACGCACTGGACTTATACGGATCAGAACATCGCGCTCAAAAAGGGCGAAGAGATGGGGCGATTTCTGCTCGGCTCCACGGTAGTCATGCTGTTCCGGCAGCACACCGTCGATTTCTCAGCCGACTGGGGACCGGAGAGACTGGTGCGTCTCGGCGAAACAATGGGCAATCGACCCGGTTTGTGACGTTTCATTGACTAGCATCCGCTTGAAGAAGCAGCGGCTCTGCAGAGATGCCAAGCGCTGCCACAGATGCTCTTGCATTCGTTTAACCGGGTTCGGTACCGGCAGGGCGCTGGAACGGCAGTTTGCAAATGTCGTTCCGTCATTATGAGTTACACGCCGGTATGTGACTGCATCGTATAAACCAAGCTTACGGTCAGCGATAAGCTTGCTCAAAGAATTTATCTGCGGCCATTTCCTGCGTGGCCAGTTGTTCCGAATGCCATCGCTTCCCTTTCAGGGAAAACCCGACATGGCTCGCGCGCTCAAAATTTTTGCCATTCCAGACAATCACCTGCAATTCCATCCGGTTGCCTTGCTCGACGTGGAGCCAGTTGAAGCTTTGCGGTTCCTGATTGCGCAGTCGGGTCGAGGTGGCTGTACCCGCCTGAATTATCAAGGTTGGCCCGGATTCGGCCACCATTTTGCTGGCGGCCTCGGCATAGGTGCGGTGAAAATGGCCTGCCAGCGTCAAATGAATGCCGGCATCTTTTATCGCCTGAAGGGCATCTTCGTGCCGGCCCACTGCTTCGCTAAGCTCGTTACCCTGCCCAATTGGCAATGCAAACAACGGGTGGTGCGTAACCAATATACGCGTTTTATTGGGCGCAACACCTTTGAACCGTTGGCGAATGATCTGCATCTGGTCGCGGTTGATACGGCCATCCTTGATCGTGAGCGACCGTGCGGTATTGATGCCCAATATCGCGGCTTCGTCCGTTTCCACCCAAGGGCACAGATCGTCTGCAATATAGCGTTTGTATCTGCCAAGCGGTGAAGCAAAGCGCCTGAACACATCATATAGCGGAATGTCGTGATTCCCGGGGATGACCAGCAAGCGGAGCCCATTCTGCCGCAGTGCGTGCAGATAGTCGGCGGCATCCTGAAATTGTCCCTCGCGCGCGCGTTGGGTCAGGTCACCGCTGATGATGACGAGATCGGGCTGTTTCTCTTTCAGCCAATCGATCGTTGCCGCAACGATGTTCGGGTCATTTGCGCCAAAGTGAATGTCAGATAAATGTGCGATCCGTGCCATTCAGGCTCAACTGTTGAAACTTAAAGAAGTTTCATCGTGCATCCAAACATCCGCCGCGGCGTAGTGTCTCCATGAAAACCCATTCTCTCCCTCGGGACGCCATTCTCATTGTCAACGCCGGATCCCGAAAGGGAGAAGACCAGTTCGAAGAGGCGAAAGCAAAACTCACTAAAGCAGGCGTTAATCTGTTGGACGCACTGGCCGTGGAGCATCCTGACGATATTCGCACGATTGTTCGGCAAGCCATCAAGAACGCGCCGATGGTCATAGTCGGCGGCGGCGATGGTTCGCTTTCCGGCGTGGTGGACGAATTTGTCGGTACCGATTGCGTATTTGCCATCTTACCACTTGGTACCGCCAACAGTTCGGCACGCACGCTGGGAGTGCCCCTCGATCTTGACGGAGCCATTGACGTCATCGCGCATGGACACCGCAAGCGGATTGATCTTGGCATGATCGATAAGGATTATTTCGTAAACGCTGCATCACTGGGCCTTTCACCAATCATTGGCGAAACGGTCCCGGATAATTTGAAGCGCTATCTGGGTCGCTTTGGCTATCTGTTCTGGGCTATGAAATGCCTGATCGGTTTCCGGCCGTTCAGGCTGATAATCGATGATGGTGCAGAAAAGCACGCATTGTGGTCAACCGAAGTGCGTATATTGAACGGACCCTATCATGGCGGTCTGGAACTGTCCGACAATGCGAAAATCGACAGCGGGCAGATCGTTATTCAGGCTGTGGTAGGGAAAAGCAAATTCCAGCTTATGTGGGACTGGTATGCAAAAGCGATCAAGCTGAGAGACAGAAACGCAAACTCGCGTGAATTTACCGGAACATCATTTCAGCTGGAAACATTCCCAAATCTCAAAATTTCGATCGATGGCGAAGTGCTCGCAACCACGCCCGTGCAGGTGCGTATCGCAAAGAAGGCAGTAGAGGTCGCTTTTCCTTACTGACCGGTGGCGATTGGGCCCGGAACGGACTGTCCAGTTCCACACCCAGAAATTCGAAAAGCTGACACTCGCCCGAGCTGTTGAGCTGTCAGCAGCGCGCCGTCAAAGCGGTCGCAGCCTGGACACCGCGGACGTCACGAAACCGGTCGTTCGTTGATGGTGCTTTGTAGGATCTTTTGCCCCGCCCGACTGCAACCATTCATTGCAATGTCTGATGCTCGAATTTCGCTACTTCAAAGCAAGGGTTTTGCTGCTCGACCCTTCTGTGCAGAGGAATGAGGAGCGATAGCGGTGTGCAGAGCAACTGCGCTACCTGGATGAATAAAAGGCAGCTCCTATCAGGTCTACGCCGAAACCCGCCTTTCCGGATCGCCCAACATTGCTGTCATTCCAGCCTCAGCAAACTGATGTCGGCTTTCGGGCATTTGAAGGGTGAACGCCAATGACCGGAACTGTGCGCGAAGCGGAAAGGCGGTTTTCGCGAGTAAGATCGCTCATTCTCATCGAGCGCAACTTCCCAAAACACCAAAACACTGAACCACTAACCGGCTGATACCGGTAGGTTCAAGCGGGAGGGCTGAAGCCAGCTCTATTTGGCTTGGTATGCTTTTCGAGATATTTGAGGATCACGTCATCGGTGATATTGCATGAGTTGGTCGAGAAATAGCGTCGAGTCCAGAAGCGCTGAACCCGGTAGCGTTTGCGGAAATGCTCGAACTCCTGCTGTATTTTAAGCGACGAGCGGCCCTTTGCTCGGCGCACGAAGTCGCTGACCGCGATGTGGGCCGGGATATCGACAAACATATGCACATGACCGCGTGACAGAGCGCCATGGTTGATCTTCACGCCCAGTTCGCTGCAACCTTGCCAGATGATCTCTCGCACCCGCAGGCCTATTGCCTTCCTTTACAAGTAGGATGCAACCAGTTCTAACTGACTATAAAATAGTGACCAACGCCAAGCCACTAGCTTCATTTGGCAAATCGCGGAACGAACAAAAGCCCCGACCTTTCGACCGGGGCTTTTAGTTAAGCTGTTGTAATTAATGCCTTAAGTTGGTTGCAGGAGTAAGATTTGAACCTACGACCGCAGACGGTTTGGAACAGCGATATCATTTTTGCATCTTGCAGCGCCGTCGTGGAAGGGTCGGAATTTAGGACTGGAAGCAACAGGCAAATACTTTTAGCGTCAGGAAATCAGCCAATTCATCGACAATAAACCAATAGATGGTAGAGGCAATCATGGTTGGACCAGCTAAAAATGTGCCTTCGGATGCTGACGAACAGCAATTGCGGTTAATTGAACGGCGGTTAGCGCGAAGCGAGGCTGCCCGCTTAGAGGCCGAGCAGCTGCTCGAAACGAAAAGTCGTTCGTTAACGCAGGCTCAGGATCTTTTGCGGCAAAAAGAAGTCGAGTTGCTCGAGCATGTCAATCGGCAGACACTGTCTCATGTCAGCGCCCAGAATTTGGCAAATGTTGCCACATTTTATGGTGATGAAGACCAACAGTTTATCGGCTCGGACAATTTTGCCAAAGTGCTCGGTTCAAAAACTCCAATCACCAGTTTCGAACAATTTGCCACCATGGTGCACCCGCATGACCAGGAAGATGCATTGGCGATACTCATCGCGGCATCTGAAGGCCGATTGGTCGATAAAAATATCGAAGGCGATTTTCGCTTTTGCGACGATTATGGTAAAACGCGGTGGCTGAGATGGTCGGTTACGCAGAAGAGATCGTCGGACGGAGTGCGATTTTTTGGCTATGGCGCGGTTCGCGATATCACCAGGGACCGGCAGGCCGAGCGGAAAGAGCAGATCCTGCGGAAACTGAGCGAGCGCAGGGCGCGGCAATTGCAAAATTTGTCCAATGATCTGAAATCCGCGCGGGAAGAAGAAAAACTTAAAAGTGAGCAACTGGCTCAACGCCTTGTCGAAATGGAAATGATGGGCGTTGCCCTGGAAGAGGCGCGCGCAACGGCCGTCTCGGCTAACCGATCCAAATCCCGATTTCTGGCAATGATGAGCCACGACATCCGGACACCGATGAATGCCGTGTTAGCGACATTGGAATTGCTGAGCATTACGGATTTGACTCAGGAACAGCTCAATCAGGTTGAACTGGCCCGGCATAGCGGCGATCAGCTATTGTTTCTGCTGGCAGATATTATCGAATATGGGCGAGCCGATGGCTGGCATCTGAATTTGCAGATGCGGGAACTGAATTTGCCGGAACTCGTCCAGAAGGCGGCCGATACCTGGCAACCGCTCGCGCGGAAAAAGAAGCTGGAGATCACCACCAGCCTGAAGCCGGACTGCCCGGACCATATTGTTACCGATCCCGCGCGCACCCGGCAAATGATCGACAACTTTATCAGCAACGCGATCAAATATACCAGCGATGGCCGGATCGAATTGATTGCCGACATTTTGACAGAAGACGACGGTCTGTTTTTGAAATTTTCGGTATCGGATAACGGAGTTGGCATCCCCTTGCATCTGCAAGAAACCCTGTTCGAAGAGTTGGACAGGGGCGATGCCGAAAATACCGAGATTGAGGGAACTGGTCTGGGCCTGTCGATTTGCAAACGTATCATCAACGCCATGGACGGAAACATCGGTGTGGACAGCGATATTGGTAAAGGCAGCATATTCTGGTTTGTCATCCCGATCAGCCTCGGGGATGGTTCCGAACTGGCTGCGGCAAAGTCACAAACCCTCGTCTCAAGGAGATTTCAGATCAATGGCAGAGCGCCAAAATTGCTGGTTGCGGAGGATATCGAAGCGAACCAGATTGTCATTACCGCGATGCTTGAAAACATGGGCTGCGAGACCGTGGTCGTGGATGATGGTTCACAGGTGTTGGACGCGCTATCCGACGGCGGTTTTGATGGTATCCTGATGGATGTTTGGATGCCGATGAACGGTATGGACGCCACTCGGCAGATCAGAGCGAGCGAGCAATATGCCAAGATTCCGATCTTTGGGGTCACGGCCTTTGCTGGTGATACCGAACGAACCGCGATCCTGGCCTCCGGAATGGATGGTGTGATTTCGAAGCCGATCAACCTTTCCGGGCTCCATTACGTGGTTGGCCAGATTTGCGGACTGGAGGAACAGCACACGGGTGTTGAATCAGAAAATCAGAAGCGCGTTCCGGAATTTGGTGAAGTCGAATTTCTCAACCGTGCCAAGTTTGAAGAACAAATATATGCAGTTCCCGGGAAGCGTCGCACGGCTCTGGTCGAAGCGGTCAGCAACGACATTGTGAAATGGTGTGAACGGTTTGCTCAAGCCTGGATGGTCAAGGATGAACGGGGGGTCAATGCAGCCCATCATGCGTTGCGAGGCATTTGCAGCGGTTTTGGCGCCTATGCGCTGCTGGAGAAAATAGATGTCATCAGGCAGAATGGCAAATTGGGCTCGCAGGCAGAACTTTTGCCAGTCCAGGACATGCTTGATTACACAATAGCAGCTCTTCGCCGACCGCAGCAATGGACGGACCAGCGAAGAGATTGACACTTTGCCACAGCGCCTAATAGGCGCCTTTGCCAGTGATGACGGCTGGCACAGTTCGGGTGATGAGTATCAGATCACGCAGCAGTGATTTTTTCGACAGATATTCCAAATCCATATCGACTTGTTGATCGAAAGGAATATCGGCGCGGCCTGAAACTTGCCAGGTGCAGGTCAGGCCCGGCTTTCCGGTCAAGCGACCTCTCTCCTTATCCTTATATGCCAGCACTTCATTAGGGAGCGCTGGCCGTGGTCCGACGACAGACATCTGACCTGACAAGATGTTCAGGATTTGCGGCAATTCATCTATGGATGTGCGACGAATGAACTTCCCTATGCGCGTGATCCGCGGGTCACTTTTCATCTTGAAGCATATCGAGTCCCGCTCACTCTGACTGGCCAATTTCGCTTTTCGCGCTTCGGCGTCCTTGTACATTGACCGGAATTTCCATATTTGAAATGGCTTCCCATCTGCTCCGATCCGGGTCTGGCGGAAAAACGGAGAGCCTCTGTCTTCCAGAGTGATCAACAAGCAGATTGCCGCAGCCAATGGTCCGAGAAGGAGAAGGGCAAGCAGCGCGATTGACAGGTCCAGAGTACGTTTGGAAGCGACCGCATAGCGCTCGGCATGCCCTCGATCGACGAACGCTAGGGAGATAGCGTGGCCGAGGAACCGGAAATTGCCACTCAGATATCGACCAGCCAACCGGCCGGGCTCCATGGCAAAGCGCCAGCACCACTCTAGTCCATAGGTACGGAGCAAGGCCGGAGCGCGCGGGATGCTGCCCGAATAATAGTCAAACAGACCACCGACACCCATCACCACCGGTACAGTGATCTGGTCGCGATATTTGGCGATCCATTTTTCCTGCAGTGGCACGCCCATGCCGACCATCAGAATCGATGCACCAGAGCGGTTGATCTGCTTTATAATTTCTTCGTCTGTTCCAGCTGCGAAATAGCCGTTCTGCGTACAGGCAAATTCCAAGCCCGGAAATTGATTGCGCATATTCTTGGCCGCAGCGGCAGCTATTCCCGGCTTCCCCCCCAACAGAAAAATGCTCTGCTTGGCTTGGGCGGCTTTTTCACAAATATGCGGAAACAGGTCGGTTCCATTCAAATTACTGACCGGAGCCAATCCTGCCAACTTCCCGGCTAGCCGGAGTCCCGAACCGTCTGGCAGCAAAATATTAGAAGAACGCACATTGGCAGCATATTGGGCGTCGCGCTTCGCAATATTGATACAATGGGCGTTGATGAAATTTATCGTATTTTGTTCCCCACGTGATGCCGCACAAACAATTTTTTCAGCGACATCGGATAACGAACCATTTGCGCAATGCATTCCAAATAGGGAAATGGCTGTGTCATCATATAGAGAAATGGCCAGTTCGGTTATATTAGGGTGACCGATTAAAAGATGAGAGATGCGGCGGCTTCCATTCTCGGAAAAGCTCGCGGCGGAAAGATAATTGCTCATGATGTGACTCCAAATTTGACTGGTCACATCTCCGCATTTTGCGTGCCAAAAGTTAAAACTGCATATTCTTCAGATATTTAAGCGGTTAACATTGCTTTTGGCACGACTGGGCTTCGCTCAAAATGCGATAATTTTTGCAATATGCGAATGAAACAACCCACTTTGCAAAGCGGTGCTGGTGATTAAAATTCCGGTAGGCATTGTTCTGCGCGGGAAACCGGCATTCTCCCAATCTGGCACGGCAATTGAATTGAATATCCCGAACCATTTTGGGAATAGCAATATGATCGCCGCAATTTCACGAAAACAGCAGAGCCATAAGCGCTCCATCATGCATGGGTTGCTGGCATATGGATCGGCAGAACTGGTCAATCGTATTGTCCGGATTTTGGTTGTCGTCGTTATTGCGCGCCAACTGGTCCCGGAACTGGTTGGGGTGGCAGCATTGACGCTCAGTCTTTTCGAACTGACGCGTGTGCTTGCCAATATCGGAGTCGGCCAAAAAATCATATCGGCGTCCGACGATGCGCTGGAGTCGATATGCAATTCGGCAATCGGCATATTCTGGTTTTGGTGCTCCATGGTGGCCGTTGTGCAGCTATCGGTTGCAGGGGTCCTGTTCCTTGTTTTTCATCAAACGCTCGCAGCACAGATGCTGGCTGTCCTGTCAGGCGTCTATTTTTTCATGCCGGGTGGTCTGGTCCAGTGCTTCCGCCTGATGCGGGCGCAAAAACTAGCTACCGTAGCGAAAATTGGCGCGACGCAGACGATTGCTGATCACCTCATCACGGGAGCTTTGATCCTTGCCTGGGCCAACCCGTGGGCGATCATATTGCCGAAATTATTAACGGCGCCCTTGTGGCTGATCATGATGCGACGGGCCGAAAGCTGGTCGGCCAATCCATTGCATGGCTTTGCAAATCGGTCGGAAATTCTGAATTTTGGCGCAGCAATTCTGGCCACTGATATATTGCTGGCGGTGCGGAACAATCTGGACAAGCTGATCATCAGCGGCCTCCTCGGTGTTTCCGCTCTGGGAAGCTACTATTTCGCTTTCAACGCCGGTATCGGCATAATCGGTACGCTTGCTACTGCATTTGGCACAGTCATCTATCCCTATCTGTGTAATCAAAATCGTCACGCAGACGACGCGGGTGCGCTAAAGCTCATTATCAGCGCTGGCATACTGGCCTTCGGGGCCTTGTCCGCCGCACAATATTTTCTGGCACCGATCTACGTCCCGCTTATTTTTGCTGCCAAGTGGGTCGAGGCCATTCCGCTTATCCAGATTCTGTCGCTCGCCGGCGTTCCTCTGCTGCTCGGTGCCACGGCATCAGCCTATCTGCGGGCACATGACAAGGCTGCCCTTGATGCCTGGCTCGGCCTTATTGTCTGTATCGTCGCTCTTTCTGCCATGTTTGTCGGCGCCCATTTCGGGCTGACGCAAGCCGCCGCTGGCTGGGTGATCGGCACTGTTCTCGTCATCACCACCTATTCGATAATTCTCGTAACCAGATCAATCCACACCGAACAGGAATCTTTCGCATGAACCATCCTCATTTTTCAGTAATTCTGCCCGTCTACAACGCCGAAACACAACTCTACGCTACAATCCGATCGGTTCTCGCACAGACAGAGCGTGACCTTGAACTGATCCTGATCGACGACGGATCAACGGACAATAGCCTGGCGATCATGTTGTCGATTGCCGCCGAAGATGAACGTATCAAGCTGATATCTCAGTCCAACAAGGGTGTTTCGACAGCGCGCAATCTTGGTCTGGCGCAAGCCCGAGGGTCGCTCGTGGCATTTATGGATTCCGATGATCTTTGGACAGCCGACAAGCTGGCAATACATCGCGCATTCCACGAGCGGAAACCGGAATTGACCGCAAGCTATGCAAAAATCGCCTTCATGGACCACGATGCACTGAATGGATCCGGAGCAAAGACTTTTTCCACCGTCAAGGCTAGCACATTGTCTGTGGATCAAATCATCGCTGAAAACCCGACCTGCACGATGTCCAACCTTGTCGTTTCGAAACAGGCGATTGATGCAGTCGGCGGTTTCCTGACGAACATGTCTTATGCTGAAGACCAGGAATGGATCGCCCGAATGGTGAGCCAGGGGCACGTCATTTGCGGCATCGACCAGCATCTGGTTAATTATCGTATGAGTCCCAACGGCCTGTCCGTTGACTTGCCGGCAATGTACGCCGGATGGCGGTCGCTGGTGACGCAATATAGCGACGGCCTGACCATTCCATCAGCTGAAGCCATATATTGTCGTTACCTTTCTCGCCGCGCACTACGCGCAGGTGCTCCAGCGACTGTAGCGCTTTCCTACGCACTTCAGGGCTTTCGCTCTGACCATCTGGCGTTTCTGAATGATGCAAGGCGCGGTTGGCTTACGCTCATTTCGGCGGTCGCAGCGTTACTCATTCCGCGGTCCGCCAGAATTCGCATCTTTGCCTGATATTAAATCCAAAAAGGAATATCCAATGACCAAACCATCCATCTCGATCATCATGCCAGTCTATAATGTCGAACAATATGTCTCGGCGGCGATAGACTCCGTGCTGGCCCAGACTTTCGAAAATTTCGAGCTCATCATCGTCGACGATGGCGGAGCCGACAGAAGCGTTGAAATTTGCGCGTCGTTTGACGATCCGCGTATCCGCATTATCTCGCAGGTTAATCGCGGCCTGGCCGGCGCCCGGAATACCGGCATATTGGCAGCGCGCGGCGAATATATCGCACTGCTCGATTCCGACGACAGCTGGAACCCTGAGAAACTGGCGCTGCACAAAATCCATCTGGACAGCAATCCGCAAGTCGGCGTCAGCTACAGCGGTTCCCGCTTCATGGATGCACAGGGAACCCCTCTCCGTCAGGCGCAACGGCCCAAACTGGAAAATATTACCGCACAAGATGTTCTGACCCGCAATCCGGTCGGTAATGGCTCTGCAGCCGTCATCCGCAAAACGGCGCTCGATATTATTGCTTTCCACCATCCCGAAGAAACACAGCGGCTTTGCTTCTTTGACGAGTTCTTCCGCCAATCCGAAGATATAGAGCTTTGGATCCGGCTAGCGTTGACGAGCGGGTTCCGTTTTGAAGGCATCGACGGTCTGCTGACCAACTATCGCATAATATCGGGCGGTTTGTCGGCTAATATCGCAGCCCAATATGATAGCTGGAACCGGATGATGACAAAGACACAGATCAGTGCACCGGAATTTCTTGCTCAATTTGGTGATGAAGCGCGGGCTTATCAGTTGCGCTATCTTGCCCGTCGGGCCGTGCAAATGGGCGATGGTGCATTCGCGCTCAGTCTTCTCAAAGAGGCCTTTGCTATTTCTTCAAAGCCTCTGGTGAAAGAGCCGCTTAAGTCGGCAGTCACTTTTCTCGCGGCGACTGCTGCGCGCTACCTACCAACAAATATTGTCAGTAAGCTGGCCGCCAGCTGGACGGGCGGGAGGGCAGTAGCATGACCCAATTGCCAAAAATTGTTCATTTGCTGGACGATCTGTCGCTTGGCGGCGTAACCCGTAGTCTGGAACTGTTCCAGCACCCTGCCTTCAAGCGACATTATGATTTTACGACCGAAGAAGTCCAACCCGATTGGAGTATAGCGCCAAAAATTGACGCGGCGGTGATCGTTGTCCATTTTTCAGTGAGCTGGAAAACCCTGCCCTTTCTTTATTCGCTGGCCGCGCGCAATCCGCGCTCCAGTCTGGTGCTTATGGAGCACAGCTATTCCCGGGAATGGGAAGGGCTGTATGTTTCCGAGCAAGCGCGTTTCCGTTCCATGCTGAAGCTGGCCCACAAGATATTTGATCGCGTAATATGTGTCTCCAACGCCCAAGCTCTCTGGCTGCAGGAAGTGGCTGATCTCCGCGAACCGAAGCGGGAGGTCATATATCCCTGGAGTGATATGCAGGGATTGGCGCAGCTTTCGCGCCCGCACTTTTCGTTGAAAGAGCCCATCACAATTGGTGCCTATGGCCGATTTGTCGAGGACAAAGGTCTGGAAAGGCTGATTGATGCGATGAATCTTCTGGGTGATAAAAACGAAGTGAAACTGCTGATCGGCGGATTTGGCCCGGACGAAGACAAGCTGAAGCGAATGGCCGGATCAAATCCTGATATTTCATTTTACGGGCCGGTAGAGCGGGTTGACGACTTTCTCGGGCAATGCGACGTGGTCGCTGTTCCGTCGAAATTTGAAAGCTATGGTCTGGTCGCAACCGAAGCACGCCTGGCTGCCCGTCCGATATTTGTTTCCGGTGTTGGCGGCCTGTCGGAACAGGTCGGCGATGCTGGTTTGATCATAGACTTTGACGACCAAGTCTCGGTCGTCAAATGGATGGAGGGTTTGCGTCATATGCCACTGATCAGCATGTCGGTTGCGGCACGCGAGGCCTGTCTTCGCGTCACCGAACAGCGCGTTGAAGCCTGGCTTGAAATATTGACGGACCTTATCTTATGTCCGGCCAGTCTCAAGGCTGCATAAGCAGCTGATTGCTTGTCGGTCTGACCGGACCAACGAAATGGCTCTCGCGATTGCGAGGGCTTTTTTGTGTCTGACAGGCAGGTTTATGCGGACCGGGTGGTTGTCGCCCACGCGGGTTTATTCGTGTCTGAAATGGATCAAGAAGACGACAGTGCGATGCCATTTTAAGCCCGCATCTGATCGCAGGAGTAGAGAAACAGTCCCGATGATGGTGCCGAGCAACGCACTGCGGCAGATGATATTGCTGAAACGCAATGGCTCGCGGTCCAGAAAAAAGGCGATCAGCTAGGCTCCACCTGCTGGCAATTTTGCAACGCCATGCCGATCAGCAGCAGTGCCGGCCAATAGAGGTAGGCCAGAGATTCCAGATTCTCGCCGAAGCTGTACATCAGCAAAAGTAGGGCCAACGAAAGCCCCATCCGTCCCAATGCGGAGGTTAAGGCAGAGCGCAGAAGCAAAGCCAGTGTGACCATCATCGGTATGGCCAGCGCGAACAGCCCCAACAAGCCTTTTACGAACAATAGTCCATACCAACTGTGGTGACTGCCAATGGGCATATATTCGACAAGATGCGGGCCGCGCTCGACTATACCATGCCCGAACCAGAAGGCTTCGGCTTGCCAGCGTTCCACTGCAATCCGGCCCAATGTTTCACGCACCCTTGTTGAGTCAGCACGGGCCCCGGAGAATTCGGATTTTGCCAGATTCAGCGCCTCGAGAATATCAATCGCAAACCATCCAGCCAGCAGGACAAATGGCAATATCACAAACCACATCCACGGGCGGGTAACCTGGCTGAAAAGGAAGGACATGGGAGCGACAATCACCAGGCCGACAAGAGCAAGTCGCGATTGAGACAATATGATCATAGCAAGGGCAGCAGCGATACCCCAGCTTCTCCAACCACGGTCTTTCTCCTGAATCGCGCAGACCAGATAAACCAGGCCGATCATCCCGGCTGCGGGCGACCATGGCGCAAAAAACTGCCACCGAGGTACCCCGGACCCGGGCTCCAACGTGTAAAGGATCGTGGCAAAATATTCCGGACCGGATCCGCCAATTATCTTTAACGGCGAAACCCACAGGCTCGGGGGCAAACCGACCAAGGGTGCGGACAGAAACAAGGGCAGCAGAAATATCGTATATTTCCCGGTTCGGCAGATCGCCCGATAGACAATCTCGGCCCTGATCGGGAGCACCGCGCCAGCAAATATGAACAACGCAATGAGAAGCCATCCCTTCGCCCAGCCAATCGTGGATTTGATAATCACTCCCATACCGAGACTGAAATTCAGATGTCCCGCTACCAAAATTACCAACATCATGATCATCGAGACGAGCCATATCGATACAGACCAGTGTGGCGTTGTCAGTCGCTTGGCTTTTGGCAAGCTCGGTGCGATATAGTAGAAATAGAGTGCTTGCAGGGAGAGTATACATCCCAGCACCGGCCCAGCAATATATAGGCCGCCTATCAACCATAATAGCCATGTGGCTATTATGGTATAATAGATCAGATTTTCGGCGCTATTCTGCGAATGATCGGTTGTCTGAACCATAATAATGCTAGTCCTACGAGGATGATGAAGGTTGCACCGGTTGCGCCCAGTAAGGCGAGCAGAACAGAAGGGCTCGACGGCGATTGCGGCAAGGATGGCTGTTCCAGTGTTTGCACCAATGGATAGGAAGCAAAAGGATCCTGCTTGTTGGTATCAACCCGCGCCAGCGCGGAAGAAAATACCGCTTCGGCCACCCTGTGATCTCGCACAAGATCTGCCAGTTTCGACGCCTGCTTGACCAGCTTTTCGCTTTTCATGGATTGATCGGAAATGTCTCTGCGTATCTCGGCAAGGCCTGCCTGCGCACCAGCGCTTTGGGAGTTGGCCACGATCATTCCCTGCATCATATTGGCTCTGCCATCGGCAACCGCGATATCCACGTTTTTCAAAATCGCATTGGCACCGAGGCCCGTCAAAGAGCGTCCTCGTTTAACCAGAGCGCTTTGCAGCTGTTCCCGCTCGGAACTGGCCTGAACCATGTCGCCGTGATTGTCGCCCAATGTGGCTTCTTTTTCCTGTACCTCAACTTCCAGTTTTGCATAACGGTCCGCCAGCTGCTGGAACACCGGGTCTGATCGCAAGCGCAACGCGGTATTGGCACCATTGACACTCTTGCCGAGAATGGAAGAGAAGCGCCCGGATTCTGCGGATTTCTGCCGCAGCATGATCCGGGCCTCCCGCTCTTGCTGACGCAGCGCGTCCATATTGGCGATCCGGGTGTTGAATTGGTCCAGCGACACCAGCCCCGTTTTTGCTTGAAAATCCAGCAAGGCCTGCTGTGTCGTTCTGACTTTCTTTTCCAGCACCACTAGATTTTTATTGTCGGAATTTTCCCGCATTTCTGCTTCGTTTTTGCGCAATTCATCCAGCTGTTTCAGGAATGTATCTTTCAATGCGATGGCCCGATCGTTCGCCTGCTCACCGCTTGCGCCAATCACTTCCACCTGGATCAGGTTCGTCTGGTCAATCAACTTAACATTGGGAGCGGGGAACTTGTGCAGCAGGTCTCCGGACTTTTCTGCGCTCTGCCGCAAAGTTTTGTCCGTCATCAGCAGGCGCTTGTAATTCTCGGTCGGGCTGAGGGTGGCACTCGCAAATGCAGAAGAAATCGATGATTGTGCCTGACCAATGCTTTCCACATTCAATGACCCGCCAGCGCCTGAGCCTGGCAATATCAGGGTGAATTTGCTGCGATACTGATCGGGCGCCAAAGCCAGAAACAAGCCTGTCAGAACCCAGATTACGACAATCCATATCGCCGCCGTCTTCAGATAGCGCCGGTGACGCATGCGCATCGGCTTCCGGTTTTTCACGGCGTTCCAGAGGCGTGTGTGCAAGCCGGGCTGATCGATGATTTCCTGCTGCATGATCAATCCAGATTTTTCAGGAGAAAATATGGGGAAGCAGTTTCGCCGACCAGGCTGATCACATCCCGAACATTCATCGCGAAGCTATCGTAGCAGGCAAGGCTGTCTCCCGGCATGAGATAAGGGTCCTTGCCATCGCGATCATCCTGACGGACCAGCTTTTCGACCGAGCGCTGGATGACAACCGATTTCCCGTTAATCGGGTTGCGTGACATCAGGACAACTTTTCGGGCTGCATTCATCGCCGATCCGCCGACACAGTTTGCGGCCACCATAGCCTGTGAAAGTCGGGTTCCGTAAGGCAGGTTTGTCGCATCCCGATTAATCGCGGATGAGGCGTTGTTGCTTGCCGGACGGGACAGGTTTGACATGTAAACCCTGATCCCTGGCGCCGTAATCTGCGATGGCTTCACCAAGGCATCCTGGAAACAAGTCCGCGATCCGACAATGACCCGGTCGTTAGCCGTCAATGCAATGTCATCAATAGCCTCACCGTATATCGCCCCGTTAAGATCGATTTTCGACCATTGTCCGCCGCGGACAAGATATACAGCGGAAAGATCAGCGTCGGGCCGCACGCCGCCAGCCGCGCGCAATGTCGTCGTCAAAGACCGGTTGGCATTGCGATCACCGGAATCACTGTTGCTTAAATTTACGCCACGGGTTTCCGCATTGCGCTCTCCCACCCGGATCATTCCGGGTTCGAACACCGCACCGCTGACGGCGACGCTAATTCCACCCAGTTCGAGTAGCTGCAGCCTTACACTGTTCTTGAGGCCCCGAATAAGCCCTGCATCCGCTAAATTTTTTGCAATGGCTCTTTCTGCCTCGACGATGGAACTTCCGGCCATTGCTATCACCAGTCGTCCATCCAGGGTGATCGTACCATTAGCGGCCAACACATAGGTCCGCGACAGGCTGTCCTTGTCTCCAGCGACTTTCAGGCGAACCCGATCGCCGGATGCCAGCAGATCAGGTGTGCTGGCAAATATATGCGATGCTACCTGCTGGGTTGGCAAGTCGTGCGTGGGAGCCATTGCGACCTGACATGAGCCATAGCCTTCTGCGGTGGCTTCGAATTGCTGTGGCGCGTATTGGCTGCCAACAGCGTTTGCAGGCCGTTCCATGGTCGCGCAGCCGCCAAGAAGCGAAGCGGAAATAAGAATAGCGATTGTTTTGTGTGTCATATTTCACCTGAAGATTGAGTTCAGGCTACACATTGCAACGGCCGTGCCATTGTCTGTTTTATGCGGCTTACCAAGGTTAATGTTTCGAAAATGCAAAATATTCCAGCGTTCGTTTGCATTTTGCAAAGCCTTTGTCGCATATTGCAAGATGGTATCGTTGCAAAATGCAAATCCGCAATGAGGGATCGCTGAAATCAGCCATTCTCATTTTGGCATAGAAGATGCTTTGATTTGAAGAGCATCCGGTATGAAAAGGAATGGAGCAAGATGAAGGGTATAATTTTTACGGAGTTGGTGCGATTTATGGAGAAAGTCCAATCGCCGGAATTTGCCGACCAAGTGATCTCAGGCGCGGCCCTGCCCAATGATGGTGCCTTTACTTCCATTGGCAATTATCCTTCAGAATATGCTTTGGCAATGGTCGGAAAAGCTTCTGAACAATCCGGCATCGAAGCTACCGAGCTTTGCCGTTTGTTCGGCAAATATCTCTACGACAGGTTCAACATATTATATCCGCATATCATGGAATCCTACAAAACAGCGGAAGCTCTTTTGACCCATGTCGGCAGCCATATTCATACCGAAGTCTGTGTCCTCTATCCGGATGCACGCCCGCCTCAGGTCACTGCAGAAGTGGAGGATGGCCAAACGGTCATTCACTATCTTTCGCATCGACCGATGGCCGCTATTGCCCATGGCTTGGTCCAGGGCTGTATGGAACATTATGATGACCGGCGTTTACTGGAATGGGACTGTGCCGTTGATGGAAAGTCAGCCATATTCACGATAAAAGGATAAATCCGTGTCCAGTCACAAGATATTGATCATTGAAGACATCGCGTCGCTATCCATCGCATATGCAGGTCATTTGGAAACTGCGGGCTTTCGCTCCGTAATTGTCGATAATCTCGCCGATGCCAGCACGGAATTGGGACATAGCAATGCCGGATTTTCCGCTATTTTGCTGGACCTGCAATTGCCCGATGGCAACGGTCTCGACTGGCTGGAGCATAATGCGGCCATATTGTCCGAAATCCCTGTCATTGTTGCGACGGCAGATGGGTCAATCAATCGGGCAATCGACGCAATGCGCTTGGGTGCCTATGATTTCATGGTCAAGCCGCTGTCACCATCCCGCCTGGTCACGGCAATGAAAGGGGCTGTGGAGGTCGCGAAATCTGTCCAAGCCGACGTAAAAGAGGATTCAGACAGCCTTTCCGATACCAGCGATTTTGCAGGCTTCATCGGTTCCAGCCCGCCGATGCAGGAAGTCTATCGCCAGATAAAAAATGTCGCCAATTCTAAGGCGACGGTCTTTATCACCGGCGAAAGCGGGACGGGTAAAGAGGTTTGCGCTGATGCAATCCACAAGTCCGGCCCCAGGGGGGAGAAACCATTCATTGCCATCAATTGCGGCGCGATTCCGGAAGATCTGCTGGAATCAGAACTTTTTGGGCATCTGAAAGGTTCATTTACCGGTGCAATTGCTGATCGAGTTGGCGCCGTGCAGGCGGCTCATGGCGGAACCCTTTTTCTCGATGAGATTTGCGAAATGCAACTGAAGTTGCAGGTCAAACTGCTGCGATTCTTGCAAACAGGGACTGTCCAGAGAGTGGGCGCGACCAAGGCCGAGGATGTCGATGTGCGGATAATCTGCGCGACCAATAGAAATCCGGCACGGGAAGTCGCGCAAGGACGTTTCCGGGAAGACCTCTACTATCGGCTCGCCGTTGTCCCTGTCGATCTGCCACCGCTCCGAGAAAGAGGCAGTGATATCACGCTGCTGGCAAATTCCTTTTTGATGAAATTCGCCGAGGAAGAGGGAAAGAAATTCCTGCCGTTAAGTCCCGGCTTGGCTGAAAATTTCGAACGCCATAATTGGCCGGGAAATGTCCGCGAACTGCAAAACCTCATGCGCCGCGCAGCCGTTATGTTTGGCGGTCCCAATCTCGACGCTAGCATTTTGCCGGAATTTGTCGACCCGACAGTCCAAACACAAAAAACTGTCGAGCGCCGCTCATTGTCGTTTGAGCCAAGTGTGGAACCATCCGCAAATAGCAGAATGGACCAGTCTGACGGGTTCAGCGGATTCGATGGTATGACACTCGATCAGATCGAACAGGTCGTTGTCGAACGGGCGGTTCGCAGCTGCAACGGCAGCTTGACCAAAGCGGCCCAGAAACTAGGCGTCAGCCCGTCAACGCTCTATCGGAAACGAGAGAAATGGAACACATCATCGCGTGCAACCTAGCCTGATTGCGCGAAAAGATATGCTCGATCGATATCTATTTCCAGTGAGCAATCGCCGTTTTTAATATCTCGCCCGCTCTGCGATATCCCCAGGGATGGGATTGCGCTTAACGCCCTAAACAAGGGCCGAATAAAAACTGTTCGATTTTTCAACATTGGCACAAGAGACTCCAAGCTGGAGGCTGACTCTTGATGTCTGATCAATGTGGGTTTTCAAACCAAACGCACAAAAGCCATGGTCTTTCGACCGGGGCATTTGGTTCATGGCCGGCAGTATTCATGAATTTTTGTTACGCGACGACGCCATCCAGCATTCTAAAACCAAAGATCATTCTTCTGCTCCTCGCATCCCAGTTAGTGCAAACGCTGCACTTCCCCGTTGGTATTTACAGATTCGCAAGCCCCATGAATCTTCTCCCCAACCGGCCATATTTTTTGATTTCGGCAAAAACTCCGCCGTTGCGTAAACCTTGTCAGCATTAGCCTATTGGCGTTCAAGCCAAGCAGAACCAGCGCATTAAAAAAGGTTACCTCAAAAACATGCTGCATCTGCAGAATAGGCACTCAAATCATTTCCAAGAAGCGTTTCCGCCCATCCAATTGTCCGAACAAGTTCCCGGCTATAGAAATATCTGGCCGACTGAATTTTGCCAGATATGAAATTACTAGCCCCTTCAATATCCTCTTTCGCCAAAGCTGCCCGCACAATGCGGAGATGCATCCACGCCAAAACGATGTGCCCGGTAAAGTCGAGATAAAGCGTGGCGTTGGCAAGCCCTTTGCGCCTGTCTGCGGCAAGTTCAGCGGATAATGTAGCGGTCACCGCTTCAAACCGGTCCACGGCACTGCGCAAAGCATCACACATATCGCCCGCCCGTGCGTTGGAGAAAGCATCAATATCCTCCCTGATCTTGCGAGCGAGCAGACGAGGCCCAGCCCCGTTGTCCATCAACACTTTCCGTCCAAGAAGGTCCATGCCCTGTATACCATGCGTGCCTTCATGGATCGGATTCAGCCGATTATCACGATAGCATCGTTCAATCGGGTAATCGCGGGTATAGCCGGCCCCGCCCAATATCTGCAGCGCATGCTTGTTGGCCTCCAGACAAAATTCCGAAGGCCATGACTTGGTAATCGGCGTCAGTATTTGCAGTAGGAGATCGCCCTCTGCTTTTGTTATTTCATTATCCGTCACTTTGCATGTATCGATAAGCGCAGCACAATAAATGCCGAGCGCAAGCGCCCCCTCTACAGCTGACTTCTGCGCCAATAGCAGCCGCTTTATGTCCGCATGTTCGATCAGCGGCACTTGCGGCTTGGTGGGGTCTTTGTTTTCCGGATGCCGGCCCTGCGGGCGTTCCCGGGCATATGCAAGCGATGCCTGAAACCCGCATTGGCCCAAGGCAGTCGCACCAATCCCGACCGCGATCCTTGCTTCATTCATCATCTGGAACATATATTCCAGACCCCGGTTCTGTTCACCGATTAGATAGCCAATACAATTATCTTTTTCGCCAAAGTTAAGGGCACAATTTGTCGTCGCTTTATAGCCCATCTTATGGTTGAGCCCCGCCAGCGTAACGTCGTTTCCTGATGTGATCTGGCCTGCATCATCAACACGCAACTTAGGTACGACGAACAGCGAAATGCCCTTGACCCCTGGTGCCATTCCCGGAATTTTGGCCAGAACCAGATGGACGATATTTTCCGAAATGTCGTGCTCACCGCAGGATATCCACATCTTGCTGCCCGAAATTCTGTAAGTGCCATCGGCCTGCGGCTTAGCGGATGTCGTGATATCGGAAAGCGACGACCCCGCCTGCGGCTCGGACAGGCACATGGTCGCAAGATAACGCCCTTCCAGCATCGGGGCGAGATATTTGCGCTTCATGTCGGCATCACCAAAGCTGGCGAGAACGCGGCCTGCCGCTGCGGTCAACATTCCATAACCCTGAAACGCAACATTGGCGGTGGCAAAGATGTAATATACGGATTGCACCACCATCTCGGGCAGACCCAGCCCGCCAAGCTCTTCATCAAAAGGAGCAGCGATAAAACCGGCCTGTGCAAAGGCGCGAACCGCCTCCCCTGTTTCGGGGATCATTTTCACGGTTCCGTTGACGAATTCGGGTTCCTTCTCGTCGCCCAGTCGCGCAAATGGCTCAAAGTGGGAGGCAGCAAGTTTCGCGGCCGCATCAATCACGCCGTCGACAATTTCTGCATCGATATTAGCAAACTTCTCTGCCGTTAGAATATCTGCCATATTGGCGACTTCAAATAGCTGGAATCTGAGATCTTCACGATCGAATGTCGCCATGTGCACGTTCCTTCTATAAGTTTAGGGCTAACCAAATATCCGGCGTCGTTCAGCCAGCGCAGCCTTCATGCCCTGATCGCGTACGAGTTTGAAAAACGCATTAAAAGTCGGGCTTTGATGGAATACGGCGTCGAGATCAGCCGCTTGGTAAGATGATGTTTCCATCCCCATATTCTCGTACCAATTATTGGTAGATTCTTTAAGTAATTTGAGATGGTTAACCGGTGTTCGCGCCACATCTTCGGCTAGTGCTCTGGTCCGTGCATCGAGATCTTCTGCAGGAACGACCTCATTGATCAAGCCCAGTATTTTCGCTTCTTCGGCGTCAATAAGCTTCGCAGTGTACAGCAATTCCTTGGTCTTGCGCATACCGATGAGAAGCGGCCATAGAAACACAGTCGGAGGTATCCCCAAATCGCGACCTGCAGGATGGCCGAATTGCGCCTGGTCACTCGCCACCACTAAATCGCACATGGCCAGCAGCTCGCCTGCACCGGAAAGTGCCGGGCCCTGCACCGAAGCAATGATTGGCTTAGGAAATTTCCACAATTCCAACCAGTATTTCAATAGGTTGATTATATCCTCACGATCCTTTTGAAGATCGACCCCTGCTTCGAAATCAGCCGGAAACTGAGAAATAATCCAGTCTTCCGGGCTAAGATCATATCCTGCACAGAATGTTTTTCCGATGCTTTTCAATATTACCACAGAAATGTGGCTGGCTGCTTCGGCAGCCGCAAGAACGTCTTTCAGTTCGCCCAGTAATGTCGGTGACATGGCGTTCATCTTCGATGGACGGTTCAGTGTGATCGTCATGATCTTCTGATCCTGCTCCACCAGTAAAGTTTCGTAGGCCATTAAAAAAGATCTCCCCGCGTTGCACAATTATTCACAGAATGAAACACGGCGCGGCACATAGCCCCACTCGGCACATTCAATATCACATATGGCTTCAGGCAGCCTATCCGCCTATCGCAGGGTTATTCTCATCAAGACCAACGTAGAATTGTTGCATATATTGACGCCATTTCATGATCGGGCCGTCGCCGTCGCAGAGCAGCGGGCTTGGCCGATATTTCTTGTTGTCCCAGATGATCAGGTCGACCGATTCAAAACCTTTGGACTCTTCACCTTCGGCTTCGCCGATTGAATGATGATAGAGATGTGTAGCCGTCGCCATGTCTTCGGAACCTTCGTCATATTTTTTCCAGGTAAAGGCCATCCGCGTACGAGTCATTTCTTCGTCGACCGGGGTGGAAAGCGCGAACATCAGCATCTTCACATCGCCCCGACAATGTCGGGTGGCATTGATGCCCGGTCCGTAACCCGTGCCGTAAATATAGCCTTCCATGATATCATAATTCCAGATCGGTCCATCGGCAGACGCTTCCACAGAGGGAATCATCGGCGCGCCGTGCAGGAATTTCAGATGCGGTGTATCAACCGAGTTCTCACCGATTTCCTGAATGCAGGTGCCGATGTCCCATGCATGATATTTGACCTCGACATGGCCATCCGGATCTTCAAATTCCGGAATGACCGGGAGTTCCCACATCGGTTCGGCATCTTCCGGGTGATACCAGACAAAAATCATCCCATATTTTTCGACGATCGGCAGTGCTTTAAGAATTGGCTTCTTGCGCGCGATGCCGGGCATGACTTTGCCATAAGGAATTTTCTTGCACCAACCCTCATTGTCAAATTCCCAATTATGAAACGGGCATTGAATATTGTCGCCAACGACCTTGCCGCCATGGCCAAGGTGAGCGCCGAGATGGGGACAGAAGGGATCGGTCATGCCAACCGCACCATCTTCGCCGCGGAACAAGACCCACTCCTTGCCGAAGACTTTTTCAATCTTGATCTCGCCAGGCTTGATTTCATGAGAATATTGCACGCAGAACCAACCATAGGGAATCGGGAACGGGCAGCGCTCCAACTCGTCACCGATTTGAATCCGGTCAACTTTGCTCATCTCGTTCATGCTGGCTCTCCTAGGTCTTCTGCCTTTAATGGTTTTGCGGGATTTCTTTCGCCGTCAACTTTGATCTTGAAACTCATCGCCGGACCGGGTGTCGGCGCGGTTTTGGTCTTCAATATATAATCCGGCGACTCCAAACGGATATTCATCCGGTGAAACAGACGCGCGATACAAATTCCCATCAGCACTTCCGCCAGACTTTGACCGAGGCAGCTATGCGTGCCCCGTCCAAAAGGAGCATAGGCGCCGGGCTGCAAATGCTCCCGTCGGTCCGTGCGATCAGGATCGAATTGCATCGGGTCGGGGAAAAACTCCTCCATGAAGTGCGGCACGCTGGTCCCAATAAAAATAGTCTCGTCCTTGGGAATAACGTAACCTTCAAATTCAAGGTCATGATTGGTCGTTCGCATCTGTGCGACCGCAATCGGCCACAGCCGCATCGCTTCCTTCAAGCAGCTTTGGATATAATCCAGCCCCAGAACATCTCGCTCTGTAACCGTGTCCTTAGCAAATAGAGCGTCCGCCTCTGCCTGCACTTTTTCGAGCACGCCGGGCGTTTTCAATATGCCATAGACCGCAGCGGCCAGACTATTGGCAACCGTATCAAGGCCGGCGACATAGGGGCCGGTCAACACCAGTTTCAGGTCGCGCTTCTGGATCAGTTCCGGATCATTAAGATGCCCGCGCATGACGTCACCCAGCAGATTTTTGGGCAGTGTACCCGCTTCAGCATGAGCAAAAAATTCATCGACCATGCTCTGGCCGAGTTCATCCACCCGCGCGCTGGCGCGTTTGAATTCCGGCATGTGGATCATGAAACCCGGCCGCTGTTTTGTGACCAGTACGTTCAGAATATAAAGAATATTCACCCGGATATCCCGCACATATTCCAGCGGTGCATTTCCGGTCATCACTTCGCCAAGCAGTTGGACAATCATATATTGAAAGGCCTCGACAACCGGCACATCGCCATGCCAGTCCCGCTCCAGCGAAATATCGATAATGTCGGTCAGCTCATGGTATCGGCCAGCCATTGCGCCGCGGGAAAAACCGTCCCGCATGATCGCGCGCATCTTTTGATGATCTTCGCCGTCAATGCCGGTCAGCGTTTTTGATGCGCCATGGTGATCAACAAAATCCTGCCAAAACTCCTTGGAACGCAACCCCATGCGCGCTGCCTTGCTATTCATGAACTTGCCTGCCTCTGGACCGGCAATAACTATGCGCTTTTGGCCAAACACATTGACACGGTAGACCGGACCATAGTCGCGGTAGCACTTCACAAAGAAGGCGGCGGGATCCTTTGCCATCTCCAGAGTGTTCCCGACGAAAGGGATTCCACCTACATTAGGGATCACCTTCGACGGCGCTGACTTTGACTGGACTTCGGCTTGCGGCTGCGTGGCCATATTCGATCCCCTCACAGAATCACTTTTCGAACAACGTTCGGTTAATCCTATATGGCATTGGACATGTCAACCGTAAATCTCTTAAAACAGCCTGTTTCTCGCTGTTTAGAGCGCAGAAGACCACTTGACTCTTACCAAAGTTACTCTATTTCTGAACGCCGTTCGGAAATAGATATTTGTCGGGAGAGATACATGGCGCAGAAAACAGCCTTCATTACGGGCGCAGCAATGGGCATGGGGGCCCTTAAAGCTAAAACATTGGCCGCACGCGGCTGGAAGGTTTTTGCCGGTGTCCTCCCCGGGGCGGACACATCCGAGCTTGGGACACATAAAAATATCATCGCGGTTGAACAGGATGTTTCCTCCGATGCGTCGGTAACGGCGAGCGCCGCGACAGTTGAAAAGGAACTCGCCGGGGCACCGCTGGACCTGCTGATCAACAATGCAGGGATCGCCAATGGTGCGGTCGGAGTAATCGAAGGTGTTTCGATTGAAGCGGCCAAAAAGCTATTTGAAATCAACACATGGGGAACATTACGGGTCTGCCAGGCATTTCTGCCGGCAATCCGTCGCGGCGCCCCTCATTCGCGGATCATCAACTTCGCATCTGGCGCAGTAAAAGCCAACCCCGCCGCATCTGGCATTTACAACATGTCCAAGCATGCCGTTGTGGGATTGACCCGAACCCTGCGCAATGAAATGGCGCCCTTCGGCATCGAAGTCACCGCCGTCGAACCCGGCGCAGTCAAAACGCACATGACAGCCAATGCCGGAGAGACCACCAAAGATATCTGGAACAAAGTGTCGCAAGAAATGAACGACATTTACGGACCGCATTTGAAAGAAGCGACAACCGTGAAAATGGTGGAAGCGATTGAAAAGGGCAATGAACCACAGGTCGTGGTTGATCAGGTTCTCGGCCTTTTGGAAAAGAAAAACTGGAAGCCATCCTATCTGGTTGGGAATGACGTCAAAGTGCTCGGGCCGATGCACAAAATCCTGCCGGAACGCACATTCGAAAAAGTCCTTCAAAAGGTCGGTGGCATTCCGCAGTATAAAGGATAATTCATGTCTGAAATCGCTGATAAATTCGCCAAGCTGCAATCATCCAGGGAGCGGCTTAGAAATAGCAGTGCGAGCGAACGTGCCGACAAGCTGAAGGCTATCTGGGCGGGCGTTCTTGAACGCAAGGATGACATATTCGTCGCGGGCAATAAGGAGCGCGGCACCCATGATCTCGACATTGCCGCCGAGCTGGTGATGATCAAGGGCGAAATCGATTTCGCGGTCAAGAACATAGCGAAATGGATGAAGCCGGAGAAAATCAAAAACTCGCTCAGTACAATGGGCAAGCGTTGCGAAATAAGGCGGCAATCCAAAGGCGTTGTGCTTAACCTCTCGGCTTATAATGCGCCGACCGCCGAATGTCTGGTTCCCGCAATCCCGGCGATTGCGGCTGGCAATGCGGTCGCGATCAAGCCATCCGAACATGCGCCCTATAGCGCGCAGATTGTTCAGGAAATCATCAATAAGGCCCTGCCCTCTGACGAAGCTGAAGTTTTTCAAGGCGGCGTCGAGGTCTCACAAGAATTGCTCGGCCTGCCCTTCAACCATATCTATTTTACCGGCGGCATGAGCGTCGGCAAAATTGTGATGAAGGCGGCAGCCGATCATTTTGCATCAATCACACTGGAAATGGGCGGCAAGTCGCCGGTCATCATCGATGAAACCGCAAATCTCGAAAATGCTGCGACGAAACTGGCCTGGGGCCGCGTGATGAACGCCGGCCAGGTCTGCATTGCCCCTGAATATGTGATCATTCACGAAAGCAGGAAAGATGAGTTTCTCTCGCTGATCGAAGAGAAGATCAATGCGCTCTACAATTCAGATGGCGCAGGTCTCGACAAGTCTCAATATGTTCCGCGGATCATCAACGAGCGCCACAGCTCGCGCATTAAAGCCTTGGTCGATGATGCTACCGAAAAAGGGGCGACGGTCGTCTGCGGCGGCGGTAGCGACATTGCCGATCGATATATCGAACCAACCGTGTTGACCGATATGTCCGAAGATATGGACATCATGAACGAGGAAGTCTTTGGCCCCGTTCTTTCGGTTGTCACTTACGCCAATCGCGAAGAGGTTCTCGACATCATCAGCCGGCGTCCGAGCCCGCTGGCGCTTTACGTCTATTCCACCAATGATGAGGCCATTGATTATTTCCTGACCAACAGCTCTTCCGGATCTGCAGTGGTGAACAACAACTGTATCCAGTCGGGCACGAATCCGCGCCTCCCCTTTGGCGGCGTAGGATCTTCCGGCATGGGGCGGATTGGCGGATTTGAAGGCTTTAAATCAATGTCCAATGAGCGTTCGATTGTGCATCAACCGCTCGATCGATTCCGCGATATATTGATCATGCTGCCGCCTTATTCGGAGCGGTATAATAATCTGATCATGAAGGGGCTAAAATAGCCTCTTCCGGTTCGCCGCGTTCGCGGGCAATGGTTTTGAAAGCAGAGCGGAGCAAGGTCTTGCTCCGCTCGCTGGGCGCACCGGTAAAACTTTCCAGGGTTTGGCTGAACAGGGGAAATTCCTGCTTGTCGAGCCGAGAAAATTGCTGTTTCGCAACCGCTGTCGCCGTTTCCTTTTGAGCCTCGAAGTCACGTTCCCGGATTTCCTCGACGGCACCGCCAAAAGCAACCAAACCGACCATATTAAACACCTCCATGGCGGCCTGCGGTTCAAAGTCACGATCCTTTAAAACCGATAGAAATTGTTCAGCCAGTTTAAACTGAACCTCAAACCCATATTCACGGACATGGTTGGTGAGCACCAGTGACGGACTGGCAGCAAGATAATCCTGAATGCACATGGAAAACTCATAGGCATAGTCGGACCAATGCTGGCCTCTGTCTGCGGGAAGAGCGAGATCGGATAGAGCATGAACCGCCGCCGCCTGCATCAATTCCTTGCGACCGTCCCAATATTGATAGAGCGTGGCGGTGCCAACGTTGAGATGGGTCGCGAGCTTCTTCATCGTTAACCCTTCAAGACCAAGCTCTAGCGCTCCTGCTATGATCTCGTCATGAGTCAATAGGCGCGGGCGTCCATACACGACTTCTTTTCTGTCCTTTTTCAATGCACTATCTGACCTGCTACCAATTTCCGAATACTGTTCCATTAATCGGGTGCGTTGGTAGATAAGTCAATTGAAAAGCCCGAATATCCTTGCAAATCCACGTCTTCTTGGTTTGACTGAGCCGATGATCGACCTTGTTGACAATAACAGGCTGCAAAAGCTTATCAGCTCACGGACACCCCGGGAAAAATTTGGGCCCGGCACGGACTGGCCGGTTGTTGTGCTCGATCTTGACAGTTGTGACGGTCCGCATCAAATCTGGCTAAATGATCTGCCCTGTCCCGTTCTTGGCATTGGCAACGGAAGCCTGGCGGAGGCCTGCGATATCGTTCTGCCGGACAGGAACGGCCTTGATCCGATTGTGACCAATATCAAAAAGACGCCAATAGCCTCGATGATATTGGTTCAGCATTTGCGGGCTAGCGAAGGGCTCTCCCACACGAATGCCCTGATCGCCGAGAGCTTTGCCTATGCGACTTTGCAGAAAGGGCCGGAGTTTCTTGCATGGCTGCAAAACTATCCGGAACAGCCCAAAGCGGCACCGATCCCGCAGAACCCGCTTGTCATCGACATTGACGATGGCCACCTGCGGCTGACACTGAATGATCCCGACAATCTCAATGCAATCGGGGTGCCGATGCGCGATGCGCTTTGCGAGGCGCTGGATTTGGCTCTGATGGACGGCAATATCTCCCGCATCACGCTGCAAGGTGCCGGCCGCTGTTTTTCAACCGGCGGTGAGGTGGGCGAATTCGGAGGCATATCCGATCCAGCCACGGCCCATTGGGTGCGCAGCTTGCGATTGCCAGCTTGGCGTCTGGCGCGGCTGCGGGATCGATTGCATGTTCATGTTGATGGCGCTTCTATCGGTGCGGGTGCCGAGATGGCGGCCTTTGCCACCTTTGTCACTGCTACCGAAAAATCATGGTTCCAGCTTCCCGAGCTCAAATATGGCCTGATTCCCGGAGCGGGTGGCACGGCCAGCCTGCCCCGCCGGATCGGACGGCAGCGCACCGCCTATATGGCTCTGTCGATGCAGCGTATCGATGCTCAAACGGCGCTTGAATGGGGGTTGATCGACGAGATTCTGTCGTAAACCAGCTTGCCCGAAACCCACGTCGCATTCACTTTGACAGCCGCGAGGTTATCACTCGCTGCGGACCATGTCCTGTCCAGCAAGCATAAATCTGCTCCTTCTCCAACAGCGACCGTTCGTGCCTCCCCGCCAGCATTTTCTACCGGTTTTGTATAAAGCGCCAGAGCCAAGTCAGGCGAAACGGCTTCCTCTTCGCCGAGGCCAACAGGACGTTTCGCTGCATGAGCCATCGCGCTCCAGGGATTGAAATCGCCAAAGGGCGCATCGCTACCGGCCGCCAGTTTTATCCCCGCATCAGACAGAGATTTCAAACGCCAAAGATGCGGAATATCATCAGCTTCGACCTCTCTCAAATAGGCATCTCCGCGCTCTGCCACGAAATGCGGTTGCGTTACGACGGTAAGACCAAGACGCTTGATCCATTCGATAGCGACCGCATCGACGATTGCTCCATGCTCTATCCGATCGCCGGAATGCGGGCCCGCCTCTTCTATGGCCGCAAGGCTGAGCATCAACTCGGCCCGCGTCACGCAATGAATGGCAACGGCACGGCCATGATCGTGAGCGGCGCCAATCTCCTGGGCCAGCACCGCCAGCGGCGGCAGATTATGATCATGATTGTGGATTTTGAGCGGACCGACGACGTCGGCATTGGCGCCGCTCACGCTGTGAAGATCCGCGCTGCCCATTATACAGAGATTCAATGGCCCGGTCGTTCTGCAATAATGGTCGAGGTCATCCAGATTATTGCCGGGCGTCACTTCCGTCACACCGGTTATGCCATAGCTGTGCAATTTCCGGATCAGCGCCTTTAAATCCGGCCGCTGGCCGCCCAGCGCTTTTCGGACGATCGCATCGCCATCGAGCAATCTGCCGTCGCTGAGGTTTTCCAGGTTGAGCAGTGCCAAGGCCGCGCTGTTCAATATCCACTGCCGACCGCTGCGGTGCTGGATCCGGATCGGCCTGTCCGGACCATATTGATCGAGCCAGTTGCGATCTATTTCTCCGGCAACGGAGGGGTGATAGCCAATTCCCCGCAGCCAATCCTTGCCAGGATGTCGGTTCAGCGCAGCGAGGAATTCCTCTTCATTCCGCACTTCGGGCGGCCCGCACCGAACCGAATTCAACGCGGCAGCGGTGGCGTTCAGATGAATATGGTGATCGTGCAGCCCGGGCAGCAATGCACCGCCCTGCCCTTCCAATATTGGTTCGCCATTGATAGCAACGAGCTGACCAGAGATCTCAGCTATCAGCCCATGCCTGATCCGCACATCAACCTGCGCCCCACCCACTTCGACATCGCGGATCAGCATAGTTCTGCCATGACCCGGTTCGTGCTTGCCCCTATCGCTTCGACTGCCCCCAAATTTTGCCGTTTCGGATAAAGGTCATCACAGTCCGCTTCCGCCAGCTCTTGCCATTTCGTTGCAACTTCGGGCCAGTCCATCTGCTCATTTTCCAGCTGCATCGCCCGGCGGACCGCATCACGCATCGAGAGATGGATCAAGCCCCCTTTACTGTCCTGCCACTTCGCCCAGGTAGCCAGCGCACCAAAAATCCCCGAGACAGGATCGGCAATGGCATCGCCGACAAAGACCGGCTTACCCCATGATTTCTCCATGACGGCACAAAGGCCCGCTGCCACACCAATGTCATCACCAAAACCTACGCGATTGTCTTCGTCGCCATAAGCCATCAGGCGGAGCCAGGCCTTCCCCGGCTTGTCGGACAGCAGCTGCTCCGCGTTGACACCCAATTGCCTGAGGGCGCGAGGCCGGGAAGCCTCGATCACGATATCGGCCTTGGTGACTAGTTTCAGCAAATCGGCCCTGCCTTCGGCGGAAGCGAAATCGAATGCGACAGATTGTTTGCCCGCATTGAGCAGCTGATAGAATTCTGCATTGCCCTGTCTCGCGCCATCGGGGCGGGAATGACTTTCCACCTTGATGACCCTTGCCCCCATGAGGTGCAGCAAGTTACCGGCCAAGGGTCCTGCCCAGAGACTGGATAGATCGACCACCAATGGCGTTTTTTGTTCCGGATGGCGCGTGGTAAGAGCGGTTTCAACAAACCACGGCTTGTTCTCAACTATTTGATCCAGCGAGATGGCGAGACCCATTTCTATGCCTCTTTGGACCAGCACCGCCCCATCCCGCTCTGCAGCGATCCTCTCGATATCAACCCAACCTGAGGCTGGCTCCTCCAGCCACGCCTCGAGCAAGGCCCAGTCATCATCACGCGCCAGATTGAGCGCAAACCGCCCGTGATGAGTATCGATCAACCGGCAATGACCGCCCGTCGACGCTCGGCCATTGCGGGAGCGATTCATCATTCGCGCGCGTTCGCCGAGCAGAAGAGAGCCATTGAGCGGTAATTTTTCAGGGTCGCTCGATAGCGACTTGAGCGCCAACAATGCACCATCCACTGCGCTCGCGACAGCAAGCGGAACCATTTGAGCCGGCCCGTGATTTTCTCCGCTCAGTTCAAGCAATCCCGCGCGCCGCCAAGCCAGTGCAGGATGGTCATTTTCTCCAGAAACAGACTTCCGGATACCCAGTTCAGCCAGCAATTGCTCGCCAAACCGGGCTGCGGCCCTATTGCCCGGCAAGCTGGTCGCGGACGACACGGCGGAGCAGTTTTCCGGTTTCATTATAGGGCAATTCGTCCATGAATATGATCCTAGAGGGCACGCGGCTGGAACGCAATTTCGACCGCACCAGATCGCAGAGCTCGTCTTCGCCGGGAACAAAATCCGCACAGACAATGGCCGCGCCAACCGCCTCACCCCATTCTTCATCGGGCACCGCGACTACTGCCACGTCCCTGACGCCATCATGGCAAAGCAGGACATCTTCGACCTCGCCGGGCGAGATATTCTCGCCCCCCCGCACAATCACATCATCGGCGCGACCATCGAGGAACAGATAGCCTTCGCTATCCATAAAACCGACATCCTTGGTCGGGAACCAGCCGTCGCTATCCAGCTGAGAACCGATGCCCTTATATTCGCCGCCCACCTGTTCGCCGCGGACATAGACCAGGCCTGCTTCATCGGCAGAACAGACTGCGCCGTCCTCCGACTTTATCTGCAGTTCAACAGCGGGCAACGCCTGTCCCACCGAACCCAGACGACGCCGGATTTGCGGGTCTTCAGACTGGAGGGCATCACGATGTGCATCCGGACCCAGCAGACAAATGGTCGAACTGGTTTCGGTCAATCCATAAGCATTTGTGAAATCGACATGCGGCCATAATTGCATCGCCTTTTCGATCACCGGCAGAGGCATTTTTCCGCCGCCATAGGAGAGCGCGCGGAGCTTTGGCAGGTCGACCTTCCCGCCATTCTGGCCGACATGCTCGACAATATGTTGCAACATGGTCGGGACAACAAAAGCATGAGTGACGGCCTCTTTCTGTGCGAGATCAATCCATCCCTGCGGACTGAAACTGGGCAGCTGCACCATCCGGCGTCCGGCATAGGTGGAGCTCAGCACTGCTGAAATACCTGCGATATGATAGGGCGGAACCGTGATCAGACTAGCTTCTTCCTCCCCTGCGCTCATGAATTCAACGCTGCCAAAAATATAAGCCATCAGGTTGCTGTGGCGCAGGATCGCCGATTTGGGTTCTCCGGTCGTGCCGCTGGTGAACAATTCTATGGCAACGCCGTCTTCGCTATCGGCCGCTTCACCCGCCATTGCATCGCCAATAATGGCATCGCTGCGGCTGATCCGGTCAATGTCCGAATATTGCCTCCCGTTCTCGGTGATCAAGAGCGCGGGGGCGACGCGGGCCATCAACGCGTCCACTTGTTCCGCAGCCAGGCGGTAATTTATCGGGACGAAGGGTGTTCCGGCCAGCGCCGCCCCGAAAATCGCGGCCGACATCGCTGGATCATTCTCTGCAAGATAGGCGAGCCTCTGACCCGATTGCAATTTGGCTGCCAGCTGCCGCGCCGCCTGATCCAGCTCTGCGTATGTCAGCCGCTGATCGCCAGCGGTAATCGCCTCGCGGTCGCCCATGGCTTCCGCTGCCATCTGCAGGATCAGGTGAATGTTCATCAATCGGAGGAAGGAAGCTGTTTGGCCTGCTTTATATCAAGCGACTGGCCATTCACCTGAATCGTTCCTTCGCCTGCGCGGGTGCACAGAAACTCCATTGTCTCGCCTTCATCGACATAACGTTTACCCACCAAAGTTCCGCCGGCAAGATCGCTGTCGATCTCACCCTTGTCCCCATCCCCGGTCGCCATCGGCGCACCGCCACAAGCGATTTCCAGCGCTTCGGCGGGAACCCGCAGCGCCATGATCTGCGTCTGGCAAACCGTACTGCTCAATTTGGTACCCGCTTTGATTATATCGTCCATTTTACGCTCCTGAAATCATTTGCCTATTATCGCACCGGCGACACCCGATGCCAGGCATACTGTTTCGACATCTTTCACCTGATTGACCGCCGTCCCGCGCACCTGCCTGACGCCCTCGGTGATATTGTTCATGCCATGAATATAACCTTCGCCCATCAGTCCGCCATTGGGGCTCAGCGGTGATTGGCCATCCAGTTCCATATGGCCGTCTTTGACATAGTCTTTTGCCTCGCCAACCCCGCAATAGCCGAAGCCCTCGAGCTGGCGCAGTATTTGCGGCGTGAAATTGTCGTAGATCATCGCGACATCGGTATCCTTCGGCGCGATACCGCTCGAAGCGATGAGCTTTTCCGTCACCCGCATGCTGATATCAGAATGGATCAAATCGCCTTCGTAAAAATCAGAGATGATCTCGTGGTTGAAGAGGAAGCTATATTCCGCACCCAAAATTCTGGCGGGCTTCTGCTTGAGATCGCGCGCCTTGTCCATTCGTGTAATGACCAGCGCAACGCCGCCGTCCGATTCCTGACAGCAATCAAGCAGGTGCAGCCAGGGCTCGATGATCCATCGGCTAGCCTGATGTTCCTCCAGCGTAATGGGTTTTTCGTAAAACCACGCAGCAGGGTTCGTTGCCGCATGTTTGCGCATCAACACCGCAATCCGGCCCAGATCTTCGGACGTAACCCCAAATTTATCGAGATAGGGCCCGCAAGATAAGGCTTCCCACGCCGCCGGTGTCTGGGCGCCGAACGGATAGCACCATTCGAGAAAAGTTGAGCTGTGCGCATCCGGACCGATTGTCATCGTCGGCTGTCCGAAACGATATTGCGACCGCTCGTTCATCGCGCGCCAGATGACGAATACATCGCACAAGCCGGATTCCACCGCGTTTTTTGCGTGGACAACCGTCGCAACCGACGCTCCCCCGCCTTGCGGCAAGCGCGTGGTATAGTTGATTTCCTTGCAGCCCAGCGACCGCATCACATCCACTTCGTCGCTGTTATCGAGACTGAACGTGGTCATGCCGTCAATTTCTGACGGATCAATGCCGGCATCCTGACAGGCGAGCAAAATCGCCTCGACAGCCAGTTGCTGTTCCGAGCGACCGCTGTTCTTGGAAAACTCGGTCTGCCCGATGCCGACGATGGCGGCCTGGTTTGAACTGTCCACCATCATTTCTCCTCCGCCGCACGGAATATCGGAACCGCCTTGCCACCCGATGTTTCGGCAAAATCAACCATCACATCCATGCCGATGACAATATCTTCGACCGCAACCCCTTCCAGACTGCTGACCATTCGAATGCCTTCTTCCAGCTCGAACAAGGCAGCGATCGGAGATTCCGGAAAGCCAAAAGCCGCGGGCGTGACTTGCCGCACCCAGCTCAACAGCTTGCCTTTACCCGAAAGCTTCTGGGTGGTTTTCTCAACCGAATGGCAGGTCGGACAGATCGGCCGTGGCGGGTGCCACAACACATCACATGTTTCGCATTTCTGGGCGAGAAATTCTCCGCGCTCGCAGGCCTCCCAGAAGAAAGCCGTGTCGATACGCTGGACTGGATCAGGACGCATGTTCATATTCCCCATGGGCTTTTCATCGCCTCCTGCCCTTCCCGGGGCGGATGGCACACAATAGCAAAATCCTTCGCCATCGCGTCGATTTCTTCATCGCTATAGCCGATTTCGGCAAGCAAGGACGCGGTGTTGTCACCGACAATCAGCGGCGGTGTCTGCTTCACGGTTGGCGTGTCGGACAACGAATAAGTCGCGCCAATCTGCTCCAGCTTACCGACGAAATCATGCTGATATTCCGCCGTCCAGCCGCGCTCCTTCATCGACACATCATCGAACAGGCGCCGCGAGGCTTCGGCATCGGAGATTGCCGCCGGAACACCGGCGTCACTCAATTTCGCGAGCCACTCAGCAGCCGTTGCACCGGACAGGTCTCCGCCGGTACCCAGGCCATCAAAGGCGGTTCTCTGCGCTTCATTGACCGCAGCAACCTGGATCCAGACATCATCGGAGCAACGATAGAGCCGATAATGATCGCCATAGCCGGTTTGATCCTTGTCCAATCGCGGACGATCCACCGCCGTGCCATCGGATTTCGCGACGGCATAGCTGGTATTGAGCAAGCCGGCATTGACGATCGATGTATCGACAAATTGCCCCTTGCCGGTTTTCTCGCGCTCCATCAGGGCGTTGCAAATCCCCGAAGCGGAGAGAAATCCATTGCCGGTGTCCCCCAGCGAAGTCAGCGACCAGAAGGGGAAGCCTTCACCGGTGTGCAGCGCACCGTCCTCATGCTGGATACCCGACAGACAAGCACCCGTCTGGTCATTACCAGGCAGATTCATGCGAGGGCCTTTTTCGAACCCGCGACTATGACAGTATATCAAACGCGGAAACTCTTCCTTCAAACTGTCATAGTCCAGGCCCAGCCGTTCAACCGCCGGATAGCGCATGTTATGTTGAATGACATCGCAGGTCGCGATGAGCTTCTTCAGCGCCTCCATCCCCTTGGGATGCTTGAGCATCAGCGCAATCGAGCGTTTTCCGCGATTGGCCATATAAGCGATATGCGTGCGGTGCCAGTAACCGTCCCACAGCGTGTTTATCTTGATCACTTCCGCGCCCATATCGGCGAGCAGCTGACAGCTGAATGGACCAGCGATCGCCAGGCCAAGGTCGAGCACGCGAATACCTTTTAGTGGGCCATCGCCGCTTGCCTGAGCGGGCAGAGACTGTTGCCGCGGTTCGGGAAGCGCGGCAGCGCTCGCCTTTACCGCGTCCGTGTCGGCACCGGTCGCGCGAGTCGCCCCCTGCACGGCTCCGGGATTTTTCTCGAGCGCATAGCTCAAGCCCACCTGGTTGATTGGCCCCAGTTCGGGATCATCGACAGTGATCACGCAGTCATCGTCAATCAGCAGCGGGTCGGTCAGCGATTCTTCCAGTGAGCGGGCTTCCTGCATCGTGACGCCACCGACCGCTGCGGCTTCGACCCATTCATCGGCGTTAAACTTCTTGATCGCCTCAGCCAAAATTGGCTGATAATGCGCCATCACCAAAATTTCTTCCGGACCAATGCCAAAACGGTCGGGATCATTTTGGACTGTCAGGTCCGGCGTCGCGTTCATTGTATCGCCTTTGGATGCCTCCAGAATGAAGCGGGGATTTGGCACCCAATTGTGAATCCATTTGCCATCCTTGCATTGAAAATGGCCTTTCGGACTGGCGCTACCCATGATCCAGGTATTGTAGCCCTCAGCGTCCGGGTCGTCGGCCCGCTGCCAGACACCGCTTGCACAAGCGAGAGCGCCCTGATGCAGAGATGTCGAGACCTTCTGCCCGCGTCCGGTTTTCTGGCGCGCAAACAGCGCAGCCGAAATACCGGCAATCGCAGAGAAAAACGCGCCGAGACTTGGCCATGGCGAGGCCACGAACAATGGCCCGTCGCGGTTGGCGCCCTGCACCCAGTCAGGGTCGATTTCGAGAGCATCGGCGAAGGGATCTTCCTTGCCGGACATATGATAGAGCGAGCCTTCCGGCCAGCCGCGCTGCTCATATTGCAGGCCTGTCCTTGCCGCGACCAGCGCGTCATATCCCGGCAGATCGCGATTCTCGCCTTCCTCACCATAGCCGGTGATCGAACAATAGACGAGTTTCGGATTGATCTTTGCCAGCGCCTCATAGTCAATGCCCAGGCGGCTAGTGACACCAGGTGAAAAACTCTCGACGATGACATCAGCATCCGCAGCCAGCTTCAGAAACAAGGCGTGGTCGTCAGCATCCTTCAGATTGAAAACGGCATTCTTTTTGCCCCGATGCCAGACTTTATAACCGAGCAGATTACCGAAGGGATCGCCTTCGGGACGTTCGATGCGAGTCACCTCTGCGCCTTGGTCGGCGAGCAGCATTGCGGTCATCGGGCCAGCGATACCCCAGCTCAGATCCAGAACCTTCAATCCATCCAATACGCCAGTCATCATCCATCCTTTTCTTGCCGCTTCATGTCCATCTTGCCATATTCAATTTGTGCGGCTAGGACTTTCCGAACGTTGTTCTGAAATACGTCATTCGAACAATGAGTCAAGCCATATCGATGAGCAAACAAGGATATATGATGCCGAAGATCACGGTTTTTAGTCAGGATGGTAACGAACATAGTCTGTCGGTGCAGGTGGGTGATCCGCTAATGGAACCGCTGCGCGATGAAGGGCTCGTGGAGGGTACCTGCGGGGGCGCGGCCTCTTGCGGCACATGTCATATCTATTTGCGTGATGATTGGTCGCAAAAGTGTGGAGAACGGACCGAAGATGAAGGCTATATGCTCGAAGGACTGGAAGAACATGTGGAAGTAAAACCGGTCTCGCGGCTCGCTTGCCAGATCATTCTCACCGATGAGATGGATGGAATCAGCATGGATATCGCGCCGCAGATATGAAGGAAAAACAACTTCGGACATCAGTTCCCACAGTTGATGGCAAAGCAGTTCAACTATCGGCTACATTTTTTGAACCCGACGCCAGCGCAACCGGATCAAGCGGCTCGACATTCTTCTGCCTGCCCGGCGGCGGCGCGTCGCATGAATTTTTCAATCTGGGTCAATATGAAGGCGTGGATTACAGCTTCGCGTCCCGGATGACCGCATTGGGTCATACGGTCATAACCATGGATCATCCGGGAACGGGGTCCAATCCCCTGCCCGAAGACCATCCTTTTTTGAAACCACGGCAATCCAGCGATTATATCGCCCAGGCTTGTGGGGAATTTCTCGCCCAAGATGCTTCCATATCTTCCAAGGTCATCGGACTGGGTCACTCGATGGGCGGGATGATAACGATATTGACGCAAGCCCGTCATCAGCCCTTTGCCGGCATTGCTCTGCTGGGAAGCAGCGCAGGCGGCCTTGACTGGGGTCTTGATGACCATGAGAAAAGTTATATCGACAAGGCTGACGCTGTTGAGCGGGATATCGAAAAATTGGTCATCCGCAAATTTGGAACGCCGTTTCTCGGAGGCTCCACAGGCCCCAGCGGAAAATCGATAACATTTGGCGGAACAACCGAAGAACTTACCGGGCGACTGCGTGAAATTTCGACCCCGCTATATGGCGCAGGCGGAATGATGAGCATGATCCGTGGCAGTTTCTTGGCCGAAGTTGAGGCGATTGATAAACCGCTTTTCTTTGCCTTTGGTGACCATGACATTGGCGTCCCGCCACAAGAGGCGCCCGGCCCGTTTACCGGCACCGACGAAGTGGAACTGCACATTCTGGAAAATTGCGGCCACAATTGCCTGGCATTTCCAGTAATCGAGAAACTATGTGCTGAACTAGACCGCTGGTCTCGCGCACTGTAGCGCGCCCTCGCCTGATCCTGGTGGCGCAAGGGACAGAACAACATGAAAAGAGGCGAGCAACCCGAGGGTCGCCCGCCTCTTTTGCGACGAAACTATGTTCCAATATTAGAATTTAATGCCAGCCGTCACGCCATAAGTAGCAGGCTGGCCGAAAACTTGCGTCCGGAAGGCAAATGTTTCGAATGGCAGAGAGTCGATGGTATATTTGTCATCCAATATATTCTGGCCCCAGACCGCGAGCGTGACAACACTCCCGTTGGCTTGTTCCCAGTTAATTCCGATTCGGCCGCTCACCAGATTTTGGCTGGACAATCGCAGATTATTCTGCGGGACCGCCAACACATCATCTTTATAGCTATAGCCGATATTTCCGAATAATTCTATGTTATCAGATATCTGGTCGCTATAATTTGCGCCTAGTCGGAAGCTGTTTCTCGGAGTGCCCTGCAATTCAGTCCGGATTTCGACAACACCGGTCAAAGGATTGACCACATCACCCGGATTGCCATCTACAAAGCTGTAAGATCCCGACAACGATAGCGCATCGGTAACGGAAACGAGCACATCAATTTCCCCGCCCCAGAGCTTTTCATCTGTATTCACAATGGCACGCGAGGTTGCGACAATTGGATCTGTGGCGACAGTAGTTTGCTGGTTCTTGAAATCATAGTAATAACCGGCGGCATTTATCCGGACACGATTGTCCAAAATATCTGCCTTCATACCCACCTCGTATGCGTTAATATCCTCACGTCCGAACAGAAAGTCCGAACCAAACGTCTCACCTGGCAAACGAGGACTGACGCCGCTCTGATTGAAACCTCCCGAGCGGAAGGATTGCTTGAAGCTTGCATATAACATGACATCTTCATGCGCATCGAACTCAACCACGACCGACGGGTTTAGCTTGCTAAAGCTGAACGACCCGATGTTCGGTTGAATAGGGTTGCCCAGCAAATCGGTATTATCCAGGAAGAAAGGCGACTTTGCCTGGCCAAGGCCATCCTTGCTTTCATCCGACCAGCGCAAACCACCGGTAATGCGCAACATATCGGATACATGCCACGTTGCTTCGCCATAAATAGCAAATGCACTGGTGTCGATCGTAAGCTCGTTTACCGACGATTGGCGTGCGCCGCCATAGATTCCCGCGACAACATTTGCGGCTGTGGCAAGCTGCACGGGAGTTACTCCTGGCGTTACCAGCGTGACAAGCGGGGAAAGCGGCATCGTGGGGTCACCCGGCGCAAAAAGCCCAACAGCCTGTCCCAACTCCGGGCTTAGACCAGCCAGAACAAACAAATAGCTATTGGCATCATTAGCGCTATTGGCAAAATCAATGCCAGTTCCCGTGGTTTCATTAAAATAAAAGCCACCCAGCGTATATTCTAGAGCACCATCTGCGACTTCGCCGTTATACGTCATCTCGAAGCTATATTGTTCATGACCGGACAATGCGGGGGTGCCGCCAGGACCCGACAAGTAAATACCATCTCTCGGCGGAGCACCAATGAAAGCGGTGGCAAAATCGGGGCGAATCGGCAGACCTTGAGAGATGAGCGCACCTTGACTGGCCGCCAGCAACGGGTTGATTTGACCGAGTATTCCATTGATTATGGCAGGATCAGCAGTTGGAATTAAATTCACAAACCGCGTGCTTTCCGTCTCACGATAAGAACCAATGAATTTTAGATTATGATCATCTGCCACTTCCCAATTGGCCGTGATTGATCCTCCCAGAGTTTCGAGATCACCTTTTTCATTGTTGAAGGACGTTGTAACCCTGTCCTGCCGCCCAGACGATGTGTCGACGGCTGGGGCAAAGAGCGCACCGGGATTAGAAAACCCGGGGATGGACTGATAAAATAACGGTTCGGTTTTGACCTTATTATAGTCAAAGGCTGCAACCACGTTAAATTCGGGCGTCAAGTCCGCGCCAAACGCGACCCGAAAACCATATTGCGTTCCGCCGCCAAAGTCAGTTCCGGGCCCATCATTCTTGACCCATCCGTCCTGATCCTTGATCAAACCAGACACACGCAACGCCCCATCCTCACCTACCGGAATATTGACAGCGCCGCTAAATCTCTTGAGATCGAAACGGCCATATTCGGCAGTCAGATTGCCTGACCATTCACCCGGATCGGGTTGCGCGGAAATCAGATTGACGGCTCCTGCAACCGAGTTCCGTCCGTAAAGCGTACCCTGAGGACCTTTCAGGATTTCAACGCGCTCGAGATCGGGGGAGTCAAACGCCAGACCCTGAGATTTGCCCAGATACACGCCATCGACATATACTGCGATACGACTATCTTGGCCGACTTGCGGGTCATAGGCACCAATACCACGAATGTTAATCCGGACACCGGAAGGATCAGCCGGATTTGGCGTGACATATACACCGGGGGTCAACCGACCAATATCCTGAACACTCACAAGCCGCTCCGTTGCGAGCGCCTCAGCGTCAAATGCAGTGATACTGATCGGCACTTCCTGGAGATCTTGTGTTTTCTTTTGCGCCGTCACAACGATAATAGTGTTGCCTGACACCTGATCGTCTTGCGTATCGGCCTCTTGTGCGAACGCTGGCGCAGACAAGGCTAATAGTGAACTCGTTGCGGCCAATGTAGCGACCCGTGATTTCCAAGCTATGGACATTCATTTTCCTCCTCAACTAAAAATTTGACCGAATTGACCTCCGATCTTTGCAGATACCGTATCATGAAAAATTGAGGCCTACAATTTTAATCGCAATCTATAAGCTAAAAAAACACGCAATGCCGTATCTCTGAGTTATTTTGATGCCTGAACGCGTAATATGCCTTGTATACCACTACGCATAAATGGGTGACGATCTGTAAGGCGGTCACATCGACACCCATTCCGATGGACCGTGTTGACGTAGCCGTTGCGAACGCGCTCTACAAAGTCGGGATTGGCAATACAGGCGCGCCCGAATGACACCTCATCGGCCCGGCCTGCTGCGCATATTGCGGCAGCAACATCAACATTCAAACCATTGTGGGTGATGATTGCTGCCAGGATTGAGGGATTGGTTGATCAGGTAACCGCTGGCGCCATGACGTCCGTTACATATCTTCGATTGCCAGGCACTACCCCACGGCCACATTGCATTAGCTGGATGACAATCTTGCCACCCGTGGCATGGACCGCATCGGCGACCTTGGCCCAGCTCGATCACCGGCCATAGGAGCCATAATGATGCGATTGGATAGCTCCAGAACGCCCAACTGAACCGGTTTTAGCAAAATATCGGTCATGAAATCTCATCAGAAGAAACGGGATCAGAAAGAGTGATCTGCCCTGCCCCTTGCCTTGGCCAACCTCCGAGTCGGCCAGAGCCAGCCCGACCTTAGGCAACCTCGTCCCAAGGATCGTTCAGGGTTCCGCGAGATACGTATTTGCCGTTGGCGCGCTTTTGGAATTCCATTGCACGCGCGCGGGGATTGAAAAACTGCTTGTACCAGATCCGCATCTTGTCGAAGGGACCATCGCCCTTCACCATCATCGGGTTAATACAGGCGCGCTTGTTTGCCCAGATTTCAAAATCTTGCGAGAAAGCTGCAAGACTGGCAGCCTGATATCCACGCGCCATCCCAACATCTTCTTCATCCGGCGTTTCGTTGGCGACTTTGACCATCAAGGCATGCCACACTTTTACTTTTCCGTCCTCGACCGGCGTATGCGCGATCAACATATGCGAAGGATATTCTCCGATCATCACGGACTGCAATATACCCGGGCCAGTGTACCAGGTATCATTGGTCATCGGCTCACCGCCCGCCCCGGCGAGCGTCTTGTGCCCGGCGGTCAAGACCTGCCGGATGGTATGGTCGCTAAATATATTCTCGAAAAGCACCATGTCCATTGATCCATGCACCGGGCCCAGATGGCCTCTGTCGACCATATTATCGACAATTTCCTGTGGATGAGATTCAAGATCACCCACAATATCGACCTTCCAGTTCACCCAATGCGGCTGATCCCACATTTCAAATTCCGGCAGATCATAATCGGGCTGACCGCCCTCTTCATCATGCCACATCCAGATACAGCCCGCCCGCTCTTCCACCTTCCAGCTTTTCAAACAGGCTCTTTTGGGCGGGGGCGCTGGCGAGTAAGGAATGTCATTGCAATTGCCATCCGGCCCAAACCGCCAGCCGTGATATGGGCAACGAATATTATCGCCTTCGACATGCTCCTTGTCTGTCACCACATATGAGGTAGAATTATTCGCCAGATGCGTGCCCATATGCGGACAATAGGCCTCGACCAGAAATACCCGGCCAGACTCACCGCGATAGAGCACCATGTCTTCGCCGAAAAACCTCACGCCTTCGGGCTTTGTCGTAGCTTCTTCGGAGGCCCCCACCATGAACCAGCCACGCGGATAGGTAAATTGACCCAGCCCATATTCTGCTGTCGTCGCCATTGTTTCGAATCCTCCTAAAAACCCTGAACGAATATACAGAATCAAATAGTCAAATTGCAATGCAATTTATTGTCGAAATATCAATACTACCGCATATTGCGTATTATATCTAAATAATTTTTACGCATTACGATAAACCCGCACAGCTCTCGATCGGCGACTTACGGCTCTCCATCGGTAATTTTTACAATCCGCGAATTATATTTTACGGTTTTCACGGCGATTGACGTTTCCAGATGCCGGACTCCTTTGATCGCCAAAATCTGGTCCGATGCCACTGCGTGAAGCTTTTCCAATTCGCGATACAGGCAAAAAGCCAAAATATTGAATCGCCCCATAGTGATCATTACCGCGTTGACCATCGGCAATTCGGCAATTTCGGCGGCAACATTTTTCACCTGATCCGTGTCGGCCTGCACGCCGATGAAAGCCATCCGCGAACGGTTTGCCAGACCAAAGCTCGTGATGGCAGTAAAGGCGATCATTCCTTCCTGCTGCAACCGTTTGATCCGGCCCCGGACGGTTCCTTCCGTCACCCCCAGGTCAGCCGCAATCTTGCGGTTTGAAATTCGTGCATCCTTCGAGAGGATCTGGATCAGCTGATGATCAAGGGCATCGATGAGAGGCTGATTCATAGCGTTTCCTTCGCTTCTATCGGTGCGACATCAAACTTGTACTTGATAACATCCACCACAATCGCCGGGACCATGGACCGGATACCACGCACCTGGGAAAATTTGTCGAGAAGCAATCCCGGCAGATCATCAAAATCATGCAGGACCACCAGCATGTCGATATCATATCGACCTGTCACCAGATGGGCAGCGAAAACTTCAGGAAATTCTGACAGTTCGTTCGCCACTTCCGAAGCGGGACGACCGTCCACTTCAATCGCCACTTCCATCAGCACGTTAAACCCGTGCGCAGCAAAATCGGAGACCGCAACAACGCGCAATTTATCGGTCTTTTCCATTCGGCGGATGCGCGCCGATACGGTGGCGGCGGTCAAGTCCAGCTCGTCCGCAATCTGTTGATTTGTCGCGCGGCCGTTGACCCGCAATTGCTCGACAATCGCCATGTCCATGTCGTCTATCGAAAAATCATCGCTCATTAAAAATCTCTCATATGCCGAACCCGCCAGACACATTTATCTGTTGTCCGGTAACATAGGCTGCCCGATTTGATGCCAGCCAGCTTACCGCATAGCCAATTTCTTCCGGTTGCCCCCAACGTTTTATGCTCAGCATCTTTTTAGTTTCCGTTTCCCACCCCGGCGGGAATGCTCCTTTTGTCATCAGCTCGTGAAACATGCCAGCGTCAATTACACCCACCAGCACACTATTGGCCCTGATTCCATTTTCGCCTTCTTCTCTGGCGATCCCCTTGATCAGGCTCTCATTGGCCGCCTTTGGTATCACCGACAAACCATCTCGAGGAGGCCATCGCAAATGACCGGCGGAACCGAGATGAACAATCGAACCACCACCCTGGCCTCGCATATGGGGCAAGACCGCTTTGAACATCGCAAATAATCCGTTGGTTTCAACAGCAAACGCGTCCTGCCACTCCTTGTCCGGCGTCTCGGCTAGTGCATATTGCTCCACAAGCGGTCCGGCAGCCCAGATCAAGCTATGGATTCGGCCATGCTCAGCCACAACATCCTCGACCAATCGCCTGATTGACTGCTCGTCGGTGACGTCGGCGCTGTGACAAGTTGCTTTTATACTAACCGCATCCGCCACCGCTTGGGCACGTTCGGCGTTTCGATTGTAGACCAGCGCCAGATCGGAACCATCGGCGGCCAGTATTTCAGCTACTTTGCCGCCGATGCCACCACTGGCTCCAATCACCAAAGAACATCCAGAGTTAAATAATGCGTTATCATATGGCATTTATTTTTCGCATTCTGTAACATTTATCCTTTAAAACCACTAATTGCGCATTATAGCGATGGAATCCAGCGAAAATTGTTGGGCCGAAAAATGGAGCGCTTAATGGAAAGATTGACGGGAAAAACATGTTTGGTAACGGGCGGCGCTCGCGGAATCGGCGAAGGCATTGTGCGCCGCTTCGTCTCTGAAGGCGCGAATGTCCTGATTACCGATGTCCTCGAAAAAGAAGGACAGGAGCTGGCCGCCGAATTGGGCAGTCCCGTTGCGTTTACGACGCTCGACGTCACCTCTTCCGGAGACTGGAACAAGGCGCTTGCATTGGCGGAAGAAAAATTCGGGCAACTTGATGTGCTGGTCAACAATGCCGGTATCCTGAAGTTCGCCCGGCTGGATGATCTTTCCGAAGACGATATCCGTCAAATCATCAACGTCAATCTGATCGGTACGATGCTTGGCTCGCAGGCAGCGATACCCTTTATTGAACGCGCAGGAGGCGGGTCGATTATCAATATGAGCTCAGCCGATGGCATTTCGGGTGCCAATGGATTGACCGCCTATTGCGCGTCAAAATTCGGTGTGCGTGGATTCACCAAGGCACTGGCATTGGAACTTGGTCCAAGGGGCATAAGAGTCAACTCGATCCATCCGGGCGGCATACTCACCGCAATGGCAAACCCGAACAATGCTCCCCGCGAACTTTATGACAAAGGCTATTGGATCTATCCTGCCCAGCGGTCAGGATCGGTTGACGATATTGGAGCGGCGGCGGCCTATCTCGCATCCGATGATGCCGCTTATTGCTACGGCACGGAACTGTCGGTCGACGGCGGGATCAATGCTGGCCACTATTATATGACAGCCCCGGGGGCGCCTCAGCCTCCAGCAGATTAGGCGGTTTCCCGATCTGCCAGGGCCTTCTTATCCGGTTGGAGCGTTGTTGCCCCCAACCAGATAAGCGGCGCGCCGATGATGCCGACCGGAACGACGATGGTAAGTCTCTGCCGAATGCCGGTCGCATCGGCGCCGAATAAATCACTTATGCCTCCTGCAATCCAGGACCCCAGGACAGTGACCACTGGCATGGGAAATCATGATCGGAGTGACGGTCGAAACGGCATCCAGTTCCTGCCGCGTCGGATGGCGGTATTCTGCGATCAAGGAATCATCATAGCCCCATCCGATTATCGCCGGAATCCGTTCAGGGCGCTTATAGTTGCGCAATGTTTCTTGCACATCTGCAATGCTGTTCACCTGCCCCACTGGGGAGGGAGACAGGTTTGCCAGACCGGCAGTTGCCCCCACCGCCGAAATATGACCATGGGCATCAATAAATCCTGGCGACATGGTGCGTCCAGACAGATCGACCTGCTTGGCTTTCTTTCCTGCCTTTTCGCTGACCGTCGCTTCAGTGCCGACTGCAATGATCTTGCCATCATCCACTGCGATGGTCTCCCCCGTCTCGGCCTCATCGCCAGCCATGGTGATAATCGGGCCGCCTCTATATAAAATCACCTCGGCGAAGCTGGAAGTGGCACATAAAAATGCTGCGATGACAAAGGCGAAGCACCTCAACCATCTGATTCCACATAGAATTGCGCATAATGTTTGCGGAATTTTGCGATCGGGCCGTCGCCTGCGCATATCAAAGCATCCGGCAGATATTTTTGCCGGTCCCAGACAACCTTGTCCTGATCAAATTGCTTGCAAATATCCCTGATGATCGCGCGGGCGATACCGGCCATCGGACCTTCGGCCTGTGTCTTGGGCTGGGTGAAACAAAAGCGTGCGTGGATATGATCTTTTTCAATGGGCGTGATGCAGGAGATGAGAATTGTTTCAGAAATACCGGTAAACCGCGTCCAGCTTTGTCCCGGACCGATATTCTTGAAGGAAATCCCACCGTCAACCTCACCCTGCGGCGTGCCCATTTTCATATGCAGGCTGGCCGAACGCCAGATATCACCCCATTGAAATTCATAGTCGGGCATCGAAGCGGCCCCATGAATATATTTGAAATGCGCAGCATCTACGCCGTTTTCAGCCATATTTTGCAGGCTTCCATAGACGTTCCACTCAACAATATCATAGTCAGTCCACTCATCACTGGTTGCCTCTGGCACATGCTCCACTTCCCATTCGGGAGCGGCGCCGGCGGGATGATACCAGAACCAGATCCAGCGATTGGCCTCGCTGACCGGCCATTGCTTTTCACACGGCCGCTTCACTTGCGGCGGAATGGATTTGGAATAGGGAATGCTTTCAACCGTACCTTCGCCGTTGTAGCTCCAGGCATGGAACGGGCATTCGAGATTATTCCCCTCGACCCGGCCACCATAGCCCATATGCGCGCCGAGATGGCGGCAATAGGCATCAAGCATTCGCACCTTACCATCTTCGCCGCGCCAGATGACCAGATCGGTTGCAAAATAGCGCAGCGGCTTAACCTCGCCGACTGCGAGATGAGACGATAGCATCGCCGGATACCAGCCATAAGCAAAGGGCATGTCCAGATTGCGGTCGGCCACCGACGCACGATTGGCCACGTCCGCCACGCGCCATTCCAGCAATTCTTCCTTGCTCATTTTCTCCAGGACTTGCCAAACCGCTACGGGAGCCGTCCGTGCGTCGCCTGCGGGGCGATGATCAGAACCAGCCATATTATATCTCCTTCAAATTTCATCCACCCATTGGTGGCTTCCGGTTACTGGGGTTGTCTCAGCAAGCCGGTTGATGGTCAGATAAGGAGCAGACTTCCCAGCCCCCGTTAATCTTAAAGTCCGAAGACCTTGATCGCATTTTCGCGCAGAAACTTTGGCCAGACTTCATCCTTGAACGGCACATGCGGCATATCGCCGAAAATCCGGTCGAGGCTCAGGCCCATCGGGAAATATCCCGCATAGATAATTTTGTCGCTACCCCGGGTGTTGGCATAATCGATGATCGCCTTGGGATAATGTTTCGGCGCGAAGGCGCTTGTCGAATAATATAGATTTGGCCATTTCAGCATCAGCTTTACCGCCAGAGCCTCCCACGGCTCGGCACCATGGCGCATCACGATTTTCAGATCCGGGAAGAACCAGCATATTTCATCAAGATGCTCGACCTTTTGCGTTTCCATGGGGATGCGCGGACCAGGGATACCGACGTTGATCGTGATCGGAATGTCCAGCTCCGCAGCCGCAGTGTAAAGCGGGAACATATATTTGTGATTGATCGCAACTTGCGGATTGGTACCCGCCGGAAAGCAGGTGATCGCCTTCAGGCCAACTTCTGAATGAATGCGCTTGATACGCTTCACTTCATCGACGCCCTTATTCGGGTCACAAGGAAGCTCAAACGCAAAACGGTCCGGAAATTTCGCCAGCGCCCGGCGCGAGGTTTCATTGTCGTTCCACCCGACCAGTGCTTTTTCAATATTGAACCGGTCCATCTGGTCAACCGTCCAGCTGACATAATCATCGGCTTTGCCGGTTTGCGGAACGTCCTTGAACATATATTGCGCCGGCATGCTGAACATCTGGCGGCTCTCCTCGTCCTTCAGCAGAGGCTTGAAACTCTCGTACCAGTCCGAACGATCTTCAGCTTCTGGAATACCGAGCATGCAATCGATGATACCAATATCAGTGGGCATTCCCATCAGTCTTGCGCTCCCGTCATATCCGGCCACATGGCCCGTAATTTTGCTTTATCCACTTTTCCGACATGATTGCGCGGCAGCGGGTCATTCGAAAACTTGACCCTTCCCGGCGCCTTATATTTCGCCAATTTCGATCCCACGGCGTCGACGATATCTTGTTCGCCGATATCATTCGCCACCACAATAGCGACCAGCCGTTCACCGAGCCGTTCATCCGCTATCCCGAAAGCCGCGCATTCTGCGACCTGGGGTAATTCGTTCATCACCCGCTCGACCTCGGCGCAATAGATATTTTCGCCGCTGGAAATCACCATATCTTTCTTGCGGTCCACGATGAAGACATAGCCTTCGCTATCGACATAGCCGACGTCGCCGGTGTGGAGCCAACCGTCCTCGCCAAGCACTTCGCTGGTTGCTTGCGGATTGTTCCAATATTCCTTCATCACCATCGCGCCGCGCACGACAATCTCGCCCGGTTCGCCTTGCGGCAACGCCTGGCCGTCAGGATCGATAATTTTCATATCGACCAGATTGAGAACCCGGCCAGCCGACGCACGATTGCGGACAAAATCCTCGCCCACCGCCATCGCCACGCTGCCCGAGGTTTCGGTCATGCCATAGCCAGTGCCCATCACGGCTTGCGGACAAATCTCCCGCACGGCATCGAGAAGATTGACCGGCAAGGCCTGACCACCCGTGCCGATGTTGCGCAGTGAGGACAAATCCGCGCCCTCGCTTTTGGCAGCGCCAACCATATCCCACAACATTGTTGGTACGGCGGTAAATTGAGTGATTTGCTCTTGCTGGATCGCCTTCATGGCTTCCGCTGCATTCCATCGCCGCAGGATTACAATCTTCGTGCCAGAGAATAGCGGCGAAAGAAACGCTGAGCCCAGGCCGGAGATATGGAACAGTGGGTAGACCTGCAACACCGCCTGCTGTGGCATATTGGCGAGAATGGTTTCCACCGGAACGCCCATCTGGTTCGCCATATTATGGAGCACCATGAAACCGGAAAGCTGCATCGACAACAGACCGGTAATCAGATTCTTATGAGTAAGCACCGCGCCTTTGACCCGGCCGGTCGTGCCGGACGTACAGAGAATGGCGCAAGGATCATCCGGATTGGCTGGCGGCTTTTCCGCCAAGGGAGGCCCTTTGACGGGAAAGTCATCGGCTTCGACAATCCGGCCCGTATAGCCGCCTTCGCGGAGGAGAGCTGCTCGCTTGGAATCAGCCAGAACCAAAACAGCGTCCACATCCTCGACAGCGCCCGCCAGTTCGTCCGGCGCGCCTCGGCTGTTGACCAAAGCCGCCACACCGCCCGCGCGCTGGACCGCCAGAAAAGCGATCATCCATTCGGCGCGATTGCGCATGCAAATGGCAACATGATCACCGCGCTCGATTTCAAGCACGCCAGCCAGAGCATCGCGAAGCTGAAACACGTCTTCAAACGACAGGCGTTTCTCGCCATCAACAATGAATGTCTTGTCGCCATGCCTTCGTGCTGCATCGATCAACATATTGAGATCGGGTGGAGCGGCAGTGAATTGCTTCATGCCGCCACGCTCTCCGATTTCAAAGGGCGAGCCAGGAGCCGTTACGGCAGCAAATATGGGGTCAATGTTGGTCACAAGCGGTCCTAATAAACGGCTGCAGGGTTTTTTGCCGGAGGTGAGCCGAGCATATCCCGATAGCTGGGGCGCTCCTTGCCCCGATCGGTTATGCCGAGTTGCTTGGCAATTTCTGCTCCGATCAAGGTCTGGCCCGATAATTCTTCGCGATTGGGGGCCTTGTCCATGGCATCCAAAATATGCGCCGTGAATTCCGGATTCTCTGCGGTCTCGATAAAGCCTTCATATTGCTCGGGATTGGTTTTCTGCGCGATGAGCGAGCGCTCTGTGACCAGCGGTCCCAACCAGATCGACACTGCCATCACGCCGGTTTCGCGCAAATCATGCTCCATATCGTGCGCGAATTTGTCCAGTCCTGCTTTTTGCGCGCCATAGGCCGGACCGTGCATATAACAGCTTGCGCCAAAGGACGATCCAAAAGCGATTACACCACTGCCCTGCTTGACCATCATCCTTGCCGCATGCCAGCTCGCGACATAAGCAGAACGCAATCCGACATCGAGGATATTGGCAGCATCCAGCTCCTTTTCCCAAAATGGCTTTTTCTCGATCAGCTGGTGATGAATATAGGCAGCATTGTTGACCAGCACGTCCAATCGGCCCTGCTCTTCCTCAATTTGCCTGAAAAGGGCTGCCACCTGTTCGTCGTCACCATGATCACACAGGACCGGGATGCCCTTGCCGCCAAGCTCCGTGATCTTGGCCGCAGTTTCGGCGACCGTGCCAGGCAATATCGTACCGTCCCAACCCTTTGCATCCCCGGGGGTTACGGTGCGCCCGGTGACATAGACAGTATAGCCCAGTTCACCAAAGCCGCGTGCGATCCCCGCCCCCGCCCCGCGACTTGCTCCGGTTACCAGTGCAACTTTGGTTTCAGCCATGCCTACATCCTCCTGATTCGACGCATTCTTAGTCACAAAACTAATAGCAGTCTATATTTGCGGAATCATTCTTGATCCCTTTTACGCAAATCGATACTTTCATCAAAAATCATACTGACTGGTTGGAAACACATCTATGCTACCCGGCTCGATAAATCGCCCACAGCTTTCCATCATCGCCGCAAGATTGCGATCAAATTTTTGCTGATCGCCAACCGCGTCAAAAAACACAAATGGATCGGCCAGCGCCTCGATCGGAAAACATTCCTCGACGATTGCGACAAAGGGAGAGGCGCCTTCTGTAAGCGGTTCAATGACCAGATTTTGCGCATATTCAAAATTGGACTGCGTATCGATAGCAACCCGGGTGTGATAATCGCGCCAGACGTTGCGCCAGCCTTGCCAATCCATTCCAGGCGGCAAAGTCAAAAACGCAACTTGCGCAAAACCCGCCGTCCGCTCTCCGGATGGAGATGGGTTCAGCTCATTTTCAAGAATCTGCGATTCCGCGACCAACCAGCTATGGAAATGATCGCAATTGTCATTGATGATTGCATCATATGGCTTTCGAAAAATCACATTGGACGACGGCAGCCAATATTGCACCAAAGCATTTGGCAATGGCTTACCGCGACTTTGAATAAGCCCGGCTCCGGCCAGAACGTCAGCATCCCGCAGGTTGACCCGGATATTCTTCGCCCCCGCCTCCGCCAGCTTCCCGGCAGTTTCTGTCAGCAGTTTTTCAGGGTCAGAGTCCCATAATGCACAAAATATCTTTTCCATATTCGCCCTTTAATCAAAGTTAGCCTGCCCGCCATCCAGCGGAATTGTTGCGCCGGTCAAATAGGCCATGTTGGGAGAACAAAGGCTCACAATGGCACGGCCAATATCCTCTTCGCACTTGCCAACACGGCCCAGCGGGATGGATCTGAAAAACGCCTGCGCTTCGTCGGGATTGTTCTCGATCCAATATTTCATCCCCGGCGATTCCGCATGTGGCGCTATCGAAAGAACGCGGATATTGTCGCCACCCCATTCCGATGCTGCTGCGCGGGTCAGTGGACGAATGGCCTGCTTGACCGAACCATAGGCACCATATCCCGCCATATCCCAGCGGATGCCAGCAGAAGAAACCAGATTGAAAATCACCCCGCCACCTGCTTTCACCATATGGGGCCTGGCGAGCTTCATCAGTCGGAGAGTGGCCAGCGGACCGGATTCAAAACCGGCGATAAAAGCTTCATCTGAAACCTTGTCGAGCGGCCCGAGCGGCACCTCCTGCGCGTTGTTTACAAGTATGTCCAAACCACCCAGTTCGGACACCGTCGCCTCGACGACTCTCGCGAGATCGTCGGCGTCTTTGACATTGGCTGCCAGCGCAATGGCGGTGCCGCCGCGCTCTTGAATAAGATCGCAGGTTGCTTCAAGCTTTGCCAATGTCCGCCCGACTGCAGCTATCTTTACCCCTGCATCAGCCAGGGCTAGCGCGATCCCCTGCCCGACGCCTTGTCCCGCTCCGGTTATCAATGCGATTTTGTCTTTCAGATCTCTCAACTTGCTCTCCGTCCGCTATATTCGTAATTATTATAATATATTTTTACGCATTCTGTTGACTTAATGCCAGATAAAACTGCAAATGCGTCATACATGACAGATAAATCGGGATTCGACTATGTCTTCAGCATTTAGCCCCATACAAATTGGCCCCCTCAAGCTGCGCAACCGGTTTGTCAAATCCGCCACCAATGAGGGCATGGCCAAGCGCGGTATTGTCACCAAAGGCCTGGCCAAATTCCACGAACGCATTGCAGAAGGCGGCGCGGCGCTGTCGACGGTCGCTTATTGTGCGACCTCTCCCGATGGACGCACATTTGTTGATCAAGCGGTACTTGACGATGGATCAATCCCGGATTTCAAGGCCCTGACGGATGGAGTGCACAAACATGGTGCAGCGGCGAGCGCACAGATTACGCACGCAGGCAGTTTCACCTTTCTCGACAAAGATACATTGAAGACAAATCGTCCGCTGTCATCCAGCGGCGGCTTCAACAAAGTCGGCGCGTTGTCCGGGCGCTACTTCAAAAAGAAGATGAACCGCGATGAGATGGATGCGATGGCAGAAGAATTTGTCGCCGCAGCCCGGCGCGCCAAGGAAGCGGGTTTTGATGCAGTTGAACTGCACATGGGGCACGGCTATCTGCTCAGCCAGTTTGTTTCGCCCGTATATAACAAGCGCGGGGACGACTATGGCGGGACGATCGAGAAGCGCATGAATTTTCCCTCGGATGTCCTGAAAAAGGTCCTCGACGCGATCGGCAAAGATCTCGCCGTCATTGTCAAATATTCGATGACCGATGGCCCTAAGGGAAATCAGATCGAGGACGGCATAGCAGTCGCCAAAAGACTGGAAGCGGATGGCGCGCATATGGCAGTATTATCCAACGGCCTGAATGTAGAATCGATTACCGCGATGTTTGGTTCCCCGCTTCCCAAAGCCGCTGGCGGGGAAAATGCGCTTGTCACCATTGGCAGCTGGATCCAGTCGCTGACCGCGCCGAAGAATGTTGTATTTCACGAAAGCTATCTGCGCGATCTGGCACGGAAGATTCGCGCCAATGTCGACATGCCGCTTGCGTATCTCGGCGGCGTGCAATCACTGGAGGCCGTCGAAAATGCGATGAGCGATGGTTTCGATACCATCGCGATGGGCCGCGCGCTGGTGTTCGACCCTCAATTTGTCAACGCTCTGCAATCGAACACGATCACCCGATCGGGCTGCACCGCCTGCAACCAGTGTGTGACCATGATGTACACACCCGGCGGGACCACCTGTATTGAATCGCCTTACAAGCCCGATCCGAAATTGAATCAGGTGGGAGCCGCAAGTTGAACGAGGATTTTGCAGTCAATGCCGGCGTCGCGCTAGTCGGCACGACAGCGCCCGTCATGCAATGCACTGTCGTTACCGCAATAGCAGTGGCGCGGTCCGGTGTCCGTGCCAAGAACATCCACTTCATGCTGTCAGATGCGGCAAAGCCGGCGCAACTTGACGTGCCTTCATGAACGCGGCCGTAAAAATCGACCATGGGGTTGCCGTCATTACCGGCGCCGCGAGCGGGATTGGCGCGGGCCTGGCTCGCTATGCCGCATCCCGAAATATGAAACTGGTTCTTGCTGACTGGGATGAGCAAGGTCTGGATCAATTGAAATCGAGCCTGTCCACCGAAGTGCTGGCAATAAAAGTCGATGTCCGTGACGCAGAGAAAATGCAGCAACTCGCTTCCGCAGCCTTTGAACGCTTTGGCCATGTCGATATGCTGTTCAATAATGCCGGGATATTGACGTCAGGGCGAACTTGGGAAATTGAGGCGAGCGAGTGGCGACGGTGTCTTGACGTGAATATCGGTGGTATCACGAACGGGCTCCGGGCATTCATACCCAAGCTGATCGCATCGGACCGGCCTGCGCATATCATCAACACGGCATCGGTTGGCGGCTTTTATACGGGAGCGCTGATTGCGCCTTATTGCGCGAGCAAAGGTGCCGTCGTTGCCATCACAGAGTCCCTCGCGATCGAACTGGCGAATATCGAAAGCAAAATCAGAGTATCACTGCTCGCGCCGGGCCCGGTAAAAACCAGCTTGATGGACGCCCCGGTTCCAACCGAATTTCTACGATCTCTCAAGGCGATGGCCGACCGGAACGGCAAAACGCCGGACGAGTTTGCGCCGATCGTATTTGATGCGATTGAGCGAGACGAATTCTGGATTATACCGCAACCGGAATCGCTTGATAATAAGCTGCAAGAGCGGACCGAGATGATTTTGCAACGGCGGCATCCAGCCGATAAAAGAGGCGCGGAAAATGAGTGATTGGGACAAGGAAGTCGATATATTGGTCGTGGGTTCGGGCGGCGGCGGCTTGCTCTCCGCGCTCGTCGCGGCGAACAACAACGCCGAAGTGCTGATCGTCGAAAAAGAGAAGCTATGGGGCGGCACCTCGGCGACATCTGGCGCCGGCATCTGGATTCCCGGCAGTGACAATGCCAAGGCGGTCGGCTTTGATGACAATGCTGAGGATGCCTTCCAATATGTCCGCGCGCTGTCTGCCGACAATGTGCCGGACGAGAATATCCGCGCCTATGTCGAAAACGGCGCCGAAATGCTGCGCTGGATGCAGGCCAATGCGCCTGTGCAATATATTTCTTTTCCCTATCCCGACTATCATGCCGAAAACCCGGGCGGCAGTCCGACTGGCTATCGGACACATCTCCCGCTGCCATTGGCGAAGAAATATACCGATCCGTCCATCAAGACCCTTCGACACCCGTCACCAGCGGCCAGCCTGTTCGGCTATATCAACTGGGATATTGGGGAGGCCTACACGTTTCTGTTCCGGCCAAAATATTGGTGGATGACGCTAGCCAAGATGATGGCCAATTATTGGCTCGATCTGCCATTTCGTTTCCTCTCCGACAAGGATCGCCGTTTGACGCAGGGCAATGCGCTGGTCGGGGGACTGCGATTGGCGCTGATCGAAAAAAACGTGCCGCTGTGGCTGCAAAGCCCGATGCAGGAACTGATCGAAAGCAAAGGCAAGATTGAAGGCGCAGTGATCAGGCACAAGGGCCGCGACATCCGGGTCAAGGCCCGCAAAGGCGTCATTCTCGCCGCCGGAGGCTTCGACAAAAATCAACAAATGCGCGAGGAAAACGCACCCCTCTATCAAAATGCACTTTATTCCGGCGGCACCGCGGGAAATACCGGCGACTCTATTATCGCGGGACAAGCGGTTGGTGCTGGTACGATGAATATGCAATCCACATGGGCTGCTCCGGTCTGGCATGTACCGGGTGAAGATCGGGGAAGGCTCTGCACGATGGAGCGCGCCCTGCCGGGCGGGATCATGGTCAACCAGAAGGGCGAGCGTTATCTCAACGAGGCGGCTTCCTATCATGTCACCGGCCAGAAAATGGCGCTCCGGGAAGCGGAGCATGGTGATGCCAGCCCAACCTGGTTTGTGTTTGACGCCGACTATCGCCGCAAATATCCCGCCGGTCCGCTATTGCCAGTGATCCCTGACTTGCTTCAGGACGGGCAAGTGAAGTTGATCATGAAAAAGGCGCAGAGCATTGGCGAACTGGCCGCGCAAATAGACGTCGATCCGGCGGCACTCGAAGCCACGGTTTCGCGCTTCAACCAACATGCGGCCAAGGGCGAGGACCCCGACTTTCAGCGCGGCGAAGCAGCCTATGACAAAATGTACGGCGACCCCAGCGTCGCACCCAATCCCTGTCTCGCGACAATCGACAAGGGTCCCTTTTACGCCATGCCGATCTATCCCGGCGATATTGGCACCAATGGCGGCCTGCAAACCGATGCCCGCGCGCGTGTGCTGAACGAAAAAGGCAAACCCATTGGCGGGCTTTATGCGGTTGGCAACAATGCGGCCTCCGCAATGGGTGAGAGCTATCCCGGCGCGGGCGTGACAATAGGTCCGGCGCTGACCTTTGGCTATATTGCGGCACGGGATGCGCTGGGGGTCAATGACTGATCCGATCAACAGGCGTCAAATCCCTCAAGGCTGCCGTTCCGCCCGCTATGAAAACTCGAAGGCGGCAAGATCAGGCTTGGCCATTGCATCCTCAAAAGCCTGATAACCCCATGGCCAGGCAATCGGAACGCCGGTGCTGTCGAGATACCAGCAGGTTCAGCCCGACCCGAATATGCTGTTCTTGGCTGCGGCAATCCGTCTTTTCTCACAGGCAGCCAATGCTTCATTTTTCACGGTGACGGATTTTGCGTCTTCAGTCAGCAAGAACGCAGGCGATTACTGAATTCTGATCCGTTTCGCATCTTGAGCAAAGGAAAGACCGGAGAGCATCCACTTTCCGGCCTTTTCTTTTATAGAATGTTCATACAGCAGTAGCACCGCCATCAATCACCAGGGGATGACCGGTCACAAAACTGGCCTGGTCGGAACAGAGCCAGACAATAGCGCTGGCAATCTCCTCGGGCTGCCCCAATCGCTTCATCGGCGTCATCGCTTCCATCCGCGTCCTGATTTCTGGACTTTGAGAAAGTACCTCCGTCATCGGCGTGTCAATCACGCCAGGGCAAACGCAATTAACGCGGATGCCAGCTTCCGCCCAGCGCAGCGCGCCATGACGGGTTAGGCCAACAACACCATGTTTCCCTGCGGTATAGGCACCCTGCATAGGATTGCCGATCAGGCCATTGATTGATGACGTATTGACGATCGCGCCTCCGCCATTCGCAAGCATGGCTTCGGCTTCGGCCTTCATGCAAAGCATGACCCCGGTTAGATTTACGCTGAGGCTTTGTTCCCAAACGTCCAGATCATATTCATCTTTCTGGATATCGTTGATTCCAGCATTGTTGCAAGCATAATCCAGTCGACCATATTCTGAAACAGCCTTGTCAATTAACGCCTTCACATCCGCCTCTTTCGAGACATCGCATCGCTGGAAAACAGCTTTGCCGCCTTGATCGGTGATCTGCTTGACCGTTTCTTCACCCTTGTCCTGCTGAACATCGGAAACGACAACGGTGGCCTCGGATTGGGCAAATGCTAACGCCGTTGCGCGGCCAATACCGCCACTGGCCCCGGTTACGATTACTACTTTGCCATTCATTCCATAATTCATGATTTGTTTTCCTCACTTTCTTTCTAAACCACCGCAAATATTGATGATCAAACTGTCGCAAACTTTGACGACATATTTGGACACTCCACTCAGATTCCCCGGCTTAGCCGGGCTTCCTGCTTCCGATCTGCGCTCAACGGACCCATCAGATTCGCCTCAGACCGGCCACCTCAATCGCGATGCTCTGACTGCCCATCAGCCACCAAGGGTGCTTTGTGATACGGTGTGAACCAGATCGGCGAAGCCCAGGCCATTTCAGAAATACGCTTGGGCATATTGTTCACGCATCCCGGCGGACGCCGGTCTCCAGGGAGGGCAGAGCATTGTGCTTCGCTCCAGCGGTTGGTTGGCGATTCCACCACTCGCATATAATAATATGTTGAAACGCCAGCATCATAATCAGGGTCATCATAGACCGCGCATAAATTATCGCCGCTACCTTTCGCATCGAGGTCGATGACCTTGGCATGCTTCTGCCAATCACGGTCTATCCAGCCCTTGACCAGTTGCAGCTTCTCAAGAGGATTGGACAGCGGATCCCGTTTTGCCTGTACGAGCAGTTGGAAGGGTTGCAGTTGTGCTGCCAGCTTTGATCCCATTGGCGTGCCCTGCTGATAAGCTAGAGCCAGCCAGTTTTTGTTGGAACAGATATTCTTGGAATAGCGCCCGGCGAAAAAACGTGGCTCGATGCGTGGCCCGGTGGTGGCGAAAGCTTCGCGCCTTTTCAGTGACTGGAAAATCGCGTCGCGGGAATTTTCGACGGCATAGACTCCGGCCAGACCGCCGGGGTTGCTGACCAGTCTGTTGAAACGCCCGAGATCCGCCTGTCCCAAACGCCCCTTCAGACTGGTTTCATAGGCAATATGCCCGCCCCAATCCGGCTCCCTCACACCACCAGCGGCGCTGATGTGGGTATCGGTACTCCCGATAAAGCCGAATTCGAACGGGTTGGGACCACCCTTCGCTTCCTGTTCCATGCCGTAAAGCAAGGCGCCGCGGGCAAAATCTCGCGACGATAAGCAGAGGCCTTTGTAGAGATTATCTTTTGGATCGAGATATTGGCCGGTGCAGGCTGGGCTGTCAGAGTCATTCAAAGCCGGAAGCCAGGCGGTTATTTCGGGTGCCTGTTCGGCTTGACCAAATTTCCGCAATTGCTCGACATCACAAAGCTCATCATTATCGCCCAATATATCACTGATGCCGTTGAGACATTCGGATGTCCCCTTGTGTTGGGTGATTTCCATCAGCCGGTCATAGCTATTTCTCAGCAGCCAATAAGCGTTTTGCGAGCTTTCAGAAAAGCCATCCATATATTTGGGGTTGAACGCATTGCCGCCAGATATATTTGAATTGTGGGGAATCGAGATGACATCACAGGTCTCGATACCCAGCCGGCATTCCTTTTCAAAACTGGTAAGCAACTCGTGATTTGTCGTGTGGGAGAAGAAGGTTGCCGGCTGCGCAGGTACTTCTGCGTTCCGGAAAATTGTGTTGCGGTGCATATGCTGGGCATTGGGCGCGCGGGTATATTCATAGCCGACAAAGCTGGTGAAGCTGCAGGAAGGTGAACGGTCATATGCCTCTTGCGCCGAGCGCTTCATGTCATCCCAGACTAGCTTGTCGGCAGCCTCGCAGTCTTTGTCATCCTTGCCGCATACCGCTTCGTTGCGCTCTGGTCTTGTCCGGCCATTTTGCCCCATGAATTCACGGACGCCAGCTTCGCCACCGGCCCGGAAAATCTGACAGGAATCGCTGTCATAACCGGGAAACTCTCCCTTGTTCCGACAGATATATCCCTCGCCAAAGGTTTCTGCATGGTCAGTAACTGCGGCAAAATCGAGCGGCCGGAAAAGTTGCATCGTGCGTTTTGCAGCGCCCTTCTGCACCGGGACATCAATCGCCTGCCCCTTGGCGAAACGATAAACATCATCGGGAAAGGTTCGTGTGCCATCGGGAAACGCATCCGCCGAAACGGCTGTGTGAATATGCAGATCGCCAAACATTGCTGTCTTGGTTGGAACACGCTCGCTGCATTGCTGCCGGTCTTCGGTATATATCAATTCTGGCTGATAGCCGAAGGCGTAATATTCCGGCATGGATTTGGGCGAACTGGGCGGCTCGACGACTACCGTTTTATCGATTGAATAGCGCGTGATGCTGGAGAGAATTTTATAACCGCCCCAAAGCAGCGTCAGCAAGATGACCAGGCCTATCACTGACTTTTTCAATAAGCTGATCATGGCTCAATCTGCCCTCACTCTAACCTTGGGCGTCACCATCATGTCGATGTCCCGCATATCCAGCGTCAGCGCATATTTCTCCGCTAGCTGCCGGATCGCGTCCAGCGATTCCAGCCGGTCGATGCGGGTTTCCAGATCACTCATGATTTGCCAATCCCACAGGATCGGCGAAATTGCTGACGGTTGGCTATTTTGAATTCCTCTCCGAACCCATGCGGTATTCCGCATATCGCGGCCCATTTCAAGCCCTACATTGAGATTGCGTAATATCAAAGCACTTGAACTACGTTTATAGCTCATTTAGATCAAATGAACATTGATTTGCGTAATTTTATATTTTACAGATAGGTCAAGCGCGGGCAACAGAATCCGCCTTGTAAACAAAGCCTAGGAGGTCACGATGTCCATTCACCTTAATTCCTGCCTCGCTTGTCTGCCGCTGATAGCGCTCATGTTTCCGGCCAGCGCATATGCCCAAAGCGAGGACCTCGACAGTGAACGCGCGAATAGCAATATCATCATCGTGACCGCGCAAAAACGTGAAGAGAATATTCAGGAAGTGCCGATCGCGATTTCCGCCATCGGTAAGGATTATCTGGATTCCCGCGACATCACCTCGATCGATAGCCTCGGCGCGCTTGCCCCCAATGTGAAATTCGAGCGGGCTCCCTCGAACAAGACAATATCTCAAATCGCCATTCGCGGGTCGGTGACGATCAACCCGGCGGTGACCTGGGAACCTGCCGTTGGCCTCTATCTCGACGGGGTTTATATCGCCAAGGCGCAGGGCTCAATTTTCGATATCGCCGATCTCGAACGGGTCGAGATTTTGCGCGGCCCCCAAGGCACGCTCTACGGCCGCAACAGTCTCGCCGGAGCGGTCAACCTGGTGACCCGCAAGCCGAGCGGCGAATTGCGCGTGTCGGCGGAAGCGAGCTATGGAAATTTTGATTACTGGCGGGCGAAAAGCACGGTGGACCTTCCCGCATTAGGGCCCCTGAAAATCAAGGTGTCCGGCCAGATCGAAAAACGCAATGGCTTCGTCAATGTCGCGCCCGATGCGTTTGGCATTTTGCCGAACCCGCCGGTCAACGACATCAATGATCTCGACGGCAAAAGCGTGATGGTCCAAGTCCGCTTTGAACCGACCGACAGCCTGACCTTTGACTATGCCTATGATTATTCAAAGCATAGCCAGCGGCCCAATGCCAGCCAGTTGCTGTCGATCAATCGCAACGGTGACCCGCGCGATATATTTGATCCAGCCAATCCCAATTTTGTCGGCATACCCTTGGGCCTGTTTGCCAGTCAGGAAAGGCTCGATACGATGACCATCGACAGCAGCCCGCTGTTCGAAACATCGCGAACCTACGGCCATTCACTCACCGCGACGATGGATCTCGGCGATGCCCAGATCAAGTCGGTCACCGCCTATCGTGACCTGCGCTGGACCGACAGCACCGATCTCGACGGCTCCCCGTTCGACATTGCCTTCACCGCGCGCTTTACCGACATGGACAGCTTCAGTCAGGAACTGCAGCTCACTGGCTCGGCGATGGATGACAGGCTCAATTATGTGCTGGGTGGCTTCTATTATGACGAGACTGCCGGGACGATAAATCCGCAGACATTTTTCGGGATCTTCGGAGCGTTCGGGAACCAGCTTGACTCGCGCTATGCCTCCAACACCGAGGCATGGGCCGCCTATGCACAGGCTGATTTTGCCATCACCGATGCGCTGAAACTCACTGTCGGCGCGCGCTATACCGAGGAAACAAAAGACATCAGCCGGTTCCTGCAGATCATTCGCGATCCATCGATCCCGGCGTCCGCCCTGCCCTTTACCGTAGCAGATATCGGCTTCGGTGATCTGCCGGACGCGAAGTTCGACGATTTCAGTCCGTCGGCAACCTTGAGCTATCAGATCAACTCCGATCTCAATGTCTATGCGCGCTATGCGCAGGGCTTCAAGTCCGGCGGCTTCAACGGCGAGACCAATGCCTTTGGTCCACCGACGGCCGGATGCCCAACCGGCACGCCCGAATTGTGCAACCCCTATCGTCCCGAAAAGGTCGACAGCTATGAAATAGGGGTGAAAAGCGTATTTGCCAATGGCGCAGTGGTTCTGAATGTCGCCGGCTTTTATGACAAGCACAAGGATATCCAGCTGTCGGTATTCGAGGCTACCGGCGCGGCTTCATCCACCGTTCTCAACGCGGCCAAGTCTACTATCTGGGGCCTTGAACTGGAAACCGTCATACGTCCCGCAGATTGGCTCACGATCAATGGCTCGCTTGCCTATCTCAATGCAGAATATAACAACTTCATTGAGCGCGGAGTCGATGTCACCGACAACCGCGCCTTCCCGCACACGCCAAAATATACAGCTGCCGTGGGTGTCGACTGGCGCGCAGCGGAAGGGAATTGGGGCCAGTTCAATCTGATCGGAGACCTCAGCATGGTGTCGAAATATCACACCTACCCATATGCGCTGCGCGCACCGAATCCGTCAGATCAGGTTGCCGGCACCACCGAATCTCCGGGTCGGACGATGGTAAATGTCTCGGCGAATGTGACTAAAATTCCACTGGACGGCGGCGCGTTGAAAGTGTCTGGCTGGATCCGCAATCTGACCAACGAGAACGCGCCTGCCAACTTCATCGACTTTGGTCCGGCATTCGGCGGCTTGCTATTGGGTTATTTTCCCGACCCGCGCACTTACGGGCTGACCGTCGGGGTCGACTTTTAGGCTATTGAGATATTGAACCAGAGCATATTCCCTAGATTGCGGCCCAGGCCATGAACAGGCCCGCAACAAACAGGCCATTGGATCGAGTCGGCCCTTTTCGCGGCTGGTATGTCGTTGGCGGTGGCTTTCTGAATTCCATGTTGCTGATTGGCGCTACGATTTATTCGTTCGGACTCTTCGTCAATCCCGTCGAACAGGAATTCCAGCTGAATCGCGAGCAGGCTAATCTTGGCTATATCGCGTTTCTGCTGGGGTTCGCGCTGTGGGCCCCGATCGTGGGCAAATTGCTGGCAAAATATGATGTCCGTTATGTCTCTTGCGGCAGCGCAGCGGCTTTTTCAGGTGGCATGATCGCTATCTCTTTCACGCACTCTCCTTTGCTGATCGGCTTTTTGATTTTTGCGCCCATTTCATTTGGTGTTGTCGGCGCCGGCGCGTTTACAGCCAATACCGTTGTGACTCGCTGGTTTACAGAAATGCGGGGACGGGCACTGGGCATCGTCGCGATTGCGACATCGGCTGGCGGCTTTCTGATCACACCGATATTTGCGGCGGTTCTGAACGAATTTGGATGGCGCCAGTCGATTGCGATCATGGGTATTATAATCGGCTTGCTGGCCGGAACAATCGCGGTTCTTCTGCTCCGGGACAGGCCTTCAGATGTCGGCAGCCTGCCCGATGGCAAGACCGATGTCGCAGCGGCCCGTTCCACCGCGAATGAAGTGCCGCATACTGCAAAACAGATATTGGGAATGCGCAATTTCTGGCTGGTTGCGATCGGTGTCGGCCTTCTGCTCGGAAGCGATCAGGCAATTTTGACATCACTCGTTCCTTACGGAATCGAACGGGGCTTCACGCTGACGGAAGCATCTTTTTTGGTGTCCGCCATGACCGGCTCGGCCATAGTCGGAAAACTAATTTTGGGATGGCTATGCGACCGTGTGGACAAGCGATATCTGTTCCTAATCGTTGTCATATGCAATCTAGCTTTTCTTTCAGTGTTGCTGCTGAACCCCGGCTATACGCAGCTGTTAATCGCCGCGTCGATTATCGGCCTTGCAATTGGCGGCGTGTATCCGGTCTGGACTTCACTGACTGCGGATTGCTTTGGGAGCACCTCCTTCGGTATCGCCTATGGCCTGATGAATGTTGTGAGTATGCCATGCGCGTTGATATCGGTAATCCTTGCGGGACGTAGCTTCGATCAAACAGGAAGTTACGAAATCGCTTTCTGGGTGTTTATCGGCCTTGATATCCTGGCCGCATTGATGATTTTCGCTGTCCGCCTGAAACCGTCAAAGTCACGGCTGCCAGAACAAGGGTTTACATCCTCAGCCGAATGATTCTGGCGGATCGCCCATCACTTGCACGGTCGCCGCGCCTGCCTGATCCACGGAATGGATAAGGCAACTTTTCCGGGACGAGCTCGTCTCCGCGATCCACCAACGCCCATCTTGCTTCACATAAATATCCTCATATTCAACCCCCATTTGCGTGAGCGCGCGCTGCTCCAAATTGATATTGTGAAAGAACAAGGGCCACCATCCGGTCGCGCGCGCTTCGCTTTCAAATTCGATAATGCCGGGGCCGCCCTGGTGAATGTCAAAAATGTGCGGGCCACAGCCCATCTGCTTGTAAATATCGATAAACGGGTCGCGCGCGTCAAAGGGAGGAAAACCGTCAAACATTATCTTTGCTTGGGGTAGGAGACAATCGCGCATGGCCTCGGGGTCTTTGGCATCGCTGGCACGCAAATAGCGCATCTTCAGGTCGCGAATGGCGCGGTCATCTTCCAATCTTTGGAGGCGTTTTTCAACATTCATTAAATTTCTCCTTTGCGTAATCTTTGCGCTACTATATTACGCAATTCAAGGTTCACAGGAGCAAGAAATGCGATTTTCAGGTAAAAATATGATTGTCACCGGCGCAGCGTCCGGCATTGGCCGGGCAACGGCGCTATTAATGGCGAGCGAAGGCGCACATGTTACCATTGGCGACATCAACGAGGCGGGTCTGAATGAAACCGCCGGCTTGATGACCGGCACCGCGCGCGTTGTCACTTATGACGCGACCAATCACGATAGTTGCAAGGCGCTTATCAGCAAGGCTACCGAAGATCGCGGCCTTGATGCGCTTTGTAATATCGCTGGGTTGCTTGACTGGGGCCCGGTGGAGGATTTCGATGAAGGCCGGTTTGAACGGATAGTAGCGATCAACCTGACCAGCTTCTACACGCTTTGCCGCGCTGCCCTGCCGCATCTTGTGGAAACAAAAGGCACGATAATCAATACCAGTTCAACGGCAGGGTTAAGCGGCGTTGCCTATACCAGCGCCTATTCCGCTTCCAAACATGGCGTTATCGGGCTGACCAAATCGCTCGCCATAGAATATGCCGCGCGCGGTGTGCGGGTGAACGCCGTTTGCCCCGGGCATGTCGACACGGCCATGGGCAATCAAACCCCGCCCGAGGGCGACATCGACTGGGCGCTGGTGATGCGCAATGTCAACAAGCTGGAGGGTGGCGCCTGCGCGCCGGAGGACATCGCCAATGCCTTTGCTTTTCTGGCTAGTGACGATGCCCGCAAAATCAGCGGCACGACATTGAATGTCGATGGCGCGATGCAAGCCGGTTAGCGCAGCATATCGAGCGGCGATCCGTCGATGGGCCGGTTGATTCTCAATGTAACCAACCGGTTCCCGTCAGATTGCCGCTCCAGCTCCCCGCGATTGGCGGAAACCTGCCAGGCTTCCTGGCCACCGCGGCGCAACGGAATAAGGTGCCGTAGCCCGTTGCCACAGCCTTGTTACCGTCTAGAACGATATGATGCGGAGAGAGAATGCGCACAGCCCTTGCGTCATCAAGGCTGTGTGGATTTCGCCATTTATCAGCCAAGCTCCCCCCGGTGCATCGCCTCGGCATAGGCTTTCAGTGCAACGGCGGTATTGGTAAAACAGCGCCTCACCCACGGACCACAAAAGACCATGACGTGATTGCCATATTGGCCAAGAAACGCGTCCGATGAAACATAGGTACAGCTTTCGGGGCCAGTTTCCTCGATGATCTGGTCACGGCGCGCCGGATAGGGAAATTCATCAACCCATCTCGCACCCCAGGACAACAGGCTCGGTTCCTGCTTCTCACAGACATATTCCAGATTGGGCTGCAATTCTCCGGGCATCGTCTGGCTGACCAGTTGCATATAGACAGGCGCATCCATTTCCAGCGTCGATTCCGCCATCACGCAAAAGGGATTCCATCGGTTATAATTTTTCAGATCGACCAATATGTCCCAAATCAACTGGGCCGGCGCGTCGATTTCCACCGTCTCGGACACCACCATCCAATCCTTGTTAAAACCATTGACCGGATCGTCTTCAACGCTCTTCGCCTTTTCCATCCACGGCATGTTCCAGGGGTCCATCATTCCAACTCCTCCAATTTGACCACGCGTGCACCCGGCATGGGATTGTCCTGCGCATCTTGCCAACGGAGCAACGCGGTGCCTTCGCGATGTCCGCAGCTGTCAATCCAGTTACCAACTCCCGGATCCCGGGCGGCAACAATGATCCGCAAGCTGCCATCGGCCTCCAGCCGCGCGCCATGCTTGTTGACCGTGACCTGGGCGAACCGATAATCGAGGCTTTCCATCCACCAGTTGTTGAGTTGGAAATTCCAATAGTCACATTCCGGCGGCGTGACTTCAATCAGCCAGGCTTCGTCAGAATCCAGCTTCCAATAGGCGTGGGCGTAGAATAAATCCTTTGCCCCGCCCGCTTTCTGGTAAATCTGCTGATCGAAGGGATGGAAGCTGTTCGGATATTCCGCAAACATCCGCGTCCAATCCGCAAAAGTGTTGGCTACCCCTTTTACAAATTGCGCCGTGGTGGCAAGGCCGCGTTCGAAAGTCTCCGCCGCGATCGGTGCGGGACTCTCCGGGCCGCCGATGCGCTCGATGTGGAACTGCCCAACTTCCTCGGCGACACGGTCCAGCGAATTCTGGCGCACGATGATGATGTTCGCATCGGGTTCAAGCCGCAGCCAGTTGCCCTCCTGCTCTTCACAGCTGGCGATAATTTCCAGCTCGCCATTCGGCCCCCAGTCGATTTCTTCATCCATCAGCGAGCCGGTGGCCTGCGCCGTGCCATCACTGTCATAACGCATCGCGTTGGCGACGATCGAGAAATATTCCATCGAACCACGCTTTCCGGTGATACGATAATTTTTCGATCCGTCGATCTGGGCGTTCAGATAGGCGCTGTCGGGATTGTCGGCACCAATTTTTGCGGTCTCATGGCTGAGCCTGTAGAAGAACGGAAAGTCCGTGTCGGTCGCCTCGACATATTGTTCGAGCGCCAATTTTGTCAGCCGCGACAGATAGCGAAAACCCTCTGTTCTGGTCAGCGGATCACTGGGCGCGTTATCGGCGAGAATGATATCCCCGGCGGCCTTTAGCTGATCACAAAAATCGGCCCAGGCTTTTCCGCTAACGACCGCATTGCTCATGGCGCGACCCAGTCGCCGCCGTTGACATCAAGCGCCGCTCCGGTCACTTCGCTCGCATAATCGGACAGCAGGAAATAGACTGCCTTGGCGCAATCTGCGTCTGGCGGGATATGGCCGACAGGGATTTCGCTGGCCCGTTGCTTTTTAAAGGCTGCGCCCTCTTCGCCCATCCCCGCAAAAAAACCTTCGAGCGGAACACCGTCCATCCATCCCATCAGCGCCGTATTGGCCCGGATGCCTGTGCCGCCCAGTTCGATGGCAAGCTGCCGACTGAGCTGATTAAGCGCAGCCTTGCACATCGCATATCCCCCTTCACCCGGCATCGGCTTGCGCGACGCGAGCGTCGAGATATTGACGATGGAACCGCTGGCCTGGTCTTTCATCGTCGGAATCACGGCTTGCGCCATGCGCAAACCACCGAGCGCGATCACGTCAAATGCCTGCGCCAACTGATCCACCGATGCCGCTTCGAGATTGGACCAATCCGGATGATAATAAGCCGAGTTAACCAGCCCATCAATGCGCCCCCATTTGTCGAGTGTTGCTTGAGCTAGATTCTGGCATTGAGCCGCGTCGCCCACATCGGTTGGAACCGCAATCGCCTCCCCGCCAGCCGCCTCGATTTCGTCACGCAGGTTTTCGATAAATTCGGCCGAGCGGGCTGAAATAGCGACTTTCGCGCCTTCCGCTGCGGCGCCCTTGCACATGGCTTGCCCCATGCCCGGACCGGCCCCTGTTATGATTACGACTTTATCCTTGAGTATCATTTTTCGCTCTCCTCACCGCTTAGATATTTGTCATGATAAAACGCAAAATCCTTGGCGATTTGCTCCTCTGACAATCCAAATTGGTCTGCACTATATTTATGCTTCGGCCGACTTTCGCGCACATTGTCGGCCATACATTGTTCCATGGCCAGCCGATCGGCATCTCCAAAACCCAGGCCGATTGCATTCATGACCTGCTCCGCTGTTCCGACCGGATCAGACACAGTGTCCCGATAACGTACATCAACCACACGGCCAGCCGGCAGGTTTTGCCGCAGTCTTTCAAAACGCTCCAGGCCGTTACGGAATCTCTCGGTCCAATATTTCCCTTGCTTCATCGGATCATAGGTCGTCGATGCGTTGACGCTTAGCGATGCGCACATGCTGCAATAGCTTGGCAAGACATCGCCAACATCGCGGTGGGTCATTACCAGAGAAATGTCCGGGAAGACCGCCAGCAAGCCGCCTATGCCGCCGAGCAGATGGTGCGGTGTTTTGAGCACCCATTTTTTCCTCTCACCGCCCCGCTGATGCTGGATTACCTGCATGAACTTGATGAGATCTCGATAGGCAGGCTCATGGTCCTGCTCGGCTTGCCAATGACCATAACCCGCGATCGGCATCATCGAATCATAGGTGGTCGAGAGAAATGTTCGATCCAGCAGAATCACTTCTTCCGCGACAGCCTCTGCCTCGATCGGATCGATACTCTCGAAATCCGGCCAGTCGTTGAGCAGTTGCTCGACAATTTGATGGGCCATTGCAATGCGCGGTGCCGGATCACCGGGCTTTTCGCCCGGAAAAGGCAAGGGCAGGCAGGTTTCCCACCAGAGCAAGGAAGTCAGATCCGGCGCGCTGGCCAGCAGCCGGTGCATCACCGTGGAGCCGGTTCTCGGCAGACCAATGATCGCACAAGCCGGTTCGATAACTTCGTCAGCAGCTTCGGGATGATCCTTGAAATATTGCACAAGACCCAAGCGGTCCATCAATCCGGCCTGGATGCGCTGACCAGCACCTGCGTCGGGTGCAATCAGGCCGGCATGCATATTTGTTTCCTCGACCAGCCGGGTCAGTGGTTCGAGAAACCAGTCATCGCCAAAATCGTCCAGGCCAGTCGCAACGCGTGCCTGTTCGAGCAAATTATCAACCGAAATTACCATGGCTACTACTCCTTCAATCCGGCCAAACAGGGATATTGCCAGGAAGGATCATCCCGGCCGGTGCTGCCATGGACTGCATCGGCGCCAGCGGCTGCGAAACCTTCTTCATCCACCGTACGGACATAGCCATGGTCAAAGACGATTTGGCGGTGGTTAAATTTCCATCCGCCGTCCCGTCGTTCATATCGATCGAGATACCGGCCATGAATGACAATTTCCTGCCGTTCTGGTGGTTTGGAACGATGGAAGGCGGTGACGATATGCTCGCCTTCCGCCGTATCGCCATCGATTACAAACAGGGTGTTGCTGATCGAATGGATGGTGCATTCCAACCCGTCCATTGCCCCGCGCAGCCAGGCGACATAGTCATCGGGTGATCCGCAAAACATTTTGCCATGATCGTCAATCGCATCGTCGTGATAGAGCGATCGAACCAGTTCAAAATCCCGGCGGTCGATACCACGGCAGTAGCGCATCACCAGATCGTCGAGCGCCATGCGATCACAGACCTCAACGGGCGTCATGCCTGCGCCGCCTTGCGTCCGGCCTGCCGGCCGAAAAAGGTGCAATCTGCCAGGCTCATTCCTGACGAATAGCCATGTCCCCATGCGGGCAGTCCGCTGGTACACCGCCCGGCTGCGAAAAGCCCCGGAATCGGCAAGCCAGTCCGGTCCAGCACTTCGCTATCTGTAGAAGTCTTGAGTCCGCCCAAGGTGAAAAAACTGAAATAGCTGGTCTGGAAATTCAATTCGAGAGCCACAAACGGCCCCTTATCGAGCGCCGTCAATATCGGCTCGCGCTTATCAAACAACGGATCTTTGCCAGAGCTGGCATGTTTGTTGTAGAAATCCATCGTTGCGGAAAGCGTGCCTTCCGGCATCTCGAGTTCAGCTTCAACCTCTTCCCACCTATCCCCGGTTCCGGCAATATCGGTGCGCGCCAATTCCAGCGGTTCATTAAAATGCGCGCTGTCGAGTAGCAGATAGACCTTGCCACCCGGCTGATCGATCATCGTACGCGATACGCGACCGTGATAGCAATCCTCATTGATGAAACGCTGACCGGCGACATTGACAAAAACGCCATTGGCTTGTGGCTCGGGTATCGTCCAGGGACAGGTGGTGAAAAATTGCTCCATATGGATCGCATCACCGCCCGCACCAACACCCAGATTGATGCCAGCCCCGTCGTCCTGATCGCCAATCGGGTCGTTGACCTTGAAAGTCTCGGGACAATATTTGCGCCGCATGTCTTCGTTCATCACAAAGCCGCCAGTCGCCAGCACAATGCCTTTTTCCGCTTTCACAAAATGGGGCTTATTGCTGATCTTGACCACCATACCGACCACGCGATCCCCGTCCTGCACAAGAGCCAGTGCCCGTGCATCCGTCACGATTTCAACACCCAAGTCACGCGCGCGCTGTTCCAAAATATCCATCAGCGGACGACCGCCGCCCCAGCCCATATGCTGGATGACGTGACCGCGAGGGGCGGGCTTGGCACTGTTACAAAAAGGCGCTGCTGCCTCGCTGCCGGACCAGATCAATGTGCTGTCGTCCATCGGCTCGATTTGTTTGCCGGGGAGATAATTGCCGCGATAGGGGATGCCTTGCGCTTTCAGCCATTCGAAGTGGTTGAGTGCTTCTGCGGCATAGAGATCGCATTTTGCATCGTCCGCGCAGGGACCACCGGCCATTTTCAGATAGGTGGCGAAATCCTCGGTCGAGTCCGCGAAGCCCGCCGCTCGCTGCGCTTCTGTTCCGCCATTGCCGCCAATATAAATCTCGCCACCCGATAGGGCCGACGCTCCGCCGCTGCCGGAACCGCGCTCGAAAAGCATGACATTCGCGCCGGCCATTGCCGCCTCGATAGCGGCGCAAGCGCCCGCTGCGCCAAAACCAATGATCGCGACTTCGGTTTCAAAATCCCACCGCGCCACTTCGTTTGCGGGATAAGGTTTATGCAAGGAGATTTCTGTCATGATTCTCCCTTTCCTTCGCAAAGGAATTTGCCATTTGGAGGAGCGCAAAGACTCATGCTTCGCGGGTTCCCCGCATCAGTGCGCGAACGCGGGCAGATTCAGCGACTTCCTTACCCATATCCCGCAACATCGACGCAATTTTGGCATCGAGACAATTGCCATCCGCATCAAACATCGGGGTCGCCGTGTTGATGGCGACACCCATTGGTGTGTTCCAACCGCGAAGGGCGTGGACGATCCCTCTCAGCGCCGTCAATGTCGTGACTGCGCCTTGCCAACCGGCGCCCGTGGTTATCGCGCCTACGGGACGCCCGTGGAAATAGGGCCATTCATCCGCGGCCATATCCTGCGTATAATCGAGCGCGTTTTTGATAAGGCCTGAAATGCTGCCATGATAGACGGGCGAACCGACGATAATCCCGTCCGCTTTCCGCAAAGATGTAATGAAATGATTGGCCGCGGGACTGCGCTCCTTATTTTCCCATGCATAAATCGGCAGCTCCAGCTCGGCCCCCGAAATAAACAGCGTTTCCGCGCCGCCATCACGGGCCCCGGCAAGCGAGGTTCTGATCGCCTTTTCGGTTGTGCTATTAGCCGTCAGAGTTCCCCCAAGACCGACCACAAATGGCGATGTGTCCGGAAGCTCGCCATTTTCTGCAAGCCGAATGGCTTTGTCGAGAGTGGTCATCGTTTTACGCTGCCCCTTCCCGCCGTTTCACCAGATCAAGCGCAACATCAACGATCATATCCTCTTGCCCGCCAACCATTTTGCGACGGCCGAGCTCAACCAGGATGGTCCGTGTATCAAGGCCGTAATCTTCTGCGGCTTTTTCGGCATGGCGCAGAAAGCTGGAATATACTCCGGCATAGCCCAGTGCCAAAGTCTCGCGGTCCACGCGAACCGGGCGGTCCTGCAATGGCCGCACCAAATCCTCGGCGGCATCCATCAGCATCATGACATCACAGCCGTGGTTCCAGCCCTTACGATCAACCGCTGCGATGAAAACCTCGAGCGGCGCATTGCCCGCACCTGCGCCCATTCCGGCAAGGCTGGCATCAATGCGCACCGCCCCTTCCTGAGCGGCGACAATGCTGTTGGCGGTCCCCAGAGACAAATTGTGATGCGCATGCATGCCGCGCTGTGTTTCAGGTTTCAGGACCTTGTCATAGGCTCTGAACCGGTCCCGCACACCGTCCATGTCAAGCGCGCCGCCACTGTCGGTCACGTAGACGCAATGGGCGCCGTAACTTTCCATCAGCAAAGCCTGCTGAGCCAGCGCATCCGCCTCGATCATATGGCTCATCATCAGGAAACCCGAAACATCCATGCCAAGATCGCGGGCGATACCGATATGCTGTTTCGAAACATCGGCCTCTGTGCAATGTGTCGCCACCCGCACCGAGCGTACGCCGAGATCATAGGCGCGTTTCAATTCCTCGACCGTACCGAGACCGGGAAGAATGAGCGTCGTCAAAACGCAGTCGTCGAGCACTTCGGCAACCGCCTCAAGCCATTCCCAGTCGGTGTGCGCACCAAAACCGTAATTGAAGCTGGTGCCGGAAAGCCCGTCGCCGTGCGCCACTTCAATCGCATCCACGCCGGACGCATCAATGGCTTTGGCAATATCGCGAACATGATCGAGACCATACATATGGCGGATCGCGTGCATCCCGTCCCGCAGAGTTACGTCCTGAATGTATAGCTTATCACCATTTTCGACATCAAAGTTCATGCCGCCATCCTCCGCTGCGCCAGCAATTCGCCAGTGGCTTTGGCCGCCGCTGTCATGATGTCGAGATTGCCGGAATAAGGCGGCAGATAATCGCCTGCGCCCTCGACTTCCAGAAACACGCTGGTTTTTATACCCGTAAATTCGCCCTGACCCGGTATCTTCAGACGATTGTTATCACCGTAATGCTCAAACTGGACTTCCTGTTTCAAACGGTAGCCGGGAACATATTTCTGCACCTCGGCCACCATGGCCTCAACCGAAGCCCTGATCGCGCTCTCATCTGCACTTTCTGAAAGCGTAAAAACCGTATCCCGCATGATCATCGGCGGTTCCGCCGGGTTGAGGATGATAATGGCCTTGCCCTTCGTCGCCCCGCCGACTTCTTCGATAGCGCGCGCCGTTGTGCGGGTGAATTCATCAATATTGGCGCGGGTTCCGGGGCCGGCAGAGCGCGAGGATACCGAAGCGACAATCTCCGCATAATGGACTTTGGAAACCTGGCTGACCGCTGCCACCATCGGGATTGTGGCCTGTCCGCCGCAAGTCACCATGTTGACATTTTGTGCGTCGAGATTGGCATGCATGTTGACCGGTGGGACAGTGAACGGCCCGATAGCCGCTGGCGTCAGATCCACCACCTGAATGCCATCGGCGCGCAGAGCCTCGTCATGAGCCTTATGCGCATAAGCTGACGTCGCGTCAAAAGCGATGCCGATATCCTTATAGCAATCCATGGCTTTCAGGCCTTCAATGCCTTCATGCGTGGTCGCGATTCCGCGTTCGCGCGCCATGGCCAGACCTTCGCTATCGGGATCAATGCCGACCACCGCGACCAACTCCATGTTTTCCGGATATTTGATCATTTTGATCATCAGGTCGGTACCAATATTACCCGAGCCGATAATCACCGCTTTCACTGTTTCCATATCCATCTTTCAAACAAATTTTGCGGTGCAATTTCCGACACCGTGCAAGGTCATCTCGAAAATATCGCCTCTTGCGGCGGGCTCCAGTGGCACCACAGAACCCGACAAAATGATATCGCCAGCATCCAGCGTCACGCCATATTGCCCCAGCATATTGGCCAGCCAGGCCACAGCCTGCGCCGGGTTGCCCTGAACGGCTGATCCCAGACCCTCCGACAAGGGCTTGCCATTTTTGGTCACGGTCACCTTCAAATTGGGCAGATCATGATCGCCGGGATCGGCATGATCCTCGCCCACGACAAACACACCGCAGGAGGCATTGTCCGCCACCGTATCGATGATGCCGATTTTCCAGTCCTCGATCCGGCTGTCGACAATTTCAAAACAGGGCGCAATGCTTTGCGTCGCGGCGATAACATCCTCGGCGGTGACACCGGGGCCATTGAGACTGTCCCTCAACAGGAACGCAATTTCTGCTTCCGAACGCGGCGCGATCAGGGCCTTGGCATCAACATCGATATCGCCCGTCACCTGCATCCAGTCGGTCAAAAAACCGAAATCAGGCTGATGCACGCCGAGCATGTCCTGCACGGCCTTGGAGGTGACGCCGATTTTCTTGCCGACAACCGTTTCGCCGTCCGCCTGCCGCCGTTTCAGAAAATCAAGCGAGATGGCATAGGCATCGTCAATCGTCAGCGACGGATCGCGCGCGATCAGCGGCGCAATCGTCTTGCGGCTACGCAGCGCGGTATAGAGTTGCGCACCATGTTTTTCGGCCCGGTTGTTACTTGTGTTCATTGAGAAAATCGATGGAATAGCGATTGAATTCTGCAGGCCTTTCGACCTGCACCCAATGGCCGACATGATTGAATGTCATGCAGCGGGCATTGTCGCATTGCTCGAGAAAAAGACGCGCGCCACTTTCCGGGCAGAATTCGTCGTTCAATCCCCACATGACGAATATCGGCTGCTTCAAATTACCGAGACTGGGCCCGAGATTGGGCGTGATCATCCGCGCCAGCACATCCTTTGGCTGGGTCCTGGCAACGGCATAGCGTTCCTTGACCAGCGCATCTGTGATTTTTGAAACCGAGTCCGGATGCACCAGATTGCTGACCAACCGGCGCTGGTCTTCTTCGCTGAAATCATCACTCCCGAAACTGCTCTTCATCTTGGCAATGCCCGGCATGGTGAAATAGCTGGCCTGCTCCTGGATACAGCCGGGTGCCATGAATATAAACGCGGTGGCAAATTCAGGGTGATCCAGCGTCATCTGGATCGCAATCCCGCCACCCAGTGAATTGCCGACCAGCGCGGCCTGCTCGACACCATGTTGCTGCAAGGCATCGTAGAGCGTGTCGGTGAACAGTTGCAGCGTATAGTCGATGCCCTCGGGCTTTGCAGAAGCGCCATAGCCGATAAGATCCGGCAGGATAACGCGGTAACCGGCGTCGACAAAGGCATCGATATTATCACGGAAATTGGATGAACCCGAGGCACCGGGTCCGCTGCCATGGATGAACACGACTGCCGGCCCCTCGCCCGCCTCCTTGATGTGAATATCATATCCGCCAGTGACGGAATATGTCGCTTCCGATAAATTTGCCATCAGTCTACCCGCTAAAGGAACGTAAACGCCGGTGGCTGGCCAATCATGGTGCCAACAACATCTGCGGTGCGATTGTTCGGATCATTGGCGACATGCGCCCGGGCTGCATTAAGATCGAGCCACGGCTGAATGATCTCGCTTGATGTATAAATCGCGCGACCGCCAAGCAGCTGCACCATATCATCAACCAGACGTGCCAGACGGCGGACGACGGAAGACGATTGATAGGCATAGAGCGCCCGCTTCTCCATCGGGATGTCGCCGCCGCTCTCGGCAATTTCCATCAGATCATCAAAAGTCGTTCTCAGCGTCAACTCCATCTCGAGCATTTGACTGTGCGCCGCCGCAATAGCTCCATGAAGCATGGGATCTGCTTTACTCGCCTTGCCGGTATTGGTCGAAACCCTGCTTTCCATGATCGCCATAGCCGCATTGATTGCCGCTTTTGCACCACCAAATGCCGCTGTCGAAACCGAGCGGACGAAAACCTGTGCCCATGGCAACGAATATAGCGGGCCATCGTTGACTTCCTGGCCGGGATTTTTGCAGAGGAAGCCATCCTCCGCCTTGTGGGTGCGGTAATCGGGAACGAAAACGCGGTCGACGATAATGTCATGGCTGCCAGTGCCCTGCAGGCCAAATACCTGCCAGCTGTCCGGATCAATCGTGTAATCTTCGCGCGGCAACAGAAATGTACGCATTTCCGGAGGACCTTGACCGTCTTCGGGAAAAATCAACGATCCGAGCAATACCCAGCCGCAATGCAGCGATCCGGTCGAGAAGCCCCAATGACCACTGAGATAAAAGCCGCCCTCGGCATGCTCGACCTTGCCGACCGGCTGATAGGTGGACGAAACGATCATATCATTATTGTCGCCCCAGACCTCCTGCTGCGCCCGGTCATCGAACAATGCCAGTTCATAGGGGTGACAACCAACGACGCCATACATCCAGCCTGTGGACATACAGCCCTCGGCAATTAGTTTTTGACAATCGAAAAACACATTGGGGTGCATTTCATAGCCGCCATAGCGTTTGGGCTGGAGAATCTTGAAGAAACCCGCCGCCTGCATTTCCGCAATGGTTTCTTCGGGGACATTGCGCGCAGCCGTGCATTGTTTGGCCCGCTCTTTCAGCGTCGGGATCATCGCCCGAGCGCGTTCCACAAGCTCTTGCGCGGTGGGCGTATCACCCAAAGGTTTTTTCATTGCGGTGATTGTCGCCATGTCAATTCTCTCCATAGGCCGTCCGACTCAATTAGGTCGGAAACAGAATTCGTAAATTTTTTTGTCATAAAATACGCAAATCGTCAATTGAAAAGCAGTTATGCTTTCATTATGGTTGTTTTATGGCTTATACAACATCTGATTCTGTCAATCAGTACGAAATTTTTGAGGAAGTGTGGAGTGGATTTTGGCTTGAGCGGTAAAGTGGCGTTAGTGACGGGCGGGACCCGCGGTCTCGGCCGGGCCATTGCTTCTGCGCTGGTAGAACAGGGCTGCGCGGTGATGGTCACTGCGCGCAATGCGCCCGATAGACTCGATCAGGGCATCACTTTCCATCAATCCGATATTCGCGATCCGGAGGCCGTGAAAGCGCTGGTTGATGCCACCGTCAGCAACCTGGGTGGCATTGATATATTGGTGAACAATGCGGGCGGCTCTCCTGAGTCAGAAGCAGCGACCGCCAGCACAAGATTTGCCGACGCTATTATGGGGCTCAATTTGATGGCCCCTTATTATCTGTCACGCGCCTGTCACGGGCATCTCAAGAAATCGGATGATGGCAGCATTATCAATATAGGCAGCGTGGCGGGTTTAAGACCCGCGCCCGGCACCGCCATCTACGGCGCGGCCAAGGCCGGCCTGATGAGTCTGACCCAAAGCCTTGCGCAGGAATGGGGCAAGGACGGTATTCGCGTCAACGGCATCATCGTCGGCTTGGCGGAAACCGAAAATTCTGAAGCAACCTATGGTGACGCCGACGCGCAGGCTGCGGTCGCGGCGTCGCTTCCACTCGGCCGCATGTGCCGGGGCGAAGATGTTGCCAATGCTGTTTGTTATCTCGCGTCACCGGGGGCTGCATATATTTCGGGCGCACGATTGAATGTCGATGGTGGCGGTGAAAAGCCGCATTTTCTTGAATTGGTAAAAGGGGACTAAAGTGGCCGGTGTACAATCACTGGGCTATATCGTGATCGAAACGACGGATATGGCCAGTTGGGAATCCTTTTTAACCAAGATCGTTGGCGCAATGCCGGCAGGGTCCGGCAAAGATGGTGCCGAACTTTACCGACTGGACGAACGCGCCGCGCGTTTCCGGATCATCAAAAGCGATGCAGACCGCTTTGCCGTCGCTGGATGGGAATTGGCTGACGCCCATGCTTTTGAAAAGATTGTCGAAGATTTGCGGGCCTCTGGCCGCGAAGTAGAATTGGGCGATGCAGCATCCCGCGATGTCACAGCCCTTGCCCATTCAACCGACCCCGCCGGAAACAGGCTTGAAATTTTTTACGGCGCTCAGGAGGCCGATACGGCTTTCGCTTCTCCGGCAGGTGTCAGTCAATTCGTCACCGGTAATCTCGGGATGGGCCATGTCGTTTATGGCACACTCGCCTTCGACGAAACCCGCCGTTTCTATGGTGAAGTCATGGGGTTCGGTGAAAGCGATATTCCCGAAATCGAAGTCGGCCCGCCGGGCACTCCGAAAATGGGCACCTGCTTCATGCATACCGCAACCGGACGTCATCACAGCGTGGCACTCTTGCAGATGCCCGAACCGCCAATGGGCTGTGTCCACATTATGGTCGAGGCGGCGTCACTGGATGATGTCGAAGCGGCTTACGAGCGGCTGCAAGCGACAGAAATCCCCGTATCCGCCACGTTGGGCAAGCATACCAATGATCAGGTAACGAGTTTCTACATGCAATCGCCCGCCGGCTTTGACCTCGAATTTGGATGGGGCGGGTTGGTCATTGATCCGACAACATGGGAGGCAACCGCCCATACGGATATGGACGAATGGGGGCATGAATGGGCCTGGCAGAAGGCATTGGCTGAGGAAGCTGAGGAAGCCGAAGCAGCAGAAAAGGCAAAAAGTTGATGCTTGATAAACGAATGACACCGGCAGAGATTGTCGGCACATTATCAGATGGCATGACCATCGGAATCGGTGGCTGGGGACCAAGGCGCAAGCCAATGGCATTGGTCCGTGAAATTATGCGTAGTGACCTGAAAGACCTGACCATTGTCGCTTATGGCGGTGCGGATGTCGGGATGCTTTGCGCGGCCGGCAAAGTTAAAAAACTCGTGTTTGCCTTTGTCTCGCTCGACGCCATTCCCCTCGAGCCCTGGTTTCGCAAAGCGCGCGAAGCAGGGCAAATCGAAGTATTGGAACTGGACGAAGGCATGTTTCAATGGGGATTGAAAGCGGCTGCGTTCGGGCTTCCCTTCCTGCCAACGCGGGTGGGCCTCGGGACTGACCTTGCCGAACTGGGCGGACTGAAAACAGTCCAGTCGCCTTATGATGATGGCGAGACGTTGATCGCCATGCCCGCACTGAAACTCGATGCCGCTCTGCTGCACGTCAATCGCAGCGACCACCGCGGCAACGTGCAGTTGCTGGGGCCGGATGCTTATTATGACGAATGGTTCGCCAAGGCAGCAAGCAAAACCTACCTGTCTTGCGAAGAGCTGGTCGACAAGATGGAAGACCATTATCCCGACGATGCCCATGCCAATATCTTCGAGCGCTGCTTTGTCACCGGCGTCACAGAAATTGCTGGCGGAGCGCATCCATCATCGATGCCGCCGTTATACGGCCCGGATATGAAAGCGTTCAAGGCTTACGCCGGAGCCGCGAAGGATCCCGGTGACTGGAGCGCGGTTGCCGAGCAATTTGTCGGCTCGGATGAGGCAGCTTATCTCGACTCCGTTGGCGGAAAGGAAGCGGTCATGAACAGCCCGCTGGCGATATATTGATGACTGATATTACACTTGCTGAACTCTGCATTTTTGCATGTTCCGAAACATTCCGAACGAATCGGGAAATTATCGCAACCGGAATTGGTCCCGTCCCGCGCCTTGGCGCTGGCCTTGCCAAGCTCACCCACTCGCCAAGCCTGATGATGACCGATGGCGAGGCCTATCTCGTCGAGCAGCCCGTTCCCATGGGACCGCGCGGTGATTATAAACCAAAATTTGCCGGGCACCTGCCCTTCTCCCGTTTCTTTGACAGCGCGGTATGGACCGGTCGTCGTCATGCGATGGTGACACCGACGCAGATCGACCGCTTTGGCCAGACCAATTTGTCGCGGCTTGGCGGTACCCACCGTCAGCCAAAGACCCAGATGCTGGGGGTGCGCGGTTTTCCTGGAAATTCGATCTATCACGCCAATTCCATGTTCATTCCGTTTCATTCCAAGCGCACTTTTGTCGAGGGCGAAGTCGATATGGTCTCGAGCGCTGGCTATAATCCCGCCAAGCGCGTTGCCGGCGGCAATTATGATCACGTCGATCTGCAAAAAATGGTCACCAACCTGTGCGTCATGGACTTTGGCGGACCCGACAATGCGGTCCGTGTGGTCACCCTGCATCCCGGCGTGACGTTCGATGAAGTGCAAAACGCCACGGGCTTTGACCTCGTCAATGCCGTCGAGAGCGAGACCGCCCTGCCCGATGACGAAGCGCTGGCAATCATCAGCCAGCTCGACCCGCATGGCTACAGAGCCCATGTGATCAAAGACAATCCGCCAGCCATAAGGACAGCAGCATGAGCGAGGATCTTGTTCCCCTGGAAGATGTGACACCGGTTTATGAAACCGGAGAACCGATTTTATACGAAGCAAAAGACGGCATTGCGTGGATCACTCTGAACCGGCCCGAATTCCACAATGTCCAGAACAGTCGGATGACATACGCGCTGGACGATGCGTTTATGAAGGCTGTCGACGATGATGCGGTAAAATGCATCGTTCTGAAGTCCGATGCCAAGCATTTTAGCGCGGGCCATGACATTGGCTCACCGGGGCGCGATTTCCATAGCAGCTTTGACCGCCGCCTCATGTGGTATGATCATGCCAACAAGCCGGGTGCGGAAAAGGCCTATATCCGCGAGCAAGAAGTTTATCTTGGCATGTGCAAGCGCTGGCGCAACATTCCCAAACCGACGATTGCACAGGTGCACAAAGGCTGCATCGCCGGCGGGCTGATGCTGGCGTGGGTATGCGATCTGATCATCGCGTCCGATGATGCCTTTTTCCAGGATCCGGTCCTCCAGATGGGATTCCCCGGACTTGAGTATTTTGCCCATACGTTTGAGTTAAACACGCGCATAGCCAAAGAATTTCTGTTCCTTGGCGAACGGATGAGCGCCGCACGCGCCTATGATATGGGCATGCTCAACCGCGTTGTCCCTCGCGAACAACTGGCTGATGAAGTGCTGAAAGTGGCACAGCGCATAGCCGAGCAACCACGATTGGCATTGCAGCTCGCCAAACAGGCTTGCAACCACATGGACACGCTGGCCGGCAAGGAAGCCGGCATCGACGCCTCCTTTGGCTATCACCATTTTGCGCATGCGCAAAACCAGCTGACCAAGGGCGACTATATCGCCGGATTTGACGGCAAGAAAATGGCTGAAAAGAACAAGCAACAGGAAGCCAAAGGCTAGTTGATGGGCGATCCGCTATCCACACCGCTAACCGAAATGCTGGGCTGCCGCTTACCGGTGGTGCAGACCGCCATGGGCTGGATTGCCACGGCTCAACTAGTGGCCGCTTCGAGCAATGCGGGGGCGTTCGGGTTTCTCGCCGGTGCAGTCATGACGCCCAAAGAACTGGCGAGCGAGATCGCCAGACTGAAGGACATGATACCGCATGATTTTGGCGTGAATTTTCACAGCTTTCAACCGGGCGCGAAAGAGATTGTCGAGGTCATATTGGCCAACGCCGATCGAGTCCGCGCTGTCAGCTTCGGGCGCGGACCCGACGCCGAGATGATCGGCAGGTTCCGCGCGGCCGGAATCATCTGCATGCCGACCGTGGGGGCGCAAAAACATGCCGAGAAAATGGTGGCTCTGGGCTGCCAGGCGATCACGATACAGGGCGGCGAAGGTGGCGGGCATACCGGCTCTGTCGCCACCACAGTGCTTCTCCCGCAAGTTCTTGATGCCGTTGACGTGCCGGTCATCGCGGCGGGCGGCTTTGCGGACGGGCGCGGACTGGCGGCAGCGCTGGCTTATGGGGCTGCTGGCATTGCGATGGGCACACGGTTCATGATGACCAGCGATAGTCCCGTCCCGGCAGGCCCCAAGTCGGCTTATACAGGTGCCACGACCAATGACATTACCGTCACCACCAAGGTCGACGGCATACCGCAGCGCATGATCATCAATCCGATGTTGCGCAAAATCGAGAAATCAGGCGCGCTATCGAAATGGCAACGCGGCATCTTGGCGGGCCTTGCCATGAAAAAACAGACCGGCGCCAGCTGGGCGGATTTGATCCGGACCGCACGCAGCATGACGGCGCACGGGGCCATGTCGCTGCCCGAAGCGATGATGGCCGCTGCCGCTCCGATGCTGCTCCAGAAGGCTGTTGTCGAGGGCGACGCGGACAATGGCTTGATGGCAACCGGCATGGTGGCCGGAAGACTAGGTAAAATAATAAGTTGCAAAGAACTTCTCACACAAATTGAGAAGACGGCCAGAGCCCGCTGCGCGGCACTTTCACCAACTTCTACCGCTCGAAAAGGAGCCGCATGATGCCGATCACCACAACCATCAAGGACAAGATCGCGGAGATCGTTTTCGACGTTCCTCCGGTCAACGCTTTCGACAGCGAAACATGGATGGCGCTGCCTGCTATTGTCAGAGAAGCTGGCAATGATCCTGATGTAAATTGTGTGCTTATTCGCGCCGAAGGCAAAGGTTTTTGCGGCGGCGTCGATATCAAGGAAATGCAGGCGCATCCCGACCGCATCACCATTCTCAATCGCGGCAATTACCTGACCTTCAAGGCTATCCGCGAAGCCGAAGTGCCAGTGATCAGCGCGGTTCATAAATTTGTTATCGGCGGCGGCATTGGTATCTGCGGCGCCAGCGATAGCATCATAGCGGCCGACGATGCCTATTTCTCGTTACCCGAGGTAGATCGCGGCGCAATGGGCGGCGCGTCGCATTTATCGCGGATGCTGCCGCTCCATAAGGTGCGCGCCGCTTTCTTTACCGGCGGTACGATCCCGGCGGAGGAAGCCTATCGGCTGGGGGCCGTCGAAAAAGTCGTTCCCCGCGCAGAACTTGAACGCACAGCCAGAGAATTCTGCGCCATCATCGCATCCAAATCCCGCAAGGCATTGGTGATCGCCAAAGAAGCGCTCAACGGCCTCGAAGAACGTGATGTCGACCGCGGTTACCGCTGGGAACAGGGCTTCACGCTGGAAATGTATATGCACGAAGACAGCCAGAAATCCCGCGATGAATTTGTCGAAACCGGTAAGGCAGCGAAATTCTGATGGATTTGAACTACACGCCCGAACAAGACGCCTTCCGCGCTGAAATCCGCGAATGGCTCGCAACCAACGTGCCGGAAAAGCCGCTTCTCACACTAGAGGGCGAAGAGGGTTTTCACCAGCATGTCGAATGGGAGCGGAAGCTGGCCAGCGGCAATTGGGGTATGGTCACCTGGCCCGAGCAATATGGCGGGCGCGGACTCGACCTGATCCAATGGTTGATTTTCGAAGAAGAATATTGGGCCGCAGGAGCGCCTCTCCGCGCCAATCAGAACGGCATTTTCCTGCTTGGCCCAACCGTCATGGAATATGGCACAGACGCACAGAAAGCCCGCTTCCTGACGCCCATGGCAAATGGCGAAGTGATGTGGGCCCAAGCATGGTCTGAACCGGGCGCGGGCTCCGACATGGCCGCCATCACAACCAAAGCCGTCAGAGACGGTGATGATTATATAATTTCTGGCCAGAAAACCTGGTCCAGCCGCGCCAGCTTTGCAGATTGGGGCTTCGGTCTGTTCCGCACGGAGGAAGGCAGCAAACGCCACAAGGGACTGAGTTTCATCCTTTTTGATTTGAATAGCCCCGGCATCACCCGGCGTCCGATCCGGCAGCTGCACGGCGAACCGGGCTTTGCCGAACTATTCTTTGATGAAGTGCGGGTTCCAGCGGCGAATATGTTGGCTGGTGAAGGCGAAGGCTGGAATGTTGCGATGGCCACCGCCGGATTTGAGCGCGGATTGATGTTGCGATCACCCGGCCGGTTCCAAGCGACAGCGAAGCGATTGGTCAACCTCTACCGCGCCAATGAAGCCAATGCTTCGCCTGCCACCCGAGAGGCAGTGACACAGGCCTGGATGGGCACGCAAGCTTATGCCTATAACACCTATTCGGTCGCTGCCAAAATATTGGCGGGCGGGAAAATCGGCGCAGAAGCAAGCCTCAACAAGATTTTCTGGTCCGAACTGGATCGATCCATGAACCGGTCCGCCATGCAGTTGATGGGCGCAGCGGCAGAACTCGCCAAATTTGCTGACGGTTCGGTCAATCAGTGGCTGGATGGATATATTTTCTCGCTCTCCGGGCCAATCTATGCCGGTTCCAACGAAATTCAGCGCAACATCATCGCAGAACGCTTTCTCGGCCTGCCAAGACAGGGAGCCGGCTAATGGAATTTCTGTTATCTGAAGATCAGTTGACGCTTGCTGAAAGCGTCAAAGATTATCTCGCGGGGACGCACGGCCCTGAGGTTCTGCGTCGCCTGGACGAAGAGAGCAATCGCGATCCCGCCATCTGGAAGGGTTTGGTCGAAATGGGCTTGCCCGGATTGCTGGTGCCAGAAGAATATGGAGGCCTCGACCTCAAGCTTCTGGACGCGGTATTGATTGCGATGGAATGTGGCAGGGCCTGCCTTGCCGAACCTCTTATAGATACGGCGTTTGTCGCGGTTCCCTGGCTGATGGCGAAAGGAGACACTAGCGATCTGGCTGCAATTGCTTCTGGTGAGAAAACGAAACCACTGGCACACAAGATCAATGGCTGGGTCGCCGATGGCAAAGGCCAGGCGTTGCAAAGCGTCGATCCGCTACGCAATCTGACCGCGCTGCCCAATGATGCCACCAACGATGTGCATTTGCTCAATCTTGGCGCCCTGATGTCGGCTGCACAGCTCGTTGGCATTGCCGACGCGATGCTGGAACAGGCGGTGGAATATGCCAAAGTGCGTAACCAGTTTGGCCAGCCCATTGGCGCGTTTCAGGCCGTAAAGCATCATCTGGCAAGCGCGACCGTTGCTCTGGAATTTGCCAAACCCGTTGTGTGGCGCGCTGCGCAAGCGATGGACGATGGCATCGGCACTGCCTCTGTCCATGTCAGTCACGCGAAACTGGCGGCGGGCGATGCGGCGCTGCAAATGGCGGAGACCGCGATCCAGATTCATGGCGCGATGGGCTATACCTACGAAGTCGATCTCCATTTCTGGATGAAGCGCTGCTGGGCGCTGATCGGCGCATGGGGCAGCCGTGCCTACCATGCAAACCGGGTTGATGACGCTGTGATCGCTGGATCGCTGGATCGCTGGACATCGGTCCCTCAAATACATTTAGATAAGGAAATTTAATGGCCGAAGCCTATATTATTGATGCTGTACGCACGCCTGTCGGGCGCAAAAAAGGTTCGCTGGCAGGAGTTCATCCAGCTGATCTGGGTGCACATCCTATTAAAGCACTGACAGAACGCACCGATTTTGATCCGGGTGCCGTGGACGATGTTGTCTGGGGTTGCTGCGATACGATTGGTCCGCAAGCGGGCGACATAGGTCGCTCGGTATGGCTGGTCGCAGGATTGCCGCAACATGTTCCGGGGACGACCGTTGACCGGCAATGCGGCTCATCCCAGCAAGCCCTCCATTTCGCTGCTCAAGGCGTGATGTCCGGCACGCAGGATCTGGTCGTTGCTGGCGGATCGCAGGCGATGAACGCGATCCCGATCAGCGCTGCCATGTATGCAGGAAAACCTTATGGTTTCGACAATCCGTTTAACACCTCACCAGGTTGGGTTGCACGCTATGGCGATGGCCTGTTGAACCAGATAAACTCTGCAGAAATGATAGCGGATAAATGGGACATCAGCCGCGAACAGATGGAAGAATTTGCCCTCGCCTCCCACCAGCGCGCGCAAACTGCGACCGATAATGGTTGGTTCAAAAATGAAATCGCAGCTTTGGAAGGCCTGGAGGCGGATGAAACGATCAGACCGACGACCACCCTCGAAGGGCTATCCCAACTGAGGGTCATCCAGGAAGGCGGCAAGGTCACCGCTGGCGTTTCCAGCCAGAATTGTGACGCTGCAGCAGCAATGCTGGTGGCATCGGAACAGGCGGTAAAAGACCATGGCCTAAAACCACGCGCGCGCATCCATCATATTTCCGTTCGCGCCGACGATCCTGTCTGGATGCTCACCGCACCGATACCCGCCACAAAACATGCGCTGAAAAAAGCCGGCATGACGGTGGATGATATTGATCTGTTCGAATGCAACGAAGCCTTTGCCAGCGTGCCAATGGCATGGATGAAGGAACTTGGCATTCCGCATGACAACGTGAATATTCAGGGCGGCGCCATTGCGCTCGGCCATCCGCTAGGCGCTACAGGCGCACGGTTGATGACAACAATGCTCAACGCCCTGGAGCGCACCGGCGGACGCTATGGGCTGCAGACCATGTGTGAAGGCGGCGGCCAGGCCAATGTTACGATTATCGAGAGGCTATGATGGGAATTTGTGACAACAGAACAGTCATCATCACTGGTGCTGCGGGCGGTTTGGGCAAGAGCTACGCTCTCGCTTTCGCGGCCGAAGGCGCAAATGTCCTGGTCAATGATATTGGCACTTCGCTGGGCGGCGAAGGCCGCGACACCAGCGCAGCAGACGCGGTGGTTGCGGAGATAAAAGCTGCCGGCGGAAACGCCATTGCCAACTATGAAGACGTCACCGACTGGGACGCCGGCAAACGGATAGTCGACGCAGCGGTTGAGGCATTTGGCGACCTGCATGCGGTCGTCAACAATGCCGGTATCGTGCGGGACCGGATGTTTGTTTCTGCAACGCTGGATGAGTGGGATGCCACCATGCACGTCCACCTGCGCGGGCATTTCTGCATTGCCCGCCACGCCGTTAATTACTGGCGCGGGCGGGCCAAGGAAGGTCATGAAGTCGACGCGCGGATCATCAACACAACCTCCGGAGCCGGTTTGCAGGGATCAATCGCGCAATCTGCTTATTCAACAGCAAAGGGTGGCATTGCCAGCCTGACACTTGTTCAGGCGGCGGAACTGGGTCGCTATGGCATCACGGCCAACGCCCTCGCACCATCAGCAAGAACACGGATGACCGAGCAAGCCTTTGCCGATAAAATGGCAACCGCTGGCAACGAATTTGATGTCATGCACCCGGATAATATCGCACCAACAGTGGTGTGGCTTGGTTCCCCTTTATCGAAGGATGTGACGGGCTGCATCTTCGAACTGGAAGGTGGAAAAATCATGCTGGAAGACGGCTGGCGCGAAGGGCCGGTTGTCGACAAAGGCGCGAAATGGGATCCGGCAGATGTCGGCGAAGCGGTAGAAGAATTGCTCGGCAGCCGCACAGAGCCCAGAAAAGTCTGGGGAACCTCCTGATGGACTTTGCCTTCACCGATGAACAGCTGATGATCGCAGAAACTGCGCGAGGTTTCTTCGTCGATAATGCGACGAGCCAGCGCACCCGCAAAGCGATGGCATCCGATGGCTTTGACCGCGAAACATGGCAGGCCTTTTGTCAGGGCCTAGGCCTTAGCGGGCTATTGATCGCAGAAAAATTTGGCGGTTCGAATTTGGGCATGGTCGAATTTGCCAATATTGCCGAAGCGGCCGGTACGCAGGTGGCGGCTGTTCCATTGCTGGGACAAACAATGGTTGGGCAAGCAATTTCAGCGGGCGGAACTTCGGAGCAAAAAAGCCAATGGCTGCCTAAACTTGCTGGCGGCGAGATTGTTGCCACTGCAGGAGCCAGCGCTGATCTCAAGGCAAATGGCAACAAATTGTCTGGCAAGATCAGTCTGATCCCGCATGGCAATGTCGCGGAGCTGTTCATTCTTTCCAATGGCGGCAATGCCTGGATCGTCGAAAGAAGCGCGAACTCACTTTCCGTCGAAACGCCTACTACAATGGACCAGACCAGACCACTCGCGACGCTCGTTCTTGACGGTGTTCACGGAGAGCCTTTGGGGGATAGCGATGCCGCGATACAAGCTGGCAAAACTGCCGGCTGGATTTGTCTGGCCGCTGAGGCACTGGGCGGAGCACAAGCTTGTCTCGACCGAACAGTCGCCTATTCAAAAGAGCGCGTTCAATTTGGCCGCGCCATTGGCAGTTTTCAGGCCTATAAACATCGGGCCGCAGATATGATGATCGAAATCGAACAGGCACGCTCTGCTGTCTACTGGGCGGCATGTGCCGTTGATGAAGGATCGGATAATGCCCACCTCGCCCTTCATGCGGCCAAAGCCTTTTGCGCGGATACATTCTTCAAATGTGCCGGAGATATGATCCAGCTGCACGGCGGTATCGGCTTCACATGGGAACATGACGCGCATCTTTTCTTCAAGCGCGCCCGGTCGATCCAGACCATGTTGCTCGACGGCAATTGGCACCGTGAGACGATTGCAACCATGTTGTTGGGAGAGGCGGCATGAAACTGGGTTTCTCCAAAGCAGAAGAAGAGTTTCGCGCAGAATGTGCACAGTGGCTGAACGGCCAGATGATGGGTGAATTCTCGGATATCAAAGGCATAAGCACGCTAACCGAAAAGGCTGAACGCCGTAAGGAATGGGAGCAACAGCTTGCCGCGCATAAATGGTCCTGTATCGGATGGCCCGTCGAATGGGGCGGACGTGGCGCCAGTCTTGCCGAACAGGTTATTTTTGCCGAGGAATATGCGCGTGCTGGCGTCCCGGGCCGGGTTAATCATATCGGTATTGAATTGGCCGGACCGACGATCCTGACCTTTGGAACCGACGAACAGAAAAGGCGGTTTCTGCCGGATATTGCAGCAGGTAAAACGATTTTCTGTCAGGGCTTTTCCGAACCCAATGCTGGTTCGGACCTGGCGAGCGTTAGGACCAGAGCACGTCTCGAGAGCGGCAACTGGATCGTCAACGGCCAGAAAATCTGGACCAGCCTTGCCCATATTTCCGACTGGATTTTCGTGATCGCACGCAGCGAAGAAGGAACCAAAGGCCCCAGAGGTCTGACGTTCCTGATGATGCCGATCGATCAACCCGGCATCGAAATCAGAGGTATCAAACAGATCAATGGCGACGCCGAGTTTAACGAGACTTTCTTCACCGATGCGACATGCGCTAAAGACAGCTTAATTGGCGCACCCGGCGAAGGCTGGAAGATCGCAATGGGGTTACTCGCCTTTGAACGCGGCGTTTCAACGCTCGGTCAACAAATGGGTTTCCGCAATGAACTGGACGAGATTATCGCCGCAGCAAAGGCCAATGGCAGCGCCAATGACCCTTTGATCCGGCAGCGAATAGCAAAAGCGGAAATTGGACTGAATCTGATGCGCTATGGCGCTCTGCGGATGCTTTCAAACAGCGATCACAGCAAAGTGGATGGCGCCGCGCTTACCTATAAAATCCAGTGGGCCACCTGGCGCAGAAACCTGGGCGAACTGGCGATGGATGTGCTGGGCCAGTCTGGTGAAGTGACGGACAATCCGGGCTACGAGTGGGGCACCCTGCCCAATTTGTTCCTCTATTCCCGGGCCGATACGATCTACGGTGGTACGAACCAGATCCAGCGCAACCTGATTGCCGAACGGGCGCTTGGCATGCCGCGCGAACCCAGAGGTGACACATGAGCTTGAACCCAACCTATCCCGAACCACGGGATTTGCTCAAAGGCCAGACCGTGGTGGTCACCGCAGCCGCAGGAACTGGCATCGGCTTTTCGGCCGCCAAGCGCGCGGCTGAAGAAGGCGCGACCGTCATGATGAGCGATTTCCACGAAAGACGTCTGGGTGAAGCCGCTGACCGGATTGCAGAAGCGATCGGCAAACGTCCCGAAACCTGTGTTTGCGATGTCACCAATCAAGCGCATATCGACCATCTTCGCGATACGGCGATTGAGAAGCTCGGCAATGTCGATGTGCTGATCAACAACGCAGGCCTCGGCGGCGAAGTGGACGTCGTCAACATGACCGACGAGCAGTGGGAGCGCGTTCTTGATGTTACGCTCAACAGCGTGTTCCGGATGACGCGATCCTTCTTGCCCCATATGCAGGAGCGAAAGACAGGAGCCATCATCAACAACGCGTCTGTGCTGGGTTGGCGCGCGCAAAAGGGGCAAGCCCACTATGCCGCGGCCAAAGCCGGGGTTATGGCCTTTACCCGCTGTTCCGCCATTGAGGCCGCCGAATATGGCGTACGAATAAACGCGGTTGCACCCAGCATCGCGATGCATGCCTTTCTTGCCAAAGTCACAACTGATGAATTGCTGAAAGAACTCTCCGCCAAAGAAGCTTTCGGACGTCCGGCAGAAGTTTGGGAAATCGCCAATGTCATGATGTTCCTAGCCAGTGATTTGTCTTCCTACATGACCGGGGAAATTGTCTCCGTATCAAGCCAGAGAGCCTGAACATGACCCAAATTTATGACAGCCCGCGCGATCTTGTCGACCAAGAAGGCACCATCCTCGGTCCCAGCGACTGGTTGCACATCGATCAGAAACGGGTGAACGGATTTGCCGAAGTCACCGGCGACCATCAGTGGATCCATGTCGACGAAGAACGCGCCAGGGATGGCCCCTTCGGCGGCACTATCGCACATGGCTATTTGACCATGAGTCTGGTCAATCTGTTCCTGCCGACATTGGTCGAAGTTCGCGGCTTCACTCACGCCGTCAATATCGGGTCTGACAAGATGCGTTTCCTCGCTCCCGTGCTGGTGGGAAGCAATATCCGCGCGGTTGGCGAAATCATCAAAGTCGAAGAAATCAAGGGCGCGATCCAGCAAATCATTCGCGTCACTATAGAAATTGAAGACAACGAAAAGCCTGCCTGTATCATCGATACCGTAAGCCGTTATTACCCGGAGGACTAACCATGCCTATATCCACCGAAGACAAGATCCATGCCGTCGAAACGTATATCAACTCATTTTCCGAGTCCGATGTCGACACTATTGCCAGTCTTTACGCAGATAATGCGACAATCGAAGATCCGGTGGGCACGCCTGTTAGGGACGGCATTGCAGCGATCCGAGAATTTTACACCGGAGCAGTCGCCAATGGCGCGCAATTGGAACTGAGAGGAACGCCGCGCTGTGCTGGCGATTATGCCTGCTTCCCCTTCGCTGCAAAATTAAACATAGACGGCAAAGTTACGGCTATTGAGATTATCGACACGTTCCGGTTCAATGATCAGGGAAAAGTCATAGAGATGAGGGCCTATTGGGGGCCGGAAAATTTCGTGACGGATTAACCTATGACCCAGAATACCCTCCCCTCCACCATACCGCATATCGCAGCAGACGCCGCTCGACGCTGGGGAGATGCACCCGCCCTTATGGAAAAGGGCGAGATATGGAGTTTCGACGAATTATGGCGGCGAGCACGGCAGAGTGGCTCGGCGTTTCTCGCGGCAGGTATTGGCAAAGGCGACCGCATCGCGATCTGGGCTCCCAATAGCCGCGAGTGGATTGTCATCGCACTGGGTATTTTGACTGCTGGTGCAGCCGTGGTCCCCTTGAACACAAGGCTCAAGGGGCGCGAGGCCGCTGATATCCTTCGGCGCACCCAGGCGAAATTGTTATTCACCGTCGATGATTTCCTCGATACCGATTATGCCGCGCTAATTGCCGACGAAGACCTAACCGATCTTAAACGGTCGATGTTAATCGGTCGCGACCTCGACGCATTTCTAGCGGGTGGCGAAGGCGCCGAAGACCCGGCGATCGATGTGTCCTTGGCCTCTCTGTCTCCTGACGATATTTCAGACATAATGTTTACCAGCGGGACTACGGGCATCCCCAAGGGAGTGCTCACCACCCATGGTCGCATCGTCCCGATGTTCCGCCACTGGATCGAGGTCATGGGCCTCAGAGCCGGCGATCGTTATCTGATCATCAATCCTTTTTTTCACAGCTTCGGCTTCAAAGCTGGTTGGGTAGCGGCGCTGATTGCGGGTGCCGTGACAATTCCGATGCCGAGTTTCGATATTCCTGAAGTGATCAAAAGGATCGAGTTGGACAGGGTCAATTTTCTCCCCGGGCCGCCTACAATCTACCAATCGCTGCTGGCAGCAAAGGCCAATCAGGATTTTGATACCAGCTCGCTTCGCGGCGCCGCAACCGGAGCGGCAACGGTGCCACCAGAACTCATCCGGCGCATGCGGGAAGAATTGAATCTCGTGGATACAGTCACGGCCTACGGCATGACTGAATGTTCAACGATTACCGCCTGCAGAAGCGGCGATTCCGCCGACCTGATCGCGCAAAGCTGCGGCAAGGCGATCCCCGGTCTGGAAGTCATGATTGCTGGCGAGAACGGTAAAGAGACCAGACGAGGCGATACGGGCGAGATATGGGTGCGCGGCTTTGGGGTTATGCTCGGTTATCTCGATGATCCGCAGGCAACCGCCGAGGCCATTGACGACGATGGCTGGCTGCACACCGGCGATCTTGGCGAAATGGATGAAGCTGGCTATATCCGCATCACCGACCGCAAGAAAGATATGTACATCTCTGGCGGCTTCAATTGTTATCCCGCTGAAGTTGAGAAACTTCTATCTGAACATCCTGCTGTTGGAATGGTGGCGGTCATCGGTATTCCCGATGAAAGAATGGGAGAGATAGGCAAAGCCTTTGTCGTGGCGCGCGCCGGATCAGACATTGATGAGACAAGTCTCAAGCAATGGGCCAGAGGCAATATGGCTAACTATAAAATTCCCAAAATTATCAAATTCTGTGACACATTACCGTTAAATGCCTCAGGCAAAATATTAAAAACAGAATTGCGAACTTTGAATCAGTAACAGGCAAGCGGGAAGCCTATCGCCCCAGCGATTCATTCATTATCAATAGGTTATCTAAATTCCGACAGCCATTGCCTCTTACCAACGCCGCTGAGTTTTTATATTTTCAACGGCCAGCCAGCGATAATTTGACAGATCGGGGTTACGTAGAATGTGAGAGTTTTGTTACCATATGGCCGGCTAATTTGAGATCTGTTTATCGATCCAGCTTCAATGATAGCCGCCATTTGAAGCTGTGAAGCCATAGCTATTAGGTTTTATTCAATTCGTCAAAAATGTGTTAGGGGCTGAACCACAAAGCCCTGGTTTTTCGACCGGGGCTTTGTGTTAAGCTGTTATATTTGATGTTTGAAGTTGGTTGCGGGAGTAGGATTTGAACCTACGACCTTCAGGTT
>Ga0207900_100064_pt1 | contig 90248 bp, 101 predicted proteins | sample LinPmetageLP39_FD_184052 | JGI IMG/M metagenome (GOLD analysis project Ga0207900, IMG submission 184052) | Marine viral communities from the Pacific Ocean - LP-39 (SPAdes) | ecosystem: Environmental > Aquatic > Marine > Oceanic | place: Pacific Ocean | collected 2010-06-14
CTGATCGCACCGATCGCCATGGAAGAGGGCCTGCGCTTCGCGGTCCGCGAAGGCGGTCGCACCGTTGGCGCCGGCGTGGTGTCCAAGATTATCGAGTAAAGGGTAAATAAAAAGGTCGGGGCCCTTGCCCTGGCCTTTTTTTATCCCTATAATTTGCGCCCTCTTAACCGGTAAACAAAACGCCGGCTAAAGAGCGCGATCAACCGGGGCATCGTTCCCGGGCTTGTTTTGACACCCTCCACCTTCCGGACGGACAGGTTGGGCGGGCTTTTTGCCATCTAAAGAATGGTACGAAACAGTCTGGAGTTTGTTAGCTATGGCTAACCAAAGAATCCGCATCCGTCTCAAGGCCTTTGATCATCGTCTCATTGATCAGTCCGCCCAGGAGATCGTGGATACGGCAAAACGGACGGGTGCGCAGGTACAGGGTCCAATCCCTCTGCCGACGCGCAAAGAACGGTTTACTGTGCTGATCTCTCCGCATGTGAATAAAGATGCGCGTGATCAGTACGAGATCCGCACCCACAAGCGGCTGGTCGACATCGTTGAGCCCACGGATAAAACCGTGGACGCGCTCATGAAGCTTGACCTGGCGGCTGGTGTGGACGTGCAGATTAGCCTGGGATAACTGGCCTGAGATTGCTCAGACCGACAACTACGGGCGGTTCAACCGCGACAGGTTGTGAAGAGGTAGACAATGGCGATTGGTGTAATCGGTCGGAAGTGCGGGATGACCCGGGTGTTCACTGAGGAAGGTATCAGTGTTCCGGTGACCGTCATTGAGGTGACCCCGAATCGGGTGAGTCAGGTCAAGACCGAAGAAACAGATGGCTACGAAGCCGTACAAGTGACGGTGGGTGAGCGCCGGGCCAGCCGGGTGACCAAGCCGCAGGCCGGTCATTTCGCGAAAGCCGGTGTTGAAGCCGGCCGCAGCGCGGGCGAGTTCCGCAGCGAAGTGGGCGAACTGCAGGCAGGCTCCGAGATCACTCTGGAAGTGTTCGAGGCAGGTCAGTCCGTGGACGTGACCGGCACTTCCAAGGGTAAGGGCTTCGCGGGCACCGTGAAGCGTTGGAATTTCCGTACTCAGGACGCTACCCACGGCAACTCCTTGTCTCACCGTGCACCGGGTTCCATTGGTCAGAACCAGACCCCGGGCCGAGTGTTCAAAGGCAAGAAGATGTCTGGTCATCTGGGTGCCGAGCGCGTAACGGTTCAGAACCTTGAAATCGTGCGTGTGGATGCGGAAAAGAATCTGTTGCTGGTAAAGGGTGCCATCCCCGGTGCGGCCGGTGGTGATGTTATCGTGCGCCCGGCAGTGAAGGCGAAGGCCTGAAAGAGGAATAGAGGATGAATCTCAATACTGCCTCTGGAGGTACCGTAACCGTTTCTGAAGTCGCTTTCGGCAAAGACTTCAACGAGCCTCTGGTTCATCAGGTTGTGACCGCGTTTCTGGCCGGTGCCCGTCAGGGTTCCAAGGCTCAGAAGAATCGCGCGGCGGTAAGCGGTGGTGGCCGTAAGCCCTGGCGTCAGAAAGGTACTGGCCGGGCCCGTGCCGGCACTATCCGCAGCCCGCTGTGGCGTGGCGGCGGCAAGACGTTTGCCGCAGAACCCCGCGATTTCTCCCAAAAGGTGAATCGCAAGATGTACCGCGGCGCGTTGCGTTGCATTTTTTCCGAGCTGGTGCGTCAGGAGCGTTTGGTGGTGGTCGACGAGTTCAATATCGACTCACCGAAAACCAAGCAGGTGGCATCCAAGCTAAAGGATCTGGAGTTGAGCAGTGTGTTGATCGTGACCAGCGAGGTGGATGAAAATCTCTACCTGGCAGCACGCAACCTGCCCAAAGTGGATATTCGCGACGCCAGTGGCGTGGATCCGGTCAGCCTCATCGCCTTCGAGAAGGTTCTGGTGACGGTCCCGGCTCTGAAGCAACTTGAGGAGGCGCTGGCATGAATAAAGAGCGCATTTTTAACGTGCTTCTCGCGCCACACGTGTCCGAGAAAGCCACGCTGGTGGCCGATCAGGGCAACGCCTTCGTTTTCAAGGTGGCGAAAGACGCCAACAAGCTTGAAATCAAGAAGGCTGTGGAAGCGCTGTTCGACGTAAAAGTGGAGTCCGTACGGACACTCAGCGTCAAAGGCAAGCAGAAGTTCTTCGGGCGTGTCGCCGGTAAGCGCGCGGGCTGGAAGAAGGCTTATGTGTCTCTGGCGGAAGGCCAGGACATCGACTTCCTGGGCGCAGAGTAAGGTAAGGGAGTAAGGAATCATGGCGATTGTTAAAGCTAAGCCGACTTCCCCGGGCCGCCGCTTTGTGGTCAAGGTGGTTAATGAGGATTTGCACAAAGGTGCACCTTATGAGCCGCTGCTGGAAGCGAAGAGTAAAAGTGGCGGTCGTAATAACAACGGCCGTATCACCACCCGCCATAAAGGCGGTGGTCACAAGCAAAAATATCGTCGTGTCGACTTTCGTCGTGACAAGGACGGTGTCGCCGGTGTGATCGAGCGCCTTGAGTATGACCCCAACCGGTCCGCTCATATTGCCCTGATCAAATACCTGGATGGCGAGCGTCGCTATATTCTGGCGCCGCGCGGCCTGAAAGCCGGTGATCGTGTCCAGTCCGGTGAGGACGCGCCGATCAAGGCGGGCAATGCACTGCCGCTGCGCAACATTCCGCTGGGCTCCACGGTTCATAACGTGGAAATGAAGCCCGGCAAGGGTGGCCAGCTGGCCCGCTCCGCCGGTACCGCGATTCAGGTGCTGGCAAAGGATGGTGGTTATGTCACCCTGCGTCTCCGCTCCGGCGAGATGCGTAAGGTGAGCGCCGAGTGCAAGGCCACCATCGGTGAAGTTGCCAACAGCGAGCATAGTTTGCGCTCGCTGGGTAAGGCCGGCGCCAAGCGCTGGCGGGGTGTTCGCCCGACCGTACGTGGTGTGGCGATGAACCCGGTGGATCACCCTCATGGTGGTGGTGAAGGTCGCACTTCCGGCGGTCGTCACCCGGTAACCCCCTGGGGTGTACCTACCAAGGGCCACAAAACGCGTACAAACAAGCGCACCTCCAAGATGATTGTGCGTGACCGTCGTAAGTAAGGGATAGAGAGAGGTTCAGGCTGTGCCACGTTCACTGAAGAAAGGTCCGTTTCTGGATCACCACCTTTTGAAGAAGGTGGAAGAAGCGGTGGAAGCCGGCTCCCGTAAGCCGATCAAAACCTGGTCCCGTCGCTCCATGATCATCCCGGAGATGGTGGGTTTGACCATCGCGGTACATAACGGCCGTCAGCATGTTCCGGTATTGATCACCGAGCACATGGTGGGCCACAAGTTGGGCGAATTCGCCCTGACCCGCACATACCGCGGGCACATCGTGGACAAGAAGGCTAAGCGATAAGGTGACAGCCATGGCGACTGAAGTTACTGAAGTTGCAGCCCGTCTGCGGGGCGCAAGAATTTCGGCTCAAAAAGCCCGCCTGGTGGCCGACCAGATCAGAGGTCTGGAGGTGGAAAAGGCGCTGAATATTCTAGCCTTTAGCCCCAAGAAGGCGGCGCGGATTGTAAAGAAAGTGCTGGAGTCCGCGATTGCTAACGCGGAAAACAACGACGGCGCTGACGTGGATGAGCTGAAAGTTTCCACAGTGTTTGTGGACGAGGGCATGACGATGAAGCGAATTCGACCGCGCGCCAAAGGCCGCGCCGATCGCATCCTCAAGCGCACTTGTCACATCACTGTAAAAGTCTCAGAAGGTCAGGAGTAACCAGATGGGTCAGAAAGTTCATCCGATCGGTATTCGCCTGGGCATCGTTAAAGAGCATAACTCGCTCTGGTATGCCGGGCAGAAAACCTATTCCGACTGCCTGGTTTCCGACCTGCAGGTGCGCGAATATCTGTTCAAGCGCCTGAAGAATGCCTCGGTGAGCCGTATCAAGATCGAGCGTCCGTCAGAAAACGTGCGCATTACGATCTCCACGGCGCGTCCGGGCATTGTGATCGGTAAGAAGGGCGAGGACGTTGAACGTCTGCGCCGCGACGTGGCCGCCCAGATGGGCGTTCCGGTGCACATCAATATTGAAGAGGTGCGCAAGCCGGATCTGGACGCTCGTCTGGTTGGCGAAAACATCGCCGGGCAGCTTGAGCGCCGGGTGATGTTCCGCCGCGCCATGAAGCGCGCCGTGCAGAACGCCATGAAATCCGGTGCTGAAGGTATTCGGGTGCAACTCTCCGGCCGCCTCGGCGGTGCCGAGATCGCCCGTACCGAGTGGTATCGCGAAGGCCGGGTGCCGCTGCATACGCTGCGTGCGGACATCGACTATGCCAGCGTTCGCGCCGAAACCACTTACGGCACCATTGGCGTAAAGGTCTGGATCTTCCGTGGCGAAGTGCTTGGTGGCATGGAGCAGATTCAGGAAGAGCAGAAGCAACAGCAGTCCAAGGGCGCCAAGAAGCGCGGCCGCGGTTAAAGGGTAACGAACGATGTTGCAGCCGAAGCGTACCAAATTCCGGAAAGTTCATAAGGGCCGCAACCGTGGCCTGGCACAGCGGGGCAGCAAGGTGTCTTTCGGCACCGTGGGCCTGCAGGCTACCGGTCGTGGCCGCATTACCGCCCGCCAGATCGAAGCAGCCCGTCGCGCCATGACCCGGCATATCAAGCGGGGCGGCAAAATCTGGATCCGTGTGTTCCCGGATAAGCCGATTACCCAGAAACCGCTCGAAGTCCGGATGGGTAAAGGTAAGGGTAACGTGGAGTACTGGGTGGCTCAGATTCAGCCGGGCCGCATGCTCTACGAAATGGAAGGTGTTTCAGAGGACGTAGCGCGCGAAGCGTTCCGCCTCGCCGCGGCCAAGCTGCCGATCAGCACCCGCGTAGTGACTCGGACGGTGATGTAAGCCATGAAAGCGAGCGAACTGAGAGAAAAGAGTGTCGAAGAGCTGAACAACCAGCAGCTCGAGTTGCTTGAAGAGCAGTTTAAGCAGCGTATGAAACTGGCATCCGGGCAGCTTTCACAAACCCATCAGCTTGGGAAGGTTCGCCGTGATATTGCACGGGTGAAAACCATTCTGAGAGAGAAGCAGGGTAACTAGGCATGGCAGAAGCGAAAGAGATACTGCGCCGGACCGCTACTGGCAAGGTCATTTCCAACAAGGGTGAGAAAACGATCACCGTGTTGGTGGAGCGCCGGGTGCAGCACCCGATTTACGGCAAGATCATCAAGCGGTCCACGAAACTGATGGCGCATGATGAACAGAATCAGTGCAACGAAGGCGACCTGGTCACTATTGAAGAGTGCCGCCCGCTGTCCAAGCGTAAGACCTGGATGCTGGTGAACGTGGTGGAGCAGACCAACAAGGTCTGACCAAGGTTGCTGTGGCTGCCTGCAGGGCAGGAGTTGGAGAGAGTAAGCGATGATTCAGACCGAAACGATGCTCGAAGTCGCCGATAACAGCGGCGCCCGTCGAGTACAGTGCATCAAGGTGCTGGGTGGTTCTCACCGCCGCTATGCAGGCATTGGTGACGTCATCAAGGTCACAGTAAAGGAAGCGATTCCGCGCGGCCGAGTAAAGAAGGGTGACGTGATGACCGCGGTGGTAGTGCGTACCCGTAAGGGTGTACGCCGTCCGGATGGCTCCGTGATTCGTTTTGATGAAAACGCCGCGGTGCTGTTGGGCAACAACAAGGCGCCGGTAGGTACCCGGATCTTTGGACCGGTGACCCGTGAGCTGCGTACCGAGCAGTTCATGAAAATCATCTCCCTGGCACCGGAAGTTCTTTAAAGGCGGGTGAACGTAATGCTCAAGATCAAGCGTGATGATGAAGTCATCGTAATCGCGGGCAAGGATAAAGGTAAGCGCGGCAAGGTTCAGCGCGTGCTGCCGAACGGCCGTCTGATCGTGGCCGGGGTGAACGTGGTGAAGAAACACGTACGCGCCAATCCGAACCGTGGTATTCAGGGCGGCATCGTCGAACAGGAAGCAGGTATCGACGCTTCCAATGTGGCCATCTGGAACCCCAAGGCCGAGAAAGCGGACCGTGTCGGCTTCCGTGTCGAGGATGGCGATAAGGTGCGTTTCTTCAAGTCTAGCGGCGAAACGCTGGACGCGTGAGGACAGGTGGACCATGAGTGATCTGAAAAAGGTTTACAACGAACAGATCGTGGCGAAGCTTAAAGAAGAGCTGGGTTACGACAATGTCATGGAAGTGCCGAAAATCACCAAGATCACCCTGAACATGGGTGTCGGTGAGGCGGCAGCGGACCGTAAGGCCATTGAAGGCGCCTTGTCCGACATGACCGCGATTGCCGGCCAGAAGCCGCTGATCACCAAGGCTCGTAAGTCCGTAGCGGGTTTCAAAATCCGTGAAGGCTGGCCGATCGGCTGCAAGGTGACCCTGCGCAATCGCCGTATGTACGAATTCCTGGACCGCCTGGTGGCGGTGGCGATTCCCCGGATGCGTGATTTCCGAGGTTTGAATCCCAAGTCATTCGACGGCCGGGGCAACTATTCCATGGGGCTGCGCGAGCAGATCGTGTTCCCCGAAGTGGATTTCGACAAGGTCGATAAGCTGCGTGGTATGGACATCACCATCACCACCACGGCGAAAACCGACGACGAAGCACGCGCGCTGTTGCGCGCCTTCAACTTCCCGCTGAAGGGCTGAGGATTTGTCATGGCAAAGGTCTCTATGAAAAATCGGGAGGCGAAGCGCGCCAAGTTGGTTCAGCGTTACGCCGCCAAGCGTCAGGCGCTGAAAGCGATCGTTAACGATCCCAACGCCGAACCCGAAGCAAAATGGGACGCGCAACTGCAGCTTCAGAAGCTGCCGCGCGATTCCTCTCCGGTGCGCCAGCGTAATCGCTGCCGGATTACCGGTCGTCCGCACGGCTACTACCGGAAGTTCGGTTTGAGCCGTATTAAGCTGCGCGAAGCAGCGATGCGCGGCGACGTCCCCGGTCTGGTTAAGGCCAGCTGGTAAGCAAGCCAAGATATAGGCATGAGTAGCGGAGCGATTGCGGCATGAGCATGCAAGATACCCTGGCGGATATGTTTACTCGTATCCGTAACGCGCAGATGGCCCGGAAAGCCAAGGTGGAGATTCCTTCTTCCACGGCTAAGCAGGCCATTGCCAAGGTACTGAAGGAAGAAGGTTACATCGAAGGCTTCTCGGTGGCCGGCGACAAGAAGCCCGTGCTGACCGTGGACCTTCGGTATTTCGAGGGCAGTCCGGTAATCGAAAAGATTTCCCGTGTCAGCCGCCCCGGTCTGCGTGTCTACAAAAACGCCGGCCAGATTCCCAAGGTCAAGGGCGGCCTGGGTGTGATGATCGTGTCCACCAACCAGGGCATTCTTTCCGATCGCGCAGCGCGCCAGGCTAATGTAGGCGGCGAGCTGATCTGCGAAGTGTCCTAACGGTAGCGGTGTAGACGGGTTTAGGTGCAGCAATGTCTAGAGTAGCGAAAAATCCGGTTAAGTTGCCCAGCGGCGTCGAGCTGAAAATCGACGGTCGCAAGGTGTCCGTAAAGGGCAGTAAAGGCAACCTGGAACATGAAGTGCACGAGCAGGTGGACGTGTCGTTTGAAGACGGGATCTTCACCGTCAAGCCGCGCGAGGAGTCCCAGGATTCCTGGGCGCTGGCCGGTACCACCCGTGCGGTGGTGAACAACATGGTCACCGGCGTCTCAGAGGGCTTCGAGCGCAAGCTGGTCCTCAACGGCGTGGGTTATCGCGCCCAGGCTCAGGGCAAGACCCTGAACCTGACGCTGGGTTTCTCCCATCCGGTGGCTTACCAGCTGCCCGATGGCATCACCATCGAAACCCCGACCCAGACCGAAATTGTTGTCAAGGGCATTGATAAGCAACTGGTTGGTCAGGTTGCCGCCAATGTCCGGGCCTTCCGTCCGCCCGAGCCCTACAAAGGCAAGGGGGTGCGCTATGCTGATGAGCAGGTGCGCCGTAAGGAAGCCAAGAAGAAATAATTGTTGAGACTAGAGCCATGATGGACAAGAAACTTGCACGTCTGCGCAGGGCCAAACGTACTCGCCTTAACATCCGCGAGTCCGGCCAGATTCGTCTGTCCGTACATCGCACCCCGCGCCACATCTATGCGCAGATCACCAGCGCGGCCGGTGACCGGGTTCTGGTTACGGCGAGTACCGTCGAGAAGGACCTGCGCGACGCGGCCACCGGCAATGCCGACGCCGCATCGAAAGTAGGCGAACTGATTGCGAAGCGCGCCAAAGAGGCGGGCATCGAGCGTGTAGCCTTTGATCGTTCCGGATTTCGTTATCACGGTCGGATCAAGGCGTTGGCGGATGCCGCGCGCGAAAACGGGCTTGAATTCTAAGGGTGCTTGGTTATGGCGAAAGTTGATCCCAACGAAGGTCTCCAGGAGAAGCTGGTTCAAGTGAACCGGGTTGCCAAGGTAGTAAAAGGCGGCCGCATCTTCGGTTTCACTGCGTTGACTGTAGTGGGCGACGGCAAAGGTAAGGTAGGCTTCGGCCGCGGCAAGGCACGTGAAGTGCCTGCCGCCATCCAGAAGGCGTTGGAAGCCGCCCGCCGCAACATGATTCAGGTGGACCTGAAAGGCACCACCATTCAGCACCCGATCAAGGCACGCCATGGCGCCTCCAAGGTGTACATGCAGCCTGCCGACGACGGTACTGGTGTGATTGCTGGTGGCGCGATGCGCGCGGTGCTGGAAGTGGCCGGCGTGCAGAACGTTCTGGCGAAGTGCTACGGATCCACCAATCCAGTGAACGTGGTGCGTGCAACGTTTAACGGGCTGAAGCAGATGTCCTCACCGGAATCGGTGGCGGCTAAGCGTGGCAAGTCCGTTGAAGAGATTCTCGGCTAAGCGCACACAGACGGAAGCTTAACGATGGCTGACAAGATCAAAGTAACCCAGGTTAAAAGCAGCAGCGGTCGGCTGGAAGGCCACAAGGCCTGTGTGCGCGGTCTCGGGCTGCGCCGCATCGGTCACACCGTGGAAGTTGAAGACACACCTTCCGTACGTGGCATGATCAACAAAGTCACGTACTTGGTACGGGTAGAGGGAGAATAAGCGATGCGTCTCAATGATTTGCATCCAGCTGACGGATCCCGTCCGGACGAGAAGCGGGTTGGCCGTGGTATCGGCTCCGGCCTGGGCAAGACCGGTGGCCGTGGTCACAAAGGTCAGAAATCCCGTTCCGGCGGCACCGTGAAGCCTGGTTTCGAAGGCGGTCAGATGCCGCTGCAGCGTCGGGTTCCCAAGTTCGGCTTCACCTCCAAGTTGGCCATGGCCACCGCGGAAGTGCGTCTGGCGGAGCTGGCTAAAGTGGAAGGTGACGTGATCGACCTGGCGGCTCTGAAGGACGCCGGTGTTGTTCGCTCCGATAAGAAACGCGCCAAGATCGTGCTGCGCGGCCAAATCGACCGCGCGGTAACCATCCGCGGCGTCGCCCTGACCAAGGGTGCTCGCGAAGCGGTAGAGAAGGCCGGCGGTAAAATCGAGGAGTAACAAGGCGGGGCTATGGCCAAGAACCGTGCACAAACACTGAATAACAACACCGCGGCCACCGGCGGCGCCACTCGAGAGCTGTGGCGCCGCATCGGTTTCCTGCTGGGAGCCCTGCTGGTGTTCCGGATCGGTGCGCACATCCCGGTTCCCGGAATGAACCCGGAAGCGTTGGAACAGATGTTCAACAACAACCGGGACACCATTCTTGGCATGTTCAATATGTTCTCTGGCGGTTCGCTGGAGCGTATGAGCATCTTTGCCCTGGGTATCATGCCGTACATTACCGCGAGCATTGTTATCCAGTTGATGAGCGCGGTGGTGCCCTCCCTTGAGCAGCTGCGCAAGGAAGGCGAGCAGGGCCGCCGCAAGATTACCCAGTACACCCGCTATCTGACGGTGGCACTGGGCGCGATTCAGTCGTTTGGTGTGTGCGCGGGCCTCAAGAGCCAGGGCATTACCCTGTTGCCGGAAGCGGCTTCCACCATGCAGGTGGCCAGCTTCTACTTCGTGGCCGTGACCACGCTGGTAACCGGGACAGTGTTCCTGATGTGGCTGGGCGAGCAAATCACCGAGCGCGGTATCGGCAATGGTATTTCCATGCTGATCTTCGCTTCCATCGTGGCCGGTCTGCCCGGCGCGGTGGCGCAGACTTTCGAATCCGCCCGTCAAGGCGATCTGAGTCTGCTGGCCATGCTGCTGGTGTTCCTGGTGGCGGTGGCGGTGATCTTCGGTGTGGTGTTCGTCGAGCGAGGTCAGCGGAGAATCACCGTTAACTACGCCCGGCGGCAGCAGGGCCGCCGCGTCTACGCGGCCCAGCAGAGCCACCTGCCGTTGAAAGTGAACATGGCGGGCGTGATTCCGGCGATTTTCGCCAGTTCCATCCTGCTGTTTCCGGCGTCGCTGAGCCAGTGGTTCAGTACGAGCGACCCGGATTCCTGGTGGGGCCAGGCCCTGCGCGTTGTCAGCGACGCGCTGCTGCCAGGCACACCGCTGTACATTTTGTTGTTTACCCTGGCGATCGTGTTCTTTTGCTACTTCTACACGGCGCTGGTATTCAACCCGAAAGACGTGGCGGACAATCTCAAGAAATCCGGGGCTTACATCCCGGGTATCCGTCCCGGCGAGCAATCCGCTCGTTATATCGACACGGTGATGGGTCGGCTGACTCTGATCGGTTCGGTGTACATGACGCTGGTATGCCTGCTGCCTCTGGGTCTGCAGGGGGTGTGGAACGTGCCTTTCTATCTGGGCGGCACCTCACTGTTGATTGTGGTGGTAGTGGTTATGGACTTCTGGTCGCAGGTTAATTCGCACCTGATGTCCACCCAGTACGAGAAGTTGATGAAGAAGGCCAACCTGAAAGGGTATGGCGGCACCGGTCTGGTGCGATAACCGGCCCACGGGCTTGAAGGTAAAGTGAGGCGAGTGCGATGAAAGTTCAGGCTTCTGTTAAGAAGATCTGCCGCAACTGCAAGGTAATCCGCCGGAAAGGCCGGGTTATGGTGATTTGCAGTGCCGAGCCCCGGCATAAGCAGCGTCAGGGCTAACGGCCCGGTTGGGCAGAACTTCTTTTCCTAGTGTTTGGTTGAAATTCAGTCGGTGTAACGCTAGACTCTTCCGCCTTTCGGCGCCAGAGGCTGGCACCGCCGCGTTGTGAATCGGAGATATTCGGATGGCCCGTATTGCAGGCGTTAACATCCCGGACAACAAGCATTCGGTGATTTCACTCACCTATATTTTCGGGGTGGGTCGCACCCGTGCTCGCGCTATTTGCGAGCAGACCGGCATTGAGCCGACCGTTAAGGTCCGTGACCTCTCCAGCGAACAGCTGGACGCGATCCGCGCCGAGGTCGCCAAGGTTTCCACGGAAGGCGATCTGCGCCGGGAAATCAATATGAATATCAAGCGCTTGATGGATCTGGGCTGCTACCGCGGCATCCGTCATCGCCGCGGTTTGCCCCTGCGCGGGCAGCGCACCAAAACCAATGCCCGGACTCGTAAGGGTCCGCGGAAACCGATCCGCAAGTAAGTCCTGATATCTGGATAAGTAAGCATGGCTAAAGCGAAAAGAGACAGTGGCGCACGTCGGAAGAAGGTAACGCGGACCGTTGCGGACGGTATCGCGCATGTACACGCTTCTTTCAACAACACCATCATCACCATCACCGATCGTCAGGGTAATGCGTTGTCCTGGGCGACCTCCGGTGGTGCCGGCTTCCGTGGTTCCCGCAAAAGCACGCCTTTCGCGGCCCAGGTGGCTGCCGAAAACGCGGGTAATGCCGCCAAGGATTACGGGTTGAAGAACCTGGAAGTCCGAGTCAAGGGTCCCGGTCCGGGCCGTGAGTCCTCTATTCGTGCGCTCAACGGCTGTGGCTACAAGATTACCCACATTCAGGACGTGACGCCCATTCCGCATAATGGTTGTCGTCCGCCCAAGAAGCGCCGCGTGTAACGGGAGTTAGAGCAAGATGGCAAGATACATCGGTCCCAAGTGCAAGCTTTCCCGTCGTGAAGGCACTGATCTGTTCCTCAAAAGCGGCATTCGTCCGCTGGAATCCAAGTGCAAGGCGGAACAGCCCCCCGGCCAGGCCGGCGGTGGTCGTCGCCCCAGCCGCCTGTCCGACTACGGCGTGCAGTTGCGCGAGAAGCAGAAAGTCCGTCGCATGTACGGCGTTCTGGAAAAGCAGTTCCGCGGCTACTACAAGAAAGCCGCCCGGTCCCGCGGCGCCACCGGCGAGGTGCTTCTGCAGCTCCTCGAAGGTCGTCTGGACAACGTGGTATACCGTCTGGGCTTCGGCGCGACCCGTTCCGAGGCACGCCAGCTGGTATCACACCGCGCGATCCTGGTTAACGGTCGTAGCGTGAACATCGCCTCCTACCAGGTGAGCCCCGGTGACATCGTCACCGTGCGTGAAAAGGCCAAGAACCAGCTGCGCGTCAAGAACGCCATGGAACTGGCCCAGCAGCGCGGCTTCCCGACCTGGGTGGAAGTGGACGAGAAGAAGTTCGAGGGCACCTTCAAGGCCCTGCCGGAGCGTATCGATTTGCCGGCCGAGATCAACGAAAACCTGATCGTCGAGCTGTACTCCAAGTAAGGACTGCCTGAGGGATCTCTATGACCGCCGTGAACGAATTTCTCACGCCCCGCTCGATCGCGGTCAACGCGATCAGCGAGACCCACGCCAAGGTCGTACTGGAGCCGCTGGAGCGTGGCTTTGGCCATACTCTGGGCACCGCGCTGCGCCGCATCCTGCTGTCCAGCATGCCTGGCTGCGCGATCACCGAAGTGGAGATCGACGGTGTACAGCACGAGTACTCCTCCATTGAGGGTGTGCAGGAAGATGTGATCAACATCCTCCTCAACCTGAAGGGCGTTGCCCTGAAGATGGAAGACCGCGAAGAAGCGACCCTGGAACTGGTCAAGAAAGGCCCGGGCGACGTCACCGCCAACGATATTCAGCGCGATCACAGCGTTGAGATCGTTAACCCGGACCACCTGATTTGCACCATCACCGGCGACACCGAGCTTCGCGTGCGCCTGAAAGTGCAGAAGGGTCGTGGCTACGAAGCCGCCGATACCCGTCAGGGTGATGACGACGAAACCCGTGGCATCGGCCGCCTGCAGCTGGACGCCAGCTACAGCCCGGTACGCCGCGTGGCGTACGTGGTGGAAGCCGCCCGGGTCGAGCAGCGTACCGACCTGGACAAGCTGGTGATCGATCTGGAAACCGATGGCACCATCGATCCGGAAGAGGCGATCCGTCGCGCCGCCACCATTCTGCAACAACAGATCGCGGTATTCGTGGATCTGGAGCAGGACGCCAAGCCCGAGCCGAAGCAGGAGCGCGAAGAGATCGATCCGATCCTGCTGCGCCCGGTGGACGACCTGGAGCTGACGGTGCGCTCCGCTAACTGCCTGAAGGCGGAGAATATCTACTACATCGGTGATTTGGTTCAGCGTACCGAGGTCGAGCTTCTCAAGACCCCGAACCTGGGCAAAAAGTCTCTCACCGAGATTAAGGATGTGCTGGCCTCGAAGGGCCTGTCGCTGGGCATGCGCCTGGAAAACTGGCCGCCAGTCAGTCTCCGGGATGATGACCGGCTTAATACCAAGTTGCGTTAATCAACCGCACTAACAGAGTTGTCATGGGCGCCTTGGCGTCCCTGAAATAGGAACAGAACCATGCGTCATCGCAAGAGCGGCAGAAAACTGAACCGGAACAGCTCACACCGTCAGGCCATGTTCCGCAACATGGCGGTGTCGCTGTTCGAACATGAAGCGATCAAAACGACCTTGCCGAAAGCCAAGGAGTTGCGTCGGGTGGCCGAGCCCCTCATCACTCTGGCCAAGGAAGACTCGGTGGCCAACCGCCGTCTGGCGTTTGACCGCACCCGGTCCAAGGAAATGGTCGGTAAACTGTTCAACGAACTGGGTCCGCGCTACAAGGCGCGTCCGGGTGGCTACCTGCGCATCCTCAAGATGGGCTTCCGGGCCGGCGATAACGCCCCCATGGCCTACGTGGAGCTGGTGGATCGTCCGGAAGGCGAGATCGCCGACGCGGAATAAGTCGCTCCTACGGAACGACACGAAGAACCGGGCTTTGGCCCGGTTTTTTTGTGTCTGAAAAAGCCCGGTGAGTGCGCTTGTAGATGGCCCACATGAGGCTGCCGCAGGGTGTGCGCTGACTTTACCGGATTTTGCGATTCCCCGGCTTGTTCCGGGCTGCGGGCGACCGCATCACTGTGTAGTGTTAAGGCAAGCAACACAGGGAGAATCCATGAGTAACAGTCAGCCTTTTCTGACCGATGTGAAGACTTTGCGCGAGCGGGCTCGTCAGCACATTGAGCAGGGCGCCGTGACAGCGGGTTACAGCGCTGATCGCGAGACCGTGCTGAAGCTGTTAAATGAGGCGCTGGCTACCGAGATCGTCTGCACGCTGCGCTACAAACGCCATTACTACATGGCCGACGGCCTCAAGGCCAGCATCGCCGCCGACGAGTTTCTCGAGCACGCCCAGCAGGAGCAGCAGCACGCGGACTGGCTGGCGGAACGCATCGTGCAGCTTGGTGGCGCGCCCAACTTTTCCCCTGAAGGCCTGCAAAGTCGCTCCCACGCTGAGTATGTGGAGGGTGAAACCCTGAAGGAGATGGTCAAGGAAGATCTGATCGCCGAGCGCATCGCCATTGACAGCTATCGGGAGATCGCGACCTACCTGGGTGACAAAGATCCGACCACCCGCCGCATCATGGAAGAGATACTGGCTCAGGAAGAAGAGCACGCGGACGACATGGCGTCGATCCTCGAATCGTTGTGAACCGACTCGGTCAAGGAGGAAACATCTAGTGGCGACCCCCGAAAGAAGTACCCCGGAGCGTCAGCGCCGGCACGGAAAAACCGTGGCGGGCATCCAGGTGCGCACCAATAACGACCTTGAGATGCACGCCGAGGACTCACGGCTCAGCCGTCTTTGGGAGAAGTTCAACGACGAACGCCTTGCGCACTCAATCCCGGACAAGGCCGCCGGTTCACCGGTCTATGGGGTCTATACCGAGTTTGACGACGGCGTCGCCGGCGATTACAGCGTGCTCGCCGGTGTCGAGGTGACCGACGAAGAAAAAGTGCCAGAGGACTACGCCACCGCGACGCTGGAAGCCGGTGATTATCTGGTATTCCAAGGGCGCGGGAGGATGCCCGAAACAGTGATCGAGACGTGGGGTCAGGTGTGGCACTACTTCGAGAGCGAGAGCGCACCGGAACGCGCATTCGTCACCGACTATGAAGTCTTTGAGGGCACCGATCAGGTGACCATTTACGTGGGCGTGAAGTAAATCAGCCCGGTATCTGTCGGCCCCGGTAAATGACCGATTTTGACGACGCTGAACGATCCTGCTTCGGCCCCGGGGCCACGGGTTCCGGAAGAGGCCGGCCCCTGTACATGCGCTTGGGCGTCGGCCTCTCCGGGTCAAATGAAACTCTATCCCGAGCGCCCGCCTCCCGGGCGATGTCATCCATCAATCGGGTCAGCTCTTCGGATTGACTGCGCACGGCGAAGCGGTTGAGTTCCTGGCGCAGTTGCGGATCGGTGAGCGACAGACGGGTGCCGAATTCATCACGGATCAGGCGGCGGCACTGGTTCACCAGTGCGACAACGCGATAGTGCATCAACCAATGTGTGTTGATTCCTCCGCTCATGATCTCGACTCCGTCACTTTGGCCTTGAGAACCAAGCAGGTTCCGTGCCACTGCGCCGCGGGCCTTCACGGTTCGATGCCAGAGCCGGAGGCATAATCAAAGTGTGTTATTCACCGAGGGTGTGAGAGCTATGATTCGCTTGCAGGAGCGTATCCAAGTGCGCCGGCCCACGGCGGATTGTTACCGTTACATGCTGGATATGGCCTCGTCGGAGCAGTGGAATCCGGCGGTCAAGAATGCCCGAAAAAGCACCCCGGGCCTGGTCAACCGGGAAAGCCGCTTCGAGGTGGACTACCGCTTCGCCGGCCGCCAGCGCGCTTTCGGCTATGAGCTGGTCGACACCGACCCGGGGCGCAGTCTCAGCCTGCGCGGCCAGGGCCCCGATGCCAGCGCCCGGGAGCATATCGAGTTCCTGCCCGGCGACGACGATACCTTCACCGAGATTCTCTACACCCTGGACCTGGATGTGGGCGGCCTGGCAGAGCGCCTGCAGGCGATTATTAAGCCCTGGCTCACCGCCATGGGACACCGCGCCATGGAGGACCTGCGTCGGGCCCTGGAGCCCTCCCATATTGAAGAACCTGGTGTCTGGCAATGGCTGCGCTATCGCGCACTGCTGCCCGCCGCGCTGGAGTTTTCCCGGCTTGGTTACCAGGCCATGCCGGACCGTGGTCTCAGTGATTTCATGGACGGTCGTATTGTCGTGGTCACCGGCGCCACCGGGGGCCTGGGGCTGGCCGCCGCCAAGGAACTCAGCCGTCTCGGCGCCACCTTGATTCTGGTCGGGCGCGACCCTGAGCGTCTGCAACAGGCGCAGAATGCGGTGCGCGCCTTCAGTGGCTGCGGGCTGGACGCTGTTCATGCGGTGGAAGCCGATCTGTCCCGACTCAAAGAAGTGCGCCTGGCGGCCGCGCGTATCCAGGCGCTAACCCCGGAATTGCACGGTCTGATCAACAACGCCGGCGCCCTGTTCAACGAGCGTGATCTGACCACCGAGGGCACCGAGCGTACCCTGGCGGTCAATTTGCTGGCGCCTTACTTGCTGACTGAGAAGCTTTTGCCCGCCCTGGAGCAGGGCCAGGGGCGTGTGGTGAATGTCGCCAGCGGCGGCATCTATCTGCAGGCGCTGCACCTGGACGACATGGAATTCGAGAACGAGCGCTTCGACGGCGCCAAGGCCTATGCCCGCGCCAAGCGCGCGCTGGTGGCGCAAACCGAGCACTGGGCGGAACAGTACCCGGGAATTTGCTTTAACAGCATGCACCCGGGCTGGGCGGACACCCCCGGCGTTGCCGCCTCGTTGCCGGCGTTCCATAAACGTGTGGGGCCTTGGCTTCGCTCGCCGCGCCAGGGTGCGGACACCATGGTGTGGCTGACCAGCAGCCCGGCGGTGGCCGACATCAGCGGCCGTTTCTGGTTCGACCGCCGGCCTCGGCCCACCGCCGTGCTGCCCGGCACCCGGGTGACGCCGGACCAGCGCCGACAGCTGGCACGCTGGCTGGCCGCCCGCTGCCGGCCTGGCCATGGCGGACCGCTATAGCGGGTAAGGTTTACTCTGGAGCGTATTTTGCGTTGTAGACCTTGGAGAAGAACGGTTGGATGGAGCGTTTGATTTCGGCGACATGCCCCGTTCCCAGAGTCCGAGAGCTCCAGATCACCGCGCCGTCATTCAACCGAACCACGGCCATGTCGGTCAGCGCATCACCGCCGTCGGCGGGCACGCCCGACGCACCGGGCAGGACGCTGAGAATCGCCGCGGTCGCCACTTTCGCGGAGCGGGCGCCTTTGGTATCCGTCCAGCCCGTGATGCGAGTGACCAGCAGACAACAGGGGGCGTCAACATGGTCGCGCAGGGCGTCGGGGATAGACAGCGACTGAGTGGCGATCGGGTCCTCTATTGCTGGAGAGCCGAACAACGGGGTTTCCCGGATCAGCGCCTCGGGATTCACGGCGGGCTGCCACAGACTCCGGTGAACGTCGACGACCACCTCTTTTTTCTGTCCGGTTTCCGCAATCAGTCGGCGCAAAGAGAATTGGTACGACGACGCGGGCCGGTCAATAGCCTCATAAAGGATGTCAGGCATCCTGTCCGGGTCGTCCTCGTTGGGCTGCTCGCTGCCGTCCAGCGCACGCTCCACAAGGGTGTATCTGGGCGGTAGTACCAGCAAGGTGTCGTACTGCTGTGGCGCCTCGCCCAGATCGGTGTGGCTATAGTCGCGCACGCAGAAGCTGGGAGTGCAGTTCATTCGATCAGTGGCCGTTTCCAGGGCCTGGCAGCCGGACAGCGCGACCAGCGCGAGAATCAGTGTAATTTTTGCTGGCATCTCAAGACTTCTTCGGCAGCATGGTTTTCAGAAAATGCCCGGTATGGCTACCCTTGGCCTTGGCCACTTTTTCGGGTGTGCCCTGGGCGATCACCCGGCCACCGCCGTCGCCGCCCTCGGGCCCCAGATCAACGATCCAGTCCGCGGTTTTGATCACGTCCAGGTTATGCTCGATCACGACGATAGTGTTGCCGTGGTCACGTAGCCGGTTGAGCACGTCCAGCAGCATCTGAATGTCCTGGAAATGCAGACCCGTGGTGGGCTCGTCGAGAATGTAGAGAGTACGGCCGGTGTCGCGCCGGGACAGCTCGCGGGCCAGCTTGACGCGTTGCGCCTCGCCGCCTGACAGGGTGGTGGCCGCCTGGCCCAGCTTCACGTAGCTCAGGCCGACATCCAACAGGGTTTGCAGGCGACGCTGAAGGGCCGGCACCGCATCGAAAAACTCACGGGCTTCCTCGATGGTCATTTCCAGCACTTCGTAGATGTTCTTGCCTTTGTAGGTGACCTCCAGGGTCTCCCGATTGTAGCGGCGCCCGTCGCACACCTCGCAGGGCACATAGATATCCGGCAGGAAATGCATTTCCACCTTGATCACGCCGTCGCCCTGGCAGGCTTCGCAGCGCCCGCCTTTGACGTTGAAGCTGAACCGGCCGGGCTTGTAACCCCGCGCCCGGGCTTCCTGGGTGCCCGCGAACAGTTCGCGTACTGGCGTGAAGATGCCGGTGTAGGTGGCCGGGTTGGAGCGCGGCGTGCGGCCGATCGGGCTTTGATCGATATCCACCACCTTATCCAGATGCTCCAGGCCTTCCAGGCGATCGTGGGGCGAGGCTTTTAAAGTGGTGGCCTTGTTCAGTTTGGTGGCCGCCAGCGGGTAGAGCGTGTGGTTGATCAGGGTTGATTTGCCTGACCCGGACACCCCGGTGACACAGGTGAACAGGCCCAGCGGCAGTTTCAGCTCCGTGCCCTTCAAGTTGTTGCCGGTGGCGCCGGTGAGAGTCAGCCAGTCGTCCCCGGTCGGCACCCGTTTGTCGGGCACGGCGATGCGCCGGCGCCCGGACAGGTAGTCGCCGGTGAGGGAGTCCTTGTTGGCCGCCACCTGCTTGGCGGTGCCCTGGGCGACCACCCGGCCGCCGTGCACGCCGGCGCCCGGCCCGATGTCGATGACATGGTCGGCGGTGCGGATGGCGTCCTCGTCGTGCTCCACCACCAGTACCGTATTACCCAGATCACGCAGACGGGTCAGGGTGGAGAGCAGGCGTTCATTGTCGCGCTGATGCAGGCCAATCGAGGGCTCGTCCAGCACGTACATCACTCCCACCAGGCCCGCGCCGATCTGGCTGGCCAGGCGGATGCGCTGGGCCTCGCCGCCGGACAGCGTCTCGGCACTGCGCTCCAGGTTCAGATAGTCCAGGCCCACATTGACCAGAAACTGCAGCCGGTCGCGGATTTCCTTGAGAATCTTCTCGGCGATTTCGCCGCGGTTGCCGGGCAGCTTCAGGCTGTCGAAATAGTCGAACGACTTGCCCACCGCCAGACGCACCAGCTCCGGCAGGGTGGCATTGTCGATAAAGACGTTACGGGCCGCCTCGCGCAGACGGGACCCGTCGCAGCTTGGGCAGGTGGAAGTGGAAAGGTAGCTGGCCAAATCCTCGCGCACAGCCTCCGACTCGGTTTCCCGGTAGCGCCGTTCCATATTGGGCACGATGCCTTCGAAGGGGTGGTTACGTTTAATGATGTCGCCCCGGTCGTTCAGGTAACGGAACTCCACACTCTCCTTGCCGGTGCCGTAAAGAATCTTGCGGCGCACCGTCTTATCCAGGTCCTTGAACGCCAGATCCATGTCGAAATCGAGGCTTTGCGCCAGGGCAGTGAGCATCTGAAAATAGTAGACGTTGCGGCGGTCCCAGCCGCGGATCGCCCCTTCCGCCAGGGACAACTCCTCGCTGGTGATCACCTTGTCCTCGTCGAAGAACTGCTTCACGCCCAGGCCGTCGCAGCTGGGGCAGGCCCCCGCCGGGTTGTTGAACGAGAACAGGCGCGGCTCCAGCTCCGGGATCGAGTAGCCGCAATGCGGACAGGCGAATTTGGCCGAGAAGGTGATCTCCTCGCCGTCGCCGTCCAGGGGCGTGCCATCCATGGAAGCGATGATGGCGATGTTGTCGGCCAGGTTGAGGGCGGTTTCGAAGGATTCCGCCAGCCGGTTCTGCAGGTCCGAGCGCACCTTGAAGCGGTCCACCACCACTTCGATGGTGTGCTTCTTGTTCTTGTCCAGATCCGGCGTGTCGTCCATATCGTAGATACGGCCGTCCACGCGGACACGAATGAAGCCCTGGGCGCGCAGCTCGTCGAACAGGTGCAGGTGTTCGCCTTTCTTCTCGCGAATCACCGGTGCCAGCAGCATCAGCTTGCTGCCTTCGTCCATGGCCAGCACCTGGTCCACCATCTGGCTGACGGTCTGCGCCGCCAGCGGCGCCTCATGCTCCGGGCAGCGCGGTTCACCCACCCGGGCGAACAGCAGCCGCAAATAATCGTAGATTTCGGTGATGGTGCCCACCGTGGAACGGGGGTTATGGCTGGTGGATTTCTGCTCGATGGAGATTGCCGGGCTCAGCCCCTCGATATGGTCCACATCGGGCTTTTCCATCATCGACAGAAACTGCCGGGCATAGGTGGACAGCGATTCGACGTATCGGCGCTGGCCTTCCGCGTAAAGGGTATCGAACGCCAGCGACGATTTCCCGGACCCGGAAAGTCCGGTGATCACCACCAGCTTGTCACGGGGAATATCGAGGTCCACGTTTTTCAGGTTATGGGTGCGAGCGCCCCGAACCAGAATGGTATCCATGAGATGGCGTGCCCTTGGCTACTGTCAGAATGAACAGTGCAGTATAGGGCAAAGAGCGTGATGGGGGAAAGAACGAAGGTGTCGCAATGTCGGAGTCCGGGCGCGGGCGGCTCCGTCTTTTCTCAAGCGGAAGCGCCGGCGCCCGGAAGCGCCGGCGCCCGGGGGCGTTACAGGTTCTCTTGCGCCCAGTTTACCGCCTGCAGGCGGTTGGAGGCGTTGATCTTCTTGAAGATATTGTAGATGTGGGTCTTGATGGTATGCGGGCTAAGGTTCAGCACCGTGGCGATTTCCGAGTTCTTGGCGCCGGTGGCCATCACCTTGAGCACCTCAATCTCGCGATCGGTGAGATTCACCTCGTTGCGCCCGAAGGTCTTGTTGAAGGCCCGGCTTTTCACCAGGTATTGCTGCAGGACCTTGCGCGGGAACCACAGCTCGCCCTCGAACATCGACTTGATGCCCTTGGTCAGCAGCCCCTGGGGGCAGTCGTGCTGGAAGCCGCCGTTGACCATCGGCAGGCCCGCCAGGCGGGACAAGTCGTCATCGTCGTCAACATTGAAGACGCCGATGAGAATCTCGCTATCGAGACGCTTGTCCGTTTCCAGCAGACGGGTGATGACGTCATTCACATCCACGGAATGAAAGTCCACCAGGAACAGATTTTGCTCCACGGCGCGCAGCTCGTCTTCGTCGACTTGCTCCACCGACTTCACCGCGCTGGCGGTAATCGACGCTTTGTCGAGAAACTCGGTGAGCAGCGCGTTCTGAAGATGCTGGCCGCCGACCACATACACCTTTTGTGACTCTTGAGTGTCCATTGATTCGTCCATGATGCGTCCCGGATGCCGGGAGGTTGTGTCCCGTGAGGGGATACGAAAAAAAACTGATTCAAGAGGCTAATTTATCATCGCATTGGCGGGGGTTCAATTTACCATTATACGGTGGTGCCGGGGAACGTCTGTCCGATGGCCACTGGGGGGAACGGCTTAGACCCCGATTCCAGTGGCGACTTCGCCGGCATCACCCGACGAGGGATTGAATCTGGTACACTCGCCATCCCTTTGTGTATCACCGATGTTGGACCATGACGGACGCTTCCCGGGCCGCGCTGCGGCGCACTGAATTGACCACCACCGGCTCCCTGGCAGCGATTTTCGCCCTGCGCATGTTCGGGCTATTCATGCTCTTGCCGGTGTTCGCCGTCTATGGCGCCGACCTTGAGGGGGCCACCCCTTTGCTGATCGGTACCGCCATCGGCGCCTACGGGCTGATGCAGGCTTTGCTGCAAATTCCTTTTGGCATGCTCTCGGATCGCTTCGGCCGCCGCCCTCTCTTGTTGATCGGCCTGTTGCTGTTCGTCGTTGGCGGGGCGGTGGCGGCGCTCAGTGACAGCATCCACGGCGTGATTTTGGGGCGCGCCCTGCAGGGCGCCGGGGCGATCGCCAGCGTGATCATGGCGCTGATCGGTGATGTGGTCAGCGAGCAGCGCCGCACTCGTGCCATGGCGTTGATCGGCATGGCGGTGGGCTCTTCCTTTATCCTCGCGCTGATCCTGGGGCCGCTGCTGGCCCGCTGGCTGGGGCTGAGCGGGCTGTTCTGGTTTACCGTGGGGCTGGGCCTGGCGGCGATGCTGGTGGCGGTCTGGGTGCCGTCGCCCAGGGTCCGCAGCAGCGAGCCCCTGCCGGCCGGGCAGCGTTTTCGCACGGTGCTGGGCGACCCGGTACTGCGCCGCCTGGATGTCGGCATCCTGGTGCTGCACATGACCATGACCGCGTCGTTCGTGGTGTTGCCGCAACTGCTCAAGCAGCGTCTCGGGCTGGCCCTGGAACAGCACAGCCTGCTGTATCTGGTGGTGCTGGTGGGCGGTTTCCTGGCCATGGTGCCCTTGATCATCGCCGCCGAGCGCCGCGGCGCCATGCCGATCAAGCGTGTGGCCGTGGGGCTGCTGATCGTCGCCGAGATTTTGCTGGCTCTGGCGGGCAATACCCTTTGGCACTTCGTGCTGGCGCTGTTCGTGTACTTCATGGCGTTCAATCTGCTTGAGGCGCTGCTGCCTTCGCTGGTGGGCCGCGCCGCGCCCGCCGGCACCCGCGGCACCGCCATGGGGGTCTATTCCACCAGCCAGTTCCTGGGCGTATTCATCGGCGGCCAGCTCGGTGGGGCCCTGTATCAGTGGGTTGGTGCCGAGGCGGTGTTCATGGGCAGTGCGATTATCGCCGCCGTCTGGTTGTTGTACTTGCGTGGCATGGGCGAATTGCCCAAGCTCGACAATCGCGTGATCCGCCTGGCGAGGGCCCAGGACTGGGATCAGGCGGCATCGCGGTTACGCTCGGTGCCCGGCGTGTTGGAGGCGGTGGTGGTCGCCGAGCAGCGTCTGGCGCTGTTGAAAGTGGATAATAAGTTGTTGGATGAGGACGCGCTTACGGCGCTCAGTGCCGAGGTCCAGGAAGCGCGGGCCTAGCGATCAGGACGGGCTCCGCCGTCGGGGGTTTCAAGCGCGGCTAAAGCTGCCACAATAACCGATCTGCTTTTTACCGCACCGGCCCAGCCGGTGCTGTCCCATTGATATATTAGTCGTTTAGAGACGTGCCGTTATAGGCCGTTACAGAGAGAGGGAGCGAACAGCCATGGCGAGAGGCGTCAATAAAGTCATTCTGATCGGTAACCTGGGCGCCGACCCGGAAACCCGGTTTATGCCCAGCGGCGGCGCGGTCACCAATATCCGTTTGGCGACCAGCGAAAGCTGGAAGGACCGCCAGACCGGTCAGCAGCAAGAGCGGACCGAGTGGCACCGTGTGGTGTTCTTCAACAAGCTTGGCGAGATCGCCGGCGAGTATCTGAAGAAAGGCAGCAAGGTGTACGTGGAGGGTTCCATCCGCACCCGTAAGTGGCAGGGTCAGGACGGCCAGGACCGCTATACCACGGAAATCGTCGCCAACGAGATGCAGATGCTCGATGGCCGCGGCGGTGGCGGTGATGGTGGCGGTTATCAGAACCAGGGTGGTGGCCAGCCCACCGGCTATGAAAACCAGGATTATGATTATGGTCAGCAGGGCGGCGGCTCCCAGGGTGGTGGCGATCAGCGCGCCAAGCCGGCTGGTGGTCAGGGTGGCGGCTTCAGTGGCCCGGCCGATGATTTCGACGATGATATTCCGTTCTAACGTGGGGCTGTGATGCGCTGGTTCGCTTTGGGGGCGGTGTTTGTCGCCAGCCTGGTGGTTTTTTTGGTGGCTCTGATGCCGGCGGCATTGGTGATCGATCGAGTGCCGGCGCTACGCCCCGGCGGCGCGCCTCTGGTCTTGTCCGACGCACGCGGCCCCTGGTGGGACGCCGACGTCCGGGCCCGTTGGCGTGATCAACAGGGCCGCCTGAGCTGGCGGCTGGACTGGCACGGCCTCACTCCCGGTGTGAATCTGTCCCTGGATGCCGGCGACCTGCGGGCGCGGGGCTGGTTGGGCGCCGCCTGGGGGGATTGGCGTTTGCAACAGTGGCGGGCTGAAGTGCCGGTAGCGATGGTCAGCCGGCAGGTGCCGCAAGGCGACGCCGATGGTACCGTGTCACTTTCCCTGCTGGTATTGGAACTCGCCGATCAGAGCGTGGTCGATGCAAAAGGGACGCTTGATTACAGCGGCGGTACGGTCAGCTGGGGGCGCGACGGCGCGGCCCGCGTGCCGCCCCTGGATGGCCGGCTGACGATGGCCGAGAACGGTCCGCAGCTTACCGTGACCGGCCCCGACCAGCAGCAGCTGGTTCTGGCGAGCCTGGAAAACAAGACATTGAGCGTGCAGGTCCGCCGGGCCTGGCCGCAGTTGCTCGGCGTCAGCCAGGGCGGGGACCCTTCCGATGTGGTCTTCCGCATGCGCCGGCCTTTGACCCTGGGGCGCCCGGGCTGAGCGCCTCTGCATAACAAACGGTCGGAAAGACCGTGTATAAATTGGCCAAGGACGGTCGGCTCTCTATACTCGGGATTCGATGCCAGCGGGCCGGTATAACGATAAACAGGATTGATGGCTTTATGATTCAGTGGGCCCGGAGGGGAAACCGACAAAAAGGGGAGCGTTGGCTGCGTGCCATTCTGGCGCTTTTGTTGGTGGTGTTTCTCGCCTATGTGATTGCCCGGACCGTCTGGATGCTGTGGTACGGTCCCCGTGACAACGTGCCTGAATCAGACCTGCAACAGGTGGCTGTCGCCGGCGCCCAGCAGGGCAGGTCGGACATTTCCGCGTCCCAGGTGCAAAGCTGGAATCTGTTCGGTGTTTACCAGGCGGAGCCCGGGGCCAAGGATGACCGACCGGTGGACGCGCCGGAGACCCGGTTGAGCCTTGAATTGCTGGGGCTGTTCCAGACACGGGATCGGGACAAGTCGTCCGCGATCATCGCGGAAAAGGGCAAAGACGCGGAACTGTTTCATATTGGTGACGCCATTCCCGGTAATGCTGAGTTGGAAGACATCTACGCGGACCGCGTCATTCTGCGGCGTCAGGGGCGCCTGGAAACGTTACGCCTGAACGAGATCAAGGGGCTTGCCGGTGGTGGGGTGACCCAGGTCACCGAGCCTGCCCCGCAAACGCAGGCGCCCAGCCCGCAAACCGATCTGGCCCAGCAACGTACCGCCTTGATCCGGCAGCTGGGCCTGCAGCCTGTCAGCGAGGGCGGCACCGAGGGTTACAGAATTGGCGAACAAGCGCCGAAACAATTAATTGAGCAAGTGGGGCTGAACCAGGGGGACGTGGTGGTCTCGGTGAACGGCTACCCGCTTGGCGATGAAGAGAGTGATCTGGCGGCATTGCAGTCCTATTTGGACAGCCAGGCCGCATCCATAGTCGTGCAGCGCGGCGAACAGGAATTTACCGTGAACTATCCACCGTGAGAACTCTATGAAGTCGGCCCTGAAAACAATAATCGCAGTGCTAACGCTGAGCCTGGCTCTCGGCGCCCATGCCCAGCAACAGGCTCAGGTGGAGCAGTCCGGCGATGGCAAGAACTGGACGGTGAATATCCGCAATGCGGATATCCAGGCGTTCATCAACCAGGTCGCGGAAATGACCGGGAAGAACTTCGTCGTCGACCCGCGGGTGCGCGCCCGTGACGTGACTGTTATTTCCAACCAGCCACTGACCTCCGACGAAGTCTATGAGTTGTTTTTGTCGGTGCTTCAGGTGCACGGTTACGCGGCGGTGCCATCCGGCGGGGTAATCAAGATCGTCACCAATACCACGGCCAAGCAGAGCAACCTGCCGTTGACCCCCAATGCGGGCAGTGTGGATGGTGAAGAACTGATCACCCAGGTGATCGCGGTGGACAACTCCCCGGTAGAGGAACTGGTGCCGGTGTTGCGCCCGCTGGTGCCGCAGTACGGCCACCTGGCGGCGGTGGGTTCCGCCAACGCGCTGATCATCAGCGACCACGCCGACAACATTCAGCGCATGCGCGCGATTATCAACAGTCTCGATAACGCGGAAAGCGATGAGGTGGAGATCGTTCAGCTGGAGCACGCTTTCGCGGGCAACATGGTGTCCTTGCTCGAAGAACTGACCACCTCTGATCCGGCCGCCAACAACCGGCGCCGGGGTTCTCAGGGCAGTGCCACCATGGTCGCCGATGAGCGCACCAACCGTTTGATCATCAAAGGCGACCGTGGCACCCGGGCCCGCTTGATGCCGTTGATCCGGCAACTGGACAGCCCGTCAAGCGCTGCCGGGGGCGTACAGGTGGTCCGGCTCAGCCATGGGGATTCGGAAAAAATGGCGGAGTTGCTGAAGAATTTCGCCGCCGGTGCCTCGGCGGTCCGCCAGGGCGGCGAGGAAGGCGCCGCCGCCGCGCGCACCTCCCAGGGCGAAGGCGGGGTATCGATTCAGTCGGACGAGTCCCTCAACGCTCTGGTCATTCGCGCCGAGCCGGAAATGATGAAAGAGCTGCAATCGGTGATCAGTCAGCTGGACGTGCGGCGCGCGCAGATCCTGATTGAGGCAGCGATCGTCGAGGTGACCGGCGATAAAGCCAACAGTCTGGGCTTCCAGTACCTGGCCGGCGACCTGGAAAACGGGGTTGGCGCGGTGAACTTCGGGGGCTCTGGCATCAGTGTGCAGTCGCTGCTGCAGGCGGTGATCACCGAGGATCCATCCAATATCACCCTGGGGGACGGCATCGCCGCCGGGTTCGGTGAGACCGACGCCGACGGCGATCTTGAATGGGGCGCGCTGGTGCAGGCGCTGGCCTCCACCACCAATACCAACCTGCTTTCCACCCCCAGTATTTTGACCCTGGACAACCAGGAAGCGTCGATCATCGTCGGTGAGAACGTGCCCTTTGTGACCGGCCAGGCGTCCAGCACCGGTTCCGGCGTGTCCAACCCGTTCACCACCATTCAACGCGAGGACGTGGGTCTGACCTTGAAGGTCACACCCCATGTGGCCGGGTTGAATACCATCCGCCTCGAGCTGGAGCAGGAAACCTCGGCGGTGAAGGATTCCGTCGGCGAAGCGGTGGACATTGTGACCACCAAACGTCAGCTCAACACCACGGTGCTGGCGGACGACGGCGAGACCATCGCTTTGGGCGGTCTGATTTCCGATGACGTTCAGGAAACAGTGCGCAAAGTGCCGCTGCTCGGCGACATCCCGCTGCTCGGTTTCCTGTTCCGTTCGACCTCAGAGAGCCACGTTAAACGCAATCTGATGGTGTTCATCAAACCCACGGTGCTGGCCAACAACGACCGACTGGTGGACATGACCCGCGAGAAATACATGGGCGTTACCGCCATGCAGTTCCGGGTCAACGACGACGGTGAACTGGTTCGCGAAGTTCAGTTCCCGCTGCCGGTCAAGCTGGAAAACCTGTTCCAAGGGCGCTCACCGGTTTCCGATGAGTACGAGCGGGCTTATAAGGCGCAGCAACAAAAACGCGAAGAGGATTCCGTCACGCCGCCCACTTCCGGGCCGGTGACCGACACCGAGGGCGTCGTGCCCGGGCAGGAAGAAGACCCCGCCGCTCGGGATAAGAAGGCGGACGACGCGGAAGATGAAGCGCGCGAGCCTTCCGCCACCCGCGCGCCGCAACCGGCGGAGCCGGCCCCGGCCCCCGCGCCGGCGGCCCCTGAGCCAGCCGACGAATCAACCGTGGCGGCCTCGCGGGCCGACACCAACGCCTCGTCCTCCAGCCAGTGCCGGCCGCCCTGGTGCTAGGCGGCCACTAGGGGGTGTTCAGGGACTCCATGTTTCTGATCACCCGCTCACTGCGCTCCAGTTTCTTCTGTAGTTCCAGGTTTTCCGGATCCAGCGGGGCTACCCGCTGCCACAGTTGGTGCGCGGCCCGGTATTCGCCCTTGGCATAGAGGGCTTCCCCCTGGGCCATGGTCCGAGTGAAGCGGTCTCGCGACCAGCGCTTCACCTGTTCACGCATGGTATCCAGGTAGCCGCCATCGTGCTGCGCCAGGTAGGTGCGCGCGGCCAGCAAGTCTTCCAGCCGGCCGGTTTGCTGATACCGTGAAACCAGAGTCTCCGCATGTTGGTAACGGGTTTCCTGGCGGGCGTCCCGTGCCCGGTCGCGGGCGCTGTCGAGGGTCTTGCGGGCGCGCTTCAACGAGGCCGGTTGGCTGCGCTCGGGTGTCAGGCGTTGTGCCATCTCCAGCGATACCAGTGCCTGGCGCCACAGCGCTTGGTCGGCGTAGGCGTCGCCCAGTTCGGTAAGGCCGTCGCTCACCTGTTGGCGTAGCCGTGCGCGCTGGTCCAGGATTCTGATTGCCCGGCGATCATCGTGGTGGGCCAGCTCCTGGTCCAACTGACCGGTCTCCAGCAGGGCCTTCGCTTGCGCCAGATACCACTGGTTGAGCCGCGCGCGCAGCGCCCGGGCTTCGCGCTCGTGCAATTGCCCCAGCAAGGCGTCCGCCGGTTCCGGTTCCGCCACGCGGTCGCTGGTGTCTTCCAGCAATTGATAGGCCTGCCGCCAGTCTTCCCGGGCGGACAGGTCCCGCGCCAACGCCAGTTTTTTCTGGCGGTATTCCTGGCTGGCCTGCAGAACCCCCCGGCGTTGCTCGGTAAGCAGACCGTATTGCGGATGCGATGGGTCGGTGCGGTCGATAATCGCCAGGGCGTCCCGGTAGCGGTGTGCCTGCAAGGCGTCACCGACGCGATCAGCGGGGTCCGACAACGACATCAACGAGGCGCAACCGGGTAGTATCAATACCGCGCCCAGGCTAAGGGCCGCCGGCCAGACGTGTGGTTTACGACGACGCACGGTCGGCCTCCGCACTGATCTCGGCGAGGAACTGGGCGATGCGTTGCTCCATCAGCGTTTCGGACAAGGCGTGCACGCCGTCCACCCGGAAGGTGCCCACTGGCTCCTGGCGTCCGCGCACCCGCATGGCGCCGTATTCCGTAGCGCGTACCCGGGAGCCGATATTAGGGTCCGCCATGATCGCCGAGGCGGCGATAATTTCCCCGGCGCCGGCCATGTTGGACAGCCGGGACGCCAGGTTCACGGTGTCGCCCACCACCGTATATTGCATACGCTCCCGCGAGCCCAGGTTGCCGGCCAGCATCGCCCCGGAGTTCATCCCGATGCGGAACTCCACGGTGGTCAGTCCGCGTGCGTCGCGGTATTCGTTGAGACGGGTCACCAGTCGCTGGATCATCACCGCGCAGCACAGGCCGTGAAAAAGGTGTTCGGAGTCCTCTTCCGGGACGCCGAACACGATCATCGCGCAATCGCCCATGTACTTATCGATGGTGCCCCGGTAAAAATCGCACGCCGCGCTGATCGCGTCGAAGTAGACGTTGAGCATATCGGCCACCGCCTCTGGCGCCAGGCTTTCGGACAGGCGGGTAAAGCCGACGATGTCGGCGAACACCACCGTGGCGGTGACGTCGCGCCCACCCAGCGTTACCTGGTCCAGGTTGGCCATCATTTTTCGCGCTACCGAGGGGCTCACGAAGCGTTGCAGCACGCGCTCCACCTGATCTTTCTCCAGCATGCCATGGGCCATGCCGTTGTAGGCCTCGATCAGATGGCCAATCTCGTCGTTGCGGCGCTCCTGGATCCGGTATTGCAGGTCTCCCTTGCGCATGGCGCTGGTGGCGGCGAGCAGATTGTGGATCGGCTGGGCCAGCCGCCGGCTGATCAGGAAAGAGGCGATAATCGCGAGCATCCCCATCGCCAGGGTCGCGGTGATCAGGGTATTGCGGACCTCGCGCTGGGCCAGGGTGATGGAGCGGTCCGACAGCGTCACCGCCACCGACCCGGCCAGGTTGTCGTTGACCCGCACCGGCGCGAAATAGGTGCTCATGGCGTCTTCCTCAAGCCCGCCCCAGCGGCGTACCTCCGCGGATGAAGGGGCGCCCGCCGGTGGCTGCACCCCGGCCTGATCGATCAGCTGACCGTCCCGGTTGAACAGCGCGGCGCCGGCGATACTGTCGCTGCGCACCAGGTTATTGATATGCACCTTGAGCAGGAAGCGATCCTCGGCCAGCAGCGGTTCGCGGGCGGTGTGCGCCAACTGGGTGGCGATGGCGTTGCCGAAGCTGTCCGCCTGATCACGCATGCGTTGCAGCTGATTGTTGAGCAGAATGAACGCCAGCAAGGTCATACCCACCAGAATCAGCGCCGAGATCGACAGACCCATCTTCCAGGCCACCGGGAAATATTCCGGAATATAGGGCTGGATCAAAGCGTCAAAGCGCGCTTTCCAGGACAGTTGGGGCTGGTCGGGAGGTGATGCGGGCATGGGAGCGTTGGGCTCTTGTCAGCGACAGTATCCAGTGTCACATTGCCAGACTGGCTCGAGGGAAACCAGACGTTTACATCATCATCTGCGAAGACTGAACACAACATGGCATTTATCCGCGAACGGCGCCTGGCCGCCAATGGAATGGACTTCTTCATCGCCGAAGCCGGTGAGCTCGGGGCGCCGCTGGTGCTTTGCCTGCATGGCTTTCCGGAGTGCTGGGCTTCCTGGCGTTATCAATTACCGGCACTGGCCCAATCCGGTTACCACGCGGTCGCCCCGGATTTGCGCGGCTACGGGGAAACCGGCGGCCCCTCGGACGTCGATGCCTACCGGCAAAGCCGGCTGGTGGCCGATGTGGTGGCGTTGATCGAGGCTCTGGGCGCTGATCAGGCGGTGCTGATCGGCCACGATTGGGGATGCGCTTTGTCCTGGCAGGTGGCCCGCCGCCATCCGGACCGGATCGCGGCGGTGGTAGGGCTCTCCGTGCCCTACGGCGGCCCGTCGCCAAAGCCGCCGACCCAGGCGATGCGCGATCTGTTCCGTGACCACTTCTTCTACATGCTGTACTTCCAGCGTCCGCAAGCTCCCGAGCAGGAGTTGGAAGCCAATGTCGAGGACAGCCTGAGGCGCATGTTCCACAGCCTTTCCGCGGACGGCATCGAGGATTTTTCCGTGGCCCCGGACAGCACTGGCGTGCTGCAGGCCATGCAACCGCCGTCCACGCCGCCGCGCTGGATGCGCGACGAGGATCTGGCTTACTACGTGGCCCGCTTTGAAAAGACCGGCTTTACCGGCGCCCTGAACTGGTACCGCGCGATGGACGCGTCCTGGGAAGAGAGCCGCGACGACGACAACTGGACCGTCACCGCGCCGGTATTGTTTCTCGGCGGCATGCAGGACCCGGTGCTGCTGTTCGGGCAAAAGGCGCTGACGCGCATGCCCGACTACGTGCCGGACCTGCGCACCGTGGTGCTCGACCAGTGCGGTCACTGGATTCAGATGGAGCAGGCCTCCGAGGTGAACCGGGAAATACTCGGTTTCCTCGAAGACATCTCGCCTACACGCTGATCGGCACGCCGTGGTCGTCCCGGTCGGTGAGAATCTCGAACGCGGCGCCGTGCTCGCTGTGCAGCACCTCTTCCTGGCCCGCCCGGATCAGCGATACCCGCGCCCGCGCCAGTTTACTGTTGAGACAGGTTTTGTTGCCACCCGGCGGGTTGTAGTAGGTGAGGGCGGTGAAGGCCTCGCGCGGCGCCTCGATGTCCACCCGCAGCTGATGGTCCCCGGCGCGACACTCAAGCCGCCACTGGAAGAACCGGTAACGGCCCCGTGAGCGCAGCGCCTGACCGACGCGATTGAAGGTATAGCTTTGCCCGTCCAGCCGCAGTACCGCCAGGCTCAACCAGGGCGTGGGTACAGGGCCAAACCAGACCCGGGCGGTGGCGCATTCGAGAAAGGCGTCCGGGCGCCCGTCGAAGGCGGCCACCTGGCCCCAGGCGTATTGGTCGGTATGGCGCCTTCCCCAGTTATGATTTTCGCTGCCGGGCCAGTGCTCTACTTGCAACGCTTCGCCGTCCACCCGAACCATGCCGGAGACGCGCACCGCCGGCCGGCTGACCAGTGACTTAGCCTTGGGAAAGCCGGCTCGATAGCGGTCCTCCGGTAATAACAACAGCGGCTTTTGACCGTCCTGATAGCGCAGGTCCCATTCGATGCGATGACCGTTGAGCGCCGCGCCGCCGTGAAGCTTGCCCGGTTCCAGCCGGTTGCCGCCGATCTCCACCGCCAGGCGATCGGCGGCCACCAGGCACTGTGCTAAAGGGAACTCCTCTTTGACCGCCACCTGGCGCTCGCCGTCGAACCAGACCGCCCAGATTTCACCGAGGCGCCGTTCGCCGTCGGCGGCAATGAACTGGGTATAGCGTATCCACAGAGCGCGCCGACGATAGGGGTCATTGGCGCGCACGAACCAGGATTCGTAGTGCCCGCCGTGGCCCGGGTACTGGTTGCCGTGAAACGGGATCATGACGCCACCTCCCGGTAGGCATGCCGTTCATCCACCAGTCGCAGAGCCTTGAAAGGGAAGGCCAGCATGCTGTCCCGGTACGCCACCCGGGCTTTCCCCACCGGCCGCTTGGATTGATAGACAGTGAGCGGGCAGGTGATCAAGGATTGAATCCAGCCCCCTTGGCCGTATTGTTTCTGGCCTTCCGCGTACAGCTCGCCGAGCTCCGGATCACGGAACCGCAACCAATAATGCGGCCCGCTCAAACGGATTCTTAATTCTCCTTCGCAGGCGCACTCATGATCACCAAGGCGGACGCTGCCGCGAAAATAGCGCGGTGCGCTGATACTGAATATGCGGGTGGTGAAAGCGCGGATGGTAAAGCTGAAAGGCTGCTCGGCACCGTCGCTGTCCAGAGCCAGCCAGCCGCTCATGGACTCCTTGAGTAGTAGTCCCATTGTCATGTGTCGTGCTCCTGTAGATGGTCGGCCAGGCGGGCAGCGGCCCGGCTGGCCAGGGCCATAATGGTGACCTGGGGGTTGGCGCCCAGGCTGGACGGCACTGCGGACCCGTCCATGACATAAAGCCCCTGGCGGCCATGGACCCGATGGCGTGCATCGCATACCCCGTCCGTCGCATCCCGCCCCAGGCGCGCGGTGCCCAGCGGGTGATAAGCCGTGATCAAGAAGTCGCGGGGTTTAAGCGCACCGGCCAGAAAGCGCTCCAGCTCCGGGATACTGCGTAGACGCCGCAGGCCATCCAGGCCCGGCACCAGCACCTCTCGGGCGCCGGCGGCGAAATAGATCCGTGCCAGCGTGTCCACGCCGCGCAGGAATTGCGCGAAGTCCTGGTCGTTCAAGCGGTAGCGGATTAGCGGCCAATCGCGGTGCGGACCGCGACGGACGCGCCCCTGGGAGGTGTCGCGGATCATGAAGCCGAAGTAGGCGGTGTGCTGGTAGTCCTCGGTAAAGCGGACCCACGCCTCGCCGTACAGATTGTTCAGCAGGCTGTGTCCCGCCAGGGGCACGCTGCCGCCCTCGAACATCAACCCCTGCTTGCCCCAGTCAGTGACGCCAAAGCCCTGCGGGATGCTGCGGCTGTTGGCGAAGTCGCGGTCCGGGAAGAGCGCGTTGACCACACCGGCGGGGTGCAGGGTGAGGTGGCGGCCCAGATGGCGGTTTCGGATGCCCTGATCACGCAGAAACAGCGGCGTGAAGAAGGTGCCCATGGCGGCCACCACGGCGCGGCTTTTCACCGTCAGACGGATTGAACGGCCGTCCCGGTTGCGGCCCCGGGCGGTCAGGCCGGTGACCCGGTTGCCGTGCCAGTGCAGACGCTCCGCCCGAAACCCGGAAAACAAGAAGGCTCCACGGTCCAGCGCCCGAGGGATATAACTGACATTGGTGGACTGCTTGGCGTCCGTGGGGCAGCCGAACTGGCACAGCCCCTGGCCGTCGCAGCCGTCAGCGTTACGATTGAGAGGGTGCCGGTGTTGAAACCCCAGGGCTTCGGCACCGCGATCAATCACCTCGCCGATCGGCCCGACATGCTCCGGTTTCGCGGCCTGAACCTTGAGCACCTCTTCCACCTGTTCGAACCAGGGGGCCATCTGCGTCGGGCTGAAATCGCCTAGCCCGCGGGCCTGCCAGTCGGCCAATACCGTCTCCGGCGTGCGCATGCAGGTGCCGGAATTGATGGTGGTGGTGCCGCCCACGTTGCGGCCCACCGGCACTGGAATAATGGCGTTGCCGGTGGCGCAGTTGCTGCCCAGCGCCCGGTACAGTTTGGGAATCACCTCGGTGAGCCGGCCGTTGAAGTGGGACCGGTCGTAGTACTGGCCTTCCTCCACGATCACCACGGCGAGGCCACGGCTGGCCAGTTCGTAGGCGGCCGCCGCACCGCCGGCGCCGCTGCCGATCACCACCACGTCCGCTTCCAGTTCCATATCCTCGTCGCAATCCCCAGCGGCGGTGATCTGCTGCTGCCAGCGAAAGTGTTCCACCTGGCTGGGCAATTGCACCGGCGGCCGGCAGCCGGTGAGGGCTTCCACATCCCGGTCGAAGACATAGTGCGCCTTGAGCGGCAGGCTCACGGCTCTCAATAGCTTGCCGGAGATCGGGGTGTGGGCCAGTCGCTCAAGAAAGCGTGCTCGATGGGGTTCGTCGCCGTGGTGGAAGCGCTGGCCGTGGCGGAGCAGATGGCGGGCGTCCAGCCACAGCAGGCCGACGCGCAGGGCCCGGGCCAACAGGGCGTGCTCGCCGACGCGGGTGAGCAGCGCCTCGGCGTCCGCCGCCGGCAGGCGCCGGCCGGCGGGGAACAGCGACGAGGTCAGCGCTCGGGCGGTGCGGTTGCGGGTCAGAGAGGTTTGATCAGCCATCCAGGCAGTGTGGGGCGTTCCCCCGTGCCGCGCTTGACCCGGACCACAGTGTCCCGTTGCGGGCCGGGTCAAGTGCTACGAAGCTGGAGTTTTGTGGGAGCTTGCCTTGCAAGCGAAAGGGTGGCTTTAGCCACCCGGCAAAGGTTGCCCCGCAGGATTCCAGAGACGCCGATGGTGCTGGCGTTAGAAATCTCTCTGGCATCCTGCCGGGAGCTCCGCTCCCTTTCGCGGGCAAGGCCCCCTCCCACAAGCGCTTCCTTCCCCCCTAAAGTGCGATGAATGCTCCGGTTCAGCGAGGCTTATCGCGCAGCAGCTGGAAGGTGGTGTTAACGATCAGCTCGGAGGTCTTCGGCAGTACCTGGTACATCACCTGGGAGGCCAGACCGAACGCCGGCACCTTGCGTTTCGGTCGGGTGACGATCGCCTCGCACAGCCAGTCCACGGCGCGCTCTTCGCTCATCGCCGGGACATAGCGGTAAATGGCTGTGGGCGCGATCATCGGCGTGCGCACCAGCGGGTAGTTCATCAAGGTGAATTCCACGCCGGTGTGCACCAGCTCGTTCTGTGCCGCCAGGGTCCAGCCCTCGAGCGCCGATTTGGAACCCAGATAGGCGGAGAAACGTGCCGGTGCGCTCTGCACACCCATGGTGGAGACGTTGATCACATGCCCCTGGCCGCGCGCCTGCATGGCGGGAATCAGATTCATCGCCAGGCGGATGGCGCCGAAGTAATTCAGCTGCATGGTGCGTTGGTAGTCGTGGAAACGGTCCAGGCTGTGCATGACGGAACGGCGGATCGAGCGGCCGGCGTTATTGACCAGGATATCCACGGCAGCGTATTCGGCGAGGACCTGTTCGCACAGCCGGTCGCAGCTGTCCAGGTCGGCCAGGTCGCAGCGGTAAGCTTGGGCGCGGCCACCGGCGTTGCGGATGTCCTCCACGGTGTCGTGCAGTTTCTCAATGGAGCGGGCCACCAGCAGCACGGTAGCGCCGGCGCGGGCCAAACGGTGGCTGAGCCCGGCGCCGATGCCGGAGCTGGCGCCGGTGATCAGAACCACCTTGCCGGCGACCCGGCGGCGCAGCGCACCACGGGGCGAGAGACGCTGCCGCCAGCGCCAGCCGGCGGCGGCGGAGATGCGCTTGATATGCGGCCGCAGGTCCGGCCGCTGCCATTCGATGTTGTTCATTAGAGGCACCCCACAACTATGGAAGACCTCCTAAGACTGCATTCAAACAAGCGTTTGATCAATGGCCGCCGATGTCATTCGGTTCCGTGTCGTGTGCTTACCAGTGAATCCCTTTGAACAGGCGCGAGAACGCGGCCTGTTCGCGGCTGATTTTCTTCGGCGTTTTCTCCTTGCCGCCCATGGCGGCGGCGGAGTCCGAGAAGATCTTATAGCCGGTGTTCATGATCGTCTCCGTGACCTTGGGGGTCAGGAAGTGCATCACCTGGCCCATGATGCCGAGGCTGGTGGCGATGCGCTTGGGACGCCGCACAATGGCGTCGCAGATCATGTCCGCAGCCTGGTTCGGGCTGATGGTGGGCACGTGATTATAGAGTTTGGTGGGCGCGATCATCGGCGTGCGCACCAGCGGCATATTGATGGTGGTGAAATGAATGCCCAGGTGCGCCATCTCGCTGGCGGCGCAGCGGGTGAAGGAATCCAGCGCCGCCTTGGACGCCACGTAGGCGGAGAAGCGCGGTGCGTTGGTCAGCACGCCGATGCTGGAGATGTTGATCACGTGGCCGAAGCCCCGCTCGATCATGCCCGGCATCAGCCGCATGATCAGTCGCAGCGAACCGAAGTAGTTCAGCTGCATGGTGCGTTCGAAATCGTGAAAACGCTGGAAGGAGTGCACCACCGACCGCCGGATAGAATGGCCGGCGTTGTTGACCAGGATGTCCACCCGGCCGTAGTCGGCCAGCACCTGCTCGATCAGTTCGTCCACCGCCTCCAGGTTGGACACATCGCATCGGTAGGCGCGGGCGTTGCCGCCCACCTGCTTGATTTCGTGCAACGTCTCTTCAAGCTTTTCCGGGGTGCGGGCCACCACCAGTACGGTGGCGCCGGCGCGCGCCAGCTTGAGGGCCGATGCCTTGCCAATCCCGGAGGTGGCGCCAGTGATCATGACGATCTTGTCTTCGGCGCGTTCCGGCAGGGACGGCAGCGGCTGCAGTTCGTCCTCACGCTCGTCGCGGTCCGGGTCCAGGTGGTTCTCCCAGAAGTCCCACAGCTGCTGCACGTAGCTTTCCAACTCCGGTACGTCGATGCCGCTGCCTTCCAGCGCGGCGGCGGCGCGGCTGTTGTCGTACTCGGTGGGGAAGGTCAGGAACTTGATCAGCGACGGTGGGATGTCCAGATTCTCCATCGCCTGATTGATCAGCAACCGCGGGGTCAGGGCGCTGACGCCCCGGCGCACGAAGCCGGGCACCGCGTCGAACATGCGCTGGTCGATCCGTACCGGCATGCGCGGCGCCTGGGCGGCACTGGCGATGATGTCCATCACTTCGCCCAGGTTATAGCTGCGATCGGCGGTAAGATGGAAGCACTGGCCGTTGCCCGCCTTCTGGTGGGCGATGTGATCCAGCGCATCGGCGACGAAGTCCACCGGCACGATATTGAAGTGCCCGCTTTCCACGCCGATCAGGGGGATCCAGTTGGGCAGGAAATCCTTGAGCTTTTGAATCAGCTTAAAGAAATAGTAGGGGCCGTCGACCTTGTCCATTTCGCCGGTCTGGGAGTGGCCGACTACCAGCGAGGGCCGGTAAATTCGCCAGGGGATGCGGCTCTCCTGACGCACCAGGGCTTCGGACTCGTGCTTGGTGAGCAGGTAGGGGTCGTTCAGCTCGCCGGCTTCCTCGAACATGTCCTCGCTGAAGGTGCCTTCGTAGAGGCCGGCGGCGGCCACCGAAGACACATGATGGAAGGCTTTGGCGTTGACCTTCTCGGCCAGTTTCAGTGTTTGCCGGGTGCCCTCGATATTGATGTAGCGCTGGGTGTTTTCATCCGCACTGAGATCGTAGATGGCGGCCAAGTGGAAAAAGTGGTCGATTTGACCCACCAAATCGTCCTGGTCGCGCTTGCTGACGCCAAGGAGTTTCTTGGTCAGATCCCCGGTGATCGGCACCAGACGGCTTTCTTCCACGCACAGCCGCCGCCGCATGGCGTCCAGCTTGTATTCCGAGCCGGGCCGTACCAGGGCGAACACTCGGGCGCCTTCGCGTTTGAGCAAACGCGCCACCAAGAAGCGGCCAATGAAACCGGTCGCGCCGGTAACGAAGTAGTTCATGCGAAAACCCCTTTGCTGTCATCTCTGGTGGCCACGGCCGCGCCGGCACCGGGTATTGTTCTGGAAGGCGGCGACCGTTTGATAATGCGCCGCCCATGAATAAAGGGCCAGTGTTGGTGCCCGCGTCGCCGGTTACAACTAACAAGTGTTCGGCATTTTGTTTTATGAACACTTGTTAGTCAAATGGTTTTTGTGCTCTTGCACTGTCGTTGTGTTGTGTGGCTATATGCACGTCATATTGACTAACGAGTGTTCGTGAAATGAGCGAAGGGGCCCGGCAGCAGCAAAAAAAGCAGACCCGTGAGCGGATCCTGGACGCCGCCGGACGTTTGATGGCCGACGGGCGAGGGCTGGACAGTCTGGGGCTGCGTGAGGTGGCCCGGGAAGCAGGGCTGGCCGCTACCTCTCTGTACAACCATTTTCCAGATATGGAGGCCCTTGGCCTGGCGTTGATCGACCGCGCCTGTTTTCACCTGCGCTCCGCCATGGCGGAGGGGCGGCGCAGCATGATCGAAGTGGGCGCGGCCCGGGCGGTGCGTGAACTGGTGGCGCGCTTCGTGCGCTTTCAGCAGGACTACGAAAACGAATTCCGCTTGCTGGTTCAGCAGCGTCTGGGCCGGCGATCCAGTTATCGCCGGCGCATTCATGGCGAGCTGCAGTTGATGGTCAACGAGCTGGCCGAAGATGTGCGCGAGGCGGTGGCCGCCCAGGACCGGCCGCCGGTGCCCGCCCAGCGGGAGGCGGAGGCGGCCATTGCGGTGATGTTCGGCCTGGGCATTGCGATGCTGGATGTGTCGCCGGCGCGGCGGCGCGAGCTGGCCGAAAATGCCGGCGACCAGGTGGAGATCATTGCCCTGGGCGGACGCCGCTGGGCGGCCGGGGACCGTTTGTAGACGCAGGGATCGAAATCCCCAGCGTCAGGCGCTAGGATGGAATGCTATTCCATAATTAGAAGGTAGGTTCATGAGCGCTGAAACGCAGTCCCTGGCCGACGCTCTCCGTTCGCGTCGCTCGGTGCGCGGCTTCCTGGATAAGCCGGTGCCTGAAGAAACCCTCCAGCAGATCTTCGAACTCGCCCAGCTGGCACCCTCCAACTGCAACATTCAGCCCTGGAAGGTGTTCGTGGCCTCCGGTGACGTGCGCGATGAATTGCGTCGCCGGATGGTGGAAAAAGTCACCGCCGGCGTGCCCATGGAGCCGGACTTCGAGCCCAACGCGGGCAAGTTCAGCGGCGTCTACCGGCAGCGGCAGGTGGATTGCGCCGTGGAGCTGTACAACAACATGGGCATCGACCGGGACGACAAACCCGGCCGTATGCGTGCGCAGCTGCGCAATTTCGAGCTGTTCGACGCGCCCCATGTGGTGTTCATCGGCATGGAGCGCGAATTCGGCCCCACCGTGGCGCTGGACGTCGGTATGTATATCCAGTCTCTGATGCTGGCGATGACCGCCCATGGCGTCGGGTCCTGCGCCCAGGGCAGCATGCGATACTTCCCCAATGATGTGCGCGACATCTTTGGCGAGCCGGCCTCCACCGCCGTTTTGGTGGGCATCAGCTTTGGCTATGAAGACCCGGAAGTGGCGGCCAATCGGACCCGCGTCGGGCGTGCCCCGCTGGCGGATTCGGTAGCCTTCAAAACGGCGCTCTAGGCGCCGGTTCGCCGCCCTGCGGGGTGAGGGGCAGCGCCGTTCATGTTATCATGGCCGGCTATTTTCCTACCCCCGGGGCAATATGGTCATCGTAAAAGGTGTGATTCCGGTCCGTGATACGCTGCGCGAAAGCGCCGTGGCACTGGCCCAGGAGCTGGCCACCCAGGCCCGCGCCGAGCACGGCTGTGTGTCCTACGAGGTGTACGTCAAGGCGGACACCCCCAGGGTGATCATGCTGTGGCAACAGTGGCAGACCCTGGACGATCTGGAACGTCACTTCGATTCCGATCATCTGGATGCTTTCCTGGACCGGATTCCCGACATGATAGATGGCGAAGTGCATTCCATGCGCTTCGACGTTACCGACGAAGACGGCGAGCCGGTGGTGGAACCGCCCGCCGTGGAAGTGGCCGAAGGCACCACCCTGCATTGAGCCGGGCGCCGGCGGCCGGGAGCCTGACCGATCATGAAAACCCGAATCGATTCCCTTGACGACGTTATTGCCAGCTTCGCCGGGCAAGGCTATATCTGCGACCAGCGTACCGCGCTGGCGGTCTACCTGGCGGCACAGCTGCACAAGCCGGTGCTGGTGGAAGGCCCGCCCGGAGTGGGCAAGACGGAATTGGCGAAAGCCGCCTCCGCGTTTCTGGAAGCCCCGCTGATCCGGTTGCAATGCTACGAAGGCCTGGATGAAAGTCGCGCGCTGTATGAATGGAAGTACGGCAAGCAATTGTTGTATACCCAGTTATTGCGCGACAAGCTCAGCGGGATGCTGGCGGACACCGACAGTCTGGAACACAGCATGCAGCGGCTCGGCGATCTCGGCGACGCTTTCTACAGCGAAACCTTTCTTGAGCCGCGGCCGCTGCTGCGCGCGCTGCGCGCCGATGAACCGGTGGTGCTGTTGATCGATGAAATCGACAAGGCCGACCAGGAATTCGAGGCGTTTCTGCTCGAGCTGTTGTCTGATTTCCAGATATCAATCCCGGAGATGGGTACGGTGAAGGCCCGGCATCAGCCGCTGGTGTTCCTCACCAGTAACGACCAGCGCGAGCTCTCCGACGCGCTCAAGCGGCGTTGCCTGCATCTTTATATTCCCTATCCGGACGCTGCCCTGGAGCGCCGCATTTTGGCTGAGCGCGTGCCGGAGCTGGGCGACCAACTGCGCGATCAGTTGGTGGCGTTTATCCAGCATCTGCGCGAGCAGGACATGAAGAAGCTGCCGGCGATTTCGGAAACTCTGGACTGGGCGCGGGCCCTGGTGCTGCTGCACGCGGACACTCTGGAACCGGAGCTGGTCGAGCAGACCCTGGCGCTGGTGCTCAAGAACGAGCAGGACGTGGCGCTGGCCCGCGACCTGCTGCCGCACTGGTTCCGTAAACCCCGTTCCGCCTGAGGCGCCGCCATGGCCGACCGCCGTTTGCATGAGTTCGTCCGCGCCCTGCGCGGCGCCGGCGTGCGTGTTTCGCCCACGGAGGCGGAAGAAGCGTTCCGCGCCGCCGCCCTGATCGGCTACTACCCCCGCGATCAGTTCCGCGAAACCCTGGCGCTGACCCTGGTAAAAAGCCAGCAGGAACGCCCCGACTTTGACGACTGTTTCGAATCGTTTTTCCATTTCGAATCCGCCGAGGACGACGACGCCGAGGACGACGACGCCGCGGACCAGGACGCCGAGGGTGAGCCGCTGTCGCCGCAGGAAGGGCAGGGCCTTTCCGAGCAGGCCGCGGAACTGGTCGCCCAGGATGCGGGGCAGTTGGAGCAGACCTTGGCGCGCAACGCCGGTGAAATGGATTTCACCGATATGCAGGTGATCACGCAGCAGGGTCTGTACGCTCGGCGCCTGCTGATGAACATGGGCATGGGCGCGGTGGACGATGAGATTCTGCGGCTGGACGCGTCGCCGCGCGGGGGCGATCAGCGGCGTGCCGGCGAACTGCGCGAGTGGCGTCAGCAGGTGCGTGAGCTGGCGGTGCGCCATGTGCGGCGTCAGTTCAACCTGCACGGGCGCGCCCATGGACGCGCATTGCGTGAAGAGACCATGCGCGCCGCCCCGTTCCGCGACCTGCGTGAATTCAAACAGGTGCAGACCCTGGTGCGGTGTATGGCGCGGCGGCTCGCCAGCCTCCATCAGCGCCGTCAGAAGAAAGCCAAACGCGGGACCTTGGATGCCCGCCGTACCTTGGCGTCCAGCCTTCGCTACAACGCCGTGCCGGTGCAGCTGCACTGGCGCCAGAAGCGCCGGCTCAAATCCAAGGTGGTGGTGATCTGCGATGTCTCCAGTTCGGTGCGTGACGCCGCCCGGTTTCTGTTGCAGTTTCTCTATGCCATGACCGACGTGCTGCCGCGGGTGCGCAGCTTCGCCTTCGCCGCGCGCTTCGACGAGGTCACCGACGACTTCGACCGCTATTCGCCGGACGTGGCGGTGGGGCGAATTCTCGACCGGGTCTCTGGAAGCGGCACCGATTACGGCACCATGTTCGAGGAATTCGTGGCGTTGTGCGGCTCCGAAATCGACCGCCACACCACCGTGATCATCCTCGGCGACGCCCGCAATAACGATCTTCCCGCCGGCGAGCAGCATCTGGCGGAGGTATCGCGCCGTGCCAAACAGGTGTTTTGGCTTAATCCGGAACCGCCGTCGCGGTGGAACAGTGGCGACGCGATCATGGCCCGCTACCAGCCGTATTGCCGTGCCGCGCGTCGCTGCGCGTCGCTTAATGATCTGAGCCGCTTCACCGACTACTTGCTGAAAAGCGTCTAGCGGCTGTTTGCCACGCCCCTTAGCGCACCGCTGAGCGCCTCGTTGAGGCGGCGCAGATTCACCGGCTTGGCGATATGCCCCACCATCCCGGCGTCGTGGCAGGCGGCGATCTTGTCCGGCACCGCATGGGCTGTCAGAGCGATGACCGGAATCACCGGCAGGCGGCCCTGGCGCTGCAAGCCTTGAATCGCCCGGGTGGTTTCAAAGCCGTCCATGTCCGGCATTTCGCAATCCATCAGAATAAGATCGAACTGCGCCGGCCGCGACAGCAAGACCGCCAATGCTTCGGCGCCGCTTTCCGCCGTTTCGCATTGGTGGCCGAGTTTCTGACACAGGCCTTCCGCGACCAGCAAGTTGATGTGGTTGTCGTCGACGATCAACAGTCGGGCGCCGGCAACACCGTCGGTTTGTTCTGTTTCCGTCGCCGGAGAATCAGCCTGGCCCTCCCCAGTCGGCAGTGGCAGCCGAACCCAGAAGTAGGAGCCTTGCGCCTCGCTGCTGCGAAAGCCGATCTCACCGCCCATGATCTCAGCCAGCTGCCGGCAAATAGCCAGCCCCAGCCCGGTGCCGCCATAACGGCGCCGGCTGGTCTGGTCGCCCTGATGGAAGTAGTCGAACAGCCGTGATTGTTGATCGGGGGGGATGCCTATGCCGGAATCGGTGATTTCGAACAGCACGTAATCCTGGTTCGCATGATCGCGGCGTGCCGCTACCTCAATGCGTCCGTTCTCGGTGAATTTGACCGCGTTACCGATCAGGTTGACCAGTATCTGACGTAACCGGACCGGGTCCCCGACGCAGTACTCGCCAAGATCGGGGTCCAGATTTTCGATCAGGGAATTGGCGTTCAGGCGGGCGCGGTGCTCGAACAGCGCCACGCATTCACCGATAAGTGCCGGCAGGTCCAGCTCGGTCTGCTCGATGGGCATCTTGCCGGCGTCAAGGCGTGAGTAGTCCAGAACATCGTTGATCAAATCGAGCAGGGTGTTGCCGGACTGGTCAATCACATGAAGCTGACGCCGCTGAGTCTCATCCAGTTCCGAGTCGCGCAACATATCCACCGTGCCGATAATGCCGTTGAGCGGGGTGCGGATTTCATGGCTCATAACGGCGAGAAATTCACTGCGCGCGCTCAGTGCGGTGTTCAGTTCATGGGTGCGTTCTTCAACGCGTCGCTCCAGCACCTCCTTGGCTTCCTTGTGTATGCGTTCGTTTTCCGATTTTAAAGTGGTCATGCGGTGGGCCAGGGCGAAAGACAACAAGAGCGCCTCGGTGACAGTGCCCAGCTGCAGTGCGTTTTCGATCACCCAGCTGCCGCCGATCAAGTTAAAGGTTTTGAGAATGTAGATTATCGACGCCAGGCCGACAGTGGTGAAGGCAAGCAGGAAAAAGCGTGCCGGTTGATAGCCTTGACGTACCGACCAGATGGCGAGGGCGATGGCGATGAACGGCCACGGAAGAATGATCGCCGATGAAAATTGAATAAAGAACGTGAAGTTGAGAAGTGTAAATGGAGCCAGGCCTACCAGTGCCAGACCGACCAGCACTAGAACTCGGTTGAGCGCCGGCGCCGCCTTTTTGAGCTCCAGAAACGAGCATGAGAATAAGATTGAAAAAGCCAGGGTGAGCAAATTGAGCACCGGCAGGCTGCGGTGGTTCCATTCGCTGGCGCCGGGCCACAGCCACTGATACGCCAAGCCCTCGCGTGCGAACAAATTTAAGCCGAATACGCCCAAATAGAGTACGTAGAGCAGGTAGCTGGGTTCGCGAATAGAGAAAAAAATCAGCAGATTGAACAGGCACATGATCAGCACCGAGCCGAAATAAAAGCCGTAACTGAGCTTCAAGTAGCCGTCATGCTGGTTGAAGTTGTGGGGAGCGCGAATCGACAGGGGAAAGTCGATTACGTTGTCGCCACGGGCGCGAAAAAGCACCGACCACTGAGCCTGCTGGGGAATGGTGAGCGGAAAAACCAACTGGTGGTGCGAGAAGGGGCGCTCGGTGAAAGGCACTCGGTCGCCGCTGCGCTGGTGACGCAGCAGCGTGCCGTCCTGGTCGTAGATATACATATCCAGGTAATCGAGATGCGGTCGCCCGGCGCGCAGATACCAGAGCCCGGTATCCGACTGGTTATGCAGACCCAACAGGAACCACTGATCCTGTTCCCGGAATCCCATCGACGGGTACCGGCTACCCAGCCGTTGGCCCTTGCCGCTGCGCAGGGCCGCCAAGGCCTGCTCGGGTGTCATTTCGCCCGGGGCCGCCTCCAGCCAGCGCAGATCGGGTGACGCCTGATAATCAGAGACCCGTTCACTCAGCTCCAGGGCCTGCGCCGCCCCCGCGGCCAGAAGAAAACAGAGCCCCGCCAACCATGAACGTCCCTGCATTATTGGTCCCCCTCGCAAAGCGTGAACTCCGTCACTGACCTTTTACCGTATTTAACCGGTCCGGCGGAACGGCTCCAAGCGCCAATGTTCAAAATACTGACTTCTAACGCAAAGGAGAGGCACATGAAGATTCGAATCCTGAGTAGTGCAATGGTGTTGTCCTGTTCGGTGATGGCGGGCGGCGCTTTTGCGGCCGGGCCCTACATCGGCGCCAACTACAACCAGATTCAGTATGACAACGACGACGTTGATGAAGACACTCTGAAAGTGGATGGCGTGACGTTGCGTGCCGGCTTTGAGTTCAACGATTTCATTGCGTTGGAGGCACGTGGTGGTACCGGCATTGATGGTGATTCGAAAAACGCGCCCCTGGGTACCTTTGAATACGACATGGACCATATGTACGGCGGCTATCTGAAACTCTCCGCCCCGCTTTCCGACTCCATTCATCCCTATGTCATCGGCGGCTACAGCAAAATCAAAGCCGACGTTAAGTATACCGTGGCGGGTGTCAGCACGGACGAAAGCGAGCACTTCGAAGATGAATCCTATGGCGCCGGCCTGGATTTCAATATCACCGATACGCTGGGTGCCAATCTGGAATACATGCGCTACTACGATCAGGACGAGGAAGAGATTTCCGGGGTGAGCGTGGGGCTGCGCTCCGCATTCTGATTACCAACGCCATGGCCCCGACAACGCCGGCGTAAGCCGGCGTTTTTGGTGTCCGCGGTAAAGGTCAGCCCGCCCGCGTCAGTAGTTCTTCCAGTCTTGGCCGGAAAGCGGTCGCCACGCCTAGATTTTTCATCGTCCAGTAGTGGCCCCCCACCACCCGCTGTACCAGCAAGGTACGCGAGCTGGGCTGGAACTTGAGCATTTCCTCCAGCGGTGTGCGCCGGGCCTGCTGCACCACATCCTGATGCAGGCTGGCCTGGCCAAAGTCAAAGGGCGTCTCGGCGAACGCCTTGAGCAGCAGCGGCACCCAGGCTTGGTAAAGGCGGTCGGACACCTCGCTGTCGCTGCGGCGCGCGCCGATCGCCAGCAAAGCCTGGTCCAGGGCCCGCCAGTCGGCGTCCAAAGACGCCCGCACCAGAGTGGCCATCAGGCGCACGTCTTCTTCCGGCAGCCGTTTCACCGCGCCAAAATCGTACAGCACGATGCTGCCATCGATGCGGAACGCGAAATTACCCGGGTGCGGGTCGCAGTGTACCGTGCGCAATTCGAAAATCTGCCGACCGATAATATCGAACAGGCGCTCCCCCAATCGGTTTCGCATCGCCTGATCAAAACCGTTCTCGTCGCTGACTTGCTCAAGAGCGACGCCGTCCTCGAAACTCAGCGTCAGCACGGTGGTGCCGGACAGGTCGGCGAACACGGTCGGAATCACCACGTCGTCGTCCTCCGCATGGAAAGCTTGAAACAACCGCACATTGTCGGCTTCGCGCAGGTAATCCAGCTCTTCTTCCAGCTGTGCGCGAATTTCTTTGAACACCGCATCCAGTGCGCGCTCGTCCACCCGCAGTAAGCTGCCCAGTTTGAGAATGCGTTTGAGGTGCTTCATGTCCGAGTCGATCGAAGCCTTGACCGCCGGGTATTGGATCTTTACTACCACGTCAGCGCCCGCCAGCGTGGTGGCCCGATGCACCTGACCGATGGAGGCCGCCGCGAAGGGCGTCTCGTCGAACGCCTGAAAATAGTCGCCCACCGGGCCGCCCAATTCCTTCTCCAATTGTCGCCGGATCACATGGAAGGGCATCGGTGCCGAGGCGTTTTGCAGGACCGCCAACTGCTCGCTGATTTCCCGGGGGAGGACGTCTTGCATCTGCGAGGCGATTTGACCCACCTTCATGACCGCGCCTTTCATCTGCCCGAGCGTGGCGGCCACTTCCTGGCCGATATGGCGCATCAGCGCCTCGCGGCTGGTGGCGCGGTCCTGCTCCGACTGGAACCACCCCTTCACCTGATGAGAGGCGACACGGGTGGCGATGGACGTCGTCATGCCCGTCAGTTTCCAGAGGCGCCCGGTGGTGGAAGCGGGGCGCCGTTCCCGTCCGCGTTTTGCCATGCTGCGTTGTCCCGTGGTCGAAAGAGCGGTGGCGGTGTCGCACACCATGCTGAAGGCAGAGACTAGTCCGGTGTGTCGCCGCTGTCATGGGGTATTCGGGCCAAAGCCGGGCAAAAAAAAGGGGCCCAGGTGGGCCCCATTAAAGGAGAGTAGGCAGAATTTCAGAAATCAAGCGCGTTCTTTCTCGCCAGTGCTGACCAGATCGTCGAACAGTTTCTGGCTTTGTTCGCGCAGGGTGCTTACAGCGCCCAGGCCGGCCAGCACGAATTCATTGGTTTCCTCGGCTTTCTCGCCGCGCTCCTGTTTGCCGTTGGCGACACACTGTTCGTACAGTTCGTGGCGCTTGCGGGGGGCGTCGTCGATCAGTTGGCGAGTGTTCACTACCAAGCCGCGGCTCGCCAGCAGCGCCTTGGATTTGCCTTCGGCGTCTTCGCCGTAGGCCTCCTGGCCGGCTTGCACGTATTTGCCGTAGAGCTCCTCGGAGCTGTCTCCGGCTTTGCTGTAGGCGCCCAGACCGGCCAGGTACAGTTTATTGCCCAGGGTCTTGGCACGCTGAATCAGGTTGTCTTGCTGGTCGCGAATGTCTTTCAGTTCACCCATGATCGTTGCTCTCTTGCCGAGAATGTGAGCGACCGGGGCGGCCGCGCCTTGATGAACGACATAATAGGGCGCCGAATCGCAGGGCCTGATAATTACTGTCCGACAATGCGACAATCGATGAGCGGTGTGGATATGGCGAGCTGTGACAGAATTCCCACCCTGGCCGCCAAGTCCAACATGGCGGGAACCCGGGGCGAGCGCTTACACTCCATAGGAAACGAGGAGCCTACGAAGCACTCCCTAACCGGCAGAGATACTATTTCATGATCGAAAAATTCATTGCCAAGGTGCCCAGCCGGATTTGGGCGGACGGGCGCCCGGCCAAAGCGCGGCAATGGGATGCCGAGTTCAATGTGGCGGCCTGGGCCCGGATTTCGGGTAAGCCGGGTACGGTCCAACTACTGGTGCGCTACTTGGACACCAATAATGATCAGGCGATTCTGGTCGATGCCGCCGAAGTGAACGGTGATGGCAGCGCCTTGCTGTCCGGGCTGGTTCGCTTACGGTTTAATGACAGCGTCGAGCAGGTTCAGGTGTCCCTGCGGCTGTCGGACCCGGGCATGCGCTATGTGGTGGAAGAGCTGTACATGCAGCGGCGGGGCAGCGCGCTGCGCCCTCAGGACAAGCTGATCTCCAACTACTGAGCCCCGCAACAGAGCCTTATTGAAAAAGTCACCGGGCCCGCTCCCCTTCAGCGAGCCCGGTTCCTTAACCCCCTTGATGGGCCCGCCGCCGTGGCGGCAAGGCCCGTTCCCCCCGACGCTTCGGGTTCTCGGTGCGGTCGTTTCCGGCGGCATCGTCGCCGCACTCCAGTAACGACTCCGGCCAGTCCTGAAAATCCAGGCCGGTGAGCCTGTTCAGGTTCTCCAGAGCGGTTTCCGGGTGCCGCTTTTCAATTCTTATCACCTTGCTCATGACGCGTTACTCGTTGCCTGAACGAATAAAAGCGAGAACCATGCCAATGCATATAAAAATATTTTTGCTGATAAATCAGTCGGTTGGCGCTGCCGGTGTCGGGCAGGGGGCTGGCCAGCGGCGCGCGCCGGCAAGATGTGACAATCTTTGCCAGTGGCACCGCTGGCCCGGGGTGGGCGGCTGGTGGGGGTTAATCGAGGAAGAAATCAGGCAGTAACTGGTCGTCGGAAAGCTGCGGGTCGACCTTGTAGACCGACAGATCGGTGACGCCGGCCTGGCGGATCACTTCGTCGTCGATAAAGAAGTTACCGCTGCATTCCGCCTGGGGCCGGGTAAGTATCCAGTGCGCCGCGTCCGCCATGATTTCGGGCTGCCGCGCCGCCTTCACTGCCATTTCGCCGCCCAGATGGTTGCGCACCGCGGCGGTGTTGATGGCGGTACGTGGCCAGAGCGCGTTCACGCCCACCTTACCGGCGTACTCGTCCGCCATGCCCAGCACGCACAGGCTCATGCCGTATTTGGCCATGGTGTAGGCCAGGTGGCGGCCGAACCAGGCCGGGTTCATGTTCAGCGGTGGCGACAGGTTGAGAATGTGCGGGTTGTCCGCCTGGCGCAATAGTGGCAAGCACAGTTTGCTGCTCATGAAGGTGCCGCGGCTGTTGACCTGGTTCATCAGGTCGTAGGACTTCATGGTGGTGGCTTCGGTGGGGGTCAGGGCAATGGCGCTGGCGTTATTGACCAGAATGTCGATGCCGCCGAATGTCGCTTCCGCCTGGTCCACGGCGGCCTGGACCTGATCCTCGTAGCGGATGTCGCCGACGCACACCAGGGCTTCGCCACCGGCCTCGCGGATTTCCTCGGCGGCGGTATAGAGCGTGCCCGGCAGCTTGGGGTGCGGTTCGGTGGTCTTGGCGAACAGCACCACCCGGGCGCCGTCGCGGGCGGCGCGTACGCCGATAGCCTTGCCGATACCGCGGCTGGCGCCGGTGATGAACAGGGTCTTTCCTTTCAGGGTGGCGGTGGTCATAGCCGGGTCCTCGACGTGAAGCGTGGATGTTCACGCTAGCAAGAGCCGGCCGAGGGCGGCAATACACAAACCACCGGGTTATGGCTCCTTGGCGGCGGGGGCTTGCTCCGGCGCTTGGGAAGCGGGTATCTTGTGGCTTGCTTGGTCATTTTGGGCCATTGGTAGGGTGGCCCGGGGTTGGGCGAAGACGCAGGTTGGTGAATACGGGCAAAAAGCATGACGATTCTAAAAATGACCGCGGAGGACTACACGCTGTCCGCCGAATACCTGGGCCCTATGCTGGAGGCCCTGCACAAAAGGGGCATCGACGAACAGGAGGCGCTGGCCGGTCTGGATATTGAGCCGGGTTGCTGGCGCGACCCCAAAGCCCGTGTCACCGCTTTGACCTTTAAACGCTTTTCCCGGCGGGTGGTGACGTTGACCGGTGAGCCCTGGATCGGCTGGGAACTGGGCGCCTCCATGCCGTTGTCATCGCACGGGTTTCTCGGCTACGCGGCGATGAGCAGCAACACGCTGGGGGACGCCATCGAGCTGGCGGTGAAGTTTTTCCGCACCCGCGGCACCATTGTTCAACTGGAGGCCTTCGTGGAGGGCGACTGGGCGGTGCTGCAACTCAACGAGATGCTGTCCCTCGGCGAGCACGGGCCGCTGCTCACGGAAAGCCTGTTCTCCAGCTTCCACTTCATGGGCCTGCAGCTGATGCCGGACATCGAGATCCTCGGCGAGCTGCGCTTTGCTTACCCGGAGCCTGAGTATTTTTCACGCCTGCGGCCCATGATTCCGGTGCCGATCTATTTCGATTGCGCCTACAGCCAGATGCGGTTTCCCGCCGAGCGGCTGCAGCGGCGCCTGCGCTTCGCCGATCCGCGCCTGGCACAGATGGCCGCCGCTCAGTGCGAGCAGGAGATGGAGCAGATCAAGGCGCCGCCGGCGCTGCTCGGCCAGGTTCGGCGCGTGATGCTGGCCGGTTCCGGCGCCTTCCCAGGGGTCGAGGAGGTAGCGTCGGAGATGCATATGTCGTCACGGACGCTCAAGCGCAAGCTCCAGCAACTGGGCACCAGCTACCAGAAGCTGCTGGATGACCTGCGCAAAGGTTTGGCGGTGGAATACCTGACGCAGAGTGGCCGGTCCGTGGACGATATCGCATTGGCGCTGGGTTATTCCGACGCCTCCAATTTCGCCCGGGCGTTCCGGCGCTGGACCGGAAAGAGCCCGTCGGACTACCGCTGAGCGCCCCGTTTAAAGGGACGCAACCAGATCCGCCAGAGCGCCGCCCAGGCCGCCCAGCAACAGGGTCAGGGTGGCCAGGAAACCGAGCAGAAAGCCGCGCCCCCGGTCCCGGGGCGACTCCAGATAGGCGTTGAAATAGAGCTGCCGGCCGATCACGAACAGCGCCCCCACCGCGGCGGCGGCGTGCGGTTCCAGATACCAGCCGCAAAGCCACAGCCCGGGCAGAAACAGGATCAGCTGCTCCACCGTATTGGCGTGGATGCGCAGGCTGCGCTCAAACAGTTCGTGGCCCTGAACCGCCGGCGCCCGCACCTGGTATTTGACCCGGGCACGGCCCACCACAAAGCTGAACAGGGCGCATTGCAGCAGCGCCACGACGGTAACGATGGCAACCCATTCCATGACTTTCCCCCAAGCAGGTATGGTTAAATCGGCGCACAACGGTCGACACCGAGATATTCTTATTTTTGCGCATCATCCTAGAGCGTTTTGCGTAGGATCGCATCTTCTTGCCGCCGGGACCGGTCCGGCGGCGCAACCCTGGGAGCGAGCATGACCGAACTACACCCCCGCTTGGCGGCGGATACCGGCGCCCTGGGCGAAACCGAGCTGTGCTGGCTGCGCTGGATGCGTGACGCCCGTTTCCCCTGGCTGATCGTGGTGCCCAAGCGTGACGGGCTGCGGGAATGGCATCATCTGCCGGAACTCGATCAGCAACGCCTGCTGGCCACCGTGAACCACCTGGCCGCCGAGCTGGAAAGAGTCACCGGCGCCGACAAGATCAACCTCGGGGCACTGGGCAACCTGGTGCCGCAACTGCACGTGCACGTCATTGCCCGCTTCCGCGACGATCCCTGCTGGCCCGGGCCGGTGTGGGGCCAGGGCGAGTCGGTGCCGGTGACAGGCACGCCGGACTGGCTGGCACGGCTTTCGTTGCCCGAGGAGGGGTAGGGTATGGAATTAATCGCGGTGGACGTGCAATGCCCCCATTGCTGGGAGCATTTCGAGGCGCTGGTGGATCCGTCCCAGGGGGATCAGGAGTACGTAGAGGACTGCCACATTTGCTGCCGCCCGCTGGTGCTCACCGTCGACCTCACCGACCCCGAGGTGCCCTCGGTGTCGGTGACGCCGGAAAACGACTGACGAACCCGCTCAGGGGTTGTCGTTACCGGCCAGGAAGGCCTGCATTTCCGGGTCGTTGAGCATCCGCTCGATGGAACGGCTGAGGATGTCGTTGACCATTTCCTGGTTGCGCGCCGCCGAGGGCGTAAAGGGCAGATCGTGCTCGACGCTGCTCTTGTAGGAGCCCACATGGGTGGTTTCGCCGCGCCGGGCCTCGGCCACCAGCTCCAGGTTCAGGGTCACTTCGTTGACCACCGATCCCTCTTCGGGGATGTACTCCAGTTTTTCCAGGCGCACTTCCAGGGTGGTGGCGTCGCCGCCCGGGTTGAAGGCGTTGTAGCCCAGCGTCTGCAGCCCCTGGCGAACGGTCTCGGCGATTGCCGGGCGCAGGTCATTGGCCGGCTGCACCAGCGACGTGTCCTTGTAAACGCCACCTCGCGAGCCGAACTCCTTGCGGTTGCGGGAGTCCACGGCAATCACCTGCACCGGTTGATTGTTACCCCGGTTAGCGGCCTGGACTTCGGCGCTGGGTTTCACCTCGATCTGCTGGGGGCTGAGCGCGCAGCCGGTCAGCGACAGCGCCAGGGCGGCGCCGGTGAAAAGTGTGGCGAAGGTCGATTTCATCCGTGTTCTCCATAAGGGCGGTTCGACGTTATCAATACAGTTTAGGGCCTGTTCACACTACTTGCATCACGCCTGTTGCGGCTAAAAAGCCACCAATCAAGGCGAGAGGAGAGAAGTTTGGTGATTCCAAATGAACGACGGGCAACGCAGAGTGGTGGCTTTTTAGCCGCAACCCGAAGGGCTGGAGCCCTTTTCGTCCCCAGCGTCGTTGTCGGTCGCTTATTTGGAATCACCAAACGGCGCTCCCTCCGCCTAGCTGGAGCTCAAAAATGGCATCCAGCAGGCGTGATGCAAGTAGTGTGAACAGGCCCTAGTGCGTTCGTTTCAAGGATTCTTCCGCCAGATCGTGGAGTGCGTCCTTGTAGCGGGACGCGGGCACCGGCGCCAGGGCGTCCAGGGCCAGCCGGGTTTGCTCGGCGGCCCGCTCGACGGTGTAGCTGAGCCCGCCGCAGTCGTGCACGATCTCGACGATTTGCTCCAGCTGCTCCAGGCCGCCGGTGCGGATCGCGTTCTTGATCAGGCCGGCATGCTCCGGGGCGCCATGCTGAATGGCGTAAATCAGGGGCAAGGTGGGCTTGCCCTCGGCCAGGTCGTCGCCCACGTTCTTGCCAAGCTCGTTCACGTCGCCCTGGTAGTCGAGCACATCGTCGATCAGCTGAAACGCGATGCCCAGATGGCGGCCAAAAGTGGCGAACGCCTGCGAAAAGTCGGTTTCCGTGCGGGCGCCCAGCACGGCGCCGGTCTCCGCCGCCGACTCGAACATCTTGGCGGTTTTGTGGTGGATCACGCGCATATAGCTGGGCTCGGTGGTGCTCGGGTCACGGGTATTGATCAGCTGCAGCACCTCGCCCTCGGAGATAGTGTTGGTGCTCTGCGAGAGAATTTCCAGCAGGCGCTGGTCACGCAGCGCCACCATCAGCTGGAATGCCCGGGAGATCAGGAAGTCGCCCACCAGGACGCTGGCGGAATTGCCCCAGACCGCGTTCACCGTGGGCCGGCCCCGGCGCAGGCTGGATTCGTCCACCACGTCGTCGTGGAGCAGGGTGGCGGTGTGCAAGAACTCGATCACCGCGGCCACATCCACGTGCTGGGCGCCGGTGTAGCCGGACGCACGGGCGCTCAGCAGCCCCACCAGCGGGCGCAGGCGTTTGCCGCCGGAGTCGACGATGTACTCCCCCACCTCGCGGATCAGCGGTACCTCGGTGTCCAGGTGGTGAGTGATGAAGCGGTTCACCGCCTCGAAATCCTCGGCGACGACAGAGCTGATGGCCTTGAAATCCATGAAGTAGCTATCCGGCTAAAAAGGGGCGGTAAACAGCCGGCAATGCTAGCAGCGGGGCCCGGCCAGTCAAGAAAACCCGGCCCCCGGAGGCTGGCTGTAAAAGCCGCGTCATGCGGGCTTGAGGCGTATCAACCTTTAGCGTACACTTCGCGACCCGAATTAATCATCCCACGGGCACCGAAAGCGACCGCCTGATTTCAGGGCCGGGTCCGCCCAAGAGGAACCATCTGGAGCAAGTAGATGTACGCAGTCATCAAAACGGGTGGCAAGCAGTACCGCGTTGAAGAGGGTGACACCCTGCGCGTGGAGAAGATTGAAGTGGCCACCGGTGAATCCGTGGACTTTGATCAAGTGCTGCTGGTTGCCGACGGCGACGACGTGAAGGTTGGCCAGCCGCTGTTGGAAGGCGCCAAGGTCACCGCCGAAGTGGTCGAGCAGGGCCGTCACAAGAAGATCAAGATTGTGAAGTTCCGCCGCCGCAAGCATTCCCGCAAGCAGCAGGGCCATCGCCAGTGGTACACTGCGGTGAAAATCACCGGGATCCAGGGCTGATCCGGACGCAACGAGAGGATTGAAACATGGCACATAAAAAAGCCGGTGGTAGTACTCGTAACGGTCGCGACTCGGAAAGTAAACGCCTTGGCGTGAAGCGCTTCGGCGGCCAGGTCGTTCAGGCCGGCGAGATCATCGTTCGCCAGCGCGGCACCCGTTTCCACCCCGGAGTGAACACCGGGATTGGCAAGGACCACACCATCTTCGCCAAGGAAGCCGGACGCGTGAAGTTCGAAGTCAAAGGCCCGCTCAGCCGCAAATACGTGGTGATTGAGCCCGTGGCCTGATCCCTGCCGGGATCTGAAAAAGCCCCGCGAGGCTCGCGCCCGCGGGGCTTTTTTTGTGGCCGCCTTCCCTGGCGGCCACCCTTCGGGCCGTCGCTGGCGCGACGTCAAAAATCGCTCCTGGCGATTTTTTATGAGCGACAGTGCGCGCTACGTTAGAATGCCCCCTTTACCCGATATTAAGAGCCGCAATCATGCAATTCGTCGACGAAGCCACCATTGATGTCCGCGCCGGAAGCGGTGGCCACGGCTGCCTGAGCTTTCGCCGTGAAAAATACGTGGAGTTCGGTGGCCCCGACGGTGGTGATGGCGGTGCCGGCGGCCATGTGTACGTGGAAGCGGATACCAACCTGAACACTCTGGTGGATTACCGCTACGAGCGCTCTTTCAAGGCCCGCAACGGCGAGCCGGGCAAGGGCCGGCAGATGACCGGCAAATCCGCCGAGGACGTGGTGCTGAAAGTGCCGGTGGGCACCACCGTGGTGGACGTGGACACCGACGAAGTGCTCGCCGACCTGACCGCCGTGGATCACAAGGTTATGATCGCGCGGGGCGGGCGTGGCGGGCTCGGCAACGTGCACTTCAAGAGCAGCGTTAACCAGGCGCCGCGCAAGACCACCAACGGCACCCCCGGCGAGACCCGGTGCCTGCGGCTGGAACTCAAGGTGCTGGCGGACGTGGGGCTGCTGGGCATGCCCAACGCCGGCAAGAGCACGCTGATCCGCGCCATTTCCGCCGCCAAACCCAAGGTGGCGGATTACCCCTTCACCACCCTGATCCCCAACCTCGGGGTAGTGAAGGCGGACCGCTACCGGAGCTTCGTGGTCGCCGATATTCCCGGGCTGATCGAAGGGGCCGCCGAGGGCGCCGGCCTGGGCATCCGTTTCCTCAAACACCTGGCGCGCACCCGGTTGCTGCTGCATGTGGTGGATATGGCGCCCCTGGACGGCAATCCGGCGGACCATATCGACGCCATTGCCGACGAGCTGGACCGGTTCTCTCCGGCGCTGGCCGAGCAGGAGCGCTGGTTGGTGTTCAACAAGATCGACCTGTTACCCGACGACGAGGCCGAGCAGCGGGTCGCTGAAATCGTCGACGAGCTGGGCTGGCAGGGGCCGGTGTTCCGCCTTTCCGCCGCCGCCGGGGTGGGCTGCGAAGAGCTGGTCTACGCGCTGATGAACGCGATCGAAGAACGCCGTCTGCGCGAACAGGAAGACCCGGATTACGCCGCCGAGCAGCGGGATCTGCGCGCGCGCCTGGAAGAAGAGGCCCGTGAGAAGATTCAGGAAATCAAGCGGGACCGCCGCGTGGCCCGCGATAATGACGACGACGATGATGATGACGATCACGACGTGGAGATCGTCTACGAACCCTGATCGGCCATCACTTTACTGAAAGCGGGAAGGGCACCATGGCGCAACGCGCACGCTGGGTAATCAAAATAGGCAGCGCTCTGCTTACCAACGATGGCCGCGGCCTGGACCGCGACCTGATGCAGACCTGGGTGGATCGCATCGTGGCCCTGCGCGAGCGCGGCATCGACGTCATGGTGGTGTCCTCCGGCGCGGTGGCCGAGGGCATGACCCGGCTGGGCTGGGCGCGCCGACCGGACTCCGTCCATCAGCTTCAGGCCGCTGCCGCCGTCGGGCAGATGGGGCTGGTGCAGGCCTGGGAGTCTTGTTTCCAGAAGCACCGGCTGCACACCGCCCAGGTGCTGCTGACCCACGATGACCTTTCCGACCGCAAGCGCTATCTGAATGCGCGCAGCACCCTGCTGACGCTGCTGGGCTTCTCGGTGGTGCCGGTGGTCAACGAAAACGACACCGTGGTCACCGACGAAATCCGCTTCGGCGACAACGACACCCTGGCGGCGCTGGTGGCCAACCTGGTGGAAGCCGAGCGGCTGGTGATTCTCACCGATCAGGACGGTCTGTTCGACGCCGACCCCCGGCAGAACCCGGCGGCCCGTCTGATCCCTAGCGCCCGCGCCTCCGATCCTGCCCTGGCCGCCATGGCCGGTGGCGGCGGCTCGGGGCTAGGGCGTGGCGGCATGACCACCAAGGTGCGTGCGGCGGCGCTGGCGGCGCGCTCGGGCACCATGACTACGATCGCGTCCGGGCGCCATCCGGAGGTGCTCACCGAGCTGGTCGACGGCCAGGCCCCCGGCACCACGTTGCTGCCGGACACGTCGCCGATGAACGCCCGTAAGCAGTGGCTGGCCGGCCACCTGCGCATGCGCGGCCGGCTGCTTCTCGACGACGGCGCCGCCCGGCGCTTGCGCGACGCCGGGTCGAGTCTGCTGCCGGTGGGCGTGACGGATGTCTTCGGTCAGTTCTCGCGCGGTGAGATGGTGGCCTGCGAGGACCGGCACGGTGAGCGCGTGGCCTGCGGTCTGATCAACTACGACGCCGCCGACGCCCGCCGGCTGTGCGGCAAGAAGAGCCACGAAATCGCCGACGTGCTGGGCTTTATGAACGAGGAAGAATTGATCCACCGGGACAATATGGTGGTTATGGAAGCCGGACGCCGGACGCCTGACGCCTGACGCTAAAACCGCTAACCGGATCGCCACGGTGTATTTCCTGCAGGCATTGTCAACAAACACACCAGGAAACATTCCAGCGCTCTCCGCACCGGGTTGTAGCGTCCGGCGTCAGGCGTCCAGCGTCAGGCATAAAAAAACCGGCCAGAGGCCGGTTTTTTTAGCGAACGCGTTCGATCAATCAGGCCGCCATGGCCTTGATCTTGGCGTTCAGGCGGCTCTTATGACGAGCGGATTTGTTCGGGTGGAATTTACCCTTCTGGGTGGCCTTATCCAGCACCGAGGTCGCCTTTTGGTACGCTTGCTGAGCGGCGCCTTGGTCGCCGGACGCAATGGCCGCGTTCACCTTCTTGAGGTACGTACGCACCATGGAACGCATCGCTGCGTTGTGCTTACGACGCTGTTCCGCCTGACGCGCGCGCTTGCGTGCTTGCGGTGAGTTAGCCAAGGTCCTGCTCCTATATATAAATCGGTAATTCGATGGTGATAATCGATTAGGACCGGGCGGATACTGCCATGGGCCGGTCCTGAAGACGCGCAACTATGCCGATCCGGGTCTGGATTGTCAATCCCCGGGGCGGCGCTGTGGCGGTGGCGGCGGGCTTTGGTTACTCTTGGCCGGTTTTTCGGAGGCGCCGGGATGGACGAGCAGGACACAGCGGGCAAAAAGGGCGGTTTGCTGGCCTCGACCCTGGTGGTCAGCAGCATGACCCTGCTGTCCCGGGTGTTGGGGTTGGTGCGCGACGTGGTGCTGGCGCGCCTGCTGGGCGCCTCGGCGGGCACCGACGCCTTCTTCGTGGCCTTCCGGATACCCAATTTCCTGCGCCGGCTGTTCGCCGAGGGGGCCTTTAATCAGGCCTTCGTGCCGGTGCTCAGCGAATACCGCAGCAAACAGCGCGACGAAGGCAGCGTGGCCGCCACCAAGGCGCTGATCGACCGCGTCGCCGGCACCCTGGGTGGCACCCTGGCGCTGATCACCCTGGTCGGCGTTTTGGCGGCGCCGCTGCTGATCTGGCTGTTCGCCCCCGGCTTCGGCGACGACCCGCAGAAACGCGCCCTGGCGGTGGAAATGCTGCGGCTCACCTTCCCGTACCTGTTCTTTATCTCGTTGACCGCCTTCGCCGGCGCTATTCTCAACACCTGGAACCGCTTCGCGGTGCCGGCATTTACCCCGGTGCTGCTCAATCTCAGCCTGATCGGCAGCGCCCTGTACCTGGCGCCGCAGTTCGCCGAAGGGCGCATGGCGGTGGCGCTGGCCTGGGGGGTGCTGATCGCCGGCACCGTTCAATTGCTGTTTCAGTTGCCGTTCCTGGCGCGCCTTAACCTGATGCCGGTGCCGCGCATGGCCTGGCGCGACGAAGGCGTGCGCCGCATTCTGCGTTTGATGGCGCCGGCCATGTTCGGGGTCTCGGTGAGCCAGATTAATCTGTTGCTGGACACGGTGCTGGCGTCGCTGCTGCAGACCGGTTCCGTGACCTGGCTGTACTATTCCGACCGGCTGGTGGAGCTGCCACTGGGCGTGTTCGCCATCGCCATCGGCACGGTGATTCTGCCCAGCCTGTCCGGCAAGCACGCCGGCGATGACCCGAAAGCGTTCAGCCGCACGCTGGACTGGGCCCTGAAGCTGGTGCTGCTGATCGGGGTGCCGGCGGCGCTGGCGCTGGCGGTGATCGCCGAGCCGCTGCTGGCGACCCTGTTCAACCACGGCGAGTTCGGCGCCAACGACGTGCTGCGCTCGGCGGAATCCCTGCGTGCCTACAGCGCCGGGCTGGTGGCGTTCATGCTGATCAAGATTCTGGCGCCGGGCTATTTCGCCCGCCAGGACACCCGCACGCCGGTGAAAATCGGCATTATCGCCATGGTCGCCAACATGGCCTTGAACCTGGCGCTGATCTGGCCGCTGCAACACGCCGGGCTGGCGCTGGCCACGTCGCTGTCGGCCTGGCTGAACGCTGGTTTGCTGTATATGGGGCTGCGCCGAGGTGGTGTGTATCTGCCGATGAAGGGCTGGTGGCAACACGGTTTGCGGTTGGCGGTGGCCGGCGGCGCCATGGCCGGCGTCATTTACTGGCTGGCACGGCAGGCGACGGTGTGGCTGAATGGCCCTCTGTGGGATCGTATCCTTTGGTTGGGCCTGATCGTGGTGGCGGGATTGGCGGTTTATCTTCTCGCCTTGCTGATTCTTGGCCTCAGACCTCGCCACTTGCGCCGATGATTCCTATAATCGGCCCTCTTTTCTCCCGCGTGCCGGCACGAGGCCGGCGGCACGGGAACCTGACGAGGGCGGAATGCGACTGATTCGCGGCATTCACAATCTGCGGGCGAGCCACCGGGGCTGCGTCGCCACCATCGGCAACTTCGATGGCGTCCATCTGGGCCATCAACGGATTCTCGATCAGGTGATCGACGAGGCGAGGGCGCGTGGCAAGCGGTCCACGGTGATGCTGTTTGAGCCCCAGCCGCAGGAATTTTTCTGCCCGGACCAGGCGCCGGCGCGACTCAACAGCCTGCGTGACAAGTTGATCGCGTTGCGCGATTACGGCGTCGATCAGGTGCTGTGTGCGCGGTTCAACGAGTCGTTTCGCAGCCTCACCGCCGAGGCGTTCGTGCGCGATCTGCTGGTCGAGGGGCTGGGTATTGAATACCTGGTGGTGGGCGATGATTTCCGCTTTGGCCGTGGCCGCGACGGTGATTTCGATTACCTGAAACAGGCCGGCGAACGGTTCGGTTTTCAGGTGACCGACACCCCGACCTGCCAAGTCGACGGCGAGCGGGTGTCCAGCACGCGGGTACGCGCGGCGCTGGAGCAGGGGGATTTTCGCCTGGCCGAGCGCCTGCTGGGGCGTCCTTATACGATCAGCGGCCGCGTGCGTCACGGCGACAAGCTGGGCCGCACCCTGGATGTGCCGACGGTGAACCTGGCCCTGAAGCGGCCGGTGTCGCCGTTGCACGGGGTGTTCGCGGTGCGGGTGTCCGGCGCCGGCCTCAAAGACCACCCGGGGGCGGCCAATATGGGCACGCGGCCGTCGGTGGACGGTCGGGAAAACCGCCTGGAAGTGCATCTGCTTAATTTTCAGGGTGATTTGTACGACGCGCATCTGAGCGTCGCGTTTCATCATTTCGTGCGGCCGGAAGAGAAATTCGACGGCCTCGACGAACTCAAGGCCGCCATGTGGCGGGATCTGGAACAGGTACAAGCCTTTTTGGACCAAGACGACGGACTATGACGGATTACAAGGCGACGCTTAATCTTCCCCACACCGACTTTCCGATGAAGGCCGGTCTGTCCCAGCGCGAACCCAGGCGCCTGGACCAATGGCAGCAGCGCGATCTGTACCGCCGGATTCGCGAAGCGTCCGCCGGACGTCCCAAGTTCATTCTTCACGACGGCCCTCCGTACGCCAACGGCGACATCCATATCGGCCACGCGGTGAACAAGATTCTCAAGGACATCATCGTCAAGGCGCGCACCCTGGACGGCTTCGACGCCCCCTATGTGCCGGGCTGGGACTGCCACGGCCTGCCCATCGAATTGAAGGTGGAGCAGAAGGTGGGCAAGGCCGGCCACAAGGTGGACGCCGCCACCTTCCGCAAGAAATGCCGGGAGTTCGCCGCCAAACAGGTGGAGGGCCAGAAGCGCGACTTCAAGCGCCTGGGCGTGTTCGGGGACTGGGACCACCCCTACCTGACCATGAACTACGACACCGAGGCGAACATCATCCGTGCGCTCGGTAAGATCGCCACCGGCGGTCACCTGACCAAGGGCTTCAAGCCGGTGCACTGGTGTTTGGACTGCGCCTCCGCCCTGGCGGAAGCGGAAGTGGAATACCAGGACAAGCAATCGCCCGCCATCGACGTGGCGTTCGCCGTCACCGACCCGGCGGATTTCAAAAGCCGCACCGGCGTCGAGGCCGCGTCCCCGGCCCTGGTGATCTGGACCACCACGCCCTGGACGCTGCCCGCCAACCGGGCGGTGGCGGTGCATCCGGAGCTGGACTATGTGCTGCTCAGCGGCGAGCAGAACGGCGCTGCCGTGGCGCTGGTGGTGGCCGAGGATCTGGCGGATACCGTCAGCGAGCGCTTCGCGCTGACCGGCGCCCAGCGTTCCGCCCCGTTCAAGGGCGCGGTGCTGGAACACCTGACCCTGCGCCACCCGTTCCTGGACCGTCAGGTGCCGGTGATCCTTGGCGACCACGTCACCACCGACGCCGGCACCGGCTGCGTGCACACCGCCCCGGGCCACGGCCAGGACGACTTTATCGTCGGTAAGCAGTACGGCCTGGAAGTGGACAGCCCGGTGCAGGACAACGGCCTGTTCCGTGACGATCTGCCGGTGGTCGGCGGCCTGCACGTGAGCAAGGCCAACCAGCCGGTGATCGACGCCTTGAAAGAGGGCGGCACCCTGGTGGCGCTGGAGACCATCACCCACAGCTACCCGCACTGCTGGCGCCACAAGACGCCTATTATTTTCCGCAGCACCGCCCAATGGTTCATCCCCATGAGCGAGGGCGGCCTGCTGGCCCAGGCCCGCGCCGAGGTGGACAAGGTGCAGTGGCTGCCGGAGTGGGGCAAGGCGCGCATCGAAGGCATGCTGCGCGACCGCCCGGACTGGTGTATCTCCCGGCAGCGTACCTGGGGCGTGCCGATCGCCCTGTTCGTAGACCGCGCCACGTCCGAGCCGCACCCGGACACCCCGCGCCTGATCGAGGAAGTGGCCAAACGGGTGGAGCAGAACGGCATCGACGCCTGGTTCGACCTGGACGCCGAAGAGCTGCTCGGCGACGACGCGGAGCGCTACACCAAGGTCACCGACATCCTGGACGTCTGGTTCGACTCCGGCGTGACCCACTACTCGGTGCTCGAGCAGCGCGACGAACTGACGGTGCCCGCCGACCTTTACCTGGAAGGCTCCGACCAGCACCGTGGCTGGTTCCAGTCCTCGCTGCTGACCAGCACCGCGATCCGTGACGCGGCGCCCTATAAAAGCGTGCTCACCCACGGCTTCACGGTGGACGAGCAGGGCCGCAAGATGTCCAAGTCGATCGGTAACGTGATCGCCCCCCAGGAAGTGTGGAACGACCTGGGCGCGGACATCCTGCGTCTGTGGGTGGCGGCCACCGATTACCGTGGCGAAATGAGCGTGTCCAAGAACATTCTCAAACAGATGGCGGACAGCTACCGGCGCATCCGCAACACCGCCCGCTTCCTGCTCTCCAACCTGAACGGCTTCGACCCGCAGCGCGACGCGGTGGCCCCGGACGACATGATCGCCCTGGACCGCTGGGCCGTGGGCCGCGCCGACGCCCTGCAGACCGAGCTGCGCGAGCTGTACGACGGCTACCATTTCCATCAGATCTATCAGCGCCTGCACAACTTCTGCGGCAACGAGCTGGGCGGCTTCTACCTGGACATTATCAAGGACCGCCAATACACCACGCCGGCGGATTCACTGGCGCGCCGCTCTTGCCAGACCGCGCTCTACCACATCGCCCAGGCGCTGGTGCGCTGGATGGCGCCGATCCTCAGCTTCACCGCCGAGGAAATCTTCGAGCTGCTGCCCGGCGAGCGCACCGAGTCGGTGTTTCTGACCACTTGGTACGACGGGCTTTTCCCGCCGGCGGCCGACGCCGAGATGGATCTGGCATTCTGGGACCAGGTGCAGGCGGTCAAGCAGGCGGTCAACAAGGCCATCGAAGAGGCCCGCAACCGCAAGGAGTTGCGCGCCAACCTGGCGGCCGACGCCACCCTGTACGTGGACGATCGACTGGCTGGCCTGTTGGGGCGCCTGGGCGACGAGCTGCGCTTCGTGACCATCACCTCCACCGCCACCCTGGCGCCACTGGCGGACGCTCCGGCGGACCTGCCGGACAGCGCCGTGGCCGGGCTTAAAGTGCGGGTGGCCCCGTCGCCGCACGAAAAATGCGTGCGCTGCTGGCACCACCGCCCGGACATCGGCACCGATGCCAACCACCCCGAGCTGTGTGGCCGCTGCGTCACCAACCTGGAAGGTGACGGCGAGGAACGCCACTATGCGTGAGCAACAGAGTACCGGGGGGCAATTGGCCTGGTTGTGGCTCACCGGCCTGGTGATCGTGCTGGATCAGATCAGCAAGCACTGGGTGGTGGCCCGCTTCGACCTCTATGAGCGGCTGGACGTGTTGCCGTTCTTTAACCTGACGCTGGCCTACAACTCCGGGGCGGCGTTCAGCTTCTTGGCCGGTGCCGGCGGCTGGCAGCGCTGGTTCTTCGCCGCCGTGGCGGTGATCGCCGTGGTGCTGATCCTGGGCTGGATGCGCAAACTGCGCGACGAGCGCATGCAGGGCGCCGCGCTGGCGCTGATTCTCGGCGGCGCCGTCGGCAACCTCTACGACCGGGTGGTGCTCGGCCACGTGGTCGACTTTCTCGACTTCTATTGGGGCGACTACCACTTCCCGGCCTTTAATATTGCCGATACCGCCATCACCATTGGGGCAGCTCTGATCATTCTCGACATGCTGCTGGGAGGCCGTCGCGGCCATGACTGACACCTTGCGCGCGGGTCCGCAGACCCGCATCACCCTGCATTTCGCCGTACGTCTGATGGACGGCACCGAAATGGACAGCACCTACGGCGGCGAACCGGCGGCCTTTTCCTGGGGCGACGAATCCCTGCTGCCCGGCTTCGAGCGCGCCATCCTCGGCCTCAAGGCCGGCGACAAGCGCAGCGTGTTCATCGACGCCGCCTCCGGCTTCGGTGACTACAACGAGCAAAACCGGCAGCACTTCAAGCGCAGCACCTTCAGCGCCGACGAGGTGGAAGTGGGTACGGTGATGAACTTCGCCGACGCCGCCGGCGCCGAACTGCCCGGCGTGATCGCCGAACTGGACGATGACTGGGTCACCGTGGACTTCAACCACCCCCTGGCCGGTCGCGACCTCACCTTCGAGGTGGAAATCATCGCCGTCGAACACGACGCCCCCGAACAGGCCGTCCGCCTCGACTGACGGTGCTTTTTGGGAGCGGCCCTTTGTGGGAGCGGCCCTTTGTGGGAGCGGCCCTTTGTGGGAGCGGGCCCAGCCCGCGAAAGGGCGCGAAGCGCCCGGCAAAGGCCGCTTCTTAATACGTCTCTGGCATCCTGCCGGCCGGCGTCGCCGGCCTTTCGCGGGCCAGGCCCGCTCCCACAGCCCGCTCCCACAGGTGGCTGGTCGGCCACCGGTGCGGGCGCGTATACTAGGGTCACATTTCCAGCAGGTTCCGATATGCAAATCCGTCTCGCCAACCCCCGCGGCTTCTGCGCCGGCGTCGACCGGGCCATCGATATCGTCAACCGTGCCCTGGATGTATTCGGGCCGCCGGTCTATGTGCGCCACGAAGTGGTTCACAACCGCTACGTGGTCGACGGCCTGCGCGAGCGCGGCGCGGTGTTCGTCGACGAACTGGAAGAAGTGCCCGACGACGCCATCGTCATCTTCAGTGCCCACGGCGTCTCCAAAGCGGTGCAGGAAGAGGCGGAACAGCGCGCCCTGCAGGTGTTCGACGCCACCTGCCCGCTGGTTACCAAGGTGCACATGGAAGTGATCCGCTACGCCCAGGAAGGCCGCGAAGCGATTCTGATTGGCCACCAAGGCCACCCGGAAGTGGAAGGCACCATGGGCCAGTACGACACGTCCAAAGGCGGACGTATGTACCTGGTGGAAGACGAAGCCGATGTGGCCAGCCTGGAAGTCACCGACCCGGACAATCTGGCCTTCGTAACCCAGACCACGCTGAGCGTGGACGACACCGCCCGTATCATCGATGCCCTGCGCCAGCGTTTCCCCAATATTCTCGGGCCCAAGCGCGAGGACATCTGCTACGCCACCACCAACCGCCAGGACGCGGTGCGCCAACTGGCATTGGAATGCCAGCTGGTGCTGGTGGTGGGGTCGGTGAACAGCTCCAACTCCAACCGCCTGCGCGAACTCGCCGAGCGTTGCGGGACCCCCGCCCATCTGCTCGACGACCCGGCCATGATCGATCCGGCCTGGCTGAAAGGTAAGAAGGCGGTGGGCGTCACCGCGGGTGCCAGCGCGCCGGAAGAACTGGTCCACCAGGTGATCGCCCGCCTGCGCGAACTGGGCGGTGAAGACGCCCACGAGATTCCCGGTCGCGAAGAGAACATCCGCTTCTCCATGCCCCGTGCCCTGCGGGCCTGACTCTCCCCGTTCCATCAGCTAGCCATTCCCGGCCCGTCCATCAAGGCGGGCGGGTCTGTTGTTCTGCCATACCTCCCCGCCGCATAAAAGACTGGCTCTACAGCTAATGAAAAAGTGCGAATAACGTCACAGCTTATTTTCGTAAAAAACCCCGCTTATCAACTGCTTATGCCGTTTATTGCCGCCAAGTGACCGCTCGTCTAAGTCTCGTTGTCGACGGTTTTACAATTGCTAGAGTGTGCTCACCAGAATGAAAGTGGAGTGCATCGTGGTGTCTGACACCCGGTTCGGAAGCGGGGGCTTTACCCTTATTGAGTTGATGCTGGGCATTGCCGTCGCCGGGGTGTTGTTGTCGTTGGCGGTGCCTTCTTTTCAGAATCTCATCGCCAATAATGCGCTAAGAACAGCCAGCGCGGATCTTGTCACTGCCATTAATACCGCCCGTTCCCAGGCGGTGAGCTTGCGCAAGGATGTGATTCTCAAGCAGAAAAATTCGAACTGGTCCGATGGCTGGGAAGTGGAATACGACGCTTCCGTGGACGTGGAAGGGCAGCAGCATTTCACGCCCACCGGGCAGGTCTCGGTAACAGCCAAACTCTCGGAGTTGACGTTTCGTCCTTCAGGCATGGTCAGTGATGAAGCCGAGTTCACCATTTGTGATGACCGATCCGGTGAGAATGGTCGTCGCATTCGGGTAAAGAAATTCGGGGTGGTTGAGAACGAAACGATTGTTTGTGGCTAGCGGCAGGATGGCGATGAAGGTGACGATGGAACAACAGCGCGGTGTCGGTATGGTCGAGATACTCGTGGCGTTATTGGTGCTGGCCATCGGGGTTCTCGGTTATGCGGGCCTCCAGCTTAGCGCTCTTAAAAGTACCGAATCAGCTCAGATACGCTCCCAGGGCACGGCACTGGCGCGCAACGCCCTTGAAGCCATCGCGCTTAACCCGAAAGAGCGCTTAACCTACCTGGGTGCCGATAGCTGGGATAACGCCCAAACCAGTTTCGGTGATCAGCCCCCCTCGAATCCGGATTGCCTTTCCAGCGCCTGCTCGCCCTCGGAAATGGCCGATTGGGAAATCGCGCACCTGCAATGGCAGGCGGGTACGGTGCTGCCCGCTGGGCGTATCCGGGTGCAGCCATGCAAGGCCGGCAGCTTCAGCAGTAGTTGCGTAGTGGTCGCCTGGGGTGATCAAGACATAAGCGAGTGCCTTGACGGCGGCGACATCAATACCGGCCTTGACTCGGAATGCGCAGTGATGGAGGTGGAACGATGACCACGCGTCGCCCTATGCGGGGGTTCAGCCTCGTGGAGCTTATGGTCGCGATGGTGCTGGGTTTGCTGCTCACCGCTGCCGCCGTATCCCTGTTTTCTACTAACCAGCGCACCTTTCAATTGCAGCAAACCATGGGGCAGTTGCAGGAACAAGGCCAGCTGGCGATGCGCTTCATTAATCAAGATGTGAGAAAGATCGGCCTGGTGAAAGAGAGTGTGAGTGCCACGGTGCTGCCCGGGGTTATCACCACGGGGGCGTCCCCCGCGCCTTCCTCTAACAGCGATGGCAGTGGCAATGACCGGTTGACCTTCAGCTATCACGGCGCCGTGGATTGCGAAGGGGACTCGTTGCTGCCGCTCCAGGAGACCATCGTGATTAATACATACTGGGTGGATGACGAGAATCAGTTGAACTGCGCCGGTAACCTCAACGCCGGCAACAGTGGTGTCACTCTTCTGCGGGGTGTCCGCAGCTTCCAGGTGCTCTATGGCATCGATACTGAGCGCGATGGCAAGGCTTTCGTCTCTCAGTACGTGACAGCCGATGACCTGGATCTTGAGCCCGTCCTGGCCGTCAAAATTGGAGTGCTCATGGAAGCTGACTTGCCCTCCATGAGCAACGCCGAGCAAGAGCAAACTTTCTATATTCTCGACAGTGAGGTGGACGTCGACGAAGGGCGGACCATGCGTCGTCAGTTTCAATCCACTGTTGCCGTTAGAAACTATTCATGGGAAAAAATCTGATGTTGGCTGTTTCCCTGTCGTTCAAGCGCTCTCAGCGAGGGGTTGCCCTTTTAATAGCCCTGCTGATTCTGGTGGTGGTCTCGCTGATGGGCATAACCGCCATGAAAACCAGTATGTTCAGCGCCAAAATAGCCACTGGCACACAGGTCGATGCGATGGCGTTTGAAGGGGCCGAGTCGGCCGTTTCGGATGCTTTTAAGAGTCTCGAGGCCATGAGTAGCGACGACTTGCAGTTTTTTCTTAGTGGCGGCGTGATGAACCGTTGTTTGAGTTCAGGATCTGCCATTGAAGGTGCTTGCGGCCTCTCTTCAAGAATGGACTCACGCGACTTGATCAAGGCCGGCTCGCGAATGCGGCAGGATGGTTTGCAGGCAGTGTCCGGCGGGCAAGTGAGCATGAGCGGCAACAGCGTAATTCCAATGGATTTTAACTTCGATATTGTCGGCAACGCTGAAGTTGAAGAGTTTAATATCGACAATCATCACGTTCAGCAGGCATTAAAACGCGGTCTCGTTTCGACGTCCGATTTGATGTCTAGCGCGCAGCGGGAGAGGGGCAATGAGGCTGAATAGTGTGATCAAAGCGGCATTTTTTCTGGTGACGTTAGGCTTGTCGCCCACCAGTCTTTACGCCGACGATACAGAGATTTACTACGCCCGGGCGGACGTGGATAACGACCAGAACGAGCAGATCGCCAATGTGCTTTTTCTGATCGATACTTCCGGGAGTATGTGCGATCCGCCGAACGGAGGTAGTCGTGACTGCTCGAAAACCTCCACCAAGATGTATCAGATGAAGCAGGCGTTTCGTCAGGTAATCGACGGCGTTGATAACGGTGTCCGGGTTGGGGTTGGTAAGTTTAACGGCGGCGCAGACAGTTCTGGCTTTGGCGGCTATGTATTCTATCCCGTGAGTGAAATGACCGAAGCCGCGCGGACCGAAGTGAAAAATCTTGTCGACGGCCTCCAGGGCACTTCCAATACGCCCACTATGGAAGCGTACTCCGAGATGGCTCGTTATATAATGGGGCGGTCTCCGTCGGACTATGCCAAGGCCGGCGAGGCGTTGCAGAATGACCCCAGGCGGTCCGTGAATATTGGCTATGGTTGCATTGAGTATAGAAAGAACGGGAAGTGTAAGGAAGAGGGTTTCTTTACCTCTGCGCGGTATGACTCGCCAATGAATATGCAAAATCAATGCGAGAGTAACCATATTATCGTTATGACCGATGGCGATCCGACTCAGGATGGTGATGAATCCGCAGCGGAAAATCTGACCGGCGGCAACTGCAACGTGCCGGGTGGCAGCTCCAGCGGTGACAGTTACAATTGTCAGGAAGAGATCGCCGACTGGCTCTATGACGAAGAACGCAATAACCGGCGTTCGGTGAAAACCTGGCAAGTAGCGTTTGGTCAGAATATCAGCAAGATTGATGAAATGGAGGAAGTGGCCAAGAAGGGCGGTACCAACACAGTGCGGCTGGCGGATAACGCCAGTGAGCTGGCCAGAGAGTTCAATGATATTCTGGAGCTTATCGCTGATCAATCCCAAAGCATTACATCCCCCGGCGTGTCGGTGAACCAGAATAATCGCCTTGAGCATCTCAATCAGCTTTACTTCGCCCTGTTCAAACCCGAAAAGACTTCTGTCTGGCCCGGTAACCTGAAGCGGTACGCCACCTCCGATGGCAATGTCACCGACCGGTCAGGCCAGAACGCGATAAATAGTGAGACCGGCGGCTTCAGAGAAGACGCGTCGAGCTTCTGGTCCAGTACCGTGGATGGCGCAGACGTGGAAAAAGGCGGTGCACTTGAGCAACTGGAAAGCCGTCGCCTTTATATCGGTAATGACAGTGATGATGGCGGGGAGTACCGCCTCCAGCCCAACACCACCACGTTCAATAATCTGACCAACGCCCGTTTCGGCATACCAAGTAGCAACGCGACTCCGGATTTTGACAGCAAGCAAAAGGTGTATAACGCGCTGTCCTCCCTTTGGGCGGACCCCATGCACAGCGTGCCCCTGTTGGTGAACTATGAACTGGGCAGTGACGCCGACGACGCCGACGGCCAGCAAAACTACGTTTTCGTGTCGACAAACGGTGGCATGCTGCACGCCATTGATACCAGTGATGGCAGCGAGAAATTCACCTTTATGCCAGATGAGATGCTTCGAAAAGCCTACGATTTTGTCCGCTCTCCGCCACTTAAGAGCGGTAATATCCGAAGTTTATATGGCATGGATTCTAGCTGGGTGCCGATTCGCATTGCCGACGACGATGGCGATGCCGACGAGGTCTGGATTTTCGGCGGCATGCGCCGGGGCGGGCACAATTACTACGGTCTGGACGTATCCAGTATCGACACGCCCAAGCTGGAATGGCGTATCCGTGGTAACAGTGGCAGCGGTGGTACCACCAGCGGCTTCGATAACCTCGGGCAGACTTGGTCCACGCCGACGGTGACCAGTGTTCGTATCAATGGGGAGGTTCGTACCGTGTTGGTGTTTGGCGGCGGCTATGATTCGGACGGCCATGACACCGAAGGCGAAAGAGCCAACGAGGACGAAGTCGGTAACGCTGTCTACATGGTTGACGCCTACACCGGCGACCTGATTTGGTCTGCGAGCAATGAAGCCAATTCGCAAGGCGCTGATTCCGTGCATGACGCCATGAATTGGGCGATACCCGGCGGCATTTCGGTGGTCGATCTGCCAACAGATGGTCTTGCCGATTATCTTTATTTTGGCGACCTTGGTGGCCAGGTGTTTCGCGTCAATCTTAATAACGACAATGACGGAGCCGATGGGTTGGTGGATGGTGTGGTGCGTCTGGCCAGCTTAGGGCAAGACAGCCATCGACGGTTCTACGAAGCGCCAGCGGTGGGGTATCAGCGTTCGGGGCTCGCCGAAACGCTCTACGTGTCGATCGGGTCCGGTTACCGGGCTCACCCGCTGGACGAAGAGACGGATGAAGCCTTCTTTATGCTGGTGGATCGTGATTTTAAATCCAGTGAACAGAAGGATGTGATCGGGCGCGGCGATCTGACCGCCGTGGGTGCCAGCACCACCGCTGACCCGGATGGCGACGGCTGGCGGTTCGATTTCACCCGTGATGGCGAGAAGGTGATGTCTTCGCCGACCATTTTCCAGGGCGATGTGTTCTTCACCACCTATGTGCCCACTGATATTGATCAGGAAGAAGACCCCTGCCAGATACTCTACGGTAAGGCCTTTGCTTACCGCGCCAGTATGTTCAGCGGTGAGGCGCGCAGTTTCACTAACGATGGTTCCGCTTCCTGGGACGGCGAGGAGTTGGGTAACCCTGGGATCCCGCCGAGTGTTGTGCCTCTCTATCTACCACCTGACACAGGCGGTGGCGGTGATGGAGAAGAAGATGGAGATGGAGATGACGATGATAGTGACACGGATCCCGAACCAGGCACAGTACGCTTCAACGTTGGCCGTGAGTTTGTCGGTGAAGACGGCATTGACTACAACAACTTCCGTAAGCGTCGCTGGTATCAGCTTGAGAAGAATGAAGCGAACCAGTTCTTCCCGCCCGGCCAGGAGCCTGACTAATGGTATCTCTACATAATAGGGCCAACGGGTTTACGCTGATTGAGCTGATGATTGTGGTGGTGGTGGTGGCGATTCTCGCCGCCATCGCCTACCCCGCTTACACGGAACAGGTGCGCGAGACTCGCCGCTCCGAATATCAGGGGTTGATGATGGATTTGGCCGCGTCGCTGGAGAACTATCGCGCCCGCAACTTCTCTTATAAAGACGCCGGCACACAGCTCGGTGCTTTGTCGCCGAAACTCAATAACAACGACTATTATTCAGTCAATGTTAACGTCAGCGCGGACAATCAGCGATACGATATTTCCGCTGCTCCTAAAGGCGCACAGAGCGGTGACGGCACTTTGAAGCTGAACAGCGAAGGTGTCACCTGCCACGTTAAAGGCAGCTCTTGTACGCTTGATGGAAGCCACCGCTGGAGCGACTAATCTCGCGTATCAGGGGCATTGACCGGCGGTGGTGCGCTCAATACGCGCGGTGCCGATCACGTTCATGATGACCTTGCGGGCATAATCCTGGTTGCAGATCAGGAAGTGCCCGTTTTGATAGTAAAGGTTGCCCCGCCGCCCGTAGCGGAGTGCGTGCCCTCGAAAGCGCCTCCAGACCAGTTGTGTGCCTTCGGGCAGTTCCAGGCGCTCAATGACCTCGGACGGCCGTATCCGGCCGTCGTTGTTTTTGTCCTGGGCGAGAAGCAATGTATTAGTTGGTCGGAACCGGTCACACAGGCTGTCGCCGTCGCACAGGTAGGTGAGGCCGTGGCTGAAGGCGTGCGCCCTGGCCTGGTGGATAAACCCCAGCACCTGGTTGCTGGCAGCCACCACCCGCTGTTTAGGCAGCCAATTCTGGCTGAAACTGTGCCCGGCGCTGATCAGCACGGCCAACACCATCAGCGCGATGATCAGCTCCATGAGAGTAAAGCCCCGGTGGCGGAGACTCTGTGGTTGTATTCTGTTCGTGCCTTCCATGGCTGCTCCCGGGGCCTTCCGTGGCCCTCCTTTCCGCTATATTGATTCAAGTCCTGGTGTCTCAGTCTAGCGCGCCCGGCTCGTCATCCTTGTGTTATTGTTGCTCCCCTTCTTGTCATCCAACTCCCATGATTTGCTATGGCTGATGTACTCGTTGTCGGTGGTGGAATTGTCGGTTTGCTGAGTGCGCTCAAGCTTAGTGACCGAGGATTGAGTGTCACCGTGGTTGACGCCGGTGGGCGGCGCCCGCCGGCGTCCTGGGCCGGTGGCGGTATTTTGTCGCCACTGTTCGCCTGGCGTTATCCCGACGCCATGAACCGGCTGACCCATGACGCCACGGCACGCTACCGGGGTCTGGTGGAGCGTCTGCGGGGCAAGGCTGGGTTGCGTGCTTCGGACCTGAACGAGAGCGGCCTGTGGGCGGCGGTGGACGGCGATGAGCGCCGGGATGCGTTGCGCTGGGCGTCGTCCTGGGGGGTGCGATGCCAGGCGGCGCCGCTGAGCCAGCATTTGTCGGCGGCGCCGGAGCGTGACGGGCTGTGGTTTCCCGACATTGGCAATCTGCGTAATCCGCGCCTGTTGAAAGCACTGCGGGCGGCACTGGTGGCGCAGCGGGTTGAGTTCGTCAACGCGTCGGTGGAGGCTGTGCGGCCCGGCGCCATCGGCGCCGAGCTGGCCCTGAGTCATGGCGGCCGGGTGACCGCCCCTCGCGTGCTGATCGGCGCGGGCGCCTGGACGTCGACGCTGCTGGAACCGCTGGGCGTGGACCTGCCGCTGTTTCCCGCCAAAGGCGAGATGTTGCTGTACCGTTTGCCGCCCGGGCGGGTGCGCAGCATTGTGCTAACTGACGAGGGCTATTTGATTCCCCGGGCCGATGGCGCGGTGCTCGCGGGCTCCACGCTCAAAGCCGGCGATGCCACCACTTATCCCACGGTGACCGGGCGTTGGGCCTTGCAGGCCATGGCGGCGTCGCTGCTACCGGAGCTGGCGTCGGTGACCCCGTCCTATCATTGGGCCGGGGTGCGGCCAGGTAGCGACCGTGACTGGCCCTATCTGGGGCCGGTGCCCGGCACTCGCGGGGTGTTCGCCGCCGCCGGGCTGCATCGCAATGGGCTGGTGGCGGCGCCAGCGAGCGCGGAGCTACTGGTACGTTTGATGTGCGGGGAAGCGCCGCCGTTCGATCCGGCGGACTATTCGTTGTCGGGGGTGTCGTCCTGATCCAGCTCCAACTTTTTTAGCCGGTACCGCAGCGAGCGGAACGTCATACCCAGCTTTTTGGCGGCGGCGGTGCGGTTCCAGTGGGTGGTGTCCAGCGCCCGCAGAATTTCCTGCTTTTCGATTTCCTGCAGGTAATCTTCCAGCGGCAGTTGAGGATGGCGCCCGCCGCCGTTGCCGGCGGCCGGTTGCGGGCCGTCGTTGCTGGGCAGGTGCAGATGTTCCGGTTCGATTATCTGGCCATCGCAGAGGGTGAGGGCACGTTCCAGGGTGTTCTCCAGTTCACGCACGTTACCCGGGAAGCGGTAACCCGACAAGGCGGACATGGCCCGCTCACTGACCGCCGGCGGCCGGGTCTCCCAGGCCTCGCCGAGCCGCTGCAGGATGTGCTCCACGAGCACGGGAATGTCCTCGTGGCGCTCACGCAACGGTGGCACATGCGCCTCGATCACGTTGAGCCGGTAGTAAAGATCTTGACGAAAACGCCCGGCGCTCATTTCCTCGCCCAGGTCTCGGTGGGTGGCACACAGAATGCGCAGGTTCACCGCGGACTCTTTCGATTCGCCCACCGGCCGCACGGTCTTCTCCTGAATCGCGCGCAGCAGTTTCACCTGCATGTGCAGTGGCAGGTCCGCCACTTCGTCGAGGAACAGGGTGCCGCCGTCGGCCTCGCGGAACAGGCCTTTGCGGTCTTCGACGGCGCCGGTGAAGCTGCCTTTGCGGTGGCCGAAGAATTCGCTCTCCATCAATTCCGAGGGAATAGCACCACAGTTGACGGCGACGAAAGGCTTTTCCCGGCGCGGCCCCAGGGCGTGGATCAAACGCGCCACGCGCTCCTTGCCACTGCCGGATTCGCCACTGATGTAGATCGGCGCCTGGCTGCGCGCCAGTTTGCGAATCTGTTGCTTGAGGCGCTGCATGGCGGGCCCCTGGCCGATCAGGGTGTCTTCCTCTTCGCCGCCTTCGTCGACTTTCTCGGCACGGCTGATGCCCAGGCCGTCCTCGATCAGTTGCCGGAGCCGGTCCAGCGCCACCGGTTTGGCGATGAAATCATAGGCGCCCAGCTTCATGGCCTCGGTGGCCACGTCCATATTGCCGTACGCGGTGATCACCGCCACCGGCATGTCCGGGGCGGTTTGAGCGGCATGGCGCAGCAGCTCCAGGCCGGTGCCGTCGCCCAGATTCATGTCGGTCAAGCAGAGATCAAAGCGGTCGCTGTCGAGCAGGCGCCGGGCAGCGCCGAGCGAGTCGGCCGCGGTGGCATCCAGTTTCATCCGCCCCAGGGTGATGACGAGCAGTTCGCGCAGATCCGCTTCGTCGTCAACAACCAGAACACGAGGAGTCTTATCGGTCATCATTATTGGAACTGTCGGTCCGGGTGGGCACAGGTTAGCACAAAGCGGGCGCCGGGTTGGGCGTCCTCATGGTCCAGGGTCGCCTGGTTCGCCTGGCACAGCTGCCGGCAGACGTAGAGCCCCAGCCCGTTACCGCCGTCGCTGGTGGTGTAGAAGGGTTCGAACAGGTGCGCGGCGGCGTCCTCGGGGATGCCGTCGCCGTTATCGGCCACCGATATCCACGGCAACCGGGTCTGCGGATGGCGGCCATAGGCCACGGTCACCCGGCAATCGGCACCGCCATGGTCGAAGGCGTTGCCGATCAGGTTGTCCACCACCTGTATCAGCTGGCTGCGGTCGAAGCGCACTTCCAGGCTGTCGTCGCGGTGCTGCAGGCGCAATCGTTCGCGTGGGATACCGCGCTGGTGCCAGCCGGCGGTGACCTCCTCCAGTACCGGCGCCACATCGAAGCGCGCCGCCTGGCTGCGCGGCCGGCGGGAAAGATCCAACACGTCGGAAATGATGCCGTTCACCCGTTTCACATGGTTGCGGATAATGCCCAGCAGGTGGCTGTCTTCCGGCTTTTCCATGTCTTCATCCAGCAACTCTGTGGCGTGGCTGATGGCGCTCAGCGGGTTGCGGATCTCGTGGGCCAGGGTCGCCGACAACCGGCCCAGCGACGCCAGGTTCAGTTGCTGGGCTTCCTGGGCGACGCGCGCGGTGTCTTCCAGGAAGACCAGGGTGAGATCTTCGTGGCCGGTGTCCAGGTCGGCGAAACGGGCGCTTACCTGCGGCGACTGGCGCGATACCCGCAGCGGGCTCTGCGCCATGTGTGGCGCCTGCCGCCAATGCTGGTGCCGTTCCACCAAGGCCGCTGGCAGGTGCTGGCCCACCATGGGTGTGGCGAAAAAACCGTCCGCGGAGGGGTTGGATTGCAGTATCCGGTGCTCGTTGTTGAACACCATCACACCGGTGCGCATGCGCTCCACGATCTGCCGGTTGAGCGCTTCCAGCCGCTCGATCGCCACGCGCTGGCTGGCGGCGATGGACTCGCTGCGCTCCAGCCGGTCGGCAATCTGCTGGATGATCAGCGACACCATAAAAAAGGCGATGCCCAGCAGGCCCGCTTCGGTGAGCTGGAACGGGTCCTTGTCGCCGGTCTGGGTGGCGAAGTAGAACTGCTCGAACATCACCGTCAGGGTGGCCAGCGCCGCGATCAGAAAGCCCATTCGGCCACGCAGCAGGATATTGCCGGCGGCCACGTTGACCAGCAGCAGCACCGCCAAGCCACCTTCCAGGCCGCCGTTGGCGTGTACCACCAGGCCCAGCACCAGCACATCGATAACCAGCGCCAACGGCTGAGTGAAGCCGGGCTTGCGCACCCGCTCGCTGTAATCCATCGCCGAGGACACCAGCGTCAGCAGCAGATAGCCGGACACGGTGGCTTCGAACAGGGCCGGCATGTACTGGCCGATCAGCCGCTGTTCGCTGACATAGAACAGCGTCAGCAGCACCGTGGCGATGGTGATGCGATAAAGGTTATAGATGCGACTCGGTGTCCAGCTCTGGCTAGGGCTCATGATGCTCCAGGTACTGGCGCTGGTGATCCTGGCTGCAGAACACCATGTTGTTGTGTTGGAACGCTTCGTTTTCCGGCACATGCACGCCGCATTGCCGGCACTTGACCATTTTCTGGCTGAGCGTGGCCGGGCCGCCCGCTTGATCGTCGCGCCGACGGCGTTCACCGAGCAGGCCTTTGACGACCCGCCAAACCAGATAAATCAGAGCCGCTATGATGAGCAGCCGTATCAGCCCCATAAGGATCTCCCCAGAGCCTGTTTGGGATCTATACGCAGCCTGGCGCCATTTTCAGTGGCAACGCGGCTGCGTATAGATCCCAAACAGGCTCTCATCTGTGAAGGGCAGGCGGCTACAGAGTACAATCAGCGCTCCACGGAGAAAAGGCTGGTGATATGCGAGTAGTGATGGCCCAGCGCAACCCGCTGGTCGGGGATATCGAGGGCAACGCGGATGCGGTGGTGGCCGCCGCCCGCGAGGCGCGCAATTTGTTGGGCGCCGAGCTGGTGGTGTTTCCTGAACTGGTGTTGACCGGCTACCCGCCGGAGGATCTGCTGCTGCGCCCCAGCCTGAATAGCCGGGTCGACGACGCCCTGGCGCATATCGGCGAGCGTATCGAGGTGCCGTTGGTGCTCGGCTACCCGGCGGTACGCAATGGCCTGCGCCGTAATGCCGCCGGTGTATTGTTCCCGGGGGACAGCCGCCCCCGCCATGAGTACTTCAAGCAGTGCCTGCCCAATTACCGGGTTTTCGACGAAAAGCGTTACTTCCAGCCCGGTGACCGCAGTTGCGTGTTCGAGTTGGGCAAGGAACGCTTGGCCATCACCATTTGTGAGGACATTTGGTTTGAGGGGCCGGCGGCCCAGGCCGCCCAAGACGGCGCCACCTGCATTTTAAATCTGAACGCGTCGCCGTTCCGCGCCGGCAAGCCCGGTGAGCGCCGCGATCAAGTCTGCGCGCGCGCTCGGGAAACCGGCCTGCCGGTACTCTATTGCAACCTGGTGGGGGGACAGGACGAACTGGTCTTCGACGGCGCCTCCTTCGTAGTGGATGGCGAGGCCGGTGTGTGCGTGCAGGGTGCCAGCTTCGAGGAGGCTCTGGTGCCGGTGGACCTGGGGCGTGAAGGCGGCGCGTTGAAAGTGCGCGGCGAGTTGCTGCCGGTGCCGGAAGATGAGGAGAGCCTGTACCGGGCTCTGGTGCTGGCCACCCGTGACTACGTCAACAAGAACGGTTTCAAGGGCGCGCTGCTGGGGTTGTCCGGCGGCATCGATTCCGCGCTGACGCTGGCGGTGGCCGTGGACGCGCTGGGCCCCGACCGGGTCGAGGCGGTGATGATGCCGTTCCGTTATACCGCCGACATCAGTATCGAAGACGCGGAGCAGCAGGCCAAAGCCCTGCGGGTTCATTACCGGTCACTGCCGATTGAGCCGGCCTTCAACGGCTTCATGTCCATCCTCGAGGAGGCGTTCGCCGGCAGTCAGCCGGACACCACCGAGGAAAATCTGCAGGCGCGCTGTCGTGGCGTATTGCTGATGGCGCTGTCCAACAAGAACGGGTCGGTGGTGCTGACTACGGGCAATAAGAGTGAAATGGCGGTGGGCTACGCCACCCTCTACGGCGACATGGCCGGTGGGTTCTCGGTGCTCAAGGACGTGTTCAAGACCTGGGTGTACCGGGTGGCGCGCTGGCGCAACCAGAAGGCGGGCAGCGAAATCATCCCCGAACGGGTGATCACCCGGCCGCCGTCGGCGGAGCTGGCGCCGGATCAGGTGGATTCGGATTCCCTGCCTGGTTACGACGAATTGGACGCCATTCTGGAGCGCTATGTGGAGCAGGACATGAGTGCCGAGGCGGTGATTCGCGATGGCTTTGACCGCGACACCGTGTACCGGGTGGTGAAGCTCACCGACCGCAACGAGTACAAGCGGCGTCAGGCGGCGGTGGGGCCTCGGGTCAGCCGCCGTGCCTTCGGCAAGGATCGTCGCTACCCGATTACCAACGGCTGGCGACCCGGCGATTGACAGCCCTAAACTTCAAGCCAGCCTTGTAGGAGCGGGCCTTGCCCGCGAAAGCGGTGGCTTTAGCCACCCGGCAGGATTCCAGAGACGCTGTTTGTGCCGCCGTTGGAAGGCCTCTGGAATCCCGCCGGGAGCTTCGCTCCCTTTCGCGGGCGAGGCCCGCTCCTACAAGGCCGCCCCCTTAGAGCAGGTCGAAGGTCAGCAGGCTCAGCAGCCCTTTGTTCTCGTTGGGCCACCAGGCCAGATCCACCTGGTTGTCGTCTTCCAGATAGTCACTGTCCGGCCAGTTCGCCGCCAGCGTGCGGCGGCTCTTGTCCGCCAGCGCCGGGCGGTCCAGGCGCTCGTAACCTTTCACCATGATCGCCAGGGCTTCCGGCACCATCGGCGTCTGCTGGTAGTGCTGCACCACGTACTGGGCGCGGCCGATGGCGGCAATGTAGGCACCACGGCGGGCGTAGTAGCGGGCCGCGTGCAGCTCGTGGCGGGCGAACTCATTGCGGATGAACACCATGCGGGCGCGGGCGTCCTCGCTGTACTCGCTATCCGGGAAGCGGGTCACCAGGCGCTCGAAATCCTCGAACGCATCGCGCGCGGACGACAGGTCGCGGGCGGACTTATCAGTGTTCATCATGGAATCGAAGAAACCCCGTTCCATGTAGAAATTGGCCAGACCGCGCATGTAGAGCGCGTAGTCCAGGCGCGGGTGGGCCGGGTAGCTGCGCATGAAACGCTGGGCGGCGACCACGGTTTGCGGGTAATCCTGAAGGCGGAACTGGGAGTAGATCAGCTCCAGTTGCGCCTGCTCCGCGTAGCGGCCATAGGGGAAGCGGGCCTCCAGCTCCTTGAGCCGGTCCACGGCGGTCACGTAGTTATTCGACTCCATGGACTCACGGGCTTCACGGTATTGTTCCGCTTCGGTGCGCTCCGGGCCCTCGTCGGGTTTGCTGGCGCAGGCGCTGATGAGCGCGGCGATCAGCAGGGTCGAAAGCAATCGTGGCATTTTATCCTCGGTGCGACAGGGTACAATGGTGCGCCTATTCTACGCACAGGTCGGACCATGGGACATCTTGGCGGTGAGAAAATTCAGCGCACTGAGCAGGTTGATGCGCAATACGCCGGTATCCGGCTCGACCAGGCGGCCGCCGAATTGTTCGACGGCTTCTCTCGGTCGCGCCTGCAGAACTGGATCAAAGAAGGCGTGCTGACGGTGGACGGCCGCGCGGCGCGGCCCAAGGACAAGCTGCTGGGCGGCGAGGCGCTGACCCTGGCGGTGGAGCTGGCACCGGAGATCGACGACCAGCCGGAAGCCATTGAATTGCCGGTGATTTATCAGGACCAGGACTTGATCGTGATCAATAAGCCCGCCGGCCTGGTGGTGCACCCGGCGGCCGGTCACGCCGACGGCACCCTGCTCAACGGCCTGCTGCACCTGGACGACCGGCTGTCCAGCCTGCCGCGGGCCGGCATTGTCCATCGCCTGGATCGGGACACCACCGGGCTGATGGTCGTCGCGCGCTCCGTGGAGGCGCACACCGGCCTGGTAACGCAGCTGCAGGACAAGAGCCTGTATCGGGAATATCAGGCCATCGCCATGGGCGTGATGACCGGCGGCGGCACCATCAAGGAGCCCATGGGCCGTCATCCGGTGGACCGCAAGCGCCAGGCGGTGGTCGCCCACGGCGGCAAGCCGGCGGTCACCCACTACCGGGTGCTGGACCGTTACCGGGCCCACACCCGCGTGCAGGTGCGCCTGGAAACAGGCCGCACCCACCAGATCCGCGTGCATCTGGCCCACCGCCGTTATCCGCTGGTGGGCGACCCCCTTTACGGCGGCCGCCTCAAGCAGCCCGCCGGCGCCACCGAGGCGCTGCGCGAAGCCCTGCACGGGTTCCGCCGCCAGGCCCTGCACGCCTTCAAGCTCGGGCTGGTGCATCCGGCCAGCGGCGAGTACATGGAATTCGAGGCGCCCCTGCCCGAAGACTTCCAGACACTGGTTCAGGTCCTGGAGGCGGACCGGGAGGCGCAATGACCCTGCCCGACATCAGCCAGTGGCTGCGGCCAGACTGGCGCCCCCACCCCCGGGTTCGCGCCCTGGTGACCACCCGTCTGGGGCGCCACTCGCCGCCCCCGTGGCGCGGTTTCAATCTGGGTATGAATTGCGGTGACGATGCGGCGCGGGTGGAGCAGGCTCGCCGGCACGTCCACAAGGTGCTGGCGGTGGACCACCCGCCGGCCTGGTTAGAGCAGGTCCACGGCGACCGCATTATCCAGGCCGGCGACGCCGACACGCGCGCCGACGGGGTCTGGACCGGCGAGCCCGGCTGGCCTTGCGTCGTGCTCACGGCGGACTGCCTGCCGGTGCTGCTGGCGCGCCAGGACGGCAGCGCCGTGGCGGCCGTGCACGCCGGCTGGCGCGGCCTGCACGGCGGCATCCTGGGCCGGGCGGTGGAAACGCTGGCGCCCCGGGGTGAGCCGCTGTCCGCCTGGCTGGGGCCGGCGATTTCCGCGCGCGCCTACCAGGTGGGCGAGGACGTGCACCGTGCCTTTCTGTCTCTGGGCTCGGAGTACCAAGCTGCCTTCAGCCGGGACGGCCAGCCCAACCACTGGCGCTTTTCTCTGGCTCACGCCGCCACCCTGGCGCTTAACGCCGCCGGTGTGTTCGAGGTGACCGGCGGCGATTACTGCACCGCCAGTGACCCGGCTCATTTCTATTCGTTTCGCGCCGAGGGTCAGACCGGCCGCTTTGCCACCTTGGTGTGGCTGACCCCCTCTTGAATCCCTTCGCGACAGCCCGCATTTAAAGCTCAGTTTTTAAACAACCGATGACGTGTCGGGAGCGAAACATGCGAATGGACAAATTTACCGCGCGCTTACAGGACGCGTTGGGCGAAGCCCAATCCCTGGCCGTGGGGCAGAGCCACAGTGCCATCGAACCGGTGCACCTGCTGCTGGCCCTGTTGCAACAAAGTGGTGGGGTGGCGGCGCCGTTGCTGGAAAAGGCCGGTGCTAATCCGGCGGATGTGGTCACCGCTTTGAAAATGGCCCTGGATAAATTGCCGACCGTGGGACAGTTCAACGGCGATGTGCAGCTGTCCCAGGGGCTGGCGCGGCTGCTCAACCTGGCCGACCGCGAGGCCCAGCAGCGCGGCGACCAGTACGTGTCGACCGAGGCGCTGTTGCTGGCGGCCTGCGATGACAGCGGCGAGTTGGGCAAATTGTTCAAGAATGCCGGCATCAAGAAGAAGGTGCTGGCGGAAAAGATTCAGGAGGTGCGGGGCGGCGAAACGGTCAATGACCCCAACGCGGAAGACAAGATGGAAGCGCTGAAAAAATACACCCAGGATCTCACCGAACGGGCGGAAAGCGGCAAGCTGGACCCGGTGATCGGCCGGGACGACGAAATCCGCCGTACCATCCAGGTGTTGCAGCGTCGCACCAAAAACAACCCGGTATTGATCGGTGAGCCCGGTGTCGGTAAGACCGCCATCGTTGAGGGGTTGGCACAGCGCATTGTCAACGGTGAGGTGCCCGAAGGGCTGAAAGACAAGCGTGTGTTGGCTCTGGATATGGCGGCGCTGATCGCCGGCGCCAAGTATCGGGGCGAGTTCGAAGAGCGCTTGAAAGCGGTGCTCAACGAACTGTCCAAGCAGGAAGGGCGCATCATTCTGTTCGTCGATGAGCTGCACACCATGGTGGGCGCGGGCAAGGCCGACGGCGCCATGGACGCCGGCAATATGCTCAAGCCGGCGCTGGCTCGGGGCGAGTTGCACTGCGTCGGCGCCACTACCCTGAACGAGTACCGCCAGCACATCGAAAAGGACGCGGCGCTGGAGCGGCGTTTCCAGAAGGTGCAGGTGGACCAGCCGTCCGTGGAGGACACCATCGCTATCCTGCGTGGCCTCAAGGAGCGCTACGAAGTGCACCACGGGGTGGATATCACCGACAGTGCGATTATTGCCGCCGCCAAGCTCAGCCATCGCTATATCACCGACCGGCAGTTGCCGGACAAGGCCATCGACCTGATCGACGAGGCGGCCAGCCGCATCCGCATGGAGATTGATTCCATGCCCGAGGAGATGGACCGTCTCGACCGGCGTCTGATCCAGCTCAAGATGGAGCGGGAAGCGCTGCGCAAGGAGGGTGACGAGGCCAGCAAGAAGCGGCTCGACAAACTTCAGGACGAGATTGCGGCGCTGGAAAAGGAATACGCCGACCTGGACGAAATCTGGAATGCCGAGAAGGCGGCTCTGCAGGGCGCGCAGCAGTACAAGGCGGAGCTGGAGCAGGCGCGGGTGGACATGGAGCAGGCGCGTCGTGCCGGCGACCTGAGTCGCATGTCCGAGCTTCAGTACGGGGTGATCCCGGATCTGGAGAAGAAAGTGCAGACCGCCCAGGAGGCGGAAGAATCCGCCCAGGTGGAAACCAAGTTACTGCGCAACAAGGTCACCGAGGAAGAGGTCGCCGAGGTGGTCTCCAAATGGACCGGCATTCCGGTGTCCAAGATGCTGGAAGGCGAGCGCGACAAACTGCTGCGCATGGAAGAGGCGCTGCACGCCCGGGTGGTCGGTCAGGACGAAGCGGTCACCGCCGTGTCCAACGCGGTGCGCCGCTCACGGGCCGGGCTCTCCGACCCCAACCGCCCCAACGGCAGCTTCCTGTTCCTGGGCCCCACCGGGGTGGGCAAGACCGAGCTGTGCAAGGCCCTGGCCGGGTTCCTGTTCGACACCGAAGAGGCGATGGTGCGCATTGATATGTCCGAATTCATGGAGAAGCACTCCGTGGCCCGGCTGATCGGCGCGCCGCCGGGCTATGTGGGCTATGAAGAGGGCGGCTATTTAACCGAGGCGGTGCGGCGCAAGCCTTATTCCGTGTTGCTCCTCGACGAGGTGGAAAAGGCCCACCCGGACGTCTTCAATATCCTGCTGCAGGTGCTCGAGGACGGCCGGCTCACGGATGGCCAGGGCCGCACCGTGGACTTCCGCAACACGGTGGTGGTGATGACCTCCAACCTGGGTTCCGAGCTGATCCAACGTATGGCCGGCGAAGGCGATTACGAGGCCATGAAAGGCGCGGTGATGGAGGTGGTCGGCCAACATTTCCGGCCCGAGTTCATCAACCGGGTGGATGAGACCGTGGTGTTCCACCCCCTCGCCCGGGGGCAGCTCAAGGGTATCGCGGCGATCCAGCTCGACTACCTGCGTCAGCGGCTGGTGGAGCGCGACATGGCGCTGCGGCTGTCGGACAAGGCCCTGGAAAAGCTGGTGGAGGCCGGTTTCGATCCAGTGTACGGCGCCCGGCCCCTGAAAAGGGCGATCCAGCAGCAGCTGGAAAACCCGCTTGCCCAGGCGTTACTCAAGGGTGAGTTCGGCCCCGGCGACACCATCGAGGTGGATGTCGCCGGCAGCGAGATGGTGTTCCGCAAAGGCTGATCAGCAGTTCTTGAGCGTCGCGCGGGTGGTTTCGATCATCTCGTCGCGGCGCGTCTGGTCGATCACTTCCATTTCACCAGTTTGCGGGTTTTGCACCCGCACCACCGGCTTATTCTCAAGGATGTCCAGGTTGGCGCGGTGCTCTTCGCAGCGCTCTTTGGCCACCGCTTCCGGTTCCTCGGCCACGCGTTCGGTCTCGCGGGCCCGCTCTTCAGACTGTTCGCGGGCACGGGTGGCGGCCTCGCGCTGTTCCTGCAGGGCCTTGATTTCCTTGCCCTGGTCGGAGCTCGGGCCGTAGGTGCGGATCGTCTTTGAGTCGCCGCCCTCAGGCGGCGCCGTGCCGTAGTGCGTGACGCCGTTGTCGTCCACCCATTTATAGTACTTATCCGCCATGGCGGGTGCCGCGCTGCCCAGCAGGACGAGCGCCAGCAATGGGATGAGTGTTTTGGCGATGCTGGTTCGTATCATTGTTTGCCCCCTTGGTCGGCGAATCAGAATGCCCGCGACGGTCCCCGCTGTGCAAGTGCCTCTATTGTGTAAGAAAGGCGCCGCCGGGGGTTTGAAAGCGCCCGCATTTCTGACAATATTGCAATACTTTCCGGAGATCGGAACCCGCAGGCGCTTACCGGCACCTGTGTGGCCGGGACCCGGGGCGCCGTTACCGCGACGTCCTAACGCAGCATCACTGCAAGCATGTCCCGCTGGTGAAGCCTCTGGAGGATTCCGGCGCGGGTATGTGCCCCCTCCGAGCTTCCCAACCTGTGTTCGCCGTTGGCCACCTCCACGCGGACTTCGGGATGCCTAAATACGGCATCCGTCCCACAGGTAAACGCAACACCCTCCCGTTCCGCCGGTTTTCGGCGGGGTGAACGCTATTTTTAATTTCGAGGTAGCAATCGTGGAAATGTTATCCGGCGCGGAAATGGTGGTCCGCGCTCTGCAAGACGAGGGAGTGGAGTACATCTTCGGGTATCCCGGGGGCGCGGTACTGCACATCTATGACGCGTTGTTCCAGCAGGACAAAGTCAATCACATTCTGGTGCGCCACGAGCAGGCCGCCACGCATGCCGCGGACGGCTATGCCCGTTCCACCGGCAAGCCCGGCGTGGTGCTGGTGACCTCCGGCCCCGGCGCGACCAATGCCATCACCGGCATCGCCACCGCCTTCATGGACTCGATTCCCATGGTGGTGCTGTCCGGGCAGGTACGCTCTGACTGGATCGGCGACGACGCCTTCCAGGAGACCGACATGATCGGTCTGTCGCGGCCGATCGTGAAGCACAGCTTCATGGTCCGCGATCCGAGTGAAATCCCGGAGATGGTCAAGAAGGCCTTCTATATCGCCAGCACCGGCCGCCCCGGCCCGGTCCTGATCGATATTCCCAAGGACCACACGGCGCCCAACAAGACCTTCCCCTATGAGTACCCCAAGAAGGTCAAGATGCGCTCCTACATGCCGGTCTCCCGGGGGCACTCCGGGCAGATTCGCAAGGCGGTGGACGAGCTGCTCAAGGCCAAGCGCCCGGTGATCTACTCCGGTGGCGGCGTGGTTCAGGGCGACGCCAGCGAAGCGCTCAGGGCGGTGGCCCGCAAGCTCAACTACCCGGTCACCAATACGCTGATGGGGCTGGGCGCCTATCCGGGCACCGACAAGCAGTTTCTCGGCATGCTGGGCATGCACGGCACCTACGAAGCCAACATGTCGATGCACAACGCCGACGTGATTCTGGCCGCCGGCGCGCGCCTGGACGACCGGGTCACCAACGACGCCAAGAAGTTCTGCCCGGGCGCCAAGATCATCCATATCGATATCGACCCGGCCAGCATCTCCAAGAACGTCACCGCCCACATTCCCATCGTCGGGCCGGTGCAGCAGGTACTGGAAGAGATGCTCACCATGATCGATGAGCACGAGGCCGGCCCGGACGTCAAAAGTCTGGAGCGCTGGTGGCAGGAAATCGAAGGCTGGCGCCAGGTGCATGGGCTGCGTTACGAGGTCAACGAAAACGGCCCGATGAAGCCGCAGCAAGTGGTGCAGGCGCTCTACAAGGCCACTAACGGCGAGGCGTTCGTTACCTCCGACGTGGGCCAGCACCAGATGTTCGCCGCCCAGTACTATCTTTACGACCGGCCACGTCAGTGGATCAACTCCGGTGGTCTGGGCACCATGGGCTTCGGCCTGCCGGCGGCCATGGGTGTGCAGTTCGCCTATCCGGACGGCGTGGTGGCCTGCGTCACCGGCGAGGGCTCGATCCAGATGAACATCCAGGAGCTCTCGACCTGTCTGCAGTACGGTCTGCCGATCAAGATCATCAACATCAATAACCAGGCCCTGGGCATGGTGCGTCAGTGGCAGGACATGCAATACGGCGGCCGTCACAGCCAGTCGTATATGGAATCCCTGCCGGACTTCGTCAAACTGGCGGAATCCTACGGGCACGTGGGCATGTTGGTGGAGAAGTTCGAAGACCTGCAGCCGGCCATGGAAGAAGCCTTCGCGCTCAAGGACCGCCTGGTATTCATGGATATTTACGTGGACTCCACGGAGCACGTTTACCCCATGCATATCGCCGACGGCACCATGCGGGACATGTGGCTGAGCAAGACGGAGCGCACCTGATGAGACGCATTATTTCGATTCTGATGGAAAACGAGCCGGGTGCGCTGTCCCGCGTGGTGGGGCTGTTCTCCCAGCGCGGCTACAACATCGAGACCCTGACGGTGGCGCCCACCGAGGACGACACCCTGTCCCGGCTGACCATGACCACCACCGGCGACGACAAGAAGATCGAGCAGATCACCAAGCACCTCAACAAGCTGATCGAGGTGGTCAAGCTGGTGGATCTCACCGAGGGTGCCCACATTGAGCGCGAAATCATGCTCATGAAGGTGAAGGCCACCGGCGCCCAGCGCGCCGAGGTCAAGCGCACCGTGGACATCTTCCGTGGCCAGATCGTCGACGTCACCAGCACCGTATATACGGTGCAGCTTACCGGCACCACCGACAAGCTGGAGGCGTTCATCAACGCCGTCGGCGAGGCGCAGGTGCTGGAAGTGGTGCGCTCCGGCGTTTCCGGTATCTCACGGGGCGAGAAAGTCCTCAGCCTCTGAGCCGTCTTGTGGGAGCGGGCCCGGCCCGCGAAAGGCAAGCTTCGCTTGCCGGCAACGGTTGCCCCGCAGGATTCTAGAGAGCTCTCTAACGGCAGCACCGACAGCGTCTCTAGTATCCCGCCGGCCGGTGAAAACCGGCCTTTCGCTTGCAGGGCAAGCTCCCACAAAACTCTGGCTTCGTAGACAGGTTCCGCGCACACGATGGCCAGATATGTCCTATATCCATAGTTTTCCTGCGGTGTCCGAGCCGACGGCGGACCGGCTGATTCTCGGCTCCATGCCGGGCAAGGCGTCACTAGCGGCGAATCAGTATTACGCGCACCCGCGCAACCTGTTCTGGCGAATCATCGAAACCCTTTTTGAAATTCCAGCCGATCTCCCTTACGCGGAACGTTGCCAGCAGCTGGCGGAGCAGGGCGTGGCGCTGTGGGACGTGCTGCGAACCTGCACCCGTTCGAGCAGTCTCGACTCGGACATTGTTGAAGGGTCCATCATCGCTCAGGATTTTGAAGGCTTTCTGCGCGCCCATCCGCGCATCGGCGTGATCTTTTTCAACGGCGCCAAGGCGGAGAGCGTCTGGCGGCGCCATGTCGGGCCAACGCTGCCTGACGATCTCGCCGCGATCCCTACTTCTCGCCTGCCGTCCACCAGCCCGGCGAACGCGTCGATTCCCTATCCGGTGAAGCTGCGGCAATGGCGGGCGATCTCGACAGTCAGAAGCCGGTGAGGGCGAAGTCCACGGCACCGATAATCCGGTCCCGCAAGTGGGCAAGCGTGCCGATCGGGTCGTGAAGTCGTTTGGAGGGCAGGGACGCCATCTGGGGCGTCAGCAACAGCAGCTTTTCGTCCTCAAACGTGATGATCGGCGTCAGCCCTTTCATCGCCTGGCCGCCGAAGGCGGAGTAGAGGCCCAGCGGAATCACGATTCGAGTGGCCAGCTCGGCGATATAGGGCGTTTGTATGTCCACCAGGTAAGGGTAGAAAGCGCGGCTGGACTGGCTGGGATTCACGTATACATCGAACTGGGCCATCAGAACGTCCGAAACTCATCACCGAAACAGCCGTGCTCCTCCACGAAGTGGTTATAGGCCTTGATGGCGGCTTCGTTTTCCTGGGCCCACTGCGCGGCTTCGGCTTCAGCGAGACGCTGAGTCAGGGCTTCCTCCAGCGTGGCGGACAGGTTGATATTCAGGGCCCGCGTTCTGCTTAAGAGGTCCTCGTTGACGCTGAGGTTGGCTGCTTTTTTGGGGGCCTTGGTGTCGTAAAGGGCCTTCATGGGCGGATCTCGGTCTGGGGATTTAAATCTTACTTTATGCGCATGCGGGTGCGCATTCAAATCCCGTACTCATCGCAGCTGCGACCAGAACGCCTGAATCACCGGGTCGGTGAGGCGTTTTTCCAGCGTGAACAGGCCTACCTCGTAGTCCTCCAGGGCCGGCTCTACCTGCAAAGGGCGGGTGCGTTCGGCCAGTGGGCTGTTCTCCAGAACGATGCGCGGCGCCACGCCGACCCCGAAGCCCAGGCTCACCATGCTGACGATGGCCTCGTTGCCGCTCACCTGGGCATAGATGCGTGGCGTAACGCCCAGGGCCCGGAACCACTGGTCCAGGCGCTGCCGGGACAGGCCTTCCTCGGAAAGGATCATCGGCACGTCCCGCCAGGCCTCGGCCCGGGCGGCGCCGTTCAGGGCGGTGGCCAGGTCGGGCTGGTCGGCGGGGGCGATGAACAGCAACGGCGAGCGCAGTATCGGTCGGAACGCCACGCCCCGGGGCAGGGTGTCCGGGCGGGCGCCGATGGCGATGTTTTCCCGCCCGGTGGTCACCCGTTCCACGGCCTGGGCCGGGTCGCCGGTATGCAGCTTGATCTCGATGCCGGGGTAGTCGTTGCGGAAGTGGCTGAGAATGTCATAAAGGAAGCTGTAGCTGGCGGTCACCGAGCAATACAGGCTCAGCTCCCCCTGCAGCACGCGGCTGCTCTCCTGCATGGAGTGCCGCAGGCTGTCCCACTGCGCCAGGGCTTCGCGGGCGTATTGCTGGAAGCGCCGGCCCTCCGCGGTGAGGCTGACACTGCGGTTATCACGCAGGAAGAGGGCGACGCCCAGCTCTTCCTCCAGGTGCCGGATGGTGCGGCTCACCGCCGAGGGGCTCATATGGCAGCGGTCGCCGGCGCGGCCGAAATGCAGGGTGTCGGCGAGCGCCAGAAACAGGCGAAGCGGTCGGATATCCATGCGGGTGTTTTCCAATTCGGTATTTCAATATTCGGCATGCTGTGTTGCGAATATATCATTTTACGCAATACCGGGTATGGCCTATGGTAGCGACCATTCGTTAACCGTCATTGGGATATAACCATGCAAGTGTACTACGACAAAGACTGCGACCTTTCCATCATCCAGGGTAAGAAAGTGGCCATTATCGGCTACGGCTCCCAGGGCCACGCCCACGCCAACAACCTGAAAGAGTCCGGTGTGGACGTCGTGGTGGCACTGCGTGAAGGCTCCAGCTCCGCCGCTAAGGCGGAGGCCGCCGGCCTCACCGTGCAGAGCGTACCGGAAGCGGTTAAGGCGTCCGACGTGGTGATGGTATTGGCCCCGGACGAGTATCAGGCCGCCATCTACCAGAACGAGATCGAACCCAACCTGAAGAAAGGCGCCACCCTGGCGTTCGCCCACGGCTTCTGTATCCACTACAACCAGATCGTGCCGCGCCAGGACCTGGACGTGATCATGATCGCGCCCAAGGCGCCGGGCCACACCGTGCGTACCGAGTTCACCAAGGGCGGCGGCATCCCCGATCTGGTGGCAATCTTCCAGGACGCCTCCGGCCAGGCCAAGGATCTGGCGCTGTCCTACGCCTGCGGTATCGGCGGCGGCCGTACCGGTATCATCGAAACCACCTTCAAGGACGAGACAGAAACCGATCTGTTCGGCGAGCAGGCCGTGCTGTGCGGTGGCACCGTGGAACTGGTGAAGGCGGCCTTCGAAACCCTCACCGACGCGGGCTACGCGCCGGAAATGGCCTACTTCGAGTGTCTGCACGAGCTGAAGCTGATCGTCGACCTGATGTACGAAGGCGGCATCGCCAACATGAACTACTCGATTTCCAATAACGCCGAGTACGGTGAGTACGTAACCGGCCCGGAAGTGATCAACGACGAGTCCCGTGCCGCCATGCGCAACGCCCTCAAGCGCATCCAGACTGGTGAATACGCGAAAATGTTCATTAACGAGGGTAACTCCAACTACCCGAGCATGACCGCCCGTCGCCGGCTCAACGCCGAGCACCCCATCGAGCAGGTGGGTGAGAAGCTGCGTGGCATGATGCCCTGGATCAAAGCCAACCAGATCGTCGACAAGAGCAAGAACTGATGATCGGCGGCTAACGCCGCCGCTGTAAGTCGCTGGTTCGGCCGGCGACGAACACTGAAACGCGCCCCCGGGGCGCGTTTTTTGTGCCCGCCGTCCCTGGCGGTCATCCTTCGGACCGTCGCTGACGCGACGTCGAGAATGGCTCCTGGAAATTTTTTGTGCCCGCCGTCCCTGGC
>Ga0207900_100067_pt1 | contig 87369 bp, 74 predicted proteins | sample LinPmetageLP39_FD_184052 | JGI IMG/M metagenome (GOLD analysis project Ga0207900, IMG submission 184052) | Marine viral communities from the Pacific Ocean - LP-39 (SPAdes) | ecosystem: Environmental > Aquatic > Marine > Oceanic | place: Pacific Ocean | collected 2010-06-14
TTCCATATCGGTAAACCAAGAAGAAGTACCTCATCGTCTTGAGTCGTAAATAGGACTTCAAAGGGGGGGCCAATCATCCTCCAAAAGACGATACAGCAATATAAAATAAAGGGGGCGCTTGCCCCTTTTTTATTGGTTGCATTGTTGGCAATTCCGGCTAACTAATCAATATTTGAGTTGATCTATACAAAATCCCATGAGACTACTTTTTACTTTCATTGTGCTTTCTTCCATCCATCTCGCCCACGGGCAAAACTACCTGCTCCCCCTTTGGAAAGATCAGGTGCCCAACCAGCAGAAAACCAAAGAAGTGGAATCCCGCGACACCACGGACGCTGTGCGCATAGGCTATGTGCAAAATCCCACCATCGAGGTATACCTCCCTGGTAAAAGTCAAGCCACAGGCCAGGCCGTAGTGATCTGCCCGGGAGGGGGGTATTCCATATTGGCTTATGATAAGGAAGGAACGGATATAGCCAAGCTCCTGAATGGTCAGGGTATTGCAGGGATTGTACTGAAATACCGCCTGCCCAAATCTCAAAGTAACATTGTACCTCATCAGTCTGCACTCATGGATGCACAGCAAGCCATGAAGCTAGTAAGAGCCAATGCCGACAAATGGAACATTGATCCCGACAAAGTTGGAGTGATCGGATTCTCGGCAGGGGGCCACCTGGCCTCCACCCTCGGCACCCACTTTGATGACGAATCTCGCCCCAATTTTATGGCACTGATCTATCCTGTTATTTCCATGGATACTGAGATCACTCATATGGGATCCAGAAAAAATCTGATCGGTGAAGCCCCAACAGAAGAGCTGGTGAGATTATACTCCAACGAACTGCAGGTACAAGTCAATACCCCACCAACTTTCATTCTTCATATGATGGATGATCAGGTAGTACCTGTAGAAAACAGCTTGCGATTTTACGAAGCCCTGAGAAAAGCAGACGTACCCACAGAGATGCACTTGTACCCTGCCGGCGGACATGGGTTTGGCCTGGCTATTGGTCGGGGACACCTGGCGAGCTGGCCAGACCGGCTGATCGAGTGGTTACAGCATTTGGATTGATCCAAATGAAGGGGTAGAAGCACTAAAAAAGCCCGGTGAAGAATCTTCACCGGGCTTTTTCTCATTTTGATTAAGTCTTAAAAAGTAAACCCTATGCGACCGAAGAAGTAAGCACCGCCTACACCCATTTGCACAGAATCCCAGTACCCTCCCGAATCGGTCCAGTCATCCTGCTGTGATGGATAGACATTGAAAATGTTATTTCCTCCGAGAGATAAGGTCAGCCCATCTGTCACCTGGAAACTAACACTCAGGTCGGTAACCACTCCTGCCTCATACACATCTTTGGAGGCATTGAGCTTGTTTTGATACCCACCATAGTCGGCATCATCCTCATAAATCTGCCAGTCGAGCACTGTGATTTCGCTGAAGCGGGTGAACGCCAGAGATACGTCAAACCGGTCGGTGAAGTAGCCGATGTTCAGACCAAACTTGGACGGTGGGGCAGAAGCCTTCAAGAAGTACTGTTCCCTTGGCCCAAAAAACACATCCGCATCCAGGTTGCCATTGTTGATTTTTTCAATAGAGATATCATTGATGTTTCCGGTCAGTGCCACATTGAGTCGGTTGGCGCCCAATTGCGCCCGATAGTTCAGCACCATATCCACACCAGTGGTTTTAGTATCCAATCCATTGGCAAAGAACTGGGCATCCACCACATTGATGTTCAAAGAAGAGGCATCAAAGTAGTCGGTCAGTACTATCCTGTCCTTCACGGTGATGTAATATCCATCCACAGTGGCGGTGAAATTACCAGCTCCCAGTGTCACTCCTAGGCTCGCATTCTTGGCTGTTTCCTGCTTCAGTTGCTCTATGCCAAACCCACGAGTCACGGGGCTGTTATTGGGCGCCAAAAGAACCTCCAGAGCCTCACCACCAATAAAGTTGGTAAATCGAAGGTTATAATAAATCTGCGCCAATGATGGTGCTCTGAATCCTGATGAAAGGGAACCTCTCAGCGCCAGATTATCGGTCAGTTCAAGTCTGGAAGCCAGCTTGTAGTTAAACGTCTCACCAAAATCTGAGTAGTTCTCATAGCGAACCGCTGCTCCCAAGAGAAACTGCTCTGTTATATTAAATTCGGTATCCACATACAAGGCCAGATTGGATCTGCTTCTCAGCACTTCGTTTGCCGGGCTATACCCGGGAAAACCCTGTGATCCACCCGGACGTGGCTCTCCATCATATTCAGGGGCTTGCTGATCAGGACCGGTAATGGCCAGCCCCAACGTATCGTAAGTAGCATACGAGCCCTCTTCACCACTGAAAATACCAAAAGTCTCCGTTCTGTATTCCATCCCGAAGGCCAGGTTGGTACCTGACAAAAACCCATCGTAGTATTTGGTCAGGGTGGCAGAGGTCACATTCATTGCCAGGCTGTGCCCACCAGCATCAAAGTCCGTGGGAGAAGCCTCTTCCAGCGAAGCGTTCACAGTGTTTTTGATGTAATAATGAAAATCGTTTTTACCGAAACTGTTGTTCACATCCATTTTCCAGCCATTCGGCAAAATCTGCTTGAAGCCAGTGGATACCGACGCATCAGAAATGATGGAGGTGATCCTGGGGGTGAACCCATTAGGATAGATAGAAGACACATTACGACCAGATTCGGCATCTCGTGAAAAGGCGTAGGCATCTGTGTTTCTAAAATTTCGACCACCAAAGGCGTAAAACTCTGTCTTATCGCCTACTGGCACCGAAGCATTCACCATGAAGTTGAACCCCTGAATGCCTGCTTCACCATAGCCCTGACGAAAAGAAGCCCCGGGTCTGAGTACTTTTTCTTTATTGACAAATTCGGTAGTGAAGTTCACAAACCCACCATCATCACCAATGTCCAGACCGTAATTAAGAGAAGCCCGTACCGTATTGCCATCGAAGCTTCTATCGTCATCATAGAGTCTGTTTTTGCCGTCGGCATTCGCCGTACCCGGATCAAAGGTTCCCTTTGCCGCTGTGCTATAAGCACCATAAGTCACGTTGCCGCTAATATCTCCTGTGTTATCTTTCAGTACGATGTTGATCACACCCGCGATGGCATCAGACCCATACTGGGCAGAAGCTCCGTCTCTCAGGATTTCTATTCTTTTGATCGAGGCTACAGGGATGGCGTTCAGGTCAGTCCCGGTGTTACCACGCCCTCTGGTTCCAAACACATTGATCAATGAAGACTGATGTCTTCTTTTTCCATTGATCAGTACGAGTGTCTGGTCAGGACCGAGGCCTCTGAGTGTGGCCGGATCTATGTGGTCAGCACCATCAGACCCCGACTGCTTGGAGGAGTTGAAGGAAGGTGCCGCATACTGCAAAATCTGATTGATCTCGATCTGTCCATTTCGCGAGGGGATTTCTGCCAGATCAATGACATCTACTGGCACCGGAGTGCTGAGCTCCGTCCGGTTTTCATTTCTGGAACCTACCACCGTCACGGCACCCAGCTCCAGGCCTTCACGCATGGTCACGGACAGGTTAGTTTGCCCGGCTACTGCCACTTCCTGAGACTTAAATCCCACAAAGGAAAAAGTAAGCACGGCATTTGAGCTGCTCACCTGAAGGGAGAATTTGCCTTCATAGTCGGTAATGACACCATTGGAGGTGCCCTTCTCCAGAACGGTCGCTCCCACTACCTCCTGCCCAGAGTCATCGGTTACTTTGCCCGATATGCTGACCTGAGCCCACGAGGTGTAGGAAATTGCTGCAAGGGTTAATAGTAGAATTTTTCTCATAATCTTCATACTTAATGTTTAGAGTATGAGTAAAATAACAAATATTGGAGACTTTTTTTTTGATCTCTCAGCTATGAGAAGGGATAATTGCTCAAAAGTAAGGGTGTAATATGATCATTCCACCATGATGAGAAAGGGTTAGGTTGGTTTCAATAAAGCAGGCTGTGTCCCTACCATTAGAGCGAGTCACATATGGTGATCCGCCTTAAAATTCGAACGGCACGAAAAATTTTTGACTATCTCTAACCATTTTTATCACTACACCAGGATCTGATATAATATGGTTACCTTCAATTTCACGAGCAGGTCTTTTCAAACCAAATTGATCGTACAAATTCTGTCCATTTATATCGAGGTTTGTGTCCTGATAATAAACTGTTCGCAAATTTTTCAACCTTTCAAACAATTCTCCGTCAACCTTCCGATTGAAAAAGGGAAAGGAATATCCAATTATTACTAGGATTTCGGTTTGTTCAAGATGCTCAGATATATGATCGAGACAAGAATCATATTCCCAAGAAAATTTAATAAAAGTTCTTTTAGCAACTTTCAATTCAATGAATATCTCACAAATACGCTTTAAAGAGTATAAACTGGGGTCATGAAGATAAGAAATCACCTCATCAGTCTCAGAATTCAATCCAGCAATACCGTTTAAATGAATTAGGTTATATGAGTACCTACCTTGAAACCCTCTATCTCCTGAAGTGGGATAATATTCGATAATAAACGGCTTGCGTCTCCTAATAGCTCTATCTCCGTTTTTAACTAAAGAGTCATCTTTCATCAATTCCCTAGCCGCTATCTCAAATTGGAAATCGTAATTCCAAGTAAGGACTTTTAAATTCTCTGGAAATACCGCTCTATCGAGAATAGACGCCAAGAAGTTGAGATATCTTGGATCAACCCCGTGAGAAAACCAGTCTTTTGTTGAATCGTCGCTTCTTTGTCTAATCAAGAAGAAGACAGTTAACAGTGCTTTAAGTTTGGCACTTAGCCTCTCATCCCCTTTTAAAAATAGTATTTTTGCATAGGTATCCACTGTCCCAAATTTTCTAGAGTGGTTACTAAGCCACCGAAACCCATTTGATATTTCCTCAAGTATTATTTTTTGATCTTGTTTGGTTCCTGGCTGTGACGCGATACCGCCCAAATAACTGGCAAGTTCGATTAAAGCTTTTCCAAAATCATTCACAGTGGGAATCTTTTGGGCACTAGCTCCTGCGCCAAGTAGATAGGTAAATTTTTTACTCATCCCTGAAATTAATAAAACCCAACAAAAAAACCCTGGCCTCTTAACAAGACCAGGGTTTTCAATCTATCTCTGTAGGGTGACTACAAGAACACTACTGACGCTTGGCCAGCACGGGCCCGGGTTTCCCCTAAATGGAAGGCCTGAAGTGCGTCCGTAAGGACTACTTCTTCTCTTCGTCTACCTCTTCAAACTCTACATCTGACACATCAGAGTCGGCATTACCGGCATCTGCTCCGCCAGTAGGATCAGCACCTTGCGCTGCTTCTGCTCCACCTGCGGCCTGCTGTGCCGCATAGATCTCCTGAGAAGCTGCCTGCCATGCGGCATTCAGTGCTTCCATGCCAGCGTCTATGGCAGCTATGTCTCTGGAAGCATGCGCTTCTTTCAACTTGGCCAAGGCTCCTTCAATGGCAGTTTTGTTGCCCTCAGAAAGCTTCTCACCGTACTCCTTCAGCTGACTCTCTGTTTGGAAAATCAACGAATCGGCCTGGTTCACTTTCTCTACTTTCTCCTTCTCAGCCTTATCAGACTCTGCGTTGGCCTGAGCTTCCTGCTTCATTTTCTCGATTTCCTCGTCGGTCAAGCCGGAAGAAGCCTCAATCCTGATTTTCTGCTCCTTGTTAGTGCCTTTGTCCTTAGCAGACACTTGCAGGATACCGTTGGCATCTATGTCAAAAGTCACTTCGATCTGAGGCACTCCTCTTGGTGCTGGTGGTATACCATCCAGGTGGAATCTACCGATGGTTCTGTTGTCCTTCGCCATTGGTCGCTCTCCCTGGAGCACGTGGATTTCCACAGAAGGCTGATTGTCAGCTGCTGTAGAGAATGTCTCAGATTTCTTTGAAGGAATGGTGGTGTTGGACTCGATCAGTTTGGTCATCACACCGCCCATGGTTTCAATTCCCAAAGAAAGTGGCGTCACATCCAAAAGCAGAACGTCCTTCACCTCTCCGGTCAATACACCACCCTGAATCGCAGCACCTATGGCCACTACTTCGTCAGGGTTCACTCCTTTAGAAGGCTTTCTTCCGAAAAACTTCTCTACTTCTTCCTGAATTCTGGGGATACGTGTAGAACCTCCAACCAAAATCACCTCATCGATCTCAGAAGCAGAAAGACCTGAATCTGCCAGGGCCTTCTTGCAAGGCTCCATAGATCTTCTCACCAAATCCTCGCTCAACTGCTCAAACTTGCTTCTGGAAAGTGTTCTTACCAGGTGCTTTGGCACACCGTCTACCGGCATGATGTATGGCAGGTTGATCTCCGTAGAAGACGAACTCGACAATTCTATTTTCGCTTTTTCAGCTGCTTCTTTCAATCGCTGAAGGGCCATCGGGTCTTTTCTAAGATCCAATCCTTCGTCTTTTTTGAATTCTTCAGCCAGCCAGTTGATAATTACCCCGTCAAAGTCATCACCACCCAGGTGAACATCACCATTGGTAGATTTTACTTCAAACACACCATCACCCAGCTCAAGGATAGAAATATCGAATGTACCACCACCAAGGTCATACACCGCGATTTTCATGTCCGCATTTTTCTTATCCAGACCATAAGCCAATGCCGCCGCTGTGGGCTCATTGATGATCCTCTTCACTTCCAGGCCTGCAATCTGTCCGGCTTCTTTCGTGGCCTGACGCTCAGCATCGTTGAAGTAAGCAGGCACGGTAATGACCGCCTCTGTCACTTCCTGTCCCAGAAAGTCTTCTGCCGTTGACTTCATTTTCTGAAGGATCATAGCCGAAAGCTCCTGAGGAGTGTAATTTCTATCGCCGATTTTTACCCGCACGGTATCATTAGTGCCAGCCTCCAGGCCATATGAAACATTCTTTCTTTCTTCTGTCACCTCAGAATACTTCTTACCCATGAATCTCTTCACTGAGCTAATGGTGTTCTGAGGATTGGTGATGGCCTGACGTTTTGCAGGGTCTCCAACTTTTCTTTCTCCGTTACCATTATCCAAAAATGCCACGATAGATGGTGTGGTCCTGCGCCCTTCACTGTTCTGAATCACTACAGGCTCGTTACCCTCCATTACCGCCACGCATGAGTTGGTAGTACCTAAGTCTATGCCGATAATTTTTCCCATTGTTAACTATTTATTTAAAGTCTTGAAAATTCTTTTTTCGTTCTCTATCCTTTTATCAATGGTTGTGCCAACAAGAAAATGACAGCCGATTTATGACAGATTGTCAGAACTACCCCGGTAAACTGACGCTCTAACCGGACACATTTGTGCAGGTAACTGGCTTTTAAACTTATTTATCATAAAATTCGCATGATTCCAGAGCGCTTTTTTTTAACTTAATGCACTAAATCAAAAAAACACTTCCTAGCGTCTTAACTAAACGATCATGAAAAATAAAATTCCTGAATGGCTGTCCAATTTCCCTACGATTGGTTTTGCTTTTTTTGCCATCGCCGTATTGATCACCATTACCTATTTCTTCATGCTGGCAACTGCTGGCAAAAGAACCAAAAAATTTATTTTCGCTTCGGCTAAAGAAACCGTCTATTTTGATATTGCCACTCGCTTTGTGGCCTTTGGTTTAGTCTTTTTTGCCTTTTATGCCATCATCAACTGGATCGGAAAAGCAGCGATTTATCACATTTTCGGGGCCGGATTTTTCTCCATTATCATCGGTGTGGCATTTGGCTATGCTTTTTGGGCCATTGTAAAATATTACTACCCATTCGTACTGGAAAAGCGCCTCGATAAGATTCGATTTAAGCCAATGAAGTCCAAGGCCGGCAATCCCATGAGATTGCTAAACGAAGAAGAAGAAGATGAGTATATGACTCCTGCGATGATTGAAGAGGAAGACAATCACATTGCGGATTACGACATCTGGGTAGATGAAAAAACCGGGGAAAAAGTCGTGGAGAAATACGACATGCTCTTTCATGCACTGGTATGTGAGAAGTGTAATTACCGAACCATGAGAGACCTGAGGGAAGAAGTGGTGAAAGAAGCCAGTGCCAGTGAGGAGGGACTGATTGTGAAGCATTACAAATGTACCTACTGCGGACACTCCAAGACTCAGGACCTTAAAGTGGCTGCACTAGGCTAACACCTGCTAAAAGACATTAAAAAAACCTGCTGAGTATGTACTCGGCAGGTTTTTTTATGTCTGCATTAATCTTTTTCCTTCTTACTAATGATATAGCGCACCAGAAACAGCAGTACCACTACACCAATGATCAGCGCCGGGGCCATTTTGTGTACCTCCTCCAGAGATTCGGGATTGTTCTCTCCATCCATGGCAAAATAGATGAGCACGCCAATACCAAAGTACAGCGCATACCTGTAGGGCTTTTTCATGGCGCTAAAATAAGATCAATTCCTTAAAAAGGATGGATCCCAGGCTCAAAGACCTTTCAACTCATCCACCAGCATGGCTATTCCACTAATCACCTGCAACTCTGTGCGCCCTCCATTCTCCCTGGCCTCCTCCAGCACCTGCTGACACTGAGTCACCCATCCAGATGATGGCTTCCCGCCCGACTCAATCAGCCCAATGGCCTCAAGGCCAATCACAGCGAGCCTGGAAAAGTTTTCTGAAAGTGATTCGATCTCCAAAAGTGCCGGAGATCGATTGATGATGGGCAGTACTTTCTTATGATTCTTACTCCACAGGTCCAATTGTGTTCGCAGCTGGTTGGCTTCCAGACTGCCCGACAGGTATCGCTCTACGTCTTCATTGAATACCCTCGCCACGGTGGCATCGGCAGTAGCAGCATCTGCCCAAAGCATGAAAGGGGAAAATGTGGTGTACAATGTGCCATTCGTATTTCTGGTATAGCCTTTCATGGGTTCTACCACCTCCACCAGTACTTTTAGTGGCTCTATGTCTTTGCTTTTAGCCAACTTCCTGAGAATGACGTTTCGGGACGAAATATGCTTCAGGCCGAGCTGCTCCAATTGGAGGCTGATGATGGCCAGGCGCCTGTACATGTCCTGTACGTCCTGGACTTCCTCAGGTGACCACAATCGCTCCGCCACAGCCGCGGCTCTTGGCCATAGTCTGCTATCGATGGTTTCAGGAACGACGAGCTCACTCCACATGCACATCTCACCACCCAATATACGGCTTCTCTCTGCTGGGGTAAGATCCATATCGGCGGGCGCCGGATCCACCAGATAGTGCTGGCTGGCAGGCATCATCAAATCGAGATAATATCCGTTGGAGAGTACAGTTTCATAACCCGCTCTGGCTGCATCGTACAAAGTCTGCTTGGCCACCAGGCCTTCCCAGTTGCCCCGCCATGAATGAATGATGGCACTTTTGGGCATTTCAGGTGTCATGATCTCATCCCAGCCCATGGTGTGTTTACCATACTTGTTGAGTATTTTTTGCACCCTGATGTTGAAATAGGTCTGCAAATCGTGATTGGTAGCCAGGTTATTGGCTTTCATGAAAGCCTGAATATCCTTGTTTTCGTTCCAATGGCGCCCCAGATTTTCATCACCCCCGATGTGGAAATATGGATCGGGGAAAACCTCAGCCACTTCAGCAAACAACTGATCTAAAAAATCATATACTGCATCATTGGTAGGATCCAACGTAGGGTCAAATATGCCTGAATAGCGCTCCAATGTATAGGTAGTATCCTTGCTGCCGAGCTCGGGGAAGGCCACCAGAATGGCCGTGGCGTGTCCTGGTACGTCTATTTCTGGAATTACCCTAATCCCCCGCTGATGTGCATAGGCAATAATGTCATCCAAATCCTCCCGTGTATAATACTGACCGTCCGAAGAAAGCTCCAACAACTCAGGGAAGGCTTTGGTAGGAAACCTGAAACCCTGATCATCCACCAGGTGGAGGTGAAGCACGTTCAGCTTCACGGCAACCATGGCATCCAGATTTCTATACAGCACATCCATCGGCATGAAGTGACGAGCCACATCCAGCATCAATCCCCGCCAATGAAAACGCGGCGAGTCATTGATGGTGAGTACAGGGAAAATACTTTGGCCATTGGTGGCGCCTGCCAACTGAAGGAGGGTTTCCAATCCTCTGATGGCACCTATATCCGTCTGCGCATTTAACTCAATGGACTCAGTACCTACTCGCAGTTGATAGCTCTCGTCTTCGTGCAGCCTGACCTCTCCCGGGCGCTCCACGGTGATGGTGAGGCTGGCGTTTGTCCGCTCACCACTTACCTTGTGCTGGTCAAAAAACAACGCGGTTTTCTGATCCAGTCTGCGCAAAAATCTGGTAGCTTCATGAGCAAGTCGCTCGTGATAGGTGCCGGTGAGAGAAATAGAAAAACGCTTCGTGATAACAAAATGTCCTTCTCCCATTTCTATTTGCTCAGGCACGGGCATGAGATTTAGTGCGGTTTCCTGAGCACTCAGGCTAAGCCCAAATAATAAGAAAATGAGCGTTAGCTGGTATTGAAAGGATTTTTTCATCATCACACTGAGTTGGGGTAGAAGAATATGGCCTGAAAATATGCCGGATACCTTTAATGTCATTATGACTATAAGTTACGATTATTTTAAAACTTCTAGAGCGAATACCCAGAATGGACTCACCATTCGACCATCGCCCGTACTCTAAATAAAGTGCCCAAGGCACCTGAAAAAAATTTATTAGCGGTTTGGATCAATTTCATCGACCAACAACCCAGGCCTGCCTTCAAACGGCAGGATGCTCTTCATCGTCGAATTCACAACAACCCGCACACTCTTTGTGTGCTCAAAAAGGAACAAAAAGCCTCCCGGAGGAGGCCTTTCATCTACTTATAAACACAATTTATCATCTCGCGTCCCACCACACTTTGGTCAGGAACGTGTTGGTGCCCTGTCTGCTGATGGCTTCTGCATAATTCACTGAATTGTTAGACGCCTCATGAGAAGGGTAAATCATTCGCCTAGGGATCACTCCTCCTGTTGCATTTCCAGGATAGTTGACCGGTACCAGCTCAGGGTAGCCTGTTCTTCTCCAGTTGGACCACACCTCATACCAGTCAAGGAATGATGCTACCCAATACTGCGCTCCGATCATTTCCATTCCATCTGCCACCACAAAGGGGTTAGCAGTCAGATAGGTAGTGATTTCATCCGCAGGCACTTCTGCGGTGGAGTTGTACTGAGTGAGAAACTGCATGGCAGCAGTCACCCCTGCCGTATAGTGCGACTCTGCGGTACCGCCCACACTGTAATTCCTCAAGGCTGCTTCTGCCAGTAGCAACTCCACCTGCGCATAGTTGATCACGAAAGTGGGGCCTGACAGGCTAAGAAATACATCATCACGAATGGTTGAATAATTGGTAATGTCCCCGGGAAAATCAGGATCTGTACTCACGTCAAACGCTCCTCCATTCTGATCGAGCCCGTTGGGAAGTCCGATCTGATTGGCCGGGTCAGTATCGCCGGTAGATTGTATCCTGGCAAAAAGACCAAGTCTCGGATCGTTGGTGTCAGAAAGAAAATCCACGAAGGTTTTGCTCAGGAACACCTCTCCGGTATTGGTCGCATTCCATTCTCCTGCCAGGATGTTGCTGTTTCTGTTGACCGTGGTTCGGCCACCGGCTGCATCATGCATAATGAAAGCATTGTCAGCATTGGAGGTAAATACTCCCCCATTTACTGCCGTTTCTGCCCATTGCTTGGCTACTGTAGGCGCCACTTCTGTGAGTCGCATAGAAAGTCTGAGCATCATGGAATACGCCAGTTTTTTCCACTGACCAATAGGGTCTGCCGCCGATCCGTAGATCAAATCGCCGGAACCAGGCAAGTCACCATTAGCATTGAGGGCTTCAGCCGCTTCTTTTAACTCCTTCAGCATGTCCATGTAGATAAATTCCTGCGTGTCATACTTAGGGGCATAAATCCCTTCGTGATAAGCCAAACCAGCTTCAGAGTATGGAATCTCTCCATACAAATCTGTAAGCCTGTGGAAAATGATCACTTTCATAATCCTGGCAATCTGATGCAGGTTAGCATAGAGCGGATCTGTTTCTGTGATTTTCAATAAGTCCACGATGTATTTTACCTGATCATTGTAAGCCACGTCGAATGACGCATTGGCCCAACCATCGTTTTGCATGTACTTATCTCCTGCATACCAACTCGCATTGGCAAGTTGCTGGGTCATCATACTCGAATAGATAATATTGATCCTCCAGGTATCATAGCTGAAATCACTATTTCCTGTATACTCCAGCTGAGCCCTCGAAAGGTGATAACCAGGCACATAACTCTCCTTAGCCACCTTGTTTTTGTCTGTATTGATGTCCTCAAAGTCGGATGTACATCCGGTAAAAGCCACCGCAACAGTCGTAAGAACGATATATAATAGATTCTTCATGTCTGTTTCTTTAGATGATTAAAACTTAATACCAAGGTTGATACCATAAGTCCTGGATGTTGGGAGTCCCAGGTATTCGATTCCCTGAGCATTGCCATTGGTATAGTTGGACTCCGGATCGATGTTTGGCGTGCTCTTTTTGATGTAAAAAAGGTTTCTGCCCACCAACGAAATGCTCAGTCCCTTGATGTTCCCGAGGTTGGGGAAGTTGTAAGTAAGACTCAACGAACGGAATTTGATGAAATCTGCATCATATACCTGCAGCTTGGAAATGCCCGCCAGAGCTCCGTAATAGTTTTGGTCTGTGACAGTAGAAGTCATAGCATTTCCTTCAGCATCCACTCCACTGACGGTGATTCCATCCCCACGGCCTTCCAGCGTTGCTTTGTGAAGACCATTGCCATAGGCAATCGCATTGGTACCGGAGTAGATCACCCCTCCATATTTGAAGTCAATCAGGAAGGACAAAGTAAGGTTCTTGAACTTCACATCGTTGCTCCATCCTCCCGTGACCGGATGTACGCCTGTCCCCTGCGAGGTGAGCTCTGAAGCTGCCTGAGGAAGACCTGTGGCACCTAATATCAGGTTGCCGGCATCATCCCGCATATAGTCATAGGCCATCACCTGAGCGAATGGTTTTCCTACCACATGCTCAATGAACGCCCGCCCGTTTCTGGACTCGCCCACGGTAAGTTTATCCTGACCTTCTGCCAGGCCAATCACAGTATTCTTGTTATTGGAAATATTAAAAGTAGTGGTCCAGGTAAGTGCCGGAGTTTTCACAGGCACCCCTCCCAAAAGGAATTCTACACCCGTGTTTTCAATCTCTGCGATGTTCACCACAGCCGTCTGATAACCAGACCCCCTAGAAATACCCACATTCACAATGTCATTGAGGGTTTGCTTTTTATACCAGGCCAGGTCTACAAACAGTCTCTTTTGTAAGAATTCCATTTCACCTCCGACTTCCAGTTCGGTCACCTGTAGTGGTTCAATTTGAGGATTTGGCACGTTGTTATCTACGTTTCCGAGCGGCACACCATTGATGGCGTTGCCCAGGGTGCCATAGTATAAGCTGGTAGCAAACACAGGAGCGTCACCACCCACACGCGCATATCCCGCTCTGATCTTACCCATGTTCATCCAAGGCACATTCAATGACTCAGAGAATACATAAGAAAGATTGACCGAAGGATAATTGTAGGAGTTATTACCACTTGGCAAGGTACTCGACCAGTCATTTCTGTCCGTGATGTTCAAAAACAGCATGTCTCTGAATCCAAGCTCAACCGAACCATAAAGCGAGTGCACCTCTTTTTGTGGCTCTGTCACGTTGGCATTTTTGGTGGTAGCTGTACCCGGGTTATAGAGGAATGGGAACGCAAAACCACTGGCGTTCACTTCCACAGTCTTCTGCTGCATTTTCAGCAGGTTACCTCCCAGCGTGACCCCAATGGAGAAGTCTCTGCTCACATCTTTATTGATCCCCACAAGGAAATCAGCGTTGGTTTCATTGTAGTTTACCGTGCGCTGCAAGTCCAGTCCTCCAGTAGGCCGGTACGCGGTACCTGTTGGAGTGATTTGGGTGGCATTGAACGCATAGAAGTCATTGGCAATACGTGCCTGCACATATAACCACTCCAGTGGAGCATAGCGCAAACTAGCCACACTCAACACCCGGTCTTTGGAAGTCTCCGTGATGAACCTGTTGGCTGCAAAATATGGGTTGGTAGTAAAGGCATCACTGCCAAATCGGATTTCATTTTTCAGCTCATCATAGCCGGGAGCCAGGTATTCGGCATCCACATTGGGTGGCAAGAACATGATGGCATAGTTGCCGTTACCCGGTGCATCATTCACTTTGGTTCGGCTCGCACCATCTTTGGTGTAGTTCACATTGGCACTACCCGTCAGCTGTGGTGACAACTTGTAAGAAGCATCCAGGTTGATTGTTTGCCTTTTATAATCAGCACCCGGATATACCGAGCTATTTCGCAAATCACCTAAAGACAATCTGACAGAGCCAGACTCGCCGCCACCGGAGATCGCCAAAGAATTGGTATAGGTGGCTCCGGTCTCATAAAAATCAGTCAGGTTGTCCCCGCTCACTGCAGAGTACGGGTGCTGCTTTCCATCAAAAAGTGTAACCATAGAACCATCTAGCGGAGCGCCCCAGGAGGTAAGCCCGGTATTGAGGGCTGAGGTCTGATCCGTAGGTGCTGCACCGAGCGTGCCTTGTCCATATTTTTCCTGAAAATCTCTGAAGTCATTGATCTTGGAGATGGCCACGTTGCTATTGAACTCAACGCCCAATCCCTGACTAGACTTACCTGATTTGGTGGTGATGAGGATGACCCCATTGCGACCTCTCTGTCCATACAGTGCTGCTGCAGCACCACCTTTGAGTACTGTGATGTCTTCGATATCATCCGGGTTGATACTGGAGATACCATCTCCGAAATCGGCACCATCCCATTTGCCTACACTACCCAGGTTGTCATTGTTCATCTGGATACCATTAATTACATAAAGTGGCTGGTTGTTGAAAGAGAGGGAGGAGTTACCACGAATGGTCACACGCGAAGATCCCCCAGGACCGGTGGAAGGCGCACTACTGTTGAGGCCTGCTACTCGCCCTACCAGGTTGTCCGCCACGCTAATCTCACGTGCTTTGGTAAACTGCTCTCCTTTCACTCTGGACACCGAGTATCCGAGGGTTTTCGAATCTCTTTCTATACCCAGAGCCGTCACCACCACTTCACCCAGCTGAGTGATGTCAGCATCCATGGACACAGTAATAATGGCTCGTGAGCCAACAACTTCTTCCACGGATGAAAAACCAATGGATGAAAAGACGAGAACGTCCGTTTCGTTTTCAATCTGGATTCTGAATTTTCCATCCAGATCCGTAGTAGTCCCTGTGTCCGTCCCTTTGATCAGGATGGTGGCTCCAGGTATAGGCTCCCCCGATTGAGCATCGCTCACAGTTCCCGAGACAGTTTGCTGTCCGAGTACAACGATGCCCATCAGCATTAACATGCAAAATGGTAGTATTCTCTTCATAGAATTAAACTTTTTGGTTTAGGACTTTTGTGACCGCCTTTTTTCAGTCACGGTACCCAATTAAGCAACTAGGTATGATCTGAGGAAATTTATTCGCAGTACGACGAGCTTTTATCGCTAGATGACATTGGCGGTGCTACGAATAGCACCAATGCTGTTTATTGGCAAAACAGCGCTGTTGGTATAATTTAGAGCCTGTCCGTTCACTTATTTAGGAAATTTGGCTATCTAGTATATGCAGTATCGCCCATAAAAAGCCACTAAGAATAAATAACCGGCATTGAAACAGATCAGAAAACACCGTACAGTACTCTTCCATATCCTCTTCTGGGTAGGCTATTTCTCTTTCAACAGTGTAAGGTGGGGTCACTACTTTGGTGACTATATATATTCGATCAAGTCCAACCTGGTAGAGTTCCCAATACACATCATTCTGGTATACTTCAACCTATACTGGCTGGTGCCGCGTCTGCTTTCCAAAAAGAAATACCTCTTCTATGTGCTGTCGCTCTTTGGTGCCACGCTTGCGTTTTCACTCGTCAAAATCCTGCTGACCTATGGCCTGGTAACCACCAACATCTGGCCAGAATCCGCCAAACCCGAAACCGACCTGTTTGGGCTGAGCTATATCATCACAGTATTCATTGGTGAATTGTACATTATTGGGCTTACTGCAGCCATCAAACTGACCATTGACCACATTCGTGAACGAGATGCCCAGCGGGAACTGGAAAAAAACAGCCTCGAAACTGAGCTTGCCTACCTCAAGAGTCAGATCCAGCCACACTTCTTTTTCAATACGCTCAACAGCCTCTATGCACTTACGCTGGAAAAATCCGACCTGGCCCCTAACACGATCCTCAAGCTGTCTAACCTTATGAGTTTTGTTATTTACCGGGCCAAAGCGGATGAGGTGACCCTCATGGAAACCGTAACCCACATGAAGAATTACATTGAGTTGGAAAAAATTCGCTTTGGCATCCGCCTTCAGGTGGACTTTGAGATCACCGGCAAACTGGACGACAAGAAAATACCGCCACTTATCCTCTCCCCTTTTGTGGAAAACAGCATGAAACATGGCGGAGAGTCTCCTGAAGGCACCTTTGACATCTGGATCAAGCTGAACGTGGAAGAAGATAAATTACATTTTCAAGTACATAACTGGCTGAAGGATTATCAGGACTCCAAAGAAGTACAGCGGCTCAATAAAAGTGAGGGCATAGGCCTTCAAAATACCATTAGACGGCTTAAGTTGCTCTATCAGAATAAGTACCAGCTGGACATAAGCCAGGACGGTCAAAAACATAGGGTTAATTTGGTGCTCCCTTTAAATCAATAGTGTTATGCAAGTAAAATGCCTGATCATAGATGACGAGCCTCTGGCCGTAAAAGTGGTAGAGAAATACATCGAAGAGGTGGATGACTTTGAATGTGTAGGAAGCTGCTCCAACGGCCTGGAGGCCATTCGCTTTCTGAACGAGCAAGCTGTAGACCTCATTTTTCTGGACATCAATATGCCCAAACTCAGCGGCATGGAGTTTTTGGAGACTTTGAAAAATCCGCCACAGGTGGTGATCACCACAGCCTACCGCGACTATGCCGTGGAGAGCTACAACTATGACGTGGTGGATTATCTGGTCAAGCCCATTGAGTTTCCTCGTTTTTTCCGGATGGTGCAAAAAGTAATGAACCGACTGAGCATCAAGCCCGCGGGCCCGGGCAGTGCTGCCGGTGAGGCAGAGAAAATAGACCACCTCTTTCTGAAAGTAGATAAAAAAATGGTGAAGGTATTCCTGAAAGACCTCCTCTACGTGGAGAGCCTCAAGGACTATGTAATGGTGCGCACCACTGCCGAAGACCTCATCGTTCATCACAACCTCCACTCCTTCACCGATCTCTTACCCCAGGAAGACTTTATGCGCATACACCGCAGCTATACGGTTTCACTGGAGAAAATCAAAGCCATCAATGGCAACCAGGTGGAGATCGGAGGCAAGCACCTGCCCATCGGGCGCAACTACCAGTCTGAAGTGAAAAACAGAATATTGAAGGGTTAGGCAAAAGCCAAAAGTAGGGCATGTGTTCATCCGCTAAAGATCACTAACTTTGCGCCCTGAAATACTCGCAGGGAATGACCTTAGAACAAGAAATACAGAAACGCCGCACCTTTGGAATCATCGCTCACCCGGATGCCGGAAAAACCACCCTTACGGAGAAATTACTCCTTTTTGGGGGCGCCATACAAACAGCCGGTGCGGTAAAATCCAATAAGATAGACGTGGGCACCCGCTCCGACTGGATGGAGATAGAAAAACAACGGGGTATTTCGGTAGCCACTTCCGTCATGGGTTTTGACTACAAAGATTTAAAAATCAACATCCTGGACACCCCTGGTCACGAGGATTTTGCAGAAGACACCTACCGCACGCTCACTGCCGTGGACAGTGTGATCATGGTGATAGACTGTGTGAAGGGTGTGGAGCGCCAGACAGAAAAGCTGATGGAAGTATGCCGGATGCGGAACACCCCGGTACTCTGTTTCATCAATAAGCTGGACCGTGAAGGCCGGGATGCCTTCGAACTCCTGGACGAAATAGAAGAAAAGCTGGGGATTAATGTGCGGCCAATGAGCTGGCCCATTGGCATGGGTAAATCCCTACGTGGCGTATTCAATATTTTTGAAAACAACCTGAACCTGTACGAACCCAGCAAAACCAAGAAAGTCACCGATGTGGTGGAGATCAAGGGTATCGATGATCCTGAACTGGACAAGCGACTCCCTGCCTCTGCTGTAAAAACCCTGCGTGAGGAAATAGAGCTGGTGAATGGCGTGTATGATCCGCTGGATGTCCAAAAATACCTCAATGGTGAAGTAGCTCCTGTCTTCTTCGGTAGTGCAGTCAATAACTTCGGGGTGCGTGAGTTGCTTGATTGCTTCATACAAATAGCTCCTCCGCCTGTGGCACGAGAAACAGAGGAGCGGAAGATCGAGCCCAACGAACGCAAGTTTTCAGGGTTTATCTTTAAGATCCATGCCAACATGGATCCCAAGCACCGAAACCGTATCGCCTTTGCACGAATCTGCTCAGGCACCTTTCATCGGGGTACTAGCTACTACAATGTGCGCCACGACAAGCAATTTAGGTTTTCCAATGCCACGGCCTTCATGGCCCAGCAGAAGGAAACTGTGGATGAGGCCTTCCCGGGAGATATCGTAGGACTCTACGATACCGGCAACCTGAAGATCGGGGACACCCTCACCGAAGGGGAAAAAGGACTGTACAAAGGAATTCCTTCCTTCTCGCCTGAGCTCTTCAGAGAGGTGATCAACCTGGATGCCATGAAGTCCAAGCAGCTGGAAAAAGGACTTAATCAGCTCATGGATGAGGGCGTGGCTCAGCTCTTTACCTTCGAGATGGGTGCCCGAAAAGTGGTGGGCACCGTGGGTGCACTGCAGTTTGAGGTATTGCAGTACCGTCTCCTCAATGAGTACAATGCCAAGGCCCGGTTTGACCATGTCAACATCTACAAAGCCTGCTGGATCAGCAGTAAAAACGAAGCTAAGCTGGATGCCTTTATCAAGGACAAGTACCGCCACATTGCCAAAGACAAAGAAGGCAAACTGGTGTTTATGGCCGAGTCAAAAGCATGGTTGCAGATGGTACAGGACAACTTCCCGGAGGTAGAGTTTCACTTTATCAGTGAATTTTAAGAGGGGTTCTTCTTACTGGGGCTCTATTGTTTGTATTTTGTCCACCTTTTGGATGGATGCCTTTGGTAAAAAACCTTAACGAACTTGAGTAAACCATTCGTATTATTTGAAGACAATCACCTGCTGATCCTCAACAAACCCACCAGCTGGCTGGTACAGGGAGATAAAACCGGGGATAAAACGCTCACGGATTGGGGGCGTGAATACATCAAGGAGAAATACCAGAAACCCGGAGACGTTTTTCTACACCCGTGTCACCGGCTGGATAGGCCCGTGAGCGGCATCACCGTTTTTGCGCGTACATCCAAAGCACTGGAGCGCATGAATAAGCTTTTCCGTGAGGATAACATCCAAAAAACCTACCTCGCTGTGGTACAAGGCAAGCCAGAACACGAATCCGGCAAGCTCATCCACTGGCTGGAGAAAGACGGGGCTAAAAACATGGTGAAAGCTTATACCAAAGCCAAAGGAGGGGCCAAAGAAGCCGAGCTGGACTATCAGCTCCTGGCCAACGAAAAAGCACATTCGCTGCTGAAAGTTCTCCCCAAAACCGGACGCCCACACCAGATCCGTGTGCAGCTCTCCAAAATGGGCTGCCCCATCAAGGGAGATTTAAAATATGGCTACGTTGACCCAAATACCGACAAAAGCATTCACTTACACGCCTTTCAGATTAGTTTTGTGCACCCTGTAAAAAAAGAGCCTGTTACTTTCACTTCATTACCCCATTGGAATGAATTCAAATCCATCATCCATGAGTTGGCTTGACCGACTGCAAGCCCGCTGGAACTTAAAAAGCAGCTTTCAGGTGTTCATCGTGCTCATCGTTTTTGCCTGCACCGGCTTCACGGTGCTCTTCCTCAAGCGGCCTGTGGTTTCCTTTTTCACTGCTGATGGTGAGCAAAACATCTGGTTTTCGCTGGCTTACTACATTCTCATCCTGCCCATTTACAATCTCATTCTGCTGTTTTATGGATTTGTATTCGGCCAGTTCCGCTTTTTCTGGGCATTTGAAAAACGCATGTTTAGACGACTGACTGGCAAAAAAGACAATGCTTGAACGGGAAGAAGCGATAGCGCGGATGAATGAACTGGGTGCCCGTGGCATCCCCTTTTTCTTTTTCACCGACTTTCTGGGTCACCGCTGCCTCATCCAGCCATTGGACGAAATCAACCCATCAGTGTTGAGGTTTGCCATCGACCAACCTGCCTCCAAAGACCGAAAGCCTGCTTTTCATTTCAAAAAACACCCCCTGACACAGGCCCAGTTTCACGGGCCGTTTCGCTATGTGGTGGAGCAGATCAACTATGGCAACTCCTACCTGGTGAACCTGACATTCAAAACGCCCATAGAAACCAACCTCACACTTGCCGACATCTACGAACTCAGCAGGGCCAAATACAAACTCCTTTATCAAGACCAGTTTGTGGTTTTTTCTCCCGAAACTTTCGTGAAAATAGTAGATGGGCGCATCTACAGCTACCCCATGAAGGGAACGATAGACGCCTCCGTACCCAATGCCGAGGCGCAAATCCTCAACGACCCGAAAGAAACGGCCGAGCATGTGACCATCGTGGATTTGATCAGAAACGACCTCAGCCAGATCGCCAGTGAGGTGCAGGTCTCACGGTTTAGGTTTATCTCAGAAGTGAAAACCCACGAAAAGAAACTCCTGCAGGTGAGCTCCGAGATCACCGGAAAGCTCCCTGCCGACTATCACCGATCTCTGGGGAGCATGCTCTTTCAGCTGCTACCCGCTGGCAGTATCTCTGGAGCTCCTAAGAAAGAGACCGTCCACATTATAGAGACTGCTGAGGCTTATGATCGCGGCTTCTACACCGGGGTGTGTGGCCTGTTTGATGGCAAAGACCTGGACACTGGTGTGATGATCCGGTTTATTGAGAAAGAAGGCGACCAACTCTACTACAAAAGTGGTGGGGGCATCACCTCCTTTAGCGATGAAGCCCGGGAGTATCAGGAGATCATTGATAAGATCTATCTGCCTATCTAGCCGATCGTTACGTTCTCCAGTTCCTGGCCATTATGAAGGTTAATTCTCCAAACCGCACCTTCATCATTTGGCATAAGATTAATCAGAAGGGTAAAATAGAGTTTTGTGTTAACTTAACTGTTTCATCCATAATGATTAGTAATGAATCCCACCAATCCACCCACCATGTCGAAAGGCGAGTATCGCCAGTTTGACAACCCCAAGGACAAGGCTTTCTATGCGGCCTACCTCAACACCGCAAAGCAAAACATTTTCATCATACTCAGAGATCTTTCAGAACGATTGGGACTTGGGTTTGAAGACAATGATGACAGGATGTTTTCAGCTATGTTTTGGTCCAAGCTCAGTGTCAACGATGAAGAGTTTTCACAACGGATCATTGATCACCTGCACCACCACTTTCGATTTCTCAAATCGGTTACTCTCAACTATGCCCGGTATAGAACGGATAACCTGCTGGCAACAGCCCTGCCCGAAGACTATCACTTCGTCCTTAAAAAGTGGATTGATCAGCTGATTGCCTACCGCAACTACTACACTCATGCGGCACATGACCCGATCTGTATGGACCCACAGATTATTTACGATATGCGGGGACTCTATTATGCTGAATGGAAAGAATTCAAAAAACAAAAGAATCTTACGGATACAGATGTGGCCCATCTGCATGGGCTTGATAAAAAGGGCCATGAAAAACCTGGATTTCTCTATGCCTTTCGCAATGATAAAGGACTGACAGAAAAAGGGCTCTTGTATTTTACCTGCTTGTGGTTAGAAAAACGAAGTGGGCAAGAGTTGCTAAAAAAACATTACGGATTTAAAGATAGCCGTGAAAGGAGCCAAAAAGCCACGTTGGAAAAGTTCACCAGATGGAGTGCCTATGTGCCCAAACCCAAAATCACCAGTGATCACAGTACCCAGAGTTTGTTTCTGGATATGGTGAACGAGCTACAGCGGTGCCCCAAAGCATTGTTTGACCAGCTTCAGAAAACACACCAACAGATATTTGAAAGGGCAGCAGAGGACGAAACGGAAGAGTTGGATGGTTATGAAAACAAGCCCATCCTACTCCGCAAGCAGAACCGCTTCTTCTACTTTGCTCTGAGGTATCTCGATCGATCCTTCGAGCACCTCAAGTTTCACATTGATCTTGGCAACGGCTGCTTCAATAGCTATGATCAACGCATTGCGGAAAAAGACTGGAAACGTCAATGGATGCATAGGATCACAGGTTTTGGTAATCTCACGGATTTTACAAACCGAGTTCCTGAAAGCTGGAAGCACCTACAAGCCAGGCCCGGCGAGCAAGCCACCCGAAAAACCTACATAACAGAAACCACTCCGCACTATCACTTTGATCCGGCGAGCGAGGTAATGACCATAGGCATGAAGTGGGTAGAACACTATGATCCTGCGGCAGCCTGGCCACTGGTGAAAACAGACATCAACGGAGAAATACTCAAACCCAAAAATGAGGCTCCAGACTTCTGGCTAAGTCTATACGAACTTCCTGCAATGGTCTTTTATCAATGGCTCCACCTCACAGCACCAACAAGGGTACTCCTGACGGCCGAAGCGATTATCAAACAGCATCAAAAGAATATTGGCCTGTTTTTCAGTGAATTGAAAACACTTGCCCACGCCAACTCTATTCGCCGTGAAGAATTGGACACCCTTCTGGCGAAACATCATTTAGAAATTGGCTGGGTTCCTAAACCCATCATCAAGTGTATTCTGGATCAGTCCCAACCTACCAGCCACATGAAGGCCACCAATCGCCTAAAGGAGATGATGCGGGAGAACAGCGAGCTACTGGACCGCCTATCCAGAAGAAAAGAACACCACCAGGCCAGAACCAGCAGCAAAGATTACTTGCCGATGAAGTCAGGACATATGGCAGACTTCCTTGCTCGCGACATGATCCAACTACAGCCCGCCATCAACCAAGATCAGGGCAAAGCCAACAGCACAGAGTTTCAGGTATTGCAGTCTCAGTTGGCCTTCTTTGGTAGATACAGGGATCAACTTCAGGAAACCTTTGCGCTCTGCAACCTCACTGCCGCATCAAATCCTCACCCCTTTCTCCACAAAGTAGAAGAAAGAAAATGCAGAGGCATATTCGAATACTATCAATCATATCTACAGGAGCGAGGCAGGTTTTTGCAGGAGTGTGCTGAATCACCCAATCCGGAACAGCTTCATTTTCTGAGCATAAAGCCCCAAAGAGATTTAGACAAGATAATCGAGGGTCAACTTAGTGCAGTAATGAATTTACCTCGTGGGTTGTTCAAACAGCCCATCATCAATGCCCTCAAAAGCAAAGAAACCACTCGACCTCTCGCCATAAAACTTCAGGCTATGGATCGCTGCAATGTGGCCTATATCATCCAAAGTTACTTCCATGAATTACAGCAGGATCAATCTCAACCATATTATAACTACCCTCGGGAATATAAACTGCTCAACAAACTCTATGACCCAAGGCCCAATCCACTCAAGGGGAAACCACCTCATTTGAGTTACTCTCCTCAGCAGTTGACCCAACTCCAGGAGGATATTGCCCTTAGATTGAAAATAAGTATCGAGAAAGACATCACTAAAAATAAGCGTAAGGGCGCAGAGAGAATAAAAGAAAAGTGGCATAAGCTTTTCAAGGTATTTACTGAAAATGAAAAACAAATACGCCTCTATCAAAACGGCGATCAGGTACTCTGGCTGATGGTACAACAGCTCTATCAAAACCTGGAAGAGGACAATGCCAAACATCAGACTCCACTTACAATGGAGGGTGATTTTCTGCTCGGTGAGATTACCCCTGAAACTCAAAAAGGGATACTCAATATGACTGTGAGGGTATCTGTGCCTATAAAAACCCGTAGCGGACACTCTAAACAAATTATCAACCCGACCCTCAAGATCAAAAACTATGGAAACTTTCGTGCCCTTCTGAAAGACCGAAGGGTAGCGGGAATGCTGAGTTTTGTATCGGCAGATGAAATCGCAGAATCGGCCATACGCAGAGAGCTGGAATGGTTTGAACAGGTGCGAGTACCTATATTACAACATATCCATGTGCTGGAAAAAGTGGTTATTGAAAAGTATACCCTCCAAAAAAATAAAGACGGATACATTAGTCATGATGAAATACTGGGGTATGTGCCGGGATTGTCCGAACAAATGAAGAACCTCCTGGACGAATTTCGAAACATGGTATGTCATAGCCAATATCCGGAGTTGGAAGTTTTCAAAGGCCTAATAGCTGGTGCTGATTTCAACGATCTCCAGCATTATAAAAAAGAAAATCCTGCGATCAAGGAGAAGTCAATAGCCAGCCAGCTTCTAAAACTCGCAAACCACAACTACCATGAAACGATACAAGCAGTAAAAAAGGCTTAGGAAAAGAAAGAAAACCACATACAGTCAGTGACTTATCTCTGGGTCTGCTGTGGAAGCCTTGACTTTGAAAGGTAGTTACAGCAGCTTATTTAGCAACGTCTCCGAAGCTGAGGCTGTGGAAGCCTTGACTTTGAAAGGTAGTTACAGCCCCATATCGAGTCCTAATGTTCTTACAGCCGCTGTGGAAGCCTTGACTTTGAAAGGTAGTTACAGCACGCCTGACCATGCATTAAAGAACCCATCGGCTGTGGAAGCCTTGACTTTGAAAGGTAGTTACAGCTGAGCGTTTGGATGGCTTTAACCGTGATCAGCTGTGGAAGCCTTGACTTTGAAAGGTAGTTACAGCAGTGGCGTTGTACACCTCCTCAGATTTGGCAGCTGTGGAAGCCTTGACTTTGAAAGGTAGTTACAGCACAGATTCCAGTCGTTCATTTACTTCCAGAGCTGTGGAAGCCTTGACTTTGAAAGGTAGTTACAGCTATGGGAGTTTCATTACTCCGCTTTTGGTCGCTGTGGAAGCCTTGACTTTGAAAGGTAGTTACAGCCGTCGTTATCGTCGGGGTCTGTGGTAAACTGCTGTGGAAGCCTTGACTTTGAAAGGTAGTTGCAGCCTGAACGCTCGGGCTTTCATCTGGGCTTGAGCTGTGGAAGCCTTGACTTTGATAGGTAGTTACAGCCCTCAAATCCGTTTACACGGCCCCTGAATAGCTGTGGAAGCCTTTACATTGAAAGGTAGCTACAGCAATTGCCTCAACATGCGTTTAGCACCGAGGCTGTGGAATCCTTGACTTTGAAAGGTAGTTACAGCTGTTTCAGTAGTCTGATCATGATACGAGTTGCTGTGGAAGCCTTGGCTTTGAAAGGTAGTTACAGCGATGAAGCCCGAGAGTACCAGGAGATCATTGATAAGATCTATCTGCCTATTTGATGGAGCGCTTTCCGGATGCGACCTCCGCAGGGGTGATGCCCGGGTGTTTGTTGCCTCATTGCGCAAGTTTTCCTCAATCTTCATTTAAATTAACCCGCTCAAACCAATCGCGATGTGCTGTACCCAATGAGCCGATTCATTGAAACCATCTGTTTTGAAAAAGGAACCTATCCCTTGCTGGCATGGCACCAGCAGCGGGTCGACAGTACGTTCAAGAAACACTTTCCGGGTATGCCCCCTCATCAGCTCACTGACGCTTTGCCGGCACTGTCGTTTGAGGAGCGCTACAAGGTGCGCGTGGTGTATGATGCCGAGCTGACCGAAGTGGAGTTTTCTCAGTACTCCCTCCGCGCGCTGAAGTGCATTCAGCTCGTGCACGATGACTCCATCAGCTACACTTACAAGTATGAAAACCGTAAGGCCCTCACGAAGCTCTTTGAGCAGCGCGGATCAGCAGACGAAATATTGATAGTGAAAAAGGGAGCCCTGACCGACAGCTACTTTGCCAATGTGGTCTTCTGGGATGGAGAGGCCTGGTGGACCCCCAAGACGTATTTGCTCAATGGGGTGAGAAGGCAGCAGCTGATCAGTATGGGTAGAATAAAGGAGGTAGAAATAACCATAGACGACCTCAGGTCATTTGAAAAGGTAAGTCTGGTCAATGCCATGGTAGACCTGGGGGAAAGTGAACTTCCCGTGAGTGAAGTCCGTGGGATAAACAGCTGAGATGACCCCATTTGGGCCACCTCGCTGTTATTCGTCCACGCTGGTTAAAAATCTAAATCCGTCAGAAACCTGAATTTCAATTCATAAATTTCTGAAAAGTCTCTTCCTGTTTCTATCATTTCTTGGTTGGTGACTTCCGCACCCCACACCACCTGTACATCCGTACCTCGCAAGGCACGCGTTCTCAGGTATTTAAACAGGTCAAACAATACTTTAGCGGTGCTGGTGTTCAGGTCTTTGAAACACAGATAAACTTTGAGTCTGTCGCTATCGCGAAGCTCGGTTTTGAAGGTTTCCAGTGCATTATGGTAAAACTCGTGCATGTCTGGCTTCACAGAGCTGCCTTTGATCATCAGCAGCTGATGTGCACTGCTGTATCGCAAAAACGGGGTATTGACGGTAGGTTCAATGGTTAGTTCTGATCTTTTGGAGATGAACTGGTGGGCAAGGGCGGCATTTGTGGCGTAGTGAGTAATCATGTTCTTAATGTTTTAAAATCTAAGTGATGCAATGCCTTTGGTGATACTTTCAGAGTGCTCAATCATAGCTGGATTTTGCAAAGGGAGGCGTCTGGCATTGGTCATCTGATGGATTTAGGTTTTCATTTTATTGTTTGGTTTCTAATACTATACAAAGATGCCATACATCCTACCGTCATATAAGAGGGAAACCACCAATTGGGAAAAATAGGTGTTTTGCGTAGGCGCTCACTTTCGACAGGCGGACAGCACCTATTCAGGATCAAATTAATTCAGTGCTCAATCTCAATTTGGTACATAAATCGGCCATTATAGTCAAAATAAGGGCCTTTATGGAAATGTGAGTGCAAAGGAGCATCGTTGAATTTCTTCTCCGTGAATTACGTAGGCAGCCCTCTTCCCGTAAAACGGTTTAGTGGTAACTGTTGGCCAAAATGCATAAAAAAAGTGGCCCCTGAGAGGAGCCACCTTGCTGGTTGGTCTATTAACTGGTTGTTATTCCTTAGGCAGCCAGGTAGTGAAAATCCATGTCATAAATCTCCGCAAAGTCTCTACCTGTCTCCATCATTTCATTATCAGTTTCAGCACTCCAGATGATGTGTATACGCTTACCCACAGCGCGCATACTTCTCAGGTATTTGAAAAAATCAAAGAGTACTTTGGCCGTACTGGTATTAATGTTTTGAAAGTAAAAGCTCACGGTCAGTTGGTCGGTCTCCTCCAGGTTGGCTTTCACTTCTGTCAGTATCTCATGATAAAACTTCTGCATATCCGGGTTTGTCGAATTTCCCTTCACCATCAACACCTGGTTGAACTCATCGTAACAAACGAAAGGTGTTTTGGAAGTAGGCTCTATCACCCGTGTGCCGAAGTGTGACACCATGAGTGAAAGGGCGTCCAGGTTGTAAGGTCGAGAGGAATGCTGATTTACTGTCATGGCTTTTAATTTTAGGGTGCTTATCAAATAACTACAATACAAAGATGCCATACCTGCTGACCCCATATAAGAGGGAATCAAGTATTTGGATAAAATGGGTGTTTTGCGCAACATACCCCCTCAACCTCTGCGGATATCCGCAATATGCCATCAGTCAACAGGGAGGAAAAACCCTTTTCAATCTGGTGAAAATAAGGCCTATGATCTATTGGAACAGCTTTTATGCGCATTTCGGACAGTGCGATCCGCTCGAGTCAGATATGCGTAGAGTCACTCTGTGAATCACGCACTGGGCGATCTCCAGAACAACGGTTTAGGGATCAAACGGAAGTTCTGTGGGGAGATTTAATGTGGACAGCGATCCGCGTGATCCGACTCGTCATAGGACCAATCCAACTGATTGGCTACCTACCCTTCATTTTCTTTGCTTGCCCCGGGCCGCGTAGGCAAAGAAAACAATTGGTGGCCTACAGAAGGGCACCAACCTGGCTGGTCGCACGCAAAAAATCATTTTGACTAATCGTGTAAGGGCTTTTTTTAGGAATTGTTAGAGTCAAAATGATTCACGCTTGTCCCGGCCGGGCAAGGCTTGGATGCCCCGCCCTCCTTTGCGTCCCTACGTTTCTGAATCCGAAGTGAATTAATTCGGCCTTACAAAATATAGCTATTTGGTGTTACCCCACACGAATTTTGCTTGATCCCGGTTTAGCAGGATTTTTTCTAAAAGACACAAAAAAAGGTGACCCATCCCGAGTCACCTTTCACCTGTTGGCCGCCAATTTCCTAACCGCCTAGGCTGCCAAATATCTGAAATTCAAATCATATAGCTCTGAGAGCTCGCGCCCGGTTTCCATCATTTCATGATCACAGGCATCAGCACCCCAAACCACCTGTACTTTGGTGCCTGCTGCCACTCGCACCCGCAAATATTTGAACAGGTCAAATAAAACCCGTACCGTACCCGTGTTCATCGACTTGAAGTAGAAGTAGACCCTCAGGTTTTTGGAGTCAACAGTATCTCTTTTTACAGCCGAGAAGATAGAATCAAAAAACTCCTGTATATGAGGATCGCTGGCATGTCCCTTGATAATCAGGAATTTCGTCTCCTTATCATAGCTGACAAAGGGAGTGGTCCCTGTGGGATCCAGCATCAGGTTTGAGGTCCACTTGGGAATGAACCCATGGAGGTGAGTGGTTTCTGTAGCGTAGTGAGTAATCATGTTCTTAATATTAATTTGTGAGTGTTAAGATGACGTTTAGCCCTTGACCCTCCCGGTGAGTTGGCTGTCAGATCATAGCTGTAATCTGGCAGTGGGAGATATTTCAGGCATTAGCCACCTATTGGATTTAAGTTTTCATTTCATTCTTTAGTTTTATGGCACTACAAATTTGCTCAATATCATCCCGTTATATCAGAGGGATATCCGTATTTTTAAACTTTGCGTGAAACACGCAACGGTACAGTCTTCTCAAGGAGTTACACAGTCAGGAGCGAACAGAGAGTGTCCGTCACCGACCATTTTTGAGGTACAAGTAAAAAGCAATCTGCTTATTTTCAATAACTTACCCTTTCTGGCAAGCATTTGGCATCAATAGCCACAAACCGAACAACCTATGATCCGTAACCTGCTTACTATTGCACTCAGACGAGTGAAAAGACAGCGCTCTCTCACCCTACTCCATGTACTGGGGCTCTCCATCGGCCTGATGTCCTGCATATTCGTATGGCTTTACTCCAATGAGGAGCTCAGCTTTGATCAATTTCATGAGCAGGGTGATCGGATTTACAGGATCAATCAGACCTTTATCTGGGGAGATGACGATGCGCTTTTCGGCTCCACCGGCCCTGCGGTGATGGGCGCGCTCTGGCGCGAGGTGCCAGAGTTTGAAAGCATGACCCGAGTGCACACGCCGGGTAATTTTTTGATCTCACATAGCAATGCCCTGGGTGAGCAACAGGTCTTCGAAGAAGAACACCTTTTGGCTGTAGACTCCAATTTTCTGGAAATCTTTACCTTCCCGCTGCTTCAGGGTAACCCAAAGACTGCCCTCATCAACCCTAAGAGCATTGTGCTGACAGCCAGCATGGCTCAGAAGTACTTTGGTAATGAAAACGCCCTTGGCAAGCAGCTGGAACTCGGCGAGCAACCCAATAAGCAGTCTTACCTGATCACGGGTGTGGCAGCGGATGTCCCTGCCAATTCACACATTCAGTTTGACTTCCTCCTCTCCATGTCGTCCTTCCCCAGGGTTAAAAAATCGGCTGACTCCTGGATGTGGACCACCTTTGTGACCTTTGGGCTACTCCGGGAAGATGCAGATCCGGACGTGGTGGCTCAGAAAGTGGCAGCCGTACCCGGCAAATACCTGGAGGCTTTTCTACAGAAGTACAGAGGGATCAGTTATGAGGAGTTTCTGGCCTCTGGCGAAGAATGGAACCTCTACATTCAACCTTTTCTGGATACTCACCTGCGCTCCACGCGCGTGTATTCCAGGTTAAATGAAGTCTCAGACATCAACACCCTCTATATACTGTGGTTGATCGCGGGGCTCATCCTCACCCTGTCCATGATCAATTTTGTGAACCTATCCACCGCAAAGGCCACTACCAGGGCCAAGGAAGTGGGAATAAGAAAAGTCATCGGCTCGGCAAGAAAACAGCTGATTGCTCAGTTTCTGGTAGAGTCGTTCATCTACGTGGTAGGTGCGGTGATCGTCTCTTTGTTTCTGGTAGAGTTTCTCCTGCCTGCCTTCAATGGCATCACCGAAAAAAGCATTTCCATTACCCATCTATTCACCCCGGATTTCATTCTCGTTCTCTTCCTGCTCACGCTGATGATCGGTCTGTTAAGTGGACTCTATCCTGCCTTTTATCTGTCTTCATTCAGGCCCGCACTGGTACTCAAAGGCAAAAACATGCAGGGACTCGGTGGTACCCGCACAAGAAATACATTGGTGACTGCTCAGTTTGCCATCTCCATCGCCATGATCACCTGTACGCTGATCGTGCGGGACCAGGTAGAGTTCTGGAAAAACGCTGATCTGGGTTTCGATCGGGAAAACAAAATCATCATTGAGCATGCCGAGCGACTGGGCACCTCAGTGGAGGCTTACGAAAACATGCTATTGCAGCACCCACTGGTGGAGCGTGTCTCACACTCCTCCGATACCCCACCCATGATCTTTGATTTTGACAACTTTGTGCGGAACGGAGAGGAGCAAAGAAACATCTCCGTCAACTACCTGACCAGCGATGAGCATTTTCTGGAGGTGTACGGACTCAGCCTCATGATGGGCAGAAACTTCTCACGTGAGTTCACCGAAACACATCACATCATCGTCAATGAGGCCCTGACCAAATCCTTTGGGTTTGACACCCCCGAGGATGCGCTGAATCAGCCCATCACTTACAATGAGGTGGACTATAAGATCATTGGCATTGTCCGGGATTTCAATAGCAACCTTTCGGATCAGATTTATCCTACGGCCATTTTCGATGCCAGTGCGCCTATCTTCAGAGATCCCTCTACGGAGCTTACGGTGAGCCTGGTGAGAGACCTCACCGCAGATGAAACCATGGACTTATTATCAGGCTTTGAAGCCAACTGGAACCTCATTCAGTCATCTGCACCTTTTGACTACACCTTTATGGATCAGGAATTTCTCCAGTTCTTCAAGGAAACCATTCGGTTTAGCCACATCCTGAAAGCCCTGGCTTCCCTGGCCATATTTATTGCCTGCCTGGGACTGATCGGTTTGGTCGCTTTTGTGATAGAGAAACGAAACAAGGAGATCGGGATCAGAAAAGTCCTCGGCGCCTCGGTTACCAACATCTGGATACTCCTTTCGGGCAACTTCGGCAGGCTGCTGCTGATTGGTTTTGTGATCGCTACACCACTCAGCTGGTACCTGATGGCTCAATGGCTGGAGAGTTTTCCTATGCGCACCACCATTTCGGTATTTACCTTGGTAGCCTCTGGCATGCTCATGTTACTAATTGCGGTCATCACCATGAGCTTTCAGACCCTCAAAGCCTCCCGAATGAATCCGGTGGATTATCTGAAGGAGGAGTAAAGGTAGAGGTGGATCTCGATCCTACTTACCACGCAAAACTATCATAGCCCAGCAGGCTGGATGCAATGTCACCATTGGTATATTGGGCCTGCAAAACAGGTCTCAGTCCGGTAGTGAGGTGTTTGTCCGACCATACCTGAAAGTTGAGCAAGGTGGTTAACCCAATTGCGTTTTCCTTCTTGAAAACGGGCCGCCCTGATGAGCCATAAGCAGAACCATTAGCCAGATAACCGTCCGCCTCAAGAGTCTTGAGCCTTCTGAATGATGGTCCTGCCGCCACAGAAAACCACGTCAATGACTTTACTGGCGTCCAATACACCAAGAGATCTATGGTTTGGATTTTGGTCATATTAACCGGCCCATAATTCTCTGCAAAAGAACCGTTAAAATATCCATACCCAACAGATGTGCGAATCCTATCGGTTAGGCGCAGTTGATACTCCACGTTAAGACTGGAGGCCAATAGATCCCCAGTACCCAAAAAGGTTACTCCCGAACCAATGACTAATGATTGATTTAAATCTTGACTTTTTCCCTGCGAAAAGCCCAATACCGGAATCAGAGATCCGATAAGCAAAGCTGATATAATAGTCTTCAATTTCTTCATTGGCGCAATATCGCTTAAAGCGGCATTATACAGGTATTTCTTGAATCGCACAAACAGAGGTCTAAAACAAAAAAAGGGAGCTCATGCTCCCTTTTCTATTTTCATATATCTAAGGATTAATCCTTGATGATCTTCTCAGCCAGTACGGTCACCTTATTGTTGAGTACTTCTACCACTCCGCCACTTACAGCGATGTGTGTTTCCTCAGGCTTCTTGTTGACCTCTCTGGTAAATTTGATGTCTCCATCTCCCAAGGTGGAAATCATAGCGGCATGATCACTCAACACCTGAAATGACCCGTCGCTTCCCGGAAAAGTAGCACTTTCTACTTCCCCTTCAAATACCTTTTCGTCTGGAGTTACTATTTCTAAAAACATGCGCTTATGCGTTAGCTTCTGCTAATAATTTTTCTCCTTTGGCCACTGCATCTTCAATGGTTCCTACCAGGTTAAATGCGGCCTCAGGCAAATGATCATACGTACCATCCATGATGGCATTGAATCCTTTGATCGTGTCTTTGATGTCTACAAGCACTCCTTTGAGACCTGTAAACTGCTCTGCCACGTGGAAAGGCTGAGACAAGAATCTCTGCACCCTTCTGGCTCTGTGTACCACTTCTTTATCTTCATCAGAAAGCTCATCCATACCCAGGATGGCAATGATGTCCTGAAGTTCTTTGTATCGCTGCAAAAGCTCTTTCACACGCTGCGCACAGTCGTAGTGCTCAGCGCCCAGAATCTCTGTGCTCAGGATTCGGGAAGTACTATCCAAAGGATCCACGGCAGGGTAGATACCCAACTCAGCAATCTTACGGGAAAGTACGGTGGTAGCATCCAGGTGAGAGAAAGTAGTCGCCGGAGCTGGGTCAGTCAAGTCATCGGCAGGTACGTATACAGCCTGTACGGAAGTGATCGAACCATTCTTGGTAGAAGTGATTCGCTCCTGCATGGCACCCATCTCTGTGGCCAGCGTAGGCTGGTAACCCACCGCTGATGGCATACGTCCAAGAAGTGCAGACACCTCAGAACCCGCCTGAGTGAATCGGAAGATGTTATCCACGAAGAAAAGGATATCACGTCCCTTGCCAGTGCCATCTCCGTCACGAAAATATTCTGCGATCGTCAGACCAGAAAGTGCCACACGAGCACGTGCCCCCGGAGGCTCGTTCATCTGTCCGAATACGAAAGTTGCTTTAGATTCTTTAAGGTCTTCAGGAGTCACTTGAGACAAGTCCCATCCGCCTTCTTCCATAGACTTCTTAAAGTTCTCACCGTAGTTTACGATGCCCGCCTCAATCATCTCTCTCAAAAGGTCGTTACCCTCACGAGTACGCTCACCCACACCGGCAAATACCGATAGACCAGAATACGCTTTGGCGATGTTGTTGATCAATTCCTGAATCAATACGGTTTTACCAACACCGGCACCACCGAACAATCCAATCTTACCCCCTTTGGCGTAAGGCTCAATCAGGTCAATAACTTTGATCCCTGTGAAAAGTACCTCAGTAGAGGTAGAAAGGTCTTCATATTTAGGAGCCAATCGGTGAATCGGCAATCCCTGACCACCTTTCGGCTGTGGAATTCCATCAATCGCTGCCCCTACAACGTTGAAAAGACGACCTTTGATGTCGTCTCCAATGGGCATCTGTATGGGGCTACCCAGGTCCTCTACTTCCATTCCCCTCATCATACCGTCAGTAGCGTCCATCGCAATGGTACGCACGGTATCTTCTCCCAGGTGCTGCTGTACTTCCAAAATTACGTCAGTACCGTCCAATTTAGTGATTTTCAACGCATCCATGATGTTGGGGAGTTTTGAGCCCTCAGCATCAAAACTAACGTCCACAACTGGACCGATTACTTGGGTGATTTTGCCTTTATTAGCCATTATTCAATTTGATTTAAATAAGCGTATCTCGAATCGAGTGCGAAATTAATCTAAAATTGGTTAAGAGAAAAAGCAGGTAGTCGAAAACTGCTCACGATTTCAGTAATATTCTGAAGGTAGTCCCTTTATTGAGCTCAGAGTCCTTCACAAAAATCCTTCCACCATGGTAATTCTCGACAATTCGCTTGGTGAGCGCCAGTCCCAGCCCCCAGCCTCTCTTCTTGGTGGTGTACCCGGGTTTGAAAACCTGCGTGAGGCGATTTTTCGCGATTCCTTTTCCGGTATCGGAAATGTCCACGGCCACCCTACCGTCACTCACTTTCATGATTTTGATGGTAATGGCACCTTTGCCCACCATGGCGTCCACGGCGTTTTTGACAATATTCTCCACCACCCAGGCAAACAGCGGCCGGTTGATGCTACAGGTGATCTCCTCATTGGGGAAGGCCTGCACCGTCATGCTCACTTTGGTAGATATTCTTTTTTCCAGGTACTTCACCACCTCAGACACCAGATCAAAGACCCGCTCCTGACGCAACTGCGGCACACTCCCGATATTCGAAAAGCGCTCGGTAATCATCTCCAGCCGGTCCACATCCTTTTGCAGCTCTATAAATACATCTTTCTGATCGGGGAAGGTCTCCTTGAAATACTCCACCCAGGCGATCAGGGAAGACAAAGGGGTGCCCAGCTGATGAGCGGTTTCTTTGGCCAGACCCACCCACACCCGGTTTTGCTCTGCGGTACGCGAGTAGTTGAACACCGCGAAGATGATGAGCCCAAAGATGGCGATGATGGACAACTGCACATAGGGATAATACTTCAGCTGGGTGAGCAGGAATGAATTGCGGTAGTAGATGTTCTTGTAACCATAGATCTGGTTGTTGTCATCGGTCAGGGTGACCATGATGGGCTCCCGCTCCGTCATCATGTCCTTGATCTCATTGAGGAGAAATCTTTTCCGGACCCGGTCATTGTCTATTTTGTCTGCTGCCGGGATATTGCGGTAGTGCTCCGGCTTGCCAAACTCATCAGTGAGAATCACGGGGATGGTGTTATTGGCCTGGATAATCTCCTCCATGACGAAGATGAGGTTGGGCGCATCATTTTCATTGGCCAGGTACTCTAGTGTACTGGCATAGAGGTCTATCTGCTTCCGCTCCCGGTCGCGGATTTGCTTCACCAGCTCATTGGTATAGACGATGGACCCGGCACTGATGATCAGGGCCACACCCAGCACCACCCACTTGAAGCTGGAGCGATTGGAATAAAGACTGATGGTAGGTTCTTCTCGGTATGCACTCACTGCCAGAAACGAGGTTGTTCCATTCGGTAATTTAACAGAAAATCAAATTTAGCAGGGAAGGAAAGTGTTTTTTGCAAAGAAGTGTGTGAAATACACACAAAAGCGTTAGGTCACGCTCTCCGATGCCTTTAAAAGCAATCCTTGTTTAAAAAATGTCTGGGAAAATCTCCAAGACAGTCATGCTCTTTATTCTATGCTAAGTGTATTTATTAATAATTCTTTTGATTTAAACATCAATTTGAATTTTGATATTGCATATAGAGCCTGTAACAATGTAACATACAATGCATGTACTGATCCTGGCTCATCAAGTGAAATAAGTATCATTCTGAAACAATCATATGTGGATAGAGCCTCTCCCGAATCGATAGCACGCACCATTTTACATGAGGCAATTCATGCTCATTTAATTTATTACCTTAGAATAATAGAGAATGTTGAGTCAGTTGATTGGGGTGATTTCCCAGGTTTGTGGTACTACATGGAAAAGAACAATTACTATTTAGGAAGAGCAAGTCATGAGCAAATGGCGGCATATTACTTAGAGGTTATTCAATTCGGTCTTCAAGAATTTGACAGAAGCAGAGGTATTTCACCCCGGAGTACTTTTTACCGAGCTATGTCTTGGGCAGGTCTTCATGGTCAACCTGGTTATAACAGTGACTATGATTCAATTATTGAGGAGGAAGAAAACAAAGGCGGATGCAACTAATATTTTTAATATTGATCGTCCTATGTCAGGACAGCGGTATTCAGCGCGAAATCATCAACACCCGCCTTCAGAACGTGAGTGACCAGGAACTGGTATCTATTTATACCATCCCCAATGATTCAATCGATCCTCGTTATCTATCACTCTTTTCAAAAGACTCTCTCGTGAGCAGGTGGATACGCTTGCCGGGCTTTTCCGGCGATTGGATTCATCGTTTTTCACAAGACCAAATCTTCTCCAATGAGCGCACAAAAACAATGGCTCTGGATGGGTTTATTCCTGAAGAGCAGATTGTAAAATCGAGATGTTCATCACACTCCAACCAAATGATCCTGGAACTGGGCACTCCGATTATTTCACTTTCCCGGGAATTTGCCGTGCTATATGAGCAATCATATTCCTGCGATGGGCGCAGTGGTAGTTCTCAAATCAACCTGTACCACAAAAAGAATCAATGGGAACTCGTAGCCTTTGTCCCTCTGTCAGTTCATTAAGTATATGGTGTGGTCGGGAGCTGATTTTGATGGCGGAAGCGAAGGAGATGCAATGAATGATGGCAATGATGGCCTGAGTGGTGGTGGTTCATGGAGTACTGGTGGACGACATCTGGGTTATCTTAATATAAAGACGGATTCGCTGCTCAATTTGGATCAGTGAGGCCGTGGGTTAGTAAAATGGCTCTGCCGTAACCAACCGTTCTATGGTGAATTATATAAGAACTAAATTACGCTCCAGGATCAATGGAGGTATGACCGGATTAAAAACAATCACCCTTATAGCACTGATTTGCTTTTCCTGTGTCCAGGAAAAAGTCAGGAAAACAGATCTACTCAATGGCTCATGGTCATTTTGCACCGAAAACGGATATGCAGAATGGCACGCATCCAATGCAGAGGCCTATGTTTCATTTCCTAACCGCGGCATACTGACTCATTTTTACTTTGAAGTGTACGGTGACACGCTCTATACCACACTAGAAAACCTCCAAAACGGGGAAAAACGAGTTTTCCATCTCACCAGGGTATCGGCAGACCACATCCAACTCAAGTATCAAAGTGAGCCCGATCGAGCAAATAGCTCAACATTTCATTTAAAAAGAATTGAAGCGGCAATTAATCCAATTGATCAAAAATGGAACACCTCCCTGGGGAAACTCTATCAGAAAATATCCAGGAAAAGACAGAGAGAAAGCGATTGCCCAGACACACCCATTGATTCAACGAATTTATTAGATATCCAGTGGGATGAATTCTCCCTGCTTCTAGATTCATTGGAAAGCGGTCAAAAATGATGGGTTTTGCGGTCATCACAAAGGGAAATGTAATCAGACCTCTTTTTGTATTCTTAGTTACAATATACTTTGCACCTGCTATGAGCCAAGATCTCAATCAGGGATTCTTTAAATATGGCAACTGCCAATCCGCAAGGGATTCTGCTGACATGGACATCCAAAACCGCTCAATGAAGTTCTATGCGCAAGATGAAGGAACTATGAATAAGTTAGAAAAACAGGTTATGGACTCACTTGCTCAAGTCTATGGCATAGAGTTAATTACAATGCATGGGTGGTCTACAGACTGCTACAATACAGTAATTAGAAATCACCTGACTAAGGTCAATGATCTTCAGCAAGATTTCTGGGTGTACTTTTGCCTCCAGCTAGATTCACTCTGGAAGATCAAAAGGATTGATTAGGCTATGAAAAATGAGACACTCATATTCATTCTTATTCTCTCAATGTGCCTAGTGTCAGAATCTGTAAACGGGCAACGCAAAGGTTATGCTTATGGGAACTGTAGTGATGCCTTAGATTCTGCAATGATACACTTCGCTAATGGTCAACCTCGGTATCATATCCATTCCGGAGGAAGCTGGAGTCCAGGAAAAAAGTCATTGCTGGATTCGTTGGCTTCAAGCATATATGGGGTCAACATCATTGCATTATATGACCCCACCACGGACTGCTACAATCATAAAATAAGGTCACTTTGGATTTCAGAAAAAGGTCTCGATTTTTGGCCCGAATTATATTCAACCTTCCAGAACGAATGCATTAAGAGAGCACTCGATTAACCGATGACCTTGAACAGAATTTATGGGTTTACTTTAACTTGAAATATGATTCACTCAAAAAAGCCAGAGGGATCGATTAGTTAAAACCCAATCCAACGAGGAATTCAAATGCAAGTGCAATGAACAGAGTCATTTTAACATTATTTGTTCTGGTATCTTTTGAATCAATGAGCCAAACACCCGCACACATTAAGTACCCTACATGCGCTATTGCACGGGAATTGGCGAAAGAAGAATTAAAAGGAGATACAATTAATTATTTCCATTTTGGTGATTTTCGCAATACCAGTCAGTTTCACATTAAGATTGACTCATTGGCCCGAAGCATGGGCATAAGGTTGGCACACGCAAGCCATCAAAGTTCGTTGGATTGTTACAATGAAGTCGTAAAAACCCACTTCAGTGACAAAAAAGGCATTGACGACATCTGGGTTTATCTCAATATAAAGACGGATTCGCTGCTCAATTTGGATCGGTGAGTCCGTGGGTTAGTAAAATGGCGTTTAAAAAACCATGCAAGTAAAAACGATCATTTTGTCACTGCTCTTATCAGCAGCCTGCTTTTGTAGCTTCTGTCAGGACAGTGACTATTACAACTTCCTCAATCCAATACAGGATTCGGTCTACATTTATTTTGTACCCGACAGTACCCGATACTTTATTTCTGAAAGGAGCCTTATCGAAGGAAATCTGGGCATTCAGTATTTTATTCCAATGGAGCTCGGGATCGATCTTTGTTTCACTAACAACTACTACCCTGAGAGCATTTATAAAAGCAAACTGCCACTCGATTCCATTGTGAATTTAGAGGTAAGGGACTACTGGTGGTTGTATCAAAACTATCAAGACATGGATGGATCGTTTGCTGGAAAAGCTCAATTGGGGGAGTACTGATTTCTTCCTGGTGGTTCCTGATAGCGCACAACAAATAGCCGAAATATGGCATGTGTTTAACTGTAATAACTCCAGTCATGTGCTGGAATATGATCATTGAGAAAAGTCAATGGACAACCTTAGTACCTATGTCAGAAAATATTGAGCAATTACTCAAGGGTTGAAATAGTTGTAATTAGTTGCCTATGAAAACGATCAATGCTTTACTTTTTTTCACACTGATATCATATTCAAGTCGCGCTCAGATTAAACCCGACTCTGTTTTCATTCATTTTAACCCTGAGAGTATTTACAATGAAGTCCAGAATCCCGATTCGTATACTATCGATGACCAGGAAATTCAGGCCTACTATTTCATCATTAAAATGGGTACTGGTATTGATCTTTGCTTCGGGAATAGCATATATGAGGGCAATTCATATCGAAAACTGATCCCAATGGAGGAGTTGACATCCTTAGATATCCGGGACTATCAATGGGTCCGTGACAATTACTATCTGTACGATGACCCAGGCGATGAATCAGAGTATATGAAACTATGCGAAGATCTGCTTAAGATAGATTCTACAGAGTTTTTTCTGGTTACTCGAGATAGTCTCAACCAAACAGCAGAAATCCTTCATGTTTTTAATTGCAACTACGTAGAGTATTGAGCCCACCCGGCATTCACATGCTGGGTGGGCTTTCTTTTTCCAATCAATTCTTCATCATGATCCACTTGGCCAGCACCTTGTAATTCACTTTGGTGCCGTGCATCAGGATCCCAATCCTATAAATCCTGCTGGCAAACCAGATGGTGAACACGAACCCGCCAATCATCAGCACCATAGAAAGGGCCAGCTCCCATACAGGCACCCCAAAAGGCACGCGCATCATCATCACCACCGGGGAGGTGAACGGGATCATGGACATCCAAAACGCCAGTGACCCGTTGGGGTCGTTCAGCACGGCGCTGAGCATGACAATGGCCAGAATCAGCGGCATGGTGACCGGAAACATAAACTGCTGGGCATCTGCATCGCTGTCCACCGCCGAACCGATGGCCGCAAACAGCGCTCCGTAGAGCAGGTACCCGGTGAGGAAGAAAAACAAGAAGGCCACGATGACCATGGGCATGTTGATAGACTCTACCGCCGAGCTGATACTGCCGAGAAGGCTCTCCTCCATCTGCTGGGCTACTTCATCCTGAGGTAAATTCATCGCATCCATCTGCTCAGTCTGCTGTTTTTGCGCATCCATGGCCTGATTGGCGAAGATCCCACCCACAGCCGTGCTGATGGTGGTAGTGAGCACGATCCAAAGGATAAACTGCGACAAGCCCACACCGGCTATGCCTATCACTTTGCCCATCATCAGCTCAAAAGGCTTCACCGATGCGATGATCACCTCCACAATCCGGCTGGTCTTCTCCTCCACCACGCCACGCATACACTGGGTACCGTAGACGAAGATGAAAATGTATATCAGGAATGACGCCACGTAGCCCACCACGGTCGCTCCTATGGAGCTGCTCTCCTTTTCGTCACCCGATCGGGAGAGGTTGATGGTGCTGATGTCTACATTGGCCTTCAGGCTTTCGAGCACTTCCTTTTGAATCCCTGACTGCCGCAGTTTGATGTTTTCAATCTCACCTTCCAGCTTACGACTCAGGTCATGCACCATGGAAACGCTGGGGTTATTGGGGGAGTAAAACACCACCCCTGCCGGGGCAGCCACATCGATATCAGGAATATATAGCAACCCGTCAAAGTCCCCATTCAGTACATCTTCTTTGGCCGCATCCAACGACTTGTCAGAATAACTAAACTCCATCTGACTGTCATCGATGAATATCTCACTGAACATGCCGCTCTTGTCCACCACCTGTATGGTTTTGGTGTCCACATCCTTGGTGGCGGTCCAGGCAATGAAGAAAAAGAAGCCTCCGAATAGTAAGGGTGCCAAAAGGGTCATTACGATAAACGACTTCTTCTTCACCCGGGATAAGTACTCTCTGGCAATGATCAATCCGATGTTATGCATGGCTGTCTCCTTTCACTTTACTGATGAATATTTCATTGATGGAGGGGATCTTTTCTATGAACGAATGAATCTCCACAGCCCCGATCAGCACCTTCAGCAGGTTATTGGGGCCACCCTCCGTTTTGTCCTTGAGGATCGATTCGGTAAGCCCATCCTCCGTAGTACCCGTGCTCAACAGGTCGTAGTGGTCTGTAGAGGTGAGAGCGCCCTCATGGGTCACGATGTATGTGCCATCCTTGTGGTCATTTTTGATGTCCAGTTTCAGTCCATCCAAAATCTTCTCCGACTTATTGATCAGCGCAATATGGTCGCACAGCTCCTCCACAGACTCCATTCGGTGGGTAGAGAAGATGACCGTAGCGCCGGCTTCTCTGAGTCTGAAAATCTCATCCTTGATCAGGTTGGCATTCACCGGGTCAAATCCGGAAAAAGGCTCATCTAAAATGATCAATTCCGGCTCATGCATCACTGTAGCGATGAACTGCACCTTCTGGGCCATTCCTTTAGACAAGTCCTCTATGGTTTTGCCACTCCATCCGGTCAGCTCCAGTCTTTTCAGCCAGGCTTTGATTTTGGCAGTGGCATCGGCCTTGGAGAGACCTTTGAGTCTGGCCAGGTAAAGCAACTGCTCCCCCACCTTCATTTTTTTGTAAAGCCCCCGCTCTTCCGGCAGATATCCAATCTTACGCACGAGCTCCGGGGTGATTTTCTCGCCGCCCAGATACACCTCGCCACTGTCCTGCTCGATGATTCTGGTGATAATCCTGATCAGCGTAGTTTTGCCCGCTCCGTTGGGGCCCAGAAGACCAAAAATGCTTCCCTTCGGGATAGAAATGCTCACATTGCTTAAGGCCTGGTGACTGCTGTAGGATTTACTGATGTTTTCAACACGTAGTAGTTCCAATATTCTTAACTTTTTTAGTTTACGGTGATTTAGTCTTTATTAACCTGAATTTATTACACTTGATGAGAAGTTTCTGCCGCAAATTATAAATATTCTATCCTATTGAAGCATTCACCTCTACCTTATACCCTCTACGCGCTTTTCATTTTTCTGATGACCAGTGTGGTGTTTGTGCCACTCATCGCCTTGCTGTCTCCTTACAAAAAATGTCATCGACTGGCACTGAAACTTCACTGGTACTGGGCGTGGAGTTTTTGCCGGATGGCATTCATCCGGGTGGTCATTGAGGGCAAAGAACACCTCAGATCAGATCACCAATACATCTTTTGTTGCAATCACTTCTCATTCTTCGACATTCCCGCTTTCTGCTTGCTCTATTCTGCCAAATTCATTGGAAAAAGCTCGCTGGCTAAAATCCCCCTCTTCGGGTTTTTCTTCCGGAATATGCACATCCCCGTGAACAGGTCTAGCATGAGGAGTCGTGCCGAAAGCTTGAAGATGTCCAAAGAGGCTATCGATGATGGTTTCAATCTTTGTTTCTTCCCGGAAGGAGGTGTGCTTGTAAAGGAAGAAAACCTCCCTTATATGGTTTCTTTCAAGGATGGCGCATTCAAACTGGCCATCGAAAAAGGCATTCCCATCATCCCCGTCACCATGCCCTACAATTTTGTGCTGCTTCCCGACAAAACCCCAGTCCGGTTTCATCATCATAGGTGCAAAATAATTGTACACAAACCCATTTTCCCTAAAACAAGTGATGACGAGGAAGTGAAAAGATTGAAGGCAGAAACCTTTGCCATTATCCAGGCCGAACTTCTGGCACATCATCCCGATAAAGTCAGGACGGTTGGCTAATATTGCTTTGAATAAAGTATTTCTATGAAAATAGACCATCAAACGCTTGAAAAAATCGCTCATCTGGCCCGTCTGGAAATCCACCCGGACAAAGCCGATGGCTACATCAAAGACATGGAGGAAATCCTCACCTGGGTAGAAAAACTCAATGAGCTGGACACCGAAGGAGTGGAGCCACTCACTAATATGTCCTTTGAAGAGAATGCCCTGCGGGAGGACATCAAAAAGGCGCCGCTGGATCACGAGCGTGCCTTGAAAAATGCTCCGAAAAAGGATGATGATTATTTCAGAGTACCTAAAGTGCTTGATTGATTCCCATGGATCGCATGACTCAGTATTTACCCAAAGCACTTGTTGCGCTATTTATAGCTGTTGTCCTCGCTTTTATTTTCGCCTATTCTCAGGGCTACGATTCCAGCATTGGGTGGAATGTGACCACCACAGCCGAATCAGAAGCATTCTATACCCTTCCATTTAAAAAAGGCCCTTTCCAGTTTAGCTTCCAGGGTGAGAAATATACCCTGGCTGAAAATTTCTCAGCAGGACCCATTGAACGTCATTTTACCACGGATGCCATCATCCTTTCTGTCATTTTATTAGGCTTGTGCCTGATCCTCACTGTGACCACCTACCTGTCCAGAATGTGGTTTATCGGTATCATGGGGCTGTTCATTTTTTTCATCATGACCCTACACTTGCCTGAAGTAAGGCTCTTTGGGTTTGGGGAGCGATCATCGGTAGCTGTGGTGATCGTGCTGATCATTTACCTGCTTCCGGCCTACCTTTTTCATGCCTTTGTCAAGGGAGTGGATTTTGGCTGGCGCCTGCTATCCTTTGTATTGCTATCCGCCGGTATTGTCTTTTTCTCCGGAGTAGAAACGGTTGCCTTGCAGGAGCAATTTATTGCCGGTAGTTATTTTGGTATGATCGCCCTGGCGCTTGTTTTTCTGTTTCTCATAGCAGAGGAGAATGTTTTTGGCATTTTATTCCTGATCACACAGTCCAAGGGTGGACGCAGCAATCACATCCATTTCTCTGTATTTTCTTTTGTCTATTTGGGCATTCTCCTTGCCCACTATGGTAAAAAAGCCGCCTTTTGGAACCTGGACATTGCCTTTTTCAGTCCCTATCTGCTACTGGCACTGAGTGCCCTGGTCGCATTGTGGAGTTTGAAATATAAAAGATCACTCTTCGAAGGGTTCATCTCGGTGGGATATGCTCAGATACTCTATTGCAGTCTGGGGATGGTAGTGATCGGGTTTATAACGCTCGCTTTTTCTCGCGGCAATGATTCCGTGTATGAAGGACTTCACTACTTTATCATCTATACGCACCTGGCCTTCGGCACCATGTTTTTCCTCTACCTGTTCTGGAACTTCGTCTCACCACTGGGTCAGGGAATGCAGGTCTATAAAATCGCCTATAAATCGCAAAGCTTTCCATATGTAAGTGCCCGGCTTGCCGGACTTGCCGCCATTGCGGCCTTCTTTTTCCTGGCCAATAAGGAGCCCTTCTTGCTCTTCAGAGCAGGGCACTACAACTACCTGGGTGAACAAGCCGAAGCACAGGGCCAGGACAGACTGGCTGCGGAGTACTATCGCGAAGGCAGTATTTATGGCTATGATAACCATTTTTCCAACTACAAAATTGGCTACCGGGAACTCCAAAAAGGGGATATCTCAGAAGCCAACTATCGGTTTGGGAGAGCGGCGCTGCGGTACCCATCACCTCAGACTTTTGTGAATCAATCTGCCACGGCAGCCATGAGCAGTGAAACCACGCCCTCCCTGATCAGCTTACAAAACGGACTGAGGGCATTCCCCGACAACAATCAATTGCTCAATAACCTGGGGCTTACCTATGCAGACATGGGCAAAACCCACGAGGCTGTGAATACGCTACAACAGGCGCAACCCAAAAGTCAATGGACAAACGCCGCCCTGGTCAACCTGTGGAAAGTACGGGAAGTCGATTCGGCGCAAGCCGAACAAGACTATGAAGCGGGTAATCTGGCAGTGAAAGCCAATATACTCAGCGCCCTGATGGATGCGAACGTGCAGACTTCACTGTCCTTTGATTCAGCCAGTCTTTTCCCATCCTACCCCCTTCACAGGCTGGCCTTCCTTATTAATGCCGCCTGGTATTTTGAAGATGCAAAGGTAGCGCTATGGCTGGATCAGTCACTTTCAGGTCAGCTGGATGAACGCATATACTGGGCTGGCAAAAACGCCATGGTCATGAGCTACTTCAAAGCCGGCCAGATCAACAGTGCCCTGCAGGCACTGGATTACCTGAAGACTGAAGTGCCTACCCGGGAGTCTGGCAAATACCTAAACCAAATGGGGCTAATTGCGCTTTCTCAGCATGCTCCGAAGGTAGCCCTTGATTACTTTGATCAAGCCATACAAACTGGATTTGAAGATGCCCTGCTGAACAAAGCCGCCTGCTTGCTGGAACTGGGCGAATTCTCAAAAGCCACGGAGTGGGCTACTCACCTGGTCTCTCTGGATTCCGGTTATGCTGCACTCAAAAAGGATATCACCAACATCAGCAACACTGAAAGCCTCACGCCTGACCAGCAACTTTTCCGGTTGTACTACCTCTATCGAACTTACAGTGCGGGAGAGATCAACGCCCTGCTGTCTCAGGCCGATGAACAATACATACGATCCCTATGGGCCAAAGTAGCCAATGAGCAACTGAAAGAACAAAACTATGACCAGCTCAAGACCTATCGTGCGGTTTTCAATTCCCTTCTGCCTCCGGAATATTTTGAAGAACCAGATGCCTTGTTGACCCTGGTGGATGGAGGGGTGCCTCAGAATGGTCATTATCTTTCAAAAATTTTGGCACTCAAAGACCAAAACGAGCAGACTGCTGCATTGGTAAACCTGGCAGGCATGAACTCGCTGAACGAACCACTGGTGCTGGCCATCAGCAGGATTCTCCGCGCCACACACCTCTCCGAATCCTATGATGTATTGGTCAATGCCATCAATTTCAACCCAAGAAGTGTAGCTTTGCATCAGCAGTACATCATGACAGCCCTGGAAATGGGACTTGAAAATTATGCCAATGATGCCCTGCAGAAACTAACAACATTAACAACCCAAAATGACTACCAGCTTTTCTACCAGCAATACCTGGAAAAGAAAAAAGCACTGGAGGCTTCCGGTCCCTGGTAGGATAATTTTTTAGATTTTGCAGGATTAAACCCTGCAAGCGCTTTTATGGATATGAAACACCCCTTTCAATTCGGTAAGGATACCCTCACCCCGGGCATCGCACTGAGAATAGCACGTGGCCAGCAAACTGGTACATTTGCTGATGACACCATTAACAAAATCAAAAAGAGTCATGCAGACGTGGCTGAGATTGCCAATGGCGATCGAGTGGTCTATGGCATCAATACTGGTTTTGGCCCACTTTGCACCACCATTATTTCCAAAGAACAAACCCGCAAGCTTCAGGAAAACATCCTCAGAAGCCACAGTGTAGGAGTTGGAGCTTATGTGCCATTGGAGATCGCCAAACTGATGCTCGTGACCAAACTGCAGGCATTGAGCTTTGGCTACTCTGGCATCGCTCTGGAAACCCTGGAAAGAATCAAATGGCACTTGGAAATGGACATCACTCCGATGGTGCCCACACAGGGTTCGGTCGGTGCATCGGGTGACCTGGCCCCATTAGCACATCTTTTTCTTCCCCTGATCGGTCTGGGAAAGGTGACTTATAAAGGTAAAATACAAGACTCAGGTGACGTATTGCAGCAGCTTGGTAAAGCACCCATTGCACTAGGTCCCAAAGAAGGGCTAGCCCTGATCAATGGTACACAGTTTATACTGGCCTATGCTGTAAGGGGTCTTGTCAGACTTCACAACTGCCTGGAGCTGGCCGATATCATTGGCGCCATGTCACTCGAGGGAATTTTGGGTTCCGCTTCTCCTTTTCAGGAAAAACTCCATGCATTAAGGCCTTTTCAGGGTTCGCTCCATGTCGCGCATCGTCTGAGAACCTTACTGAAAAATTCTCAGATGGTAGAATCTCACGAAAACTGTGGCCGGGTACAGGATCCTTATTCTATCCGATGTATGCCGCAGGTTCACGGGAGTAGCAGAAACGCCTGGCATCACCTGAAGGAGTTGGTGAACGTAGAGCTAAACAGTGTGACCGACAACCCTATCGTGTTTAGCAGTACGGACACCATCAGCGGTGGAAATTTCCATGGACAACCCTTAGCCATGCCTCTGGACTATGCCACGCTGGCGGCGGCTGAATTAGGAAATATTTCTGACCGAAGAACTTACCTGCTGCTGGAAGGCGATATTGAAGGGCTACCCAAGCTCCTGATGAAAAATACCGGCATCAATTCCGGGTTTATGATCCCCCAATACACCTCAGCAGCCCTGGTGAGTGAGAATAAGTCGCTTTGTTTCCCGGCCAGTGCCGATAGCATCCCAACATCTCTGGGTCAGGAAGATCATGTCAGTATGGGCTCCATCAGTGGGCGCAAGTTGAATCAGGTCATCGACAACCTGGAAAATATCCTGGCTGTAGAGCTTATCTGCGCAGCGCAGGCCTTTGACTATCGCAAACCCATGAAATCCAGCAAGATTCTGGACGCCTGTCATGAGGTCATTCGCGGCAGGATCGACCATGCTGAGGAAGATCGGATTTTTGCCCATGACATTGAAAAAGCCCATGACATGATCGTCAATGAATCGATCATTGACGCTGCTTATCAAACCGCCCAACAAAACAACATTAACCTTAAAGGAGATTTGTATGAATTATTCTCAATTTCTTGAAAAGTACGCTAAACACCCCCATTACAAAGCCCCAACCGGATCACAACTCCACGCTAAGTCCTGGCAAACAGAGGCGCCACTGAGAATGCTCCTCAATAACCTGGATGACGAAGTGGCGGAAGACCCGGCCGAACTGGTGGTCTATGGAGGCACCGGTCAGGCCGCCCGAAATCGTGAATCCCTGGAGAAAATCATTAAGATTTTACTGGAACTGGAAAATGACCAGAGCCTGCTCGTGCAGTCCGGCAAGCCCGTAGGCATCGTGCGTACGCACGCCGAAGCACCACGTGTATTAATAGCCAACTCGAACCTGGTACCTGCCTGGGCTAATTGGGAACATTTTGAGGACCTCAAGTCACGCGGACTGATGATGTATGGTCAGATGACCGCCGGTAGTTGGATCTACATAGGATCCCAGGGAATACTTCAGGGAACCTACGAAACATTTGCAGAGTGTGCGAGGCAACATTTTGGAGGCACATTGAAACACAAGCTACTGGTAACTGGTGGGCTGGGAGGCATGGGTGGCGCTCAGCCACTGGCGGCTACAATGGCCGGAGCCACCTTTCTGGGTGCAGATGTGGATCCAAAACGAATAGAAAAGAGACTTCAGACACGCTACATCGATAAGATGACCCATAGCTATGAGGAGGCACGCGATTGGGCATTGGAAGCCAAAGAGAAAGGCGAGAACCTGTCCATAGGACTGGTAAGTGACATAGGTGACCTTTTGGCCAACCTGCAAAGAGATGGCATAGTACCGGATGTCTTGACTGATCAAACCTCAGCACACGACCCGGTATTTGGATACGTACCAAACGGGATGTCTCTGGCAGAGGCAGAGGCCCTTAGAAAGTCCGATGCGGTGACCTACAAAGATCTATCGCTCAAAAGCATGGCCCGGCACGTAAGGCTGATGCTGGATCTGCAAAAACAGGGCGCCATTACCTTTGACTATGGCAACAACCTTCGTGAGTTTGCCCGTCAGGGGGGAGAGCCCAATGCTTTTGACTTCAAAGGTTTTGTGCCCGAGTACATCCGGCCCCTCTTTTGCGAAGGCAAAGGCCCATTCAGATGGGCTGCACTTTCCGGAGACCCGGAGGACATTTATACCACGGACAAGGCATTGATGGAGGCCTTTCCTGAAAACACACACCTGATCAACTGGCTCACTCAGGCCCGTGAAAAAATCGCCTTCCAGGGTCTGCCATGCAGGATCTGCTGGCTGGGTATGGGCGAGCGCGAAAAAGCAGGCCTCATTTTCAATGACCTGGTCAAAACAGGAAAAGTAAAAGCCCCGATTGTGATAGGCAGAGACCATCTGGACTGTGGCTCAGTGGCTTCACCGAACAGGGAAACAGAAGGCATGAAGGACGGAAGCGATGCGGTTTCTGATTGGCCACTACTCAATTTACTATCCAATGCCTCTGGTGGTGCCACTTGGGTATCCTTCCATCATGGTGGCGGGGTAGGTATGGGCTATTCACAGCATGCAGGCATGGTGGTACTGGCAGATGGCTCCAGCAGAGCAGAAAAGTGCCTGAAGCGGGTGCTGTATAATGATCCTGCCATGGGCGTGTTCAGACACCATGATGCCGGATATGAAGAAGCCACTAAGGTGGGTGAAGATTTCGGGTTGATCATTTAGATCTTCTAAGCTCCAATATCCGCTGCCCCCTGGGGTGGGGATATTGGGCTGATAAATCCCTGAGTTGGAAACTATACCGTTTGGCTAACTCTTCAAAGAATGAATAGGGATAGGCATAGTCTACCTCCCGCTCTACCCTAAACTGATCAGCCTCCTCATAGGTAAAGAAAAACTTACTCTCCTCATGCATAAGCACGCCACACTGGGCCATGTGCTGCTCAATATAGTCTGGTTCCAAATGCGTGAAAACCGATTGTGCCCAGAGCACATCAAATTTCATCCTCCTCAGCTCGGGATCTGCTAATCCCTTCATACTCCAAAATACCCTCGGGTCCTTATTCTCAAGTCCCTCACTCGCTATCAATTCCCGGGCAAAGGATACGGCAGCTTGAGAAATGTCATAGCCCGTGTATTTTTTCGGTTCCAAAAAATCAATGAGAAGTCTACCTCCTCTCAATGTACCACACCCTATATCCAGTACGGTATGAGATGCCTGTAGCCCCTGGGCCTTCAAGAACTGAAGTTGTAGTGCGCCCAGTTCTTCCCAATATCCGCCGATGGCTTCATGGGGGTCCCTGGCCACTCGCTTGTTTACGAATTCCGCATAGGCATTCAGGTAATCCTGATGGTTAGCCCTTTTAAATTGAGGATCTGAACGTCTCGTAATAAGGCGCTTGATAATCCGCTTGATGGCTACGATAACATCAGTCATCCAATGAAATTTTAGTCATTTCGATGGATACGCCCTCTCGGAAAACTGCGGCGGCCCACTCATCACTCTTTTCAAACTTCTTCTTAAAATATCCCCTGGGTTCCAAAAGCGACCGCCCCTTAGATTTATCTATTACTACCGCACCTACCACGTCAAATCCATCTGGATCCACAGAGAGACTCTCCAAAGGTCGGTTATCACCTGTTTGCCATAGATGATCGCCTGAAGGGTACATTTCTAACTCTTTGAGTGTGAGATATAGCTGATCATCAGTCACCTGTACCATCAGATAGCTAGTGCGCCGGTTATACCCTATGAGGCCTCCATGTACCACCTGCATCACACCATCGCGGCTGGTGCAGGTAATGGCATGCATCTCCCCACACAGGTACAGATCTACCTCATGTTTGCTCATGGTTTGCCAAAAGCCTGACTGGCGCCCTTCAGCTACTTTGAGACCACTGGTACTCCACCTACGGACAGGTCCGAGCACGGGGGTGTGCCCCATGATGATCTTGTGGCGTGCATCTTTGTTTTCCAGTAGCACATCCTCCAACCAGGCCAACTGCTCTCCGGACACCCCGGGTCTGATACTACCCTCATCACTTTCGCCTTCTTCAAAGACATCCACCGATACAAACAAGACATTTTTATGACGCCACCAGTAGGCCGTTCCCCGCATATGAGCCGGGCCATTTTGGGGCATCTGGAGATGGGTAGCAAAAGCCTCTTTATAAGCCGGAATCACAGCGACTTTCGCCGAATCAATCCAGGGGTTGTCCCCGATTTCATGATCCCCGATGGCAACATAAAACTTCAGATCATGGGCTTGCATTCTGGCTTTCCAAGCTGAGTAATACAGCTCGGAATATTTCGCGATTGAATCAGTGCTGTTCCACGAAGGAGCGTCCCAGTGGCCCATCACCAGATCGCCCGGCACCAGTACAAAATCAGGATTTTCACTTTTCACTTCATTTAGGATCATTCCGAGAGATTCTTCCCAGCCAGGTTGTGGGTACTCGGTGTCCACATTCAAGAAATCAGGGATACTCACAAATGTCCAGGCATCCTCACCAGGCACCGATACTGTATCCTTCGGCTTGTCCCCAGACTGACAACCCAACAAGCAGGCGACACAAAAGCTGATGGCCCCAATAAGCCCTGATCTCAATAGCATATCGCCTCAATGATACAAAAAAAGCCCTTCAAAAAATTTGAAGGGCTTTCACTTATAGAATAAGATTGTTAATTAATTGCTCAATTTAAAGATAATAGGCAGCACCATTCTTACTTTCACAGCCCGGCCTCTTTGCTTACCCGGCTTGAATTTTGGTGCTTGTCTCAGTACTCGTTCTGCTTCCTCATCACATCCTGCACCGATACCTTTTACAGCTTTTACTTCTGTAACCGTACCGTCTTTATCAACCACAAACTGAACGTATACTCTTCCTTCTATACCCATTCTTCGGGCCTGAGAAGGGTAGTCCATGTTATCTCCAACATATTTGTAGAATGCTGCCATCCCTCCGGGAAACTCAGGCTGGTTTTCCACAATGGTGAAAACCTCTTCGATCTCCTCTTCCTCAGGCGCTTCTTCGAAAATAATGTCTTCAATAACAGTTTCTTCCGTTACTTCCACATCCAACTCCACCTCAATATCCTCTTCGATTTCTTCCTCATCGGGAACCTCAATGATCTGAGGAAGTTGAATTTTCGGTGGTGGCGGCGGTGGCTGCTCTGTAGGAGGTATCTCCATGATATCTTCAAAGTCATCCGTTACTTGACCAAGGTCTACAAGACCAGAGTCGTCGTATGTTCTCCACTCGAACGCCAGGATAACCAACAGCAAACTCACAGTGAATCCGATGTTCATGAACAATCCGGACTTCCTGGTCAAGTCTACATTAGGGTTTTTCTTTGGTTCCATAAATTATGTTTTAATCCTTAAATCAAGAGTAATCTCAAATATATTACTTATCAAACTTTTTATCAGCAAGGTTTAGTTCCTTTTTCATAAAATAAGCCAGAAATAAGCCCAATACCGCACCTGCTGCATCAAACATAAAATCCATCAGATCTGAAGACCGATAAGGGATATATCCTTGTATCCATTCGGTCATAAGGCCAAAAATCAAGGCACCCGAAAGTACCCAAAAAAATGCCTTCAAACTAAGATGTGAGCGTTCAAAACTCCACATGACCAGAAAGCTCCAAATCAGAAATATACCCAAGTGTGCCACCTTATCTTCCCCCACAAAAAACCAAGTATCAGCCTTGGAGTCGCCAGGGGAGAGAAAAAGAAATAACATCACCCCTGACCATATCAGACAAATTGCCTTGATGAAAGTGGTTCCTGGTTTCAGATTAACCTCCGATTAGTTCCTGATAAGATTCGGCCGAAAGCAAACTATCTCCCTGATCGCTGATCTTCACTTTGATCATCCAACCCTCTCCATAAGGATCTGAATTAATGAGCTCGGGGTTGGCTTCCAATTTGGGGTTGACTTCAATAATCTCGCCTGAAAGTGGCATAAAAAGGTCAGAAACCGTCTTAACGGCCTCCACGGAACCGAAAACATCTGTTGAATTCAGTGATTCCCCCTCAGTCTCAATTTCTACATAGACGATATCTCCGAGTTCACCCTGGGCAAAATCAGTGATGCCAATGATGGCTTCATCACCCTCTATTCTCACCCATTCGTGATCTTCTGTATAGCGTAAATTTTCTGGAATGTTCATGTTGTTATTTTTTTGACGCCCAAAATTACTTAAAACTCAGACTTTGCACTATTGCGCAAGACTAAATCTTAGCTGCGTTCCGAAAGCTGTGGTAGCTGTCTTGAATGAACTGACTTTTGGTTCCGTTACACTGCGTTCAAAATACATAGTCAGATCCAACTGGTCGTTGAGTTTATAGGTAAATGAGGGCCGCAACTGAAAGTTAGTATTACCAGTGGTCACCTTGTTTTCACCCTCCAGCTTACGCTGGATCGTCTCAGCATCTCTTATGGTCATACTTATGCGCATGGTCACGGCATTGTCCAGTGTAATGGTACGCCCTTGTATTTTAAAAGGCAGCTTAAACTCCTCCTTGGTGTATCCAAAATCCAGTGTCACATCATTGCTGGTGGTCTCGGTGATTTGAGCATTGGCCAGGCTCAGGGAAAGGTTTCGGTCCTTTTTATATTCCAGACGTGTGGAAATATTACTCTTGGTCCTGAAATTGATTCCAATCAGTGGAGCAAACTGCTCCGAAATGGTCACCTGGTTGAGGATGTAGACCGGTGCATATCGCCCGGTACCTGTGGTGTCGGTAGCCTGAGGATAGTCCAGCACATTGCTGTTGAGGGTCACGCTTAAGTCATTTCCCAGCAGGTCTCCATAAGTATCATTGTCAAAGTTGTAGTCATTCACATTGTACAATGAACGATAGCCATGGGTAAGGGTGATAGACGAAAAGAGTTCGGCCAGCACTGGGATTTTGGATAGTCCGTTATAATCCACCCGCCATCCCGGCAATGGAATTTTGGGGAACGGCGAAAGGCTCACCTCTGAGGAACTCTGACCTGAATAAGCAGAGATAAATGCTGGTATCAGCACATCCTGAGACAAGGAGTCGTAAAAACCAATTTCATTGTTCAGGGCGGTCTGTCTGATTCGGATTTTCTCGATATTTTCTGCAAAAGTATCGAAGGCTTCTGACGTGTTGCCAGGGCCCCGCTTGTCAAATGCAGTACTAATAGACATAAATGAGATATTGTAACTTCCTTTTCTGGAGGGTGTGAGAGAGCTGAATCCGTTATTCTCTGTTTGTTCGTCTGAATACCTGAAAAGCTCCTCGTATGTGGCATTATTGGTTCGCTTGGCATCCAGCTGGATTTTCAAATCCTTGGCGGGTTCGATGGAGGCTCTCAGACCAAGGTCGGTGGTGTAGGTCTGCATAAATGGTGATGATAAATCCGGGTTTTTATTGAGCCAGTCATTGTCAGCAGCCCTGAATCGAATATCAGGATCCTGACTCCCCAGGATAAACCCCCAACCTGGTGCATTGAAACCACTGTCCATTCCCATTAGGAAGGCCCGCGGCGAATAGCCGGACAGGGTCGTACCCTCTCTCACGCTGTAGGTCACGTTGATATTTCGCAAGGACATCACCGTCCTCAAAAAACTCTTGCCAATGTTGAATCCGGGTGCCTCTTCTCCGGCCTTGGCCCGCGGTGGGGAATTGATTTCCTTCAAAAAGGTGACTTTATTGTACAGCTTTACCAAATCCACCTTACCGGAAAGTCCCTGCTCTCTTCTGTTTTCAATTGTATTTCCAAAAAACAGGGAATCATGCTCCACCTGTGATCCGGCCGTCCAGGTATATCCTGTAGCGTACTTGATATCTGCACTCAGCCAGTCGGTCAGAGGGAGTTTATCCAGTGGGGTTTTATAGGTGGCGGATATGTCCTGCGCAAAATTTTTCATCCTGCCAAGGTCCTTGATTTCTTCCCAGACATACTGACGCTCCTCCTGGGTGGTAATGTCCCCCTCTATGATCCCATCGGGCTCATCGATCACGGCATTCACCCGGGCGGTATAGTCGAGGTTCAGACTTTTGAAAATATTCCAGCGGAGGTTATAGTTTCTATTGAAGGTGAAAAGTCGCTCGTAATAAGGGGCCAAATCGGGAGACACCTCAAGTTTATCATTATAGAGCTGCGTCATTCGGAAACTCCGGTCCAAATCGGCTCTAAATGCCAAACTACTCGGAAGAAGTGACAGGTTAACGTCCTTGATCAATTTCAGATAGGGACTTTTGAGGGCTTCCATTTTGGCAAACGGCTCCAGAGAGATGGTTCGGGGTGCATAGTTATAAGCCACACCACCACTTACTTTTTTCTGCAAATAAGTTTCTGTATTCACATTGCTGGTCATCACATCGCTATAGGCATAGGAAAAGGAGAGATTCTCCACATCGAAGAAATGGCTGTTGGCCTCAGGGTTTACTTTTTCCTTGTGCACATTGGTGAAGTTTATACTGCGCCTTTCCGTTCGATCTTCCACGATCCTTCGGTATCGCTCCCGTTCTTCGTCAGAATCCATGGTAGCCAAGGAAGCCTCCAATGGCACATCTGGATCCAGTGGGTCAAATTGCGGAGTAATTCTGGATTTTTCATAACTCACGAACATGGGCACTTTTAGGCCTGTTTTCTCTGGAAGGAGAAACTTGTCCACGTTGACATTAGCTGAAATATCATACTGGATAGTCTCGTTTCGTGTGCGCTGCTGGATCGTTTGCTGGATATTTCCAAATCCAATAGACGTATACCTCGTGGAAGCGGAAACGGTAGCCACATCGGCCAGTTTAGTACTTACCCGGGCATTGGCTGCCCAACCTTTTTTGGTATCAAAGTCCGTGACCCGAAGTTCATTAGCCCAAAGACAAACAGATTTTGTAGCTCGGTCGTCGGACTCCGGATTTCTAACTCCCAGCATCAGAACCTGCACAGAACTGATATCGGGCCGCCCTTTGATGGTCAACTTATATTGTCCATTGTTGGAAGGAGTGCTGTAAGGAACGTTTTCATCAAAATCATTTCTATTCCGTTCGGATTTTATCCCCAGTAACTCATCAATGGACAAATCAATCTCATTCTCGAGGGGCCATACAAGACGGGCGATATTATCGCCACCATTTGCATCAAGTCCCGTAGGGGTTACTTTCATCGGCACCTCTATCTCATAGTAGTGCTCTGTGAAGTCCGTACCAAACCTTATAAACGCATTGATCTCATTATCCAGCAGCATTTCCCCATTGTGAGCCTCAGCATGTAAAAACATCTGTAGACGCCCGTAGTTGATCAGGTCAAAGGTGACATTTTTGTAGACTGCCCGGGCATCCTTATCTTCAAGATTATCCACACAGACCTGCAGAGATTGCTCGTTGAGCTGTCGATTGATTATGGTAGTATTATCTCTGTCGCGGTTGATTCCCGGGGGTACCACGTACGGTGACTTATTCTCTCCACCCATGCTATTCTCTTCTATATTGACCACCGATACATTGAAATCAGAATAGGAGGTTTCCGGAATTTCATTCAGTCCTGGCTCATTGAGTGCTTCCTGATACTTCCGCCATTGGCTGCCTACCAGCTGTAGTTTGGTCATCCTGAAAACCACGGGTTGCTGAAAATTGGTAGCATACATACGCAGGTACCTTACCGTCTTGAACCCACTAATCCCTCCATACACCCTGTCAGGATTTCTGATCGGGATTCTGAAGAGATACCAGGTGGCCTCTCTACTATCATCAGTCACCGCATCCACGATGTGATTTTTACCTACCTCAAGTTCCCCTGGCTTTAGTGAAAGGCGGTATTCATAATACTCCTCCAGGTCGGAAATGGTATTGTCCTGATTAAGATCTTCGTTGTCCGGGGTGGTAGTAGAGGCTCTGGTAATGCTATTACCACTATTCACTGGGGAGTTTCCGTCCAGCCCATTATAGTTCTTGTATCGCTCCAGTATCTTCAAATCCTGATTGTCCAGATTACTGCCCAGGAAATATTGAAAATTGTCACCCGAAGGGTCGCTCTTTAGCTGATCCAATACTTCTGTGGAGACAGATACACGATTGATGAAATCAGCAAAATAGGTAAGTTCTTCTTCATCCTTTAATCCCTCCAGCCCAATATCCTGATTGGCCCTGGCTGATCCTGAATTCTCAAAGTAATTGGTAAGAAATGGCTCTGAAGGTACCCGGCCCCACTCATTGGCAATGGTCTGCGCAGGGTCACCATTTGCCGGAAGGCCACTTTCAAAAGCGTGACGTCCATCAGGAACCACATCCTCAGAAACACTACCAAGGTTGAAAACAAGATCACCTCCTGTAGTATTATTGGTATTGAATTTTCCATCCATCACCCGACCCCTGGGGGTATCAATAAAAGGATCAAGCATCCAGAATTCAAGGTACTCGATGTTGGTCTTGTCAAAATCTACTTCGTTGGTAATGGCTCGGGTAATCCCCCCATAGTTAGATTTTGGGTCTGGTAGTAGACCGTCTCTAGTCAGGTTGGGGTTATAATTATATTGTCCTCTTTCGCTGGGGAAGTAGGCGATATCAAAAAGCGTTTCCGGGGTGACGATCAGGTTTCTGGATTGCTGCCTGAAAATCTCCTGGGGTAGAACCGGACGCACATAGTGATTTTGCAAATCTTCGTCGGTAATGTTGGTTGGTTTATTGGGCCCTCCTGTTCTGTAAAAAACAGATTGATCTACTGTATACCAGGCTATTTTGGCCCGCTTATAGTTCAAACCTAGTGTAGAACCCGCTTCCGTACTCTTGTCAAACTTTCGATCAGTAGTCTTTGGTGTGGCGGCCAGATCCCACCCCGCCCAACCTCCCAGGTTGATCGGTGTAACGGCACTTTCGAAATCATCGATGTAGGAAGTTCCCTTCCCATCCACAAGATTGGAAGTACCAGGAATCATCTGGGCAAACTCTGCATTCACAGTGATGGAAGACGGTGCCTTAGTGCTCACCAGTGGGAGAAAATCCATGAATTTGGTAAGAAAGGGAACCTCATCCTGAAAGTTGAGATCAAACCCGTACTTAGTGTTTCGTGTGGGTTCATCTCCGATCGTGTATCTGGAAACACCACCTGGCTGTTCATTCAGCTGAAGGATGGTGGCTCCTATGTTAAAGTTGTCGCTGAACTTATAATCTGCCCGTGCACCATAGAGCCATCGCGATTGAAAGTTGAAGAGGTCCGCCTTCTCATAGGCAATATTGATGGTCTTGCCCGAGCTTAAAATTCCTTCATTCAGAATGCGAACCCGACCAAGGTTATAATCTACCGTGTAGTCAAGACCTTCCGTGAGGGGTGTATTACCCGCTGTAACAATGACAGAGTTTTCGGCAATATTGATCCCTGGCAGGGCTATTTCGTTGGATGATCCGGCATTGAACTTACCCAGAATGAAAAACTTGTTTTTAGAGGCTACTTGCTCCGCATCTGCCTTGGTGGTGTGATACAGTGTATCGTAGACATACTTCTCCTTTAGTGAAACTTCATCACTTGCAAACTTGCTCTCCAGTGTGGCTCCGAAAGGCTCAAGTACCGGAAAAATGATATTGCCATTCCTTACGTCTATTGTGACTCCATCGATAAAGTCAAAATTTCCATCTCGCTGACGGTCGTTGTTTTGGTTGAGTTGGTCTAAGCCCAGCAACTCAACCAAAGGTTGATCCTTGGTAAACCTACCTTCATGCAGGGAGGGGTTATCAATCCCCGTGGCATCATCCCGATAGTGCACCCTCAGCGTGAATCCCTCGCGTTCGATCTGGCTTGCGTTGAGGTTGTAAATGTTCTTCATCATCAGGTCCCAGGTTGGCACCTTGGTGTTGATCTTATTGGGCCGGAGCATCTTCAGGAGAATCACCTGATCATCTGCCAGACCCGAGTAGTCTTCTGTGAGCTCTCCTACCCGGTAGGTCTTTCCATCGTAGCTATAGGTATAGGACACACCGAGCATCTCATCATTCTGCAGCTTTCTCAGAAGAGTGATATACCCCAGACGGGTATTGATCACAAACTCGTCCTGGTCCAACCGCCTGGCAGTCCCCACTTTTACAAAATCAGTGCTATTAACAAATCCAAAGTCATTTTCAAGGGTATTGGTTACCTGGTCGCTACTTCTGAAATTAGGAGTATTGGTAATGGACTGAAACAGATCGTTCGCTCCGTTATCTGTTGGCACATTGCCGTCTCCAGACCCCACTTTTGGATTGCCTTTTTGGTATATCCGCTGACCTTCTCCCAAATCCATCAGTCCTAAAACTTCTCTTGTTGATTTTGTATCATTGTTTCTGTTGATCACATAGACTTCCACCCTGTTTACATTGACCCCCGAGGTAATCTGGGGTAAGGTCTTCAGCCACTTTTCGTAGTTTTCACGAAAGAAGTGTCCCAGGAAGAAATGGCGGTTCTCATCGTAATTCGAGGCTCGTACTTCAAATTCTTTTCCCTGAAAGCCACTTTCCACTGTGATGACATCACTTTTGCCTTGTTGGCGTGAGACCACTCCGGTTAAATACAACTTACCAAACTGAAGCTGGGTTTTCAACCCAAACAGTGACTGTGCGCCCGTCATGAGGCTATTGGAAACGGGCATGCTTACGTTTCCTATCTCTATTTTCTTGACAATATCCTCCTCATACCCGGTATACTCTACCTTAAGGTTGTTCTGAAAATCGAAGGTGTTATTGTTGTCAAAATTGGCCGTCACGGCCAGCTTCTCACCAATTTTACCCACCAGATTGAGTGAGATTTGCTGATCAAAATTGAACCCTCCGTTGCGCTGCTGCCGAATGGGGATGGCCGGGTTGTCTACCCGCTGAAATCGACCGCCAAAATCAAGATTGACAAATCCATTGGGCTGAATATCTACATAACTCCCACCAAACAGTCTGTCAAATACCGGACTGATATAAAGTCTCGGGATCAGTGAACGCCCACTAATGGCGCTCTCCCCATCCAGGCCTGCGGATCGCTCCTGAAAATACTCCTTGGTAATCTGCTTATCGTTGTACCGGTCATACTCCTCAAAAGTCATGGTGGTGACGGGTCGGAAATTAACATCTCCGATCCGCTCTGAAACTGAGTAGTTCACTGTGGAGTCAAAATCAACTTCCAGGTCTATAGAAGAAGGGTCAGCCAGCAAAAGGGGTGACGGACTAATTCTATTTGAAAAAGGATCACCAAAACGATAGGCTGGCTGAAACGTTGGAGCCTTTGTTGGCGTATAAGGAGGAATAGTGTCTGTACGGACGGTGTCCTGACGAGAGGTATCCTGAAAAATAAGGACGCTCGAAGAAGCTGATACAAACGTTGCTTCAGGTAGGGATACCCAAAGGCAAAGCGATATCACACTTACCAAATGTTTTATGTAAGTTTTCCTCTTCAAATACGTTTTCCTCTTCAAACAAGAATAATACCTATGCTCTCTTCAGAGCCAGCTTAATCAACTCTTCAAGTTTAATTTGCTGTCCGTTTTGTTTCAAAATTAAATCAATACTTTTTTCTGCTGCGGGCTTGCCTATCCCCAATGTGGTCAAGGCGGATAACGCCTCACTCCTCAAACTATTGCTCGCAGAAGGCACAAAATCCAAACCTTTTTCCAAAAGACCTTCCTTCTTCATCTTGTCTTTCAACTCAAGAATAATCCGCTGGGCGGTTTTCAGCCCGATTCCTTTTACCGACTGGATGGTGCGTACATCGTCACTCAAAATGGCCTGCTGTAGTTCCTGTGGAGACAAAGACGATAATATCATGAGTCCGGTACTTGGCCCCACACCAGAGATAGAGATGAGTTCCAAAAACCTGCGCTTCTCAGACTCCTCAGAAAACCCAAACAGAGTATGGGCATCCTCCTTGATGTGCAGGTGCGTGTAAAGCTTAGTCTCCGTAAGATTTTTGATTGCTGCAAAGGTGATAAGGCTGATTTTTGCCTCGTAGCCAATACCGTTGATATCCACCACCACGTAGGTCGGGTCTTTTACAGCCAGTTTGCCCTCCAGGTAATTGATCATTTTACTTTTTCTCTTTTTTCGTTCAGCTGAGCATCCACTACCGCTATAGCCACCATGTTGAATATATCCCTGACTGAGCTGCCTACTTGCAATACATGTACAGATTTATTCATTCCCATAAGTACAGGACCAATGGCCTCAGCACCTCCCAGTTCCATCAACAATTTATAAGCGATGTTACCTGAGTCAAGATCAGGAAAAATAAGGGTATTGGCTGGATTTTTAGCCAGTTCACTGAAAGGATAATTCTCACGAAGCAGGTCCTTATTTAAGGCAACGTTCGCCTGGATGTCTCCGTCAATGACCAACTGCGGCCATTTTTCCTTGGCCAGTTTCACCGCTTTGGCGGCCTTTTCGGGCACCTCACCACGGGCGGACCCAAAGTTGGAGTAGGATAACATGGCAATACGAGGCTCGGTATCAAAAAACTTCACCACCCTGGCAGTAAGCCCGATGATGTCTACTAGCTCCTCTGCCGTTGGGTTGAGATTGACTGTGGTGTCAGCAAAAAAGAAATTACCCTTGTTATTGCTAATGATGTACATGCCCGCCACCCGATTGATACCAGGCTCTACCCCGATGATCTGGAGTGCAGGCAGGATCGTTTTAGGGTAGTCATTGGACAACCCTGAGATAAGGGCATCACCCTCACCCAACTGCACCATCATGGCTCCAAAGTGGTTTCGGCTCCTCATCATGGATTTCTGGGCCATCTTCAGGGTCATTCCCTTGCGCTGACGCATTTTGTAAAAAACCTCAGCGTACTGATTTACCCTGGATTCTTCCTTGTAGGGATCGGTAATTTTACAATCCAGTAAGCCTTCTAACTCATTTTCTTTGATCAGGGAGATGATTTTTTCTTCATTGCCCAGCAGAATAGGAATGGCCACTCCTTCATCCATGGACATTTGAGCAGCTTTCAGAATGTTCACATCATCGGCTTCTGCAAAGACCACCTTTTTGGGGTTTCTCCTGGCCCTTGTCACAATACGTGAAATCAGGCGCTGATCGATACCTATTCTTTCCTGGAGTTCCAACTCATATTTCTCCCAATCCGTAATCTCAATTCGTGCAACTCCACTGTCTATAGCCGCCTTTGCCACAGCCGGTGAGATGGTGGTGATCAATCTTGGATCCAGGGGTTTGGGTATCAGGTACTCTCTGCCAAATTTCAAGTTGCTCTGACCATAGGCCTTGAGTACCATCTCTGGCACCGTTTGCTTAGCCAGGTTGGCTATTGCTTTCACGGCGGCCAATTTCATTTCTTCATTGATGGCGGTGGCACGTACATCCAGTGCTCCCCTGAAAATGTAGGGAAAGCCCAGTACATTGTTCACCTGATTGGGATGATCCGATCGGCCGGTTGCCATCAGAATATCTTTCCGGGTCTTCATGGCCAGGTCATAGGCTATTTCCGGGTCGGGATTGGCCAAAGCAAAAACAATCGGATCTTTGGCCATCTTCTTCAAAGTGGCGGGTTTCAGAATGTTACCAATGGAGAGCCCGAGAAAAACATCAGCTCCCACAAGGGCATCCTCAAGGGTATCCACATCCTCACGGTCAGTCGCATAGCGCGCCTTACTTTCGTCCAGATTACCACGTGATTTCTTCACGACCCCCTTGCTGTCAGTCATCAGGATATTTTCCTTCCTCGCACCAAGAGAGGTATATAAATCTGTACAGGCAATAGCCGCTGCTCCCGCTCCACTCACCACGATGGTCACCTCTTCTATCTTTTTACCACAGACCTCCAGGGCGTTGATAAGCGCTGCGGAGGAAATGATGGCAGTACCATGCTGATCATCATGCATCACAGGGATGCTCATTTTTTCCCGTAGCTCCTTTTCTATTTTGAAACTTTCAGGAGCCTTGATGTCTTCCAGGTTGATCCCTCCAAATGTCGGCTCAAGGCTTTTGACAATCTGAATGAATTTATCAGGATCGGTTTCGTCTATTTCAATGTCAAATACATCGATCCCCGCAAATTTTTTAAATAAAACACCCTTCCCTTCCATCACAGGCTTAGAAGCCTCCGGACCGATATTTCCCAGCCCAAGCACCGCAGTACCATTGGAGATAACACCCACCAGATTCCCTTTGGCTGTATAGCGGTATACATCTTCTTTGTTGGCAGCAATCTCCAGACATGGCTCAGCCACTCCGGGAGAATAAGCCAGCGCAAGATCATGTTGGCTGCTGAGGGGTTTGGTGGGAGTTACTTCTATTTTTCCGGCAGGCTTCGACTCATGAAAGTCCAGCGCCTCTTGTCTTCTTATTTTGGCACACATAGGTCGGTAGTTGTTTTTACTTGGGGATAATTTTTTAGGTTGGATCTCCCACCTCGGAAGAAGTCCTAAAGGTAGACAAGATCGCATCTACTTCCCGTACCAATGGTTTCTTTTTAGTACCGGGAGCATACACGTACCCCTCTATATAGTAAAGTTTTTGGGTTTTCTCATCCACAAAGGTGTAGCTGACAAAGGGGCCTCCGGCTGAGTTGTTGTTAATCTTCCACAGCCCGCGAGCCTCCACGGCAAATTTACCATTGAAGGTAACCCGTTCTGTATACACGGGAATGATATCCTGTCGCTGGATATAAAGGTCCGGTTTTTCAGAGTCTCTGAGGTAGGTGCCTGTAATCTCATCTCTTAGCTCATCCACATGCTCAAATACTTTGCGATCCTTATAATCTCCTTCGTAGACGAAGACATTCAGCTCAGAATCTGCCTCCAGCCTCCTCAGCCAGATAAAATCTTTGACATCCTTGGCAAGGTCCCAACCGAAAGGTACCTGAATGCTGTACCCATGATTCTCTGTAATAGCAGCCATCATTTCAGGCTTGGTTTTCTTGAGTGTTTTCTCACGGGTTCTTTCTCTCACTGCGGACTCAAACAGTGCAACCAGACTGGATTTATTATCCTTCAACTGCTCCACCAGCTGCTCTTCACTTTGACCAAAGAGATAGAGTACTATCTGCCCCTTGGCAAATTCATCTTTCCGAACTGTATAAAAGAGTGAACTGTCTTGCTGGATCATTTTCAGTGAATTGTCTGTAAAATTTTCCCTGATCGTTTTGCTCTCAAGCGTTCGTGAGTCCAGCGTCATCACGAAAATCATATTGCGTGCATGCTTGAGCACAGAATTGAGTTTTCTTGGATTCACCTTATTGAGCGAAAACTCATACTCATCCTGATTGAGTACCCGCATATACTGCTGATACATGTCCCGAAGTGTATTGCCAAGTTCGCTTTCCCACTGTGCAGAGTCTATGACCAGGATGATCTCATCTGCTTCTCCTCGTGCCAGTGGCATAAAATCTTCCTTCACCTTATCTGTGGCGCTCTTGCAACTGGTAAAAATTAAGATTGGGGCAAGGAAAAATAGAAATAATGTTCTCATAACTTTTTAGGTTTTGGGACTCCTACAAAAATAGAAGATTACACTACTAACGAAACTATTCGGAAGATATGATGAGCTGCTGCCCGGGCTTGATGGTGTTGGAGGTCAGGTTATTAAGCGCCTTAATTTTTTCGATAGAAAGACCAGCGTAAGTATTGGCTATTTCCCAGAGGGTGTCTCCATTCTGCACATAATGTACCTTCTTTCCTTCCAGAACGACCGTTTTATTTTCAGTTCGTGCCGAGCTGGCATATAGATCTTTCGTGGAGCTATTGTAAGTAGGCAATACCCATATCTGAAGGTACTGACCTACTCGGATCATGTTGCTGTTCAGGTTATTCCAGGACTTAATATCAGTCACGCGCACGCCATACCTGTTAGCGATAGTACCCAACACGTCGCCACTTCGAACGCGATATACCTGCTTTTCCCGACCATAGGTGCTCCCAGGTGTATTTCTGGCCAGGTATTCCAGCTGTTCCTTGCCCACCTTTCCTGCTGCGTCATAGAAAAAAGCGCGATTACTAGCGACCGTATCTTTCAGGTCAGCGGGAATTCGCAATGCAAAATTTTTGGTCCCCTCGGGTATGGCTCCCCTTTTGATGTTAGGGTTGAGGTTTAGAAGATCATCGAGGCAAACGTTCAGTTGCTTGGCAAAAGTCTCCAGATGGAAGTACTGACTGATCATAATGGTGTCGAAGCGAGGGAAAATCTGATGCGATTCTGGAAAAAGATTGTGCTCCGGTGCATAGTTGAAAGTATAACAAATGGCCACAAACTGTGGTACATATGACCTGGTCTCTCTCGGGAGATAGGGATAAATCTCCCAAAATTTTTTCTTGTACCCACTTCTTCGAATGGCCTTCCGTACATTGCCAGGGCCGCAGTTGTAGGCAGCCAAAGCCAGCTCCCAGTCATCAAACATGCTGTAAAGATCACGCAGGTGCCTGGCCGCAGCGTCAGTAGAGGCATAAGGATCCATCCGGTCATCCAGATACCAGTCGTTGTTGAGACCATACATTTTTCCGGTAGAGGACATGAACTGCCATAAACCAACAGCATTGGCCCGGGAAATGGCGTTTGGTCGCAACCCGGACTCTACAATGGACAAAAATTTCAGTTCATCGGGCAGATTGTATTTGGCCAACGTCTCTTCAAAAATGGGAAAGAAAAGTGCTGTTTTGTTGAGTACCTCCTGGGTGTACGGCCTGTCGCGCACGGTGAAGTAATCAATGAATGACTTCACCTTTTCATTATATTCCAGAGAAACCTCCGACTCAATACACGAAATACGATCTGCAACTTCCTCATAGGAGGCATCAGGTATATAGTCGTAACCAAAGTCAGACTGAGCCGTGGCCACTACCACACTGAATACAAACAATCCAAGGAAAAATATCCTCATACGCTTCATAACGGTAAATCTATCAGATTAATTATCTAAAAGGTAATTTGAGAAGGCCAATAATTTTTGCTCTTCGAATGCTTTGGACAAAATCTGCAAGCCAATGGACATGCCTTGACGATCTCTACCCATAGGTATGGATATAGCTGGAACACCGGCCACAGACGCCTGTACGGTGAATAAGTCCGCGAGATACATCTCCATAGAGTTCTCCGTTTTCGACCCGAGCTCAAACGCTGTGGTGGGCGCCGTGGGCATAATGATAAAGTCAAAACGTTCCAGAAGCTCATTCAATTCGTTCTGAATCATCCTCCGTGCCTTTTGCGCCTTGATGTAATAGGCATCGTGATAACTGGCAGAAAGCACAGCAGTCCCCAGCAATATTCGCTTGATGACTTCCTCTCCGAACCCTTCGGAGCGCGACTTTTTATACATTTCCTCCAGGTTACCAGCTTCAGTGGTACGGTGACCGTACCTCACGCCATCATATCTGGATAGATTGGAACTGGCCTCTGCAGTGGTGAGAATGTAGTAGGTAGGTAAAGTGTATTCCATCAATGGAAAAGAAATCTCTTCCACCTGATGTCCCTGTGCTCTCAATTCATCAATCTGCTGGGCAAACGCCGCCTTGACCTCTGAGTTAAGGGCCTCATTGTCCATAGTCTCTTTGAGGTATCCAATCTTATATCGCTTACCTGCCTCAAGATGCTCACTATAAGCAGGGACCTCCTTTTGGGAAACAGTACTGTCATACTCATCCTCTCCGGAGATCACTTCCAGCACGAGGGCACTGTCTTTAACGTTGTTGGAAAAAATACCGATACAATCGAAGGTGCTCGCATAGGCCGCTAATCCGTGTCTTGATATTCTGGAGTAAGTGGGCTTGAGCCCGACGATTCCACAGAATGATGCGGGCTGCCTCACAGATCCACCTGTGTCGGTACCCAGGGACACTGCACACATATCTGCCTGCACAGCCACTGCGGAGCCTCCTGATGAGCCCCCCGGCACCCGATTGTGCCCGTCGGCATTGACTACAGGACTGAAAGCCGAATTCTCGTTGGAAGATCCCATAGCAAATTCATCACAGTTATTTCTCCCTATGATGATGGCATCGGCATCTAGCAGCCGCTGTACCGCGGTGGCAGTAAATTGTGATTGAAATCCATCAAGAATCTTACTCCCACATTGTAGCGGGTGATCTTTGTAGCAAAGTACGTCTTTGATGGTAACGACAAGTCCGGCCAGTTTGCCTGCACTACCGGACTTGATCTTTTGATCGATCAGATGAGCTTGCTCCTTGGCTTCCTGATCATATACAGACAGGAGGGCATTCAACTTGCCATTTTTCTCCCGGATGTTCTTCAGGTAATGGTCAACTATCTGACCACAAGATATTTTACCTGCATCAAGTTGCTGCCTGATTTCTGAAAAGGAGGATTGAGCACGCAAATCTTAATCTGTTTTCTTCTCGCTAGGGCTTGCTTTTGCGCTCTCGTCGATCTCGTTTTTGATCTCCTTGGTGGCATCTTTAAATTCTCTGATCCCTTTTCCCATTCCTCTGGCAATCTCCGGTATCTTCTTTGCTCCGAAAAATATGATCACAAATAAAATGATCACAATGAGTTCCCATCCTCCTGGCATTCCAAATGCTAACACCGTATTCATAGTGGTTGTGTTTAAAATTGACTCCAAAGATAGCTATAAAACCGGCCTACCAAAAAATCATTTGGGAGAAAGCCATTGCTCCGGATTAAGTTTCGCGTAGTTTTTCCAAACTTCAAAATGTACTTCTGATACACCATTGGTATCTGTATGCACTGCTCCCAATGGTTGTGCTCTTTTAACAAGAGTTCCTTTCTTTACATTCACTTCTTTCAGGCGAGAATAAACGGTATAGTACTCACCATGCTGTAGAATTACCACATTGTACATACCGGGTACGTAGGCAATTTGAATGACTTTCCCATCGTATACACTTTTGACGGATTCATCTTTTTGGGTTTGAATATCCACGCCAGGATTGTCCTGCATGATGCCTTTCATGACCGGGTGTGGGTGCTTCCCGAATTTCGAAGAAATAAAGCCTGAACTAACTGGCCACGCCAGTTTATTCTTATTGGACTCAAACGAAGCAGAAATTTCATCCTCGTTGGCTATGGCCGTGGAAGAAAGAGTTTTGGATCGCTCCAGTTCTTTTCGCACAATTTCAGCAATTAGATTATCCAATCGGTCAACTGCCTGTTTTCTGTCTGCCAACTCTTTTTTGAGCTCTTTTTCCTTTTTGGTAAGCTCCTGCACCAAACCACTTTGTTTGGTTTTCAGGTTAATCAGTTTTCGGTTTTCGGCCAGTTGCTGATTGAGGAGTGTCTTTTGTTCGGACCTTTTGATCTCTACCTGATTTCTTTGAGCATCCAATTCCCTGGAGACCTCCTCTATTTGCCGCGCCTGAATTTTCCTGGCATCGGCATATTGTTCGAGGTATTTCAATCGCATGTAGAGCTGATTGAAGGTGCGGGCAGAAAACAGAAAAGTCAGCTTGGAATAGCCATGATTAGCCTTATAGCTGCTGTAGATCATGGCAGCGTATTCTTGTTTCAGGTTTTTCAAATCACTCTGAAGGGCATTGACCACAATGCTCAAATCATTGATCTCTCCATTGAGGAGTCCCACCTCCTGATTCAAGGCACTGATAAGCCCCTCACGGGCTTCTATCTGCTGATTGAGCGCTCTGAGTTGACCTAGTGTGGCTTTTTTCTCTGATTCAGTATCGCTGAGGATTTTCTCGGCTTCAGCGATTTTGCTCAGGTTCTCCCGTTTTTCCTGCTCCAGCTGAGATTTGGTTTTTTGAGCATAAACCCCAGATGCCAACAGCAAAACAAAAAAGCCAAAAAATAACAATCGCTTACTTACGATCATATCGCTGTGGGATGTTAAAGGGAAATTTTAACGGTTTTTTCTCGATTTCAGTCTGCTTAAACTCGATGATCACCTTCACAGGATCAGTCCCCTTTTTGGCATATTCCAAAATAGCACTGATCTGAAAGGGGAAAACCTCCTGGTCAACGAGCTGAAAATCAGTGTAATTTACAGAAATTGTATTTCGCGAAAGCGTATCCAACACCTGGATCTTTTCCAACTTCATGGACTCTGTGCCAATGAAGTTTTCGAAGAGGTAGCTACTGTGTTGCTGGCTATAGGCATAGGTACTTGCAGTTCTGACGAGCCGCTCCCGATCATAGGGGTACACCAAATTGCCCAGCATGGCTGATTCTACCAGGCTGTAGTTCAGATCAAAATCCAGTTTTTTACTCAATTCAGCAAAGCTATACTTCATGTATACTTTATTGATTTTGTCCAGTACGGTCACAGAATCGGTGGTAATAAGCACCCTGGCAGCCTCTATGCCCAAGCCGGGAGACAGGGAGACCCATATAATACTATCCTTCCGAATGCGGATGTTTGCCGAACCGGATACATTGTTCTTTTCGGACTCAAAATTGATTTTTGCTTTGGAAGACAAAAAATCAAACTTGGCGTCATTCACCACTAATCTGGTGCTGTTTCGATCAAAAATGCCTGAGAATTTCTTGTTACAGCCAGTAAGTAGAATGAGTGCTATCAATAATACACCTAACCAGCTATTCGTATAGTTTCCTGTCTGCAATTTTCTTCTCAATGTTTTTGGAGGCATCCTCATACTGGCTGGCGCGTTTCCACTGGTCGATGGCCTCATCTATCCGTCCCAATTTATACAATACATCACCATAGTGCTCAATGACCGTCCCATCATCCTGCAAATTAGCTGCTTTTCTTAGATAAATCAGTGCCTCCTCGTATCGTCCTAGGGTATACAGCACCCACCCGTGGGTATCGAGGTAGGTAGGATTATCCGGATGCATCGTTGCCAGCCTGGTGGACATGGCAAGTGCCTTGTCCAGTTTTTCATTGCGAAGGCTCAAAAAATAGCTGTAGTTATTCAGCACATGATCATTTTGAGGATCGGCCTTCAGGGCGTCATCATAAGCGCTATAGGACTTATCAAACTGCTTCATGCCATTGTAAGCATCACCCAGCTGCCCATAAAAAATGGTTAGAAGTTTAGGATCAGTAGCATATTTCTTGCCCTGATCCAACACTTGCACTGATCTTTTGAAGTTTTTGGTGATGAGGTATCCTGTGCCAGCAAAATAATAGAGCGCTGCCTGATTTGGAAAGTACTCCATGGCCTGCTCGGCATGCACAATCACACTGTCAAACTGATTGAGGTCCGATTCTACACTGAGGATATTTTGCCATACCCCGTAGTTGGTCGGATCCAATTTGATCGCTTTCAGGTAAAACTTTCTGGCCTCCTCTTTTTTCTCCAGTCGATACATCACATCTCCGGTGAAGGCCTGGACTTCATACTGATTGGGATAATCTGCCGCCAGACTCATGGCCATTTGGCTCACCTTGTCAAACTCCTCAGAAGTGATCACAAAATCCAAAAATCGATTCAATACCTGAAGTTTTGCCTGAAAGTCAACATCCGAAGAGCCCATTGTGCTTTCGGCCAGGTCCATGGCCAATGCAGTATTACCCTCGCTCAGTGCGATTTCGCTCATTAGCAAATCTGCGTGCTTGTTGTTCTTCAGGTTTTGCAGTCGCTCCTTGGCCTCATCCATCAGGTTCTGAGAGATCAAAAATTCACAAAGTTCGATAGCGTAACGGTCGTTATCTGCATTTTCTTTGATCAGCTTATCCCAGTCCGCAATGAGTGACGGGTAATCGCGCTTCTTGAGATATATTTTCTGTTTTTCGCGCAACACCATCTCATTCATGCCAAAAATCTCCTCGGCCTGCCGATAAGTAGCTAAAGCCTTTTCGTTTTTTCCCTGGTATTGATAGATGATGGCCAGATCAAACAGGTAGCTTTCTGTGCCGGGTATTTCATCTATCATCTGCTGGTACAACCGAGCTGCTTCGTCAAAATCAGACAAAGCTTTGTGCACCTCTGCAGCAAGCAGAATGTAGTATTTATTGGATTTGTCGAGGTTCATCGCTTTGGTGGCGTATGGAAGCGCCTCGCGACTCTCTCCATTTTTTATGAGTATTTCGGCTATTTTAAAATTGACGACAGGGTTATTGGGGGCAATCTCCAGCACAGCCTTGAAGAGTTCCAAAGCTTTGTATTCATTATCCAGGATGAGCTCGCGCTCAGCATCTATCAGCATGGTCTCAGCTTTGAGTGCCTCTCCTTCTGACAGCTCAGTAACATCAAGTGGCGCAAAATCTCCACCCTGATTGTTTTTCTGACTGTAGCCCAGCAGTGAGCACAACAACATCCCTATCCACAAAAAATAATGAGCTCTCATATTATCCCTTCCATTCCGTAAAGTCACCCAGGCTAACCTCAGCTGGTTTTGCTTCCATGATAACGAAGTTTCCAATCATGGAGTTAACTAAATTAATGTCTTTTAAATTGACATGGTTCTGGATCAACGAATCCTTAATACGACTATCCCGAATCTCAGATCCCGCGCCTACTGAGACATTTGGTCCGATGACCGATGAAGTTATTTTGACCCCATCACCTATATATACAGGCGGTATGATCACGGTGCCTTCTATCACAGCAGAATCTGAAATGATGTTCTCGGCAAGAAAACCAAGATAACGACTATTAGACTGTACGGTGACCTTTTTATTACCACAGTCAAGCCATTCGTCTACAGCACCTGTGGTAAAACGTATCCCTTCTTTTTTGAGATTTTCCAGCGCCGTTGTAAGCTGAAATTCACCCGAGGCTCGGATGTCATGCTCGATGATGTAATCCAGCTGATCCCGGAGCTTCTCGCCCTCCTTGAAGTAGTAAATGCCGATGATGGCCAGATCCGAAACAGGGTTCTTTGGTTTCTCCACAAACTCCGTGATTACTCCCTCTATGTCCAGATTGACCACTCCATACGCACTCGGATCTTCCACACGCTTCACCCAGATAATCCCGTCATCCTCAGTGTTCAGTGTGAAATTCGCCTTAAACAAAGTATCAGAAAAGGCTACCGTCACCCGGCCTTGAAGCACTTCACGTGCGCAGTGCACCGCATGAGCTGTACCCAGGGCTTCCTGCTGATAGAAAATGTGACCAGTGGCTCCCACAGCCTGTGCTATTTGCAAAAGCTGTGCTTCGGTCTCCGGACCAAAATCCCCAACCACAAACCCAATGTGCTCAATCTTCTCCGGTGTGACCGCCGCAATATCCTCCACCAGCCGTTGCACGATGGGCTTACCGGCGATCGGAATAAGCGGTTTCGGGGTGGTAAGGGTATGTGGCCTGAGCCGCTTGCCCATACCTGCCATGGGTACGATGAGGTTCATATATTCTACTTGTTGAAAGTCTGTTTTCGGAAATCCAATAACCATACCAGCGCCACATACAAGGCGATTAACCCAGTGGCACTGAAATACTTATATTCCTGACAAAGGTCGCAAAAATAAAACGCTAATATGGAAAGGCCAGCCAAAGCCATATAAAAAAGCCCTTTCCCGGTTTTATAAGGGACGAAGTAATGCTTTTGACCGATGACATAGCTCAGGCATACCATGAGCAGATAGCTAAAAAAGGTGGTCATAGCACTCCCCATATAGCCTAGCACAGGTATCAGTGCAAAGTTGAGCCCGATAGTGACCAAAGAACCAATGATCGTGATCCACGCCCCATATTTGGTCTGGTCGGTGAGTTTGTACCATACAGAAAGGTTAAAGTATACCCCGAGAAATAGCCCCCCGCCTAGCAGCCAGGGGACAATATCCAATGCAGACAAATAGCTTGGCTGCCTCAGAAAAATGGGCGCCAAATCCTGTAAGACCAGAGAGATGACCAACCAGGAGAATGATCCGAAAATGATGAAGCCATGCATCACCTTAGCAAAAAGTTCCGGTGAGTTTTTGTCGGCAGATTTCGAGAAAAAGAAGGGCTCAAAAGCATATCTGAACGCCTGAACAGCCAACGTCATGAATACCGAAAGCTTATAGCAAGCCCCGAATACCCCCAGAATTTCCTGATTGCTCTGTCCCGGATAGAAATTTTCTGGAAGCCAGTATTTCAAAAGTACCCGGGAGAGCATTTCGTTGGTGACCCCCGCAAAACCCATCACCAGAAGTGGAGTCGCATAAAGCGTCATCAGTTTCCAGTCTCGCCCCATCGACAGCTTTAATCGGACCAGCCACGGCGCGAAAAACAGCAGGTAAAACCCATTGGCTATGAGATTGGATATAAAAACATACCCCACACCCAGCTCAGGAAAATATACCAGCCCTACCCATGATGCTGGAAACTGAGCCAGCCACCAGGGACAAAAAACCAGGAAAAAGATATTAAGAGCAATGTTTAACCCAATGTTGCTCAGCTTGAATGTGGCAAACCTCAACGCCTTTCCCTCCAATCTGAGGCGTGCAAAAGGTACAGCTACTACCGCGTCTATGGCCAGCACCAGCGCCAACCATACCACATATTTACCCTGCCCCGGATATTCCAAAAGGGAGGCAATATCCTGCGAAAACAGCACAAGTGTACCACTGAACAGGACAGAAGTAATAATGAGTGAGGTCTGGGCTACATTGAAGTAATGCCGGGCATCGTTGCTTTTAGTAGCAAACCGGAAGTAAGCAGTTTCAAACCCATAAGTGTACACAATATTGAGAAAGGCCACGAAAGCATACAGCTCCGTAACCACTCCATAATCCTCTGGTGAAAAAACTGCTGTGTAAAGTGGTACCAGAAGGTAATTCAATACCCTCCCCAGCACACTGCTGGCTCCGTAAACCACCGTTTGGCTGGCAAGCTGCCTGAGTTGCCCCACTATTCTCCCTTAAACTCAGGTTTTCTTTTTTCCATAAACGCAGCAGCACCTTCCTTGAAGTCGTCGGTGCCACAACATCTAGCAAAAGCATTGGCCTCTGTCTGATAGCCATTTTCATCCTGATTGAAAACCGCATTCACACAATCTACGACCAACCCTATAGCGATCGGGGCTTTTGAAGAAATTTTTTCTAAAATATCATTGGCCTTAGCCATCGCGGCTTCCTTATCCACTTCCGTATAGTTCACCAGTCCATAGCTCAGGGCCTGGTTGGCATCCATCATGTCTCCGGTCATGAGGTACTCAAAGGCTCTGCCCTTACCAATAAGATGCGTAAGTCGCTGTGTGCCACCATATCCAGGGAGAATGCCAAGGTTCACCTCTGGCTGCCCGAATCTGGCATTGGCCGTGGCCACACGCATATGACAGGCCATCGCCAGCTCACAGCCCCCACCAAGGGCGAATCCATTCACCAAAGCAATGACAGGGGTATGACAATTCTCGATCAATTGAAAGACCTCTTGGCCCTCCTCGGAGAACTTTCGGGCGTTCATCTCATTCAGTTCGGAGAATTCACCAATATCCGCACCGGCCACAAAGGCCTTTTCTCCGGCACCAGTGATAATGACACCACTAATATCCTTGTCATCATAGACAGACTGAATCACTTCTTTCAGTTCGGCTATGGTATCAGTATTGAGTGCGTTGAGTTTACTTTCCCTATTGATGGTCACGGTAAGAATACTCCCGTTGGTCGATAGAGAAAGATTTTGCAGGTCTGCCATAGGTTGATTGATTTCTAATGAAGTCGAAAGAAAAATTAAAAATCAGATTAAGTCAAACAATTTACGCAATAAGGACGATTTTCAAATGGCATTTGAATGCTTATTCTATTAAAGCCCATTTTGCTTCGATATTATTTTGTGGAAACCAATTGTACTTCAAGATTGTCCAGCATGGTCTCCGTCATTTTTGCCAAATCAAATGAAGGGCTCCAATTCCAGTCTTCGCGTGCCTGATCATCAGCTATGCTATCAGGCCAGCTATCTGCTATCTGTTGCCGAAAATCGGGATTGTATTCTATTTGAAAATCCGGATATCGTTTACATATCTCCCTATATATCATATCCGGCGAAAAGCTCATAGCCGAGATATTGTAGCTGGATCTCACTTTCAGCGCGGTGGGATCTGCCTGCATCAGGTCAATGGTCGCCTTCACGGCATCATCCATGTACATCATCGGTAGCAGTGTATCAGGCTTCAGAAAACATTCATAGCTGTTGTCGAGGATGGCCTTCCAGAAAATATCCACCGCATAGTCGGTGGTACCGCCTCCTGGCTTGGCCTTATAGCCTATAAGCCCGGGATATCTCATAGAGCGCACGTCCACTTTGTATTTTTGAAAGTAATATTCGCACCACCGCTCACCAGCAAGTTTACTGATGCCATAAACCGTGTTGGGGTTCATAACGGTAGTTTGTGGGGTCTGCACCATCGGTGTATCGGGGCCAAATACCGCAATGGAGCTTGGCCAATAAATCTTTGAAATCCTGTCCCTTCCTGTTTCCAGTACATTGAGCAGGCTGGTCATGTTCAGATCCCAGGCAAGCATTGGGTTTTGCTCGCCCCGAGCAGAAAGAATAGCTGCTAAATGATAAATCTGATCAATATTGTGGGTAGAGATCACCTCATCGAGCCGGGACTTATCCATCACGTCCAACTGCTCATAAGGTCCATCCTTGATCAGATCTACCGCCTCGCGAAGATCAGATGCTACCACATTTTCAATACCAAACAGATCACGGAGTTTCAGGGTCAACTCCGTACCAAGCTGCCCACAGGCACCTATGACAAGTATTTTTTTCATCGAGGGGGGTTATGTCGTTTATTCTGGGCAAAAGTAGTAATTTGATATTTCTCACCACTATAACCTCGAATCCTTCTAAATTTGTTTTCTCATGAATTTAAGAGCTTACCTCATCAGCAAAAAAATAGATCCGGATCGCCTGAAAAGCAATGAAAGTGACCTTTATAAGTCATTCAACATCATTTTCTCGCAGATGCATCCAGATAGCTTCACGGCGCAAAAGCTCTTTTTGATCAATAAATTGAGAAGAAAATACAGGCTGGAAAAAGAACCTGAAGAAAACGCCGTAAAGCAGGTGAAAAAGGTGAAGCCAAAGATTGTTCCTAGATTAAAATAAACAACCCCAATGTACAACGCACTCAAAACTAAACTCGAAAGCGAACTAGCAGAAATAAAAGCAGCCGGGCTCTATAAAGAAGAGCGAATCATCACTACCCCACAAGATGCGGTCATCAAACTCCAGAATGGGCAGGAGGTCATCAATTTCTGTGCAAACAACTATCTGGGGCTGTCTTCGCATCCTAAGGTCATAGAAGCCGCTAAAAAAACCATAGATACCCATGGATTTGGAATGTCTTCAGTGCGTTTCATCTGTGGTACTCAGGATATCCACAAGGAGTTGGAGGAAAAAATCTCCGCCTTTCTGGGCACCGAGGACACCATCCTGTACGCGGCAGCCTTTGATGCAAATGGCGGGGTATTCGAGCCTCTTTTGGGGCCTGAGGATGCCATCATCTCGGATGCGCTCAACCATGCCTCGATCATCGATGGTGTAAGGCTCTGCAAGGCGGCAAGATATCGCTATGCAAACAATGACGTGGCAGACCTGGAGTCCCAGCTGATTGCGGCATCAGAGGCTAAGGTGAAAGTGATCGTAACGGACGGGGTGTTCTCTATGGACGGTACCATTGCCCAATTGGACAAGATATGCGAGCTGGCAGAGAAATACGATGCTGTGGTCATGACCGATGAATGTCACTCCACCGGGTTTATGGGTAAAACCGGACGTGGAGTGCATGAACACAGAGGTGTCATGGGCAAGGTAGATATTATCACAGGCACGCTGGGGAAAGCTCTGGGAGGTGCATCGGGAGGCTTCACCTCTGGAAAAAAGGAAATCATAGAGCTCCTGAGACAAAGATCCAGACCATATCTGTTTTCAAACACGCTGGCACCTTCCATAGTGGGGGCATCGATAGCGGTAATCGATATGCTCTCAGAAACCACCGAATTGCGAGATAAGCTGGAAGCCAATACCCACTATTTTAGAGAACAAATGACCGCTGCGGGTTTTGACATCAAGCCAGGGGAGCATGCCATAGTACCCATCATGCTGTACGACGCTGTGCTGTCTCAGGAAATGGCTCGGAAACTCCTCGAGAAAGGAATCTATGTCATTGGATTTTACTTCCCGGTAGTGCCCAAAGGACAGGCCAGGATCAGAGTACAAATGTCTGCGGTACATGACAGGACACATCTCGATAAGGCAGTCAAAGCTTTTACGGAGGTAGGAAAAGAACTTGGAGTAATCAGCTAGCCTTAGCTGATTCTTTCACCGGGGACTTTGGCTCTTCCTTCTTGGAGTCTTCCTTTTTTTTGGGCTCCTCCTTTTTGGTGGAGCCTTCTTGTTTGGCCTTCTTCAATACACTCTCGGAGCTCGTCGCTTCCTTGGCATCCTCATATAGGTATTCATTGATGGTCTTACGAAGTTCCTGAGTGGAGAGGTTATGAAAAATCTCGCCATTTCGCATAGTAGAAATCTGGCCTGTCTCCTCAGACACTGCTACTACCAGGGCATCAGTGTTCTCGGACATACCAATACCCGCACGGTGCCTCAGACCAAACTGAGCAGGAACTTCCCGCTCTGTCACTGGTAAAATACAGCGTGCTGCGATGATCTTATTGTTGTAAATAATGACGGCACCATCGTGCAGCGGACTATACTTATTGAAAATGGCCATCAGCAATCGCTTCGAGATCACAGCATCCAGCCGATCACCGGACTCTGCAAAAAATTTCAACTCGGAGTTTTTTGAAATCACGATAAGCGCTCCGGTATTTGTACCTCCAAGAGTTTTAGCCGCTTCTATCAGTGGGGTTACATCTGCCTTCTGATAATTCCCTTTGCTGGACCAGATGGACTTGAAATTATCAAACAGATTCCCTTCATTAAAAATGGACGTACGCCCGAGCAAGAGTAGGAACTTTCGAATTTCCTGCTGAAAGAGAATGATGGCAGCCAGGACTCCCACACCCATAAACTGTCCCAGCACATTGCTGATCAGCTCCATCTCGGCGGCTTTTACCATCAGGTAAATAAGATAAAGTACCAGGAAGCCCAAAAAAACCTTGATGGCCACGCTGCCCTTCATCAGCTTGTATACCTGATATAGCAAAATGGCAAACAGGAAGATATCGATGATATCCACCCAGCCTATTTCCAGAAATCCGATATAAAAACCTAAGATCAATTTATAATTTGATTAACGAGTTTTACTGCTTCTACCGCCTCCTTCACATCATGTACTCGGAGTATTGAAGTGCCTTTCAACAAAGCTACGGTATTTAATACAGTTGTGCCATTTAACGCGGCTTCTGCTTCAATATTTAGTGTTTTATAAACCATCGACTTGCGGGATACCCCAATCAAAAGGGGATGCCCGAGATGTTTTAAGTACTCAACGCGATTCAACAGATAAAAATTCTGCTCCACAGTCTTGGCAAATCCGAAACCGGGATCGATGATCACGTCCTTAATTCCGGCAGTCTTTGCCGCTAAGATGCGCTCTGAAAAATAGTGGGTCATCTCTCCAAGCAGGTCTTCATACCCGGTCTTTTGCTTCATGTTCTGGGGCGTCCCCCGCATATGCATGGCAATATAAGGCACTCCCATCCTGCCCACTCTTTCCAACATCCGATCATCCAACATTCCCGCAGAAATATCATTAACGATATGGGCCCCGGCACCGATTGCCTCACTGGCTACTTCTGAGCGAAAAGTGTCTATAGAAATAATCGCCTCCGGAAATCTGGACGCTACCTGCCTGACGGGTTCCAATACCCTTTTAATCTCATCTTTTACATCAATATCCTCTGCTCCTGGCCGTGTGGAGTACCCTCCTATATCCAAAAAAGTGGCACCTTCATTGAGCATCTTGTCAGCTGAATGCAGCAAGTCAGCCATTGTCTGCTGTCGGCTACCCCCGTAAAAAGAGTCTGGCGTTACATTGAGAATTCCCATCACTTTAGGCACAGACAAGTCCAGCAGGGTTCCCTTGATATTTATAGATTTTTGAGCAGTCAATGTGTTAGATTTGTCGCGAACGAACGTCAGCATACAATATAACTTATTTCAGAAATTGAAAGACCGTACGATCCATCAATACCGCGAAATTATCGCATCCTGCAAAGAAATATTTGCAAAAAAGACCAAAGATTACGGTACTGCCTGGAGGATTCTCAGGCTTCCATCGATCACTGATCAGATTTTCATCAAAGCCCAGCGCATCCGTTCCATTCAGGAGAAGGGATCTCAGAAAGTAGGGGAGGATATTCAATCAGAGTTTATCGGTATCATCAATTACTGCATCATAGCCTTGATACAAATGGAGCTGTCCAAGGATGACCCAATGGAAATCAGCTATGAGGTGCTGGAGCCAAAGTATGATCAGGCGGCTGATGCCACGCTTCAGCTACTGGCCAACAAAAATCATGACTATGGAGAGGCCTGGAGGGAAATGAGGATCAGCTCCATCACAGACATCATCCTGATGAAGCTCCTCCGAGTGAAACAAATAGAGGACAATGCGGGTAAAACAATTATCTCTGAGGGCATTGACGCCAATTATCAGGATATGATAAACTACTCAGTGTTTTGTATGATCAAACTCAAAGAAGAAAAGGCATGAAAATTTTATTCGATATCGCCAGATACCTGGTGGGTGCACTATTTATTTTTTCTGGTGTCATCAAAGTCAATGATCCCATTGGCACAGCCATCAAACTTCAGGAGTACTTTGAAGTCTTCGCTTATGATTTTGCGCCATTTTTCGAGTGGTTTGTGCCTGCAGCACTCTTTTTGGCAGTACTGCTCAGTGTGCTTGAGGTAGTACTCGGCATTGCACTGATTATTGGTTTCAAAATGCCAAGAACCAGCTGGGCACTTCTGCTAATGATTGTCTTTTTCACCTTTCTTACCTTTTACTCAGCCTATTTTAATAAAGTGACTGATTGCGGATGCTTTGGTGACGCCATTAAGCTTACGCCATGGCAGTCATTTTACAAAGACCTCATACTGCTGGTTCTGATAATAGCCATTTTCAAAAACAGACATCAATATGGTAGCTGGTTTTCTGAAAAATTTGGCTTCTTCAAAGTGGTCGGATCAGCCATAGTTTTCACGCTTTTGGCTTACTATGCCATTGCCCATCTTCCATTTCTGGATTTTAGAGCCTATGCAGTGGGTAACCACCTACCTTCACTCATGGAGCCATCTGAGGAGTTGCGCTATCAGTATGTGATGGAGAAGGATGGTAAGGAAGAAATCCTGGATACATACCCAACTGACAAAGCTTACACCTTCAAAGCCATGGAGCTGATCAACCCCGAAGCCCAGCCCAAAATCACCGACCTGAGTGTATGGAATGATGAAGGAGAATTCACTGAAGAGTTGTTGCGAGGAAACAAACTGTTGATAATCATTTACGATGCCACCAAAGCCTCACGAACAAACATCGAAGCTATTAAGACCCTGGCCTCTCAAACTCAAAATGCTGATGTTTGGGTACTCACCGCATCAGGATACGAAGAATTTGAAGCCTTCAGGCATGATGTACAGCTGGCGGCACCTTATTTCTATGCGGACGCCACTGTGCTGAAAACCATGATCCGGTCAAATCCCGGAGTGATGCTCCTTTCCAATGGCACCGTAGTAGGAAAATGGCATCACAACGACACTCCAGATGTTTCTGAAATCAACGGATTATTGCCATAATGAAGCTTGGTAAAATCTATCTGATAGGTATGCCCGGATCAGGAAAGTCCTATTTCGGAAAGCAGCTGGCCAGTTCTGTAGAATTCCCTTTTGTAGACCTGGATCATGAAATAGAACTACAGGAAGGCAGGGAGATTTCATCTATTTTCAGCGAAAAAGGAGAGGCCTATTTTCGGAAAGTAGAAAGCAAAATGCTTGTCTCGCTTTCAGAAAAATATCCTGGAGCGATCATCTCCACAGGGGGAGGTACCCCCTGTTTTCATAAGGGAATGGAATACATGAAAGGTCATGGAATCACCATTTTTCTGGAAGCCGATAGAGAGCTGCTCATAGAGCGGATAGCCAGGAAAGACCATCGGCCACTCATGCAGGGCGATGTTGAAAATAGGGTGGACGAACTGTTAAAAGCCCGGCTCCCCATATATAGAAGCGCCCACATCTCTATTGAACATAGAGATGTAGAGCTTTTACTCAAGGCGATTAAGGCACTTTAGAAGTTGAAACCAATCGTTGCGGAGACTGTATTGGTCCGCTGCTCTATATCAGCAATGGGAGTACCGGTGCTGATCTGATAGGGTGAGTAGGCATCAAAAGACTTTCGATTCACTACTGCCAGATCGATGAAATAATCTCGGGATCTGTATCCTAACCCAAACGATACGTTTTGACTTCTTCCGTCATAAGAATCATTGTTGGCAAAGGCATCTCCGAAAAAGGCATATCCCGCCCTAAACCTGAAATCATCGTACCGAAATTCTGATCCGATGCGAAAGTTCATAGTGTTGGTATATAAATTTTTAATGGTCTGATTATCTGCTACCACAGAGAAATCATTGGATTTCAGCTGGCTCCTGGTATAGTCCACAAACTCCACATCCCCGGAAATGAAACCAACTTTACCCAGAAAGAAGGTGGCTCCCAGAGAGAGTTTTCCAGGTGTCTTCAGGTTGTATTGACTCATGGTAAGATCGCTGGTTTCTTTATAGGAACCCATGTCATAAAACACCGAATCACCCTCACTATTGGTACCATTGTAGTAGGAGTAATTCTCATTCCAGTCGGTAGCAAAAGTAAAACCACTCTCATCGTTCAGGCTATAGTATATGGGGGATTTATAACTCAGCCCCAATGTCACAAAATCCACCGGACGAACTATAAGCCCACCATTGAAGCCCACCCCACTACCATCTATGGTGAGTTCATCCTGGATTTGAATTTTGTAAAGGAGATCATCCTGGTTTCCATCTACATCCCGAAACGAATCTTCCGTATAAGTCCTGATCCTGCTATAACGTACTGACTCAAAGGACAAGCCCGCTCCAAAGTAAACCCGATCATCATAGTTTCCGCCCCAGGCAAAATTCAGAGCACTTTGTCCTCCTTTGGTAGTAATTCGCTCAATCTGTCGTGGTAAATACCCATCATAGCTATTGGCTCCCACCAGGGAGGTATACCCATCAAAGTCTCCATCCGGATAAATATATGTTCGACCATCAGCGCCCTTCTGATAGAGATATCCGTCAGCATTTTCGATCAAAAACTGACCAAAGGCGTAATCGATATAAGCATCAGAGAGATCGTTGTTTGCACCCTCTACAAAACTATCCACAATCGAATTGGAGGTATTTCTTCCTTGATAAAAAACCTCGCTGTTGAAGTTGTTGCTCCTGTTAAACGTAATGGCAAAAGATCCCCCTTTGAATTTCTCATTGGTATAATCACCCTTATTGGAATTAAATACCATCCCCAGATTCGCAAAATTGAAATTATTCTTATAGGTAGAAATGGTGTTCCCAAAATAGCTCGCATCCGAATTATTGAAGGTCATGCTGGGGGTGAACGAAAGAACACTCCTATTGAAAAATCCCAACCCGGCCGGATTAGATCCGGCGGAACTCATATCTGCACCTAAAGAAATTTGAGCGCCTCCAAGCCCCTGCATCCTGGCAGTGCTTCCATAGACCGGACTAGTCTGGCTAAAGATTCTGGCATCCTGATAATAACCCAATGACCCATCTGCCACCTGCGCGCTGGCTGACCATGCGGATATAGCTATCCCGGCAAACATGATATATTTGAACTGATTCATAGATTTAGAATTTTTTAACTGCCTGTATTATCTGCCACCACCTCTCGAACGAGAAGAACTGGACCCACCACCGGACGAACGTCCACTACTACTTCCCCCACTGCTGGATCTCGAAGATCCGCCGCTGCTAGAGCCAGAAAAAGACGACCTGCTCGATGAGCTACTACTTCTGCTTGGAGTATAACTACTCGAACTTCTGCTTCTGGTAGAGCCAGAGGAATAGGATGACGATGAACTACTACCAGATGATCTTGATCGGCTATAGCTGGAGTTACTATTTGAGCTGCTTGCTGCAGCACTGTTATACCTCCTTGTGCCAGATGTAGATCCCGAATTTCTCAAAGTACCTCCAGAGTTACTATTTCCACTTCGAGAACTATATGTTGGCTGGGTACTACGACTATTCCCATTAGGAACGGTAGTCACCCTGCTGCGGCTTGAAGTTGCAGATGAATTGGAGACATTAGTGCCGGATACACCAGCTCTCGACCTGGAGAAATACTCATTTTGGGTTCGGCTGTAGTCTCTGCGATCAGCAGTTGACACGTCAGCCCGTCCACTGGCTGAGGATGGCGCATTCACTCTACTGTTGGTTCTTGTTCCACTAGCCACTGTACCACCTCTGGAGTACCTGCTACCCACCACTACATCTCTGCCTCGTGGCGATACATATCCATTGTCTGAGTAATACCCGCCATGATATAGACCGTGATAAAATCCTGATGTGTATGCGTAATTGTATCGATTCCATCTGCTCCAGCCCCATCCGCCATAGTATGGGCTAGACCATCCATACCACGGATCATAAAATCCACCCGCATAGCCCGGGTACCCCCATGAATTATACCAGGGGCTGTAGTATCCTCCCCATCCATTACCATATCCAAATGAGATGTTAAATCCGGTGTTCCACCCAAACCATGGATCATACCATAGACTAACTCCAGAGTTCCATCCCCTGTTATTCCATCCATTGCCATAGGCGGCACTGTTGCTGTAATAATTATTAATTACTGTGGTGCCAGGCTGGTCATCCACATAAGATTCAGGGTAATAGGAAATATTGGAATAGGAAGGCTCGCTATAGGTCGCATTATCATCTACCTGATCTACATAGTCACTGTCAGTACCATAGTCCTTACTAGCCTGATATCTGGCAATGTATTCTGGATTCACTTCATGAGCAGAATAGTTATCTGTGTAGGTGTTGTTGGTGTAGGACTGATAGGTGCTCGCGCTTTTGTTCTCCACCTTCGGCTCCTCCTTCACTGTTTTTCTGTCTTTGGACGTAAAGTACAGGTCATCATACTCCTGGGCTAAAGCCCCGCTAGACACTACCATCATCACCAAAAGGCCTGATATTCGAGAGAGTTGTTTAAAAGCTTCCATAATTCCTACGTTTTATTACTATTACAATGAAACCCGGGTCTGAGTTTCCGCTTTGTCCACCTATATTTGTGACCCAGATTTCAGAAGAAAAATAAGCAATTACTATACCAAAACACTAAATCTAGCATGAGTAAAGCAATACCTAACAGATCCGAAGACTATTCTCTGTGGTACAATGAGCTGGTTAAGAAGGCCGGTTTGGCCGAAAATTCCCCTGTTAGAGGCTGTATGGTCATAAAACCATATGGTTTTGCTATCTGGGAAAAAATGCAGCAGACGCTTGATAAAATGTTCAAAGAGACAGGCCACTCTAATGCTTACTTTCCACTTTTTATCCCCAAATCCTTCTTTAGCAAAGAAGCTTCACACGTAGAAGGCTTCGCAAAAGAGTGTGCTGTGGTGACGCACTATCGCTTGAAAAATGATGAAGTGAATGGTGGCGTGATGGTAGATCCGGATGCTAAACTGGAAGAAGAATTGATCGTTAGGCCCACTTCGGAAACGGTAATCTGGGATTCCTACAAAAACTGGATTCAGTCATATCGCGACCTCCCATTGTTGATCAACCAGTGGGCAAACGTTGTGAGATGGGAGATGCGTACCAGACTTTTCCTCAGAACTGCTGAGTTTTTGTGGCAAGAAGGGCATACTGCCCATGCCACGAGACAAGAAGCCGAAGAAGAAACAGTACAGATGCTGAATGTTTATGCAGAATTCGCTGAAAATTTCATGGCTCTTCCCGTTACCAAAGGTATCAAAACTGAAAACGAACGCTTTGCGGGAGCTGTAGAGACTTACTGCATCGAAGCAATGATGCAAGATGGCAAAGCACTGCAAGCAGGTACTTCACACTTCTTGGGTCAAAATTTTGCCAAAGCCTTTGATGTAAAATTTGCCAATAAAGAAGGTAAAGAAGAGTATGTCTGGGGAACTTCCTGGGGTGTATCCACCAGACTCATGGGAGCCCTGATCATGGCTCATTCTGATGATGAAGGTCTTGTTCTCCCTCCAAACCTGGCCCCTATTCAGGTTGTGATCGTTCCTATCTATAGAAAGGATGAGGAATTGGAGAAAATATCAGAAGTGGCTGAGAAGTTTACCAAAGAGCTAAGAGCCAGAAATATCTCAGTTCAATACGATAAAAGAGACACCCACAAGCCTGGATGGAAATTTGCGGAATATGAACTCAAAGGTGTTCCAGTGCGAATTGCGATCGGGCCAAAAGATTTGGAAAAAGGCACCGTAGAAATTGTGAGAAGGGATACCAAAGAGAAGCAATTTGTTGCGCAGGGTGAAACCGTCGAACATATTGTAACGCTGTTGGATGACATTCAAAAAAACATCTACCAAAAAGCTGCTTCCTTCAAGGAAGCAAATACCCATCAGGCAGATTCCTACGAAGAGTTCAAAGAGGTAATTGAGAAAAAAGGTGGCTTTGTGTATGCACATTGGGATGGAACTTCCGAAACGGAAGAGAAAATAAAAGAAGAAACCAAAGCCACAATTCGCTGTATTCCACTAAATTCAAACCAGGAAGAAGGAACCTGCATCTATAGTGGGAAACCTTCCAAAGGAAGAGTTCTCTTTGCAAAAGCGTACTAAATCATGGAGTGGATCACCGTCATCGGATTAATATTATTTGGCATTGGTCTTTTGATCATAGAGGTGATATTTATACCCGGAACCACCATCGTTGGTATCGCCGGGTTCATTTGTTCCGGATTCGGTGTATACCTTGGGTATGATTACTTTGACAGCACCACAGGTACTACTATACTCATAGTCTCGAGCAGTTTCTTGCTTGTTGTGATGATTTATGCCTTTAAATCCAGGGCGTGGGAACGTTTCTCCCTGAAAGATGAAAATACCGGGAGATTTAATGATGATTTTAAAGTAACCCTCTCGGTAGGAGATCAGGGCCAAACCATCTCCTCCCTAAAGCCAAGCGGAAAAGCATTGTTTAATGAAAAAGAGCTGGAAGTCAGATCAAACGGTGGATTCATTAATGAGAATCAACAGATAAAAATCATTCGTATTGAGCCTAACAAAATAATTGTAGAACCCATTAACTAGTATCATATGATCACCACAGTAATTATTCTATTTGCGGGCATAATAGCCTTCTTCGTTTTTCTGTATTTCGTACCAATCAACCTCTGGATTACGGCCATTTTCTCCGGAGTTAGAGTTGGCTTATTGGAGCTCGTTTTTATGAGAATCCGGAAAGTGCCACCATCAGCCGTGGTAAATGCTTTGATCACAGCTACTAAGGCCGGGCTAACCATTACTGAGGATGAATCTGGACTAAAAAGAAAACTGAAGACTCAGGATCTGGAAACGCACTATCTGGCAGGTGGAAATGTTCCTCAGGTAATCAGAGCATTGATCTCAGCAGACAAAGCCAACATCAATCTTACTTTTAAGCAAGCCACTGCCATCGATTTGGCTGGAAGAGATGTGTTTGAAGCTGTTCAAATCTCAGTAAACCCAAAAGTAATCAACACTCCATCGGTCGCTGCTGTTGCAGCAGATGGCATTCAGCTTGTCGCTAAAGCCCGAGTTACCATTCGAGCCAACATTCAACAATTGGTTGGTGGTGCCGGAGAAGACACTATCTTGGCCAGAGTAGGAGAGGGTATTGTAACCTCTGTTGGTTCAGCTGCCAGCCATAAAGAAGTGCTGGAAAATCCAGATAAAATATCAAAACTAGTCCTTGCAAGGGGTCTGGATGCAGGTACTGCATTTGAGATACTCTCTATTGATATTGCAGACGTAGACGTAGGAGCTAACATCGGTGCCAAGCTACAAACAGATCAAGCATCCGCTGACTTAAAGGTAGCGGAAGCAAAAGCGGAGGAAAGAAGAGCAATGGCTGTTGCCGAAGAGCAAGAAATGGTCGCTAAGGCGCAGGAAGCAAGAGCCAAAGTGATTTTGGCCGAAGCAGAAATCCCGAAGGCCATAGCTGAAGCCTTTAGAAGTGGAAACCTTGGAGTAATGGACTATTACAAGTTCCAAAATATCCAGGCAGATACTGATATGCGCGAATCCATTGCCGGATCAGGAACCAAAAAAAGCGGGTCTAGCACCAAGAAAAAAGGAGAGTAAGAAAACACCTCCTATCGAAATCCAAGCTGCTTCACGATGTGAAGCAGCTTTTTTTATGATGATCTCCTCACAAGCCGCGAAATTCATAATATAGCATTCCACGTCAGTTCGGTGCAAAGTGAGCCCCTTTTAGTGGCAGCACAAGAATAGTAACACTTGATCTTTTAGAATACCTGCAAATCCAAACAAGCACAAGGGCTAGCGAAATAGGAGTAGCCGCCGAAAGACCTCACACAATATGTAGCATAAGTTTTTGGTTCGACCGGTCAGGTTGGTGCCCTTCTGTGAAATGAGGAATTGTCTTCTTTGCCTACGCGGCCCGGGGCAAGCAAAGAAAATCAAGGTAAATAGCCAATGAGTTGGATTGTCTCTATGAGATGTCAGATCACGTATCATTAGCCATCCTTAATGCAATCTCCCCTGAACTTTATGACTGATCCTTAACCTCTCTTCGGCTTCTCATGATTAGGCATAAAAAACCCTTACCAAGTAAATGATAAGGGTTAATAAAAGACTGGCAACGACTTACTCTCCCACCTGTTACGGCAGTACCATCAGCGCTGGTGGGCTTA